>OCZS010000009.1_pt1 | contig 60187 bp, 47 predicted proteins | sample 1539071 | NCBI WGS metagenome assembly OCZS01 (sample SAMEA3113584, study PRJEB22503) | soil metagenome
CGGGCGGCGTGGGAGCCTGAGCGGCGTGGCCCAGCAGACCGCGTCCGGGACGCGCCCTCGGTGACGGCCACCGCCGCCCTCGTCGCGACCGTTGCCGTCCTGGTGGTGGTCAACGTGTGGGTGCACTACGGCCCGTCGCGCTGGCAGCCCGTCGCCGGCCCGCTGATCGCGCTGGTCCTCCTCCTGCTGGCCCGGTCGGCCGGCCTGTCGTGGGAGCAGCTCGGGCTCGGGAGAGACACGCTCGTCGTCGGTCTGGTCTGGGGCGCTGTTGCCGTGGGGCTCGTCGCAGGTGCCTACGCCGTGGGGCTGGCAGTTCCGGCGAGCCGTCGCCTGTTCCTCGACGTCCGGCACCGGGTGGGGCCCGCACGCGCCGCCCGTCGCGCCCTGCTCGTGGTGCCGCTCGGAGTCGTCGTCCTCGAGGAGGTGGCCTTCCGTGGAGTGCTGTGGGGGCTGCTCGAGGTGGACTACGGGGCGGCCTGGGCGTCGGCGGCCAGCTCCGTGCTCTTCGGCGCGTGGCACGTACTCCCCGCCGTGGACGGGGCCCGCGTCACCAGCGGCCAAGAAGAGCCGGTGGCCCGGGGCGCACTCGTCCGGCAGGTGGCCGGCACCGTCCTGTTCACGACCGTTGCCGGGCTCGTGTTCGCCCTGCTGCGCCAATGGAGCGGGAGTCTGGTGACGCCCTTCCTCCTGCACTGGGCGACCAACGGGCTGGGCATCCTCGCGGCCGCCTGGGCGTGGAGGGCCCGACGGGACTGAGGGACAAGCCGCTCAGTCCTCCTGGTAGAGCTCCCACCGCACGGTCTCTCGCTGGTGCACCGCGGCGCTGACCCGCTCGAGCTGCTCCTCGGTCGCGCCCAGGCCGTAGACCTCGTTGACGAACCCCGGCAGGTCAGGGCGGTAGTCGTGCCCCCAGGCGCCCCAGGTCGCGGGGCGCTGGGCGTTCTTCATGTCGACGAGGGTCTGGAAGAACGAGGTGACGGGGCGCCATCTGAGGTGGGCCGGGATGCCGCGAGGACTCGCACCGGGGGGGCCGGGCTCGACACGGGGGCGGCCGGTGCCCAGCCATGCAGGGGCGGTCGTCAGCAGGTCGACGCCGAAACGGGTGACGCCGTCGTTGTCGTGGCTCAGCAGGACGTACCGCGGGCGCACCCCACGCTCGTCCTGAACCGCGTGCAGCTGCTCGAGGTCGTTGACGACCGCGATGCTCCGCCGGTCGACGTCGAGGCGGTCGGGACCGGTCACCTCGTGCATCCACCCACTGCCGTGGGGGGTGCCGATCCACAGGGCCCGGTCGATGCCGAGCGCCTCCAGGCCCAAGGTGCCCCAGTGCAGGAAGACGTCCTGGCTCGTGTGCGCCCCGAGGCTCTCGCCGAACAGGACGACCCGAGGGCGCGGCCCCTCCCGGTGGTGCAGACGCTCCAGCACCCGAAGCCAGAGGAGCCGGTTCTGCTCGCGAGCCCGTGCCACCCGGCCGAGCGACAGCGGGGACGGCCGGTTGGAGTACTGCAGGGTGACCGATGCGATGTCGCCGTGGGTCAGGTACTGGGCGGCGGCCATGGCCACGTAGTTGACGTAGCCCAGCCCGGTCGGCGACACGAGGACGAGCAGGGACCGGTCGAACGCACCGGTGCGCTCCATCTCGTCGAGGGCGAGGTCGACCCGTTCCTGCGCCGTCGGCGCGCTGTCGAGCCCGACGAACACCTGGACCGGTGCTGCGACCGCCGGTGCCCCCATGACGGTCTCGATGGAGAGGTCGGGCACGCCGGGCGGTCGCTCGGCCAGCGGCGCCGGACGCACGTAGGCCACCATGTGGCGCCGCCCCTCCTTGCCGAGCGTGGTCCACGGCACGAGGCTGTCCGGGCCGCCGCTCAGGGTGGGCCCGAGCCAGCGGGTGGCCACGTCGTCGCCGAGCACGGGCTCGTCGGCTGCTGCACCGGCCTCGATCGAGCGCATCGCCCGGGTCCAGACCAGCGACGTCCCCGCCACGAGGGCGCCGAGGGACGTCGCGTGCGTCGCCAGCCGCCAGACCAGTGGGCCGCCCGGGAGCGCGGTGGCGAGCCGACGCCCGGCAGCGCCGGCAAGGAGGTGCTCGACGTACGCCACTGCGGCCAGGCCGCCCTGGACGCCTCCAGCCACGAGAAGCGAGCGAGCCAGGGGCGGCGGCTTCGGCCCCTCGGTGCCTTCCTCCGGCCCCTCGGTGCCGTCCTCCACCGGTACCCGCCGGGACCGGTCGAGCAGCACCGCGATCGCGAGCCCCAGCGGAACGGCGACGGGCACCCTCGCCACGCGACCCCCGGCATCCAGCCGGTCGTCGACGAGCCGCAACCCCGCCCGGACCGCCTCGAGGGACACTGCGGCCACGCCGGTCGACGCGGTACGCCAACCGGTCTGCCGGGCCATGCCGCGCGCCATCGCCTCTCCCGGACGGGTGGGGAGTGCCCGCTGGACCGCGAGGCCGAACGGCACGGCAGCGAGGTCGGCAGCCAGCACAAGGACCCGTTGGCGCGTCGTGACGTCGGACCACCGGGACGCCACGGGCGTGCGCGCCAGTTCCGCGGCGAGCGCCTGGAGGACGTCCTGGGTGCCGAGGGCGAGAACGTAGTGGAGCCCTGTCGCCAGCCCGGTGACCAGGCCCTGGTCGACATCGCTGCGCGGCGTGAGGCCCGGGGCGAGGGTGCCCGGCACCTGGGCCGCTGCCACCACGAGGCCCACCTGGACACCGAGGTCGCTGTGCGGCGACGTGGACACCGCAGGGCGGCTCATCGGCCGCGGCGCCGCGGGTGGGCGCCGCCCCTGACCTGCCCCTCCCGGGTTCGATGCACGCGGACGGCATCCTCGCTCCGGCGGCTGCCGCACGCCCTCGATCGCTGCGTGACCATGTCCGCCCCTTCCGTGTCCGGGTGCCCGTCACCGCGGGCTCCCCGGGTAGGAATCGAACCTACGTCGCTAGTCCTGATTCAAAGTCAGGCGGGCCCTGCCAGCAGACCAACCGGGGACCGCCGCCAGCACGGGACGGCATACCGGCGAGGGTAGTGGACGCGCACCGCACGCGAGGTGCCCTGACCCCGCCTCCGCAGGGCCGGTCGGGGGACCCACGGGCACAATGGCGGGGTGACCGACCCCTCGACCGTCAAGCCGTCCCGTGCAGCGCGTTCCCGGATGACCGGCCGAGAGCGACGGGAGCAGCTCATCGGTATCGGGCGGAAGCACTTCGCCGACCGGGGTTTCGAGGGCGCCACCATCGAGGAGATCGCGGCGTCGGCGGGCGTGTCCAAACCGGTTGTGTACGAGCACTTCGGCGGCAAGGAAGGCCTCTACGCCGTCGTCGTCGACCGAGAGATCGAGGGGCTGCTCAATGCGGTGCAGGGAGCGCTCACGTCTGGCGGCGGCTCCCGGGAGACGATCGAGCGCGCGGCCCTCGCGTTGCTCGACTACGTCGAGACCTCGACCGACGGGTTCCGGATCCTCGTGCGCGACAGCCCCGCCGGGCAGGCGACCGGGTCCTTCGCGAGTCTCATGAGCGACATCGCCAGCCAGGTCGAGCACATCCTCGCGGCAGAGTTCAAGAACCACAAGCTCGACCCCAAGGCCGCCCCGATGTACGCGCAGATGCTCGTGGGGATGATCGCCCTCACCGGTCAGTGGTGGCTCGACTCCCGCAAGTTCAAGAAGCACGAGGTGGCGGCACACGTCGTCAACCTCGCCTGGAACGGCCTCACCGGTCTCGAGGCGAAGCCGACGCTCACCACCGACACACGCTGAACCGCAGGCTCCTCCGCCGACGGCGCGGCCAACTCAGCCGCGCGACCGGAGCAGGGTCACGCGGCCCCGCGCGGCGCTACCTTGCGGGCCACCGCGAAGACTCGGCGGAACGGGAAGAGCACCCCGACCGGCGTGCGCGGGTAGGCCTCCGCGAGCTGCTCGGCATACGGGGTGACGAACGAGGCCCGCTCCTGGGCGTCGGTGAGGATGTCGAGCACGGGACGCAGGGCCGTTGCCGTGACCCAGCTCAACACCGGATTCTCGTCCTCGCCTGCGGGGTCGAGCACATGGAGATACGTCGTCTCCCACGCGTCGACCTCGCACCCCAGTCGCGCCAGGTAGCGCAGGTAGGTGGCCGGCTCTCCCACGGCCGGGAGGTCGAGTGCGGCGGTGAGCTCGCCGGCTCGCTCGTGGCGCTCGGCCGTCTCTCGCATGAGCCGGTGGCTGGGCGCGTCGAAGTTCCCCGGCACCTGGAGGGCAAGCCAGCCCCCGTCGCCGAGCGAGGCGACCCACGCGTCCAGCAGGTCCAGGTGACCGGGCACCCACTGGAGGGTCGAGCTCGTCACGATCACGTCGGGCGCCTGGCCCAGCGAGGCCGGGTCCCACTCCCGCAGGTCCGACTGCACCCACTCGACCCGGCCGTGCCCGTCCCGCTCGCGGGCCGCCTCGAGCATCGCCTCGGACGCGTCCACACCGACGATCCGTGCCTTCGGCCACAGCTCGGCCAGCATCAGGGTCGCGGGGCCGTGGCCGCAGCCGAGGTCGACCACGAGGACCGGGTCGTCGGTGCGCACCTGGGCGACGAGGTCGGCGAGCGGTCGACTGCGCTCGGCCGAGAACCTCGCGTATGCCGTGGGGTCCCAGGTCGCGTGCTCGGTCATCTCGTCCTCCTGGTCGGGCCGGCGCCTCCGGATGCCGGGTGGCTCCTCGTGGCGGTCGGGCTCGAGGCAGGCCCGGCCACCACGTCCAGTGGGCCGAGCACCACAGCTACCTTGACATCGAGAAACTTGACGAGCAGTAGAGTCGGTCCGTGCCCGCTGACGATGTCGACCGTATCGTCTCCGCGTGGCGGCGTGAGCGACCCGACCTGGACGTCGAGCCCCTCGAGGTGTTGTCCCGCGTCTCTCGGCTCGCGCGCCGCCTCGACCTGGCCCGTGGCACCGCCTTCGCGGACCACGGCCTGGACGGCTGGGAGTTCGACGTCCTCTCCGCACTGCGTCGCGCCGGACACCCCTACGAGCTGAGCCCCGGCCAGCTCGTCACCGAGACGCTCGTCACGAGCGGCACCATGACGAACCGGGTCGACCGGCTCGCGACGCGCGGGTTCGTCGAGCGGCACCCCGACCCCGGCGACCGTCGGGGCGTCCTCGTCAGGCTCACCCCCGCCGGTGTGGGGGTGGTCGACGACGCGCTCGCCGACCTGCTGAGCCACGAGCGGGCGTTGCTCGCCGACCTCGCGGCACAGGAGCGCGAGGAGCTGGCGCACCTGCTCCGGCGGCTGCTGCGACCGTTCGAGGGCGAGGGCTGACCCAGTCGCGACCGAGGCTGTCGGGGAGATCATGCGCCGGGCTTGAAGTTAGGCGACCCTTACTTCTACTCTCGACGGGTGCCGCCCGCCCTGACCGCCCCGACGTCGACCTCCTGGGTCGGCGGCTGGCTGGGCGACCTCCCCGGCGACGCCGAGGGGCCTGCCGTCCACATGCTCCAGGACGGGGAGCTGCGAACCCTGAGCCGGGCGGAGCTGGCCGACCTCGTTGCCGACACGGCGACGCAGCTCGCGGGCGAGCGGAGGCTCGTCCAGGTCCAGGGCACCAACGGCCTCGGAACCCTCGTCGGGTACCTCGCCGCCCACAGCGCAGGACATCCGGTGCTCCTCACCCCGGGGCCGGGGGCCGCAGCGGACGCCATCGCAGCCGCCTGGGACCCCGATGTCGTCATCGACCCGGCCGGTCAGGTCGAGGTGCGACGCCACGCGGCACGACACTCGCTGCACCCCGACCTCGCGCTGCTCATGAGCACGAGCGGCTCCAGCGGGTCACCCCGCCTGGTCCGCCTCTCCTGGGACAACCTCGCGAGCAACGCCCGGGCGATCGCGGACTACCTCGCCGTCCGCCCCACGGATCGTGCGGTGACGAGCCTGCCCCTGCACTACTGCTACGGCCTGAGCGTCGTCCACAGTCACCTGCTCGCCGGTGCCTCGGTCGTGCTCACCGACCTCTCCGTCGCAGACCCGTGCTTCTGGGACCTGGCCCGTCGGTCCGGGGTGACCACCCTCGCCGGCGTGCCGCACTCGTTCGACCTCCTCGAGCGGAGGGGGTTCGCCGATCTCGACCTTCCACACCTGCGCACCGTCACCCAGGCCGGGGGGCGCGTCGACCCCCACCGCGTGGTCTCCCTCGCCGAGCTGGGTCGTCGCCGGGGATGGGACCTGTTCGTCATGTACGGCCAGACCGAGGCGACCGCGCGCATGACCTACCTTCCGCCGGACCGTGCAGCCGAGCACCCCGGCACGGTCGGCGTCCCGGTGCCGGGAGGCCACGTCGACATCGTCGACGGGGAGATCGTCTACTCCGGCCCGAACGTCATGCTCGGTTACGCCGACGACCCGGCCGACCTCGCCCTCGGACGCACCGTCGACCGCCTGCACACCGGTGACCTCGGCCGCTGGACCGAGGCCGGTCTGCTCGAGGTCACCGGCCGCCGGTCCCGGGTGGCCAAGGTGCTCGGCCACCGGGTCGACCTCGACCACGTCGAGCGCGGCCTGCGGGCCCGAGGACACGACGTGCGGTGCCTCGACGGGGGGGCGACGCTGGTCGCCTGCACCGACGGCATCCCGCCCGCCGGCGACGTGTCGGCCACTGCGGCACGTCTCGCCGGTCTCCCCCACCGTTGCGTGCGCGCCATCCACGTGCGCGACCTCGGGCTCTCCCAGCTGCCTCGGCTGGCGAGCGGCAAGGTCGACTACGCCGCTCTCGCCCGTCTGGTGGCCGTGGACTCGCCACCGGCGTCGCCTCAGGCGCCCCTCACCGGCGGGTTGGCCGAGCGGTATGCCGTGCTGCTCGGTCGCGACGCCGTGGCACCGGAGGACTCGTTCACCTCGCTCGGGGGTGACTCCCTCTCGTACGTCGAGGTCTCCCTCCACGTGGAGGAGCGGCTGGGCCACCTTCCGGCCGACTGGCACCTCCTCAGCGTGGCTCGCCTCGAGGCGCTCGCCGGAGCAGCAGAAGCCGACCCCGGGCCGCGCCACCGCGCATGGTTCGCCGGGCGCGTGCTGACCCGGTCCGTGGAGACCAGCGTCGTGCTGCGCGCGGTGGCGATCCTCCTCATCGTCGGGACGCACGCCCACGCGTTCCGCCTCCAGGGCACGGCCCATGCGCTGCTGGTCCTCGTCGGCTGGAACCTGGCGCGGTTCCGGCTGACGGAGGCCCCCCGCCCGGAGCGGGTCCGCGGACTGCTCGTCGCGGTGCGCCGCGTCGCCGCGCCCGCTCTCGTCGTCATCGTCGGTGCCCACCTGCTGCTCGGGCAGTACGCCATCTCCACGCTGGGCCTGGTCAACTGGGTCTTCGGGGAGGAACGGCTGGGCCCCGACTGGCGGTTCTGGTTCATCGAGTCCGCGGTCTTCGTGCTGCTGGGCCCTCGTGGGGGCGACGCCGTGGGGGGACGCCCTCGAGAGGAGGGCTCCCGTGCTCCTGCCGCTCGGGCTGGCGGGGCTCGGGATGCTGTCGTGGCAAGGCCTCGTGCATCCGCCGGTCCCCCACATGCAGGGCTCCGCGCTCGTCGTCTCGTGGCTCTTCTGCCTCGGCTGGGCCGCCGCGAAGGCCAGGGACGTTCGACAACGGCTTCTCGTCACGCTCGTCGCCGTGCCCACGGTCGGCACCTTCTCCGGGAACCCACGGCGCGACCTGCTGACCCTCGCGGCGGTGCTCCTCGTGCTCTGGGTGCCGACCCTGCGGGTGCCCCGCGCCACCGTCCCGGCGCTGCACGTGCTCGCCGCCAGCTCGCTCTACGTCTACGTCGCCCACTGGCAGGTCGTCCCGTGGATGAGCGCGACCCCCTGGCTCGCCTTCGCCGCGGGTCTGGTGGCGGGGATCGCGTACTGGCTCGCGTGGACCCGTGGTCCCGCCCTGGTGCGGGCCCAGGCTGCCCGCTTGGCGGCTCGGCGCACCCAGACCCACCCCGTCAGTCCAGAGCCCCTCCTGGCGAAGATCCGGTAACGGGGCAGAGGAGTGGTCGTCCCTCGACAACCGCAGCACAGGGACGATCGGCCCCTGACCACCAGCAGCGGCCGAGGCCGGGTCAGCCGGCGAGCTCTGCGGCCTCAAGCCACTGGAGCTCGAGCGCCTCTCGCTCGTCGACGATCTCGCGGAGCTCGCGGTTGAGGCCCAGCACCCGTGCGTGGTCCGTCGCCGCTGCGAGCATGGACGCGTGGAGGCGCTCCTCGCGCTCGGCGAGCCGAGTGAGCTGCTTCTCGACGCGCGCCATCGTCTTGCGCGCGTCCCTGGCCTCGGCCGGTGTCCGGCCCTCCACCCCGGACGCCGCCGACCCGGGCGCGCCCCCGGCCGCCGCAGCGGACCCGGCGGCATCGAACGGCGCAGGACCGGCATACCGCCCCCCGTCCCGGTGCTCGGCGGTGACCCGCAGGCGGAGGTACTCGGCGACCCCGCCGGGAAGCTCGCGCAGCCGCCCGTCGCCGAGGAGGGCGACCTGCCGGTCACAGACCCGCTCGAGCAGGTAGCGGTCGTGCGAGACGACCACGAGGGTCCCGGCCCAGCCGTCGAGGAGGTCCTCGAGGGAGGTGAGCGTCTCGATGTCCAAGTCGTTCGTGGGCTCGTCGAGGAGGAGGACGTTGGGCTCGTCCATGAGGAGCCTGGTGAGCTGGAGCCGCCGCCGCTCGCCGCCGGAGAGGTCACCCACGCGGGTCTGCTGCCGCGAGCCGGAGAACCCGAGCCGCTGCGCGAGCTGGGATGCCGTGAGCTCCTTCCTTCCGAGCCGCACCACCGAGCGGACGCCCTCGACCGCCTCGATGACCCGGCGCTCCCCCCAGGCCTCCAGCTCACGGACCTCCTGGGAGAGCATGGCCAGCCGGACGGTGACCCCGACCTTCCGCTTTCCGGCAGCGAGCGGGATCTCCCCGGCGATCGCTCGCAGGAGTGTCGACTTGCCCGAGCCGTTGACGCCGATGACACCCGTGCGCTCCCCGGGTGCCAGGCGCCACGTGACGCGGTCGAGGAGCACGCGGTCGCCCGCCACCACGCGGACGTCGACCAGGTCGACGACGTCCTTGCCGAGCCTCGTCGTGGCGAAGCGCACGAGCTCGACGTCGTCGCGGGGCGGCGGCTCGTCGGCGATGAGCGCGTTGGCGGCGTCGATCCTGAACTTCGGCTTGGTCGTGCGAGCGGGCGGGCCGCGGCGCAACCAGGCGAGCTCCTTGCGCAGCAGGTTGTCCCGGCGTTCCGAGGTCAGTCCGGCCATCCGCTCGCGTTCCGCCTTCGCGAGCACGAAGGCGGCGTACCCGCCGTCGTAGGCGTGGACGGTCCCCGACCCGACCTCCCACGTCTGCGTCGCGATCGCGTCGAGGAACCACCGGTCGTGCGTGATCGCGACCACCGCGTTGTCCGGACGGCCGTAGCGGGTGACGAGGTGCTCGGCGAGCCACGCGACGCCCTCGACGTCGAGGTGGTTCGTGGGCTCGTCGAGGAGGAGCAGGGTGGGGGACGCGACGAGCAGGGCTGCGAGGGCGACCCGACGCCGCTCACCGCCGGAGAGGGGACCCACGGGGGCGGACAGGCCACCGACGGCCGGGGCGTCGGTGCCACCGAGGAGACCGGCGAGGACGTCTCGGACCCGAGGGTCCGAGGCCCAGACATGCTCCGGCAGCTCACCGAGCACCGTCGTCCTCACCGTGGCCAACGGGTCGAGCTCGTCGTCCTGGGTGAGCATCCCCGCGGTCAGGCTGCCCAGGCGAGCGACCCTGCCCGAGTCGACCGGGAGGTCCCCGGCGAGGACGCGGAGCAGGGTGGTCTTGCCGCCGCCGTTGCGGCCCACCACGCCGATGCGGTCGCCGCCGCCGACCCCGAGTGACACGGCGTCGAGCACCTGGGCGATGCCGAGCGCGACGGACGCGCGCTCGACGGAGACGAGGTTGGCCACTAGTCGACCCGGTGGTGGATGACATGGGCGCCGTGCACCGGACCGTTGGCCCGCCGGACGTCGCGCACCACACCGCTCGCCGTCAGCGCCACGGCGAGGTCGATCCCGGCCTCGTTGTCCTCGACGAGGAAGGCGACGGTCGGCCCCGAGCCGGACACCATCCCGCCCAGCGCGCCGTACTCCATCCCTGCCGAGAGCACCTCGCCCAGGTCCGGTCGCAGGGACAGCGCCGCGTCCTGGAGGTCGTTCGCGAGCTGTGGGGCCAGCTCGTGCGGGTCGCCGCTGCGCAGGGCGCTCATGAGGGCGGGGTTGGGCAGCGGCTCGGGCACCGTGGCACTCCCCCGCAGCCGGTCGCACTCGGCATACACCGCGGGGGTGGACAAGCCGTCGTCGGAGAGTGCGAAGACCCAGTGGTAGGTCCCCCGTGCCAGCACGGGGGCGAGCAGCTCGCCGCGTCCGCTGCCCATCGCCGTCCCGCCGGCGACGAGGAACGGCACGTCACTTCCCAGCTCCGCCCCGAGCTCCTCGATGGCCTCGCGGTCGAGGTCGAGGTCCCACAGGTGGTCGAGACCCACGAGCGTCGCGGCGGCGTCGGCGGAGCCGCCGGCCATCCCGCCACCCACCGGAATGCCCTTGCGGATGCTGATGTGCACGGGCTCGACGTCGAAGCGGCTCTCGACCAGCCGGGCCGCACGCATCGCGAGGTTGTTGCCGTCGGTGGGCACGGCGTCGGCCAGGAGGCCCGAGACGCTGATCCCCCAGCCGTCGGCCACCGAGACGGTCACGTCGTCGTAGAGGCCCACCGCGTGGAAGACCGTCGACAACGCGTGGTAGCCGTCCTCGCGGCGAGGTCCGACGAGCAGCTCGAGGTTGACCTTCGCCGGGACGCGCACCGTCACGGGGCCGGGCGCGAGAGGGGCGGCGGTCATGCGCCCACACTAGCCAGCCGCCGGCGACCCCGACGCTGGCTGGAACGTGGCCGCCGCCACGGCTGCGAACGCCGCGACGTCGAGCTGCTCGCCGCGCGTTCGCGGGTCGATCCCCGCCGCCAGCAGGGCGGTCTCCGCCCGTGCCGGTGACCCCGCCCACGTGGCGAGAGCTGCCCGCAGGGTCTTGCGCCGCTGGGCGAACGCCGCGTCGACGCAGGCGAACACCTGCTCCCGGCTGGCCGTGGTGCTCGGGGGCGGACGCCGGCGAAGGGCCACGAGGCCCGAGTCCACGTTGGGCAGCGGCCAGAACACGCTGCGCGAGACCGAACCGGCGAGCCGGACGTCGGCGTACCACGCGGCCTTGACACTGGGGACGCCGTAGGTCCGGGAGCCGGGTGGAGCCGCAAGACGCTCGGCGACCTCCATCTGCACCATGACCAGGAGCGTCCTCAGCGTCGGGAAGTGCTCGAGGAAGCGCAGGACGACCGGCACGGACACGTTGTAGGGAAGGTTCGCGACGAGCGCAGTGGGGGCCGGACCCGGAAGGCTCGACACCGCGAGCGCATCGGCCTGCACGACCTCCAGACGGTCGGCGAGCGACGGCGCGTGCGCGGCCACGGTCCCCGGCAGGGCGCGGGCGAGGGTCGGGTCCACCTCGATCGCCACGACACGCTCGACGACCGGGAGGAGGGCGAGCGTCAGCGACCCCAGGCCAGGGCCCACCTCGACGACGGTGTCGCCGGCGCCCACACCGGCCACCCGGACGATGCGCCGAACGGTGTTGCCGTCGACGACGAAGTTCTGCCCCCGGGTCTTGGTCGGCCGGATGCCGTGTCGCGCGGCGATCTCCCGGACCTCCGCGGCCCCGAGGAGCGAGGCGTCGGAGCCGTCGGTCATGCGCTCACCATAACGACGACGACGAGGTGCCCTCCGACACCGCGAGGCCCCGGACCTTGCGGTCCGGGGCCTCGTTCGGTGCTCGCAGTACGTCAGGCTGCGTGCGCGCAGCCCCAGGGCGAGAGCCCTGCCTTGGCGTAGTACCGGTTCGCGACGGTGATCTGCTCGGCGCGCGACGCCAGGTCGGCGCGCGGGGCGAAGTCGTCACCACCGTTGGCGAGCCAGGACGCGGTCGCGAACTGCAACCCGCCGTAGTAGCCGTTGCCGGTGTTGATGCTCCAGTTGCCACCGGACTCGCACTCGGCGATCCGGTCCCACATCGCGGCGTTCGCGAGGTTGATGCCGGCGCCGGAGGTGTCGCCCGCCGAGGTCGCAGCAGGACGCTCCCTCGTGCCCACCCTGACGACGGCCGCGGTCGGCCGGGAGAGCGTCGTCGAGGACAGGACCTTGGCCCTCGTCTTCTTGCCGTCGACGTAGGTCACCTCGCGGACGACGGTCTTCTTGCCGGCCTTGCCCGGGGTGACGACCGTGGTCTGCCCCTCGTACAGCGAGGAGTCCTTCTGCTTCGTCGTCGCGTAGGGGATCGCCTCGGTGGCCGTCTCCTTCTTGACGACGACCCGCTTGACGACGATCGTCATTCCCGCGGTGAGCGGGGCGTCCAGGGACGGGGTGACGATGTCCCGGGCGCTACGGCTGAGGTCGAGCTCGGCCAGGACCCCGGAGACCTTGGGGTTGATGGAGGTCACCGTGCGAGACCGACCGTCCGCGACGACGGTCACCTTCTTCGGCGTCGTCAACGAGACGGCGAGCCCCTGGCGGCCCAGCCGCTGGGACCGCGAGGCGGAGAGGACCGCCCCGTCTGCTCGGATGCCGAGGTCGGTGAGCGCCTCGTCGACGGTCAGCGCGGTCGTCCAGTAGGTGCGGGTCGCGCCGTCGACGTTGACCGTCAGCTGGCGGCCGTACCTCACGGAGACACGATCACCGTCGGCGACCGGTGAGGAGAGGGAGGGGACGACGACGTCGTGCTCGCCGACCGCGATGTCCTGCTTCTCGAGGACGTCGGCGACGGTCGACCCGAAGACGTGGACCGAGGTGGGCTTTCCGTCGACCGAGACCTCGACGGCCTTGTCGTAGTGGGCCACGCCGACCGACCCGACGGCCACGACGAGCGCGGCCAGGCCTTGGGCGGCATGACGAAGGGGAAGGGAGAACTGCACACATGCTCCTGGGTCGTGCTCTCCGGGCACCAGCGTCGAACGCAGCCATCATGCACGGCCAGGGCATCACGGATGCTCCTGCGTGCGAACCGATCCCCCCGCGGCGGCTGTGGCGCAAGGGCGGTCACACGTGTCGTCCGAGGCGAAACCGGCCCCGGCCATTCCCTCCACTGTGCATGAGCGCACTGCCCGGATCAAATCTCCGGAACGGTGCGTCTCGGCCTGAAACGCTGCATCGGCCCCTCCTGTACCACCAGCCGCACCCGGAACGAGAGGTACGTCACGCCGGGGCGGCTGGACCTCACCAGGGGCCGTAGAGACGCTCCGCGTTCTCGCTCAGCGCCTCGCACAGCGTCGGCACCGCCACGCCCAGCACGGAGGCCATCGCTCGCACGGTCAACGGCACGAGGGCGGGAGCGTTGGGAGCGCCACGCCAGGGGTGAGGAGTGAGGTACGGCGCGTCGGTCTCGACGAGGAGCAGCTCCAGCGGAGTGACGGCGAGTGCGTCGCGCAGCGACGTGGCGCCCTTGAACGTCACGGTGCCGCTGAAGGAGAGGTGGTACCCCCGCTCGACGCACTGACGTGCCATCTCGGGACCGCCACTGAAGCAGTGCAGGACCGTGCTCGCAGGCGCCCCCTCCTCCGCGAGCACTCGCAGCACGTCGTCATGGCTGTCGCGGTCATGGACCTGCAGGACCTTGTCCAGCCGCTTCGCGAGGGCGATGTGCCAGCGGAACGACTCCTGCTGCGCCGGCACGCCGGCCGGACCGGTCCGGAAGTAGTCGAGTCCGGTCTCCCCCACCACCCGCACCCGCGGGTGACCCGCAAGCCGCTCGATCTCGCCGTATGCCGCGTCGAGCCGCCCGCTGTCGGCGAGTGCCGGCACCTCGTTGGGGTGCAGTGCGACGCCGGCGACCACACCGGCATACCGTTCCGACGCGGCGACGGCGAACTCGGCACCGGAGAGGTCGCACCCGATCTGGACGACGCGGTCTACGCCGACGGATGCCGCCTCCACGAGGACCGGACGGAGGTCCTCGACGCCGATGTCCACGCCGTTCCGGCTGATGTCGAGGTGAGTGTGGTTGTCCACCACGGGAATCGGCAGGGGGTCGGGCGGTTCCGGGACGCCACGTCGGATCGGCTGCGAGGTCACCGGCTCACTGACCTGCCGCCCGGGCGAGCTCCTCGTCGACCACCGACTCGTCGAGCTTGGTGAAGACGGGCAGCGGCTTGCTGATGGGGGTGCCGACCACGACGGGACGTGACTCCCATCGTGGTGTCGTCGAGTAGTCGCCCGTGATGACCGGGTAGGTGCGACCCTCGTCGCCGTCGTCCAGTCCGCGCACCGTCTCGAGGCGCGGCATGGGGCTGAGCTCGCCAGCACCCCCGAGCACGGAGTGCACGCGGTTGGAGGCGTGCGGGAGGAACGGCGCGAGCATCGTGTTGAGGTCCGACACGCACTGCACGAGCGTGTGGAGCACCGTCGCGAGGCGCTCCCGCTGCTCGTCGCCCTTGAGCTTGAACGGCTCTGTGCGCGACACGTAGGCGTTGACCTCCGCGACGACCCGCATCGCCTCGGCAACGGCGGCCTTCTGCCGGTGACGTTCGAGGAGGTCGCCCACGGTGTACTCCGGGCACGACGGGCTCGAGCGTCCCCGGCGCCGGGATCTCCCCGAAGCTCCTCGCGACCATGGCAGCCGTCCTGGACACGAGGTTGCCCCAGCCCGCCACGAGCTCGGAGTTGTTGCGCTGCACGAACTCCTTCCACGTGAAGTTCGCGTCCTGGCTCTCCGGCCCGGCAGCACAGATGAAGTACCGGATGCCGTCCGGGCCGTAGCGGTCCAGGACGTCACGCACGAGGATGGTGTAACCACGGGAGGTGGAGAACTGCCTGCCCTCCATCGTCAGGTACTCGCTCGAGACGACCTCGGTGGGCAGGTTGAGCTCGCCGTAGTCGCCCGGCTCACCGCCCTTGCTGCCCTTCCCGGCATACCCGAGCAGCTCGGCCGGCCAGATCTGGGAGTGGAAGGTGATGTTGTCCTTGCCCATGAAGTAGTAGGAGAGGGCCTGCGGGTCGTTCCACCACTCCCGCCAGCGGTCGGCGTCGCCGGTGCGACGGGCCCACTCGATCGAGGCGGACAGGTAGCCGACAACGGCGTCGAACCACACGTACAGGCGCTTGGCCGGGTTGTCCCGCCAGCCGTCGAGCGGCACGGGGATGCCCCAGTCGATGTCCCGGGTCATCGCCCGCGGCCGGATGTCGTCGAGGATGTTGAGGCTGAACCGGATGACGTTGGGCCGCCAGGTGCCCGACGCCTCACGCTCCTCGAGCCACTCGCGCAGCGCATCGGCGAGGGCGGGCAGGTCGAGGAGGAAGTGCTGGGTCTCGACGAACTCCGGTGTCTCACCGTTGATCCGGCTCCGCGGGTCGATGAGGTCGGTCGGGTCGAGCTGGTTCCCGCAGTTGTCGCACTGGTCGCCTCGCGCCTCGCCGTAACCGCAGATAGGACACGTGCCCTCGATGTAGCGGTCGGGGAGAGTGCGACCGGTGGACGGCGAGATGGCGCCCTGCGTCGTCTGCTCGACCATGTAGCCGTTGCGCCAGACCTGGGTGAAGAGCTCCTGCGCGACGCCGTAGTGGTTGGCGGTCGTGGTCCGCGTGTAGAGGTCGTAGGAGCAGCCGAGGTCGGTGAGCTCGCCGGCGATGACGGCGTGGTTGGTGTCGACGAACTCCCGCGGGGAGAGCTGCGCCTGGTCGGCGAGGACGAGGATCGGCGTGCCGTGCTCGTCGGAGCCGCTCACCATGAGCACGTCGTGCCCCGCCATCCGCATGTAGCGGCTGAAGACGTCGGACGGGACGCCGAAGCCGGCGACGTGACCGAGGTGGCGCGGCCCGTTGGCGTAGGGCCACGCGACGGCGGAGAGGACCTTCATGGCCCCTGATCCTAGGTGGCGCCGAACCCTGCTCGGACGGACCCGGGGACCGACGAGCCGGACTACGCTCGGGGGGCCGCCCGTCACGTCGGCACGACCGCATCGCCTCGTCGTCGGTTGGAAGGAGGGATCGCCGTGCTCGCTGCGCTCACGGGGATGGGCCTGTCCGCCGCGGCCGGTCTCAACGCCTACATCCCGTTCCTCCTCGTGGCGCTCGTCGCCCGCTTCACGGACTACATCGTGCTGCCGACCGGCTACGCGTGGATCGAGAGCAACTGGGCCATCGCCATCTGCTCCGTGCTTCTCGCCACCGAGGTGGTCCTCGACAAGATCCCCGCCGTCGACACCGTGAACGACACCATCCAGACCTTCATCCGGCCCGCCGTGGGCGGTCTCATCTTCGCGGCGTCGACAGCCGCGTCCGAGCTCGACAACTCGGCGTGGATGGAGGAGAACGCCTGGTTCTCCGTCGTGCTCGGGGTGATCGTCTCCGGGCTGGTCCACACGGGGAAGATGGCTGCCCGCCCGGTCATCAACGCGGGGACGGTCGGCGCGGGCGCGCCCGTCGTCTCGACCGTGGAGGACGGCGCATCGATCGGCCTGTCCCTCATCGCGATCCTCGCGCCGCTCCTCGTCATCGTCGCGCTGGCCCTCCTCGCGTGGGTCCTCATCTGGATGTGGCTGCGGGTCAGGCGATGGCGCCGCCGCCGCGAGCAGGCGTACAGCCCCACGTAGTTCGCATTCGGCGCAGCCCGTCGTCTGCCGGTCGGGATCGTTCCCGCTGGACTCAGCCCTCCACCACCACCGACGCCGGCGGCGGCGTGAAGGTCCTCGCGCGTCCCCAGCTCCGGAACACCAGGTCCGAGGGCGCACTCGTCGGCCCCACCGCCCGGAGCACCGTGCCGTTCCCGTCGGCCGCAACCCAGAGGCGCGGCCCGCCCTCATGGCCCAAGAGGTATGCCGGCCGGCCGTCGAGGTCCGTCTCCACCGCTTCGGTCGCGTCCGACTCCAGGGCGGTCACCTCGGGGCGCTGGAAGTAGTCGGTGAGGATGCCCCGCAGCGTGTACGCCCCGAGCTCGGTCGCGTCGGACTCCGCGATGGGGACGTACTTGCCCACCATGGCGCGGCCGGCAGTCGGGTCCCCGGTCTGGTGCGCCCAGAACGCCTCGTCACCCCCGAGCCAGTAGCGGCCGTCGACCATGACGACCTCCGACGTGCCGCCTGCCTCGGTCGTGATGAACACCGTCTGGTTGGCGCCGTCGGCGACCCCCTCGACGTCGATCTTCAGCGGCTCGCCCTCGTAGCGCACGGTGCCCGTCACGTGTCCGGACCCCGCGGACAGTGCCGCGGCACGGGCCGTTCGGAACACCTCTGCCACCGTCGGACCCATCGGCTCGGTGGGTGTCGCCGACGCGCTCGGTGCCGCGGACGTGCCTGTCGAGTCGGTGACCGTCGGGCGCGTCGACGCCTCCGCCGGCTCGTCGTCGCCGGAGCAGCCCGACACCGCGGTGCACGCCATGAGCGCGATCAGTGCAGCGGCCCGTCGGCACGCGGTCATCGTTCGGCCCTCTCCTTCGCCGCCACCCGACCGCCATCGTAGGTCGCTGCGGCCCGCCAGCCGTGGAGGTGAGGGCCCACACGCGTGGCGGCGAACGGCTCACGGCCGGCGCGGGCCGGCAAGGGCTTACGCGGGCCGCGCGTCGCCGGGCCCGGCGGGCGAGCCTGAGCAGCGGCATACCCTGTCCGGCATGCGGCGCCAGCACCTCACCGAGACCCTGCTGGTTCTCGGCGTCTCCCTGGGCGCCTCGGCGATCTGGTCCCTGCTGCGGATCGTCGACCGGCTGACCCGCGCCGAGTCGCTCGCTCGTCAGACATCCGCGTTGAACACGTCGGTCACCCCCGACCGACCCTGGCTCGACCTCGCCTACCAGCTCACCGGCATCGTCCTCGCCCTCGTGCCCGTGGTGCTGGCGCTGCACCTCCTGCAGCGCGGCGACCCCGACGCCCGCCACCGGATGGGCTTCGACCTCCGCCGACCGGGCCAGGACCTTCTTCGCGGTGCACTCCTCGCCGCGGCGATCGGCATCCCGGGTCTCGGCCTCTACGCGTTGGCCAAGGCCCTCGACCTCAACACGACGGTGGCGGCGAGCAACCTCACCGAGGCGTGGTGGACCGTGCCGGTGCTGGTGCTCGCAGCGACCCAGAACGCCGTGCTCGAGGAGGTGGTCATGGTGGGTTACCTCTTCCGCCGGTGGGGTCAGGCGGGTTGGGGCACCTGGCAGGTCATCATCACGAGCGCCGTGGTCCGCGGCTGCTACCACCTGTACCAGGGGTTCGGCGGCTTCGTCGGCAACCTCGTCATGGGGCTCGTCTTCGGGTGGGTGTACACGCGCACCCGACGCGTCATGCCGCTCGTCGTCGCCCACACCGTCCTGGACGTCGTCGCCTTCGTCGGGTACGCGCTGCTCAGGGACCGGCTCGACTGGCTCTGAGCAGACCCGGCAGGTGGGCGATCAGCGGTTGCCGCGGAGCGCGGTACGCAGGTCGAAGTTCAGCGTGGAGATGACGTCCTGCGGGATGCCCTTGGGGCATGCCTGCGAGCACGCTCCGACGTTCGTGCACCCACCGAAGCCCTCGGCGTCGTGCTGGTCGACCATCTTGACGACCCTCGCCATGCGCTCCGGCTGGCCCTGGGGCAGCTCGGCGAGGTGGGTGACCTTCGAGCCGAGGAAGAGCATGGCGCTGGCGTTGGGACAGGCGGCCACGCAGGCCCCGCACTGGATGCACTCGGCCGCCTGGAACGCACGGTCGGCATTCCGCTTGGGCACGGGGGTCGCGTGGGCGTCAGGAGCGGACCCGGTGTTGACGGAGATGTAGCCGCCGGCCTGGATGATCCGGTCGAACGCGCCGCGGTCGACGACGAGGTCCTTGATGACGGGGAAGGCGTTCGCGCGCCACGGCTCGATCGTGATGACCTCGCCGTCGGAGAAGCTGCGCATGTGCAGCTGACAGGTCGTCGTCTTCTCCGGCCCGTGGGCCTCGCCGGAGATCATCAGGCCACAGGTGCCGCAGATGCCCTCACGACAGTCGGAGTCGAAGGCGATGGGCTCCTCACCGGCGGCATTGAGCTGCTCGTTGAGCACGTCGAGCATCTCGAGGAAGCTCATGTCGGGGCTGATGTCCTTGACCTTGTACGTTCTCAGCTCGCCCTTGTGGCGAGGACCTGCCTGCCGCCAGATCCTCAGCGTGAGGTTCATGCGCTCGATCCTTGCGTCGTGGACGGTCGTCGACCGTCGTGCGGGCGCGGGGGGCGGAGCCGCCGGCGTGTCACTTGTAGCTCCGCTGCTTCAGCTCGACGGCGTCGTAGACGAGGTCCTCCTTGTGCAGGACCGGCGTCCCCATCTCGCCGTCCCCCTCCCCACCTCGGAACTCCCACGCCGCGACGTAGAGGAAGTCGTCGTCGTTGCGCATGGCCTCCCCGTCCTCGGTCTGCGACTCCGCGCGGAAGTGACCGCCGCACGACTCCCGTCGGTGCAGGGCGTCGATGCACATGAGCTCTCCGAGCTCGAGGAAGTCGGCGACGCGGCCGGCCTTCTCGAGGCTCTGGTTGAGGGTGTCGGCCGACCCGAGCACACGGACGTTGCGCCAGAACTCCTCGCGCAGACCGCGAATGAGGTCGACGGCCTTGAGCAGCCCCTCCTCGGTGCGCTCCATCCCGCAGTACTCCCACATGATCATGCCGAGCTCCTTGTGGAAGGAGTCGACACTGCGCTCACCGTTGATCTCCAGGAGGCGCGCCGTGCGGCGCTCGACGGAGCCCCGCGCCTCGGCCACGGCCGGGTCGTCGGTCGCGAGAGGTGTGAACGGACCATGGGCGAGGTAGTCGCGGATCGTGTTGGGCAGGACGAAGTAGCCGTCGGCCAGACCCTGCATGAGCGCCGAGGCGCCGAGCCGGTTGGCGCCGTGGTCGGAGAAGTTGGCCTCCCCCGTGACGAAGAGGCCGGGGATCGTGGACTGGAGGTCGTAGTCCACCCACAGTCCGCCCATGACGTAGTGCACCGCGGGGTAGATCCGCATGGGGACCTGGTAGGGGTTCTCGCCCGTGATCCGGGCGTACATGTCGAAGAGGTTGCCGTACTTCGCCTCCACGGCCGCGGCGCCGAGGCGCTTGATGGCGTCGGAGAAGTCGAGGTAGACCCCCCTTCGGAAGTCACCCACCAGGGGACCGACGCCCCGTCCGTCGTCGCACACGTTCTTCGCCTGCCGAGACGCGATGTCCCGTGGCACGAGGTTGCCGAAGCTCGGGTAGATCCGCTCCAGGTAGTAGTCGCGGTCCTCCTCGGGGATGTCCCGGGGGTCCTTGTCGCAGTCCTCGCGGTTCTTCGGCACCCAGATCCGGCCGTCGTTGCGCAGCGACTCCGACATCAGGGTGAGCTTGCTCTGGTGCTCGCCGGACACGGGGATGCAGGTCGGGTGGATCTGGGTGTAGCACGGGTTGGCCATGTAGGCACCCTTGCGGTGGGCCCGCCAGGTCGCGGTGACGTTGGAGCCCATGGCGTTCGTCGAGAGGTAGAAGACGTTGCCGTAGCCGCCGCTGGCGAGCACGACGACGTCGGCGATGTGGGTCTCGATGGCGCCGGTGACGAGGTCGCGGGCGATGATGCCCCGAGCCCTTCCGTCGACGACGATGAGCTCGAGCATCTCGTGCCGGCTGAACTGCTGGACAGTGCCCTCGGCGACCTGCCGCTCCAGCGCCTGGTACGCGCCGATGAGGAGCTGCTGCCCCGTCTGGCCGCGCGCGTAGAAGGTGCGTGACACCTGCACACCACCGAACGAACGGTTGTCGAGGAGGCCCCCGTACTCGCGCGCGAACGGCACCCCCTGCGCCACGCACTGGTCGATGATGTTGGCGCTCACCTCCGCGAGCCGGTACACGTTCGACTCCCGAGCGCGGTAGTCGCCTCCCTTGACGGTGTCGTAGAAGAGGCGGTACACCGAGTCGCCGTCCTCCTTGTAGTTCTTCGCGGCGTTGATGCCCCCCTGTGCCGCGATCGAGTGCGCACGTCTCGGGCTGTCCTGGTAGCAGAAGACCTTGACGTTGTACCCCGCCTCGCCGAGCGTCGCCGCCCCCGAGGCGCCCGCGAGACCGGTGCCCACCATGATGACGTCGAGCTTGCGCCGGTTCGACGGGTTGACCAGTGCGGCCTCGAACTGGCGGGTCCTCCACATGTCCGCGATGGTCGCGCGGCGGTAGGAGGCCGCGCTGTTGGTCCAGCCGAGCGTCTGCATGGCGCTGAAGACGCCGTGGGAGAGGTGGAGGGCGAGGGCGATCATCGCGAGGACGTAGATGAGCGTCATCCACCACACCTGGAAGCTCGCGACGAGCAGCCGGTTGGGGTTGTTCACCACGTCGGGGCCGGTCGCGTCGGCGTTGGGCGAGATCTTCACCACGGTGAAGTGCAGGAGGTGCCAGACGAGGAAGAGCAGCAGGAAGACCCCGCCCCACCGCATCCAGGCAGTGCGCAGCGCGGCCTTGCCGGCGGCATACTTCGTTCGGCGCGCGTTGCCGGCACGCGCCCACAGCGCGAACGCCGCGTAGGCGTGACCGACAAGACTGACGATGAGCACGACCCGCACGATCCAGAGCAGCCCGCCGTAGGGGAGGATCGGCTCCCCGAAGGTCCGCAGGTGCTCGGCGTAGACGTTGAACGCCTGCTCGCCGCTGAGCGCCTTGAGGTTGCCGTACATGTGCAACAGCAGGTAGCCGACGAACACCAGCCCCGTCACCGCCATGAGGACCTTCAGGGCGATGGTGGTGCGGCGGGCCGACGCCGGACGGGAGGGAGCAGTCGTTGTGGCCACGAAAGGCAGGGTAGTCGCGGGCACCCACCGGGGCGAGGCCGCGACCACCGCTGTGCAATGTGAGATTCGCCCCGTTACCTGCGGGTATGCCGGTCGGCCTCACGTCCGCTCGGGTCGGCCGCGAGGCCTGGAGACCACGGCGTCGTACAGCGCCTTCCTCGACAACCCGGTCGCCGCCGCCACCTCGGCGCTCACGTCCTTGAGCCGCTCGCCCGCGGCGACCCTCTCGCGGATCCCGGCCACCTGCCCGGCGACGTCGGTGACCGGGCCGGAGGCGCCGGCGACGACGAGGGTGACCTCTCCGCGCACCCCGTCCGACGTCCAGCCGAGCAGCTCGTGGAGCGCCCCCCGGCGGACCTCCTCGTACGTCTTCGTGAGCTCGCGGCACACCGCGCCCTGCCGGTCGGCGCCGAACACCTGCACCATGGACTCCAACGTGCGCGCCAGCCGGTGGGGTGCCTCGAAGAACACCATCGTCCGGGGCTCGGCCACGAGCGCACCGAGGGCGCCGGACCGCTCACCGGCACGCCGCGGGAGGAATCCCTCGAAGCAGAACCGGTCGACCGGGAGGCCGGACACGGCCAGGGCCAGAAGGACCGCCGAGGGCCCCGGCACGCCGGTGACCCGGATGTCGACGGCGACCGCCGCGCGCACCAGACGGTAGCCGGGGTCGGAGACCGACGGCATCCCGGCATCCGTCACGACGAGGACCCGGTCACCCGCGCGCAGCCGTTCGACCAGCTCGGGAGTTCGCTCGGCCTCGTTGTGCTCGTGGAAGGACAGGACCCGGCCGCTCGGGGTGACGTCGAGGTCCCGGCAGAGGCGGCGCAGCCGGCGGGTGTCCTCGGCCGCGACGACGTCGGCGGCGCGCAGCTCGTCCGCGAGGCGCGGGGCCGCGTCGCGGGAGTCCCCGATCGGGGTCGCTGCCAGGACGAGGACGCCGCCGCTCATGCGCCGATCCTCGCACGCACCCCGGCGCCGGGATCGGCCCCGGTCACCGACCTAGGATGACCCGGTGACCCGGACCGACGAGCTGCGTGCACGCCTGCTCGGGCACCGGCCGACGGACCGGCTTTGGGGGTGGTTGGGACCGGCTGCCATCGCCGTCGTGGGTGGCGTGCTCCGGTTCTGGAACCTGGATCGGCCGCACGCCCTGGTCTTCGACGAGACGTACTACGTCAAGCAGGGGTACTCGCTGCTCCGCTTCGGGGTCGAGATGCGGGTGTTGGACTCGCTGAAGAAGCCCGACGACGCCTTCACCGGTGGCAACCCGAACGTCTTCTCCACGGTCAACGGCGACATGGTCGTCCACCCGCCCGTCGGCAAGTGGGTGATCGCCGCCGGGGAGGGCCTGCTCGGCGTCGACTCCGGCTGGGGCTGGCGTTTCTCGGTCGCCCTCCTCGGCACCCTCTCGATCCTCGTCGTGGGCCGAGCGGCCAGGCGGATGTTCGGGTCGACGGCGCTCGGGTGCGTGGCGGCGTTCCTCATCGCCTTCGAGGGCTCGCACTTCGTCATGTCGCGCACGGGGATCCTCGACCTCGTCGTCATGTTCTTCGCCCTGTGCGGGTTCGCGGCGCTGCTCGTCGACCGCGACCGGAGCCGGGAGATCCTCGCCGTGAAGGTCGGGGCCCTGCCCCGTGGCACCTGGCCCCAGGGGGGCGGACCCTGGCTCGGCTGGCGGCCGTGGCGCTGGGCGGCTGGTCTCTCGCTGGGGCTGTGCACCGGGACCAAGTGGTCGGGGCTGTTCTTCGTCGCAGCGTTCGGCCTGCTGACGGTCTGGTGGGACATGGGGGCCCGGCGGGCGGCCGGCATCCGGCGCTGGGGGCAGGGGAGCCTCCTCATGGACGGCCCCTGGGCGGCGCTCGCCCTCGTCGGGACCACCGTGGTGGTCTACGTCCTGTCGTGGACGGGCTGGTTCCTCACGGACATCTCACGGACGTCGGCTACCACCGCCGGTGGCACACCTTCCATCCCGGCGAGGGGGTCCAGTGGCTGCCTCCGGTCCTGCGCAACTGGGTCGTCTACCACCAGGACGCGTACCGGTTCAACACCACGCTCGAGACGCCGCATCCCTATGAGTCGAACCCGTGGTCCTGGCTCGTGCAGACCCGGCCCACGTCCTTCTACTACGAGGGGGTGGCCCGGGGCGAGGACGGCTGCACCGTCGAGCAGTGCTCCCAGGCGATCAACCCCATCGGCACGGTCACGCTGTGGTGGGTGGCCGTGCTCGCGCTGCTCGTCGTCGCCTGGTGGTGGCTGGTGCGCCGCGACTGGCGGGCGGGTGCCATCGTTCACCTTCTACGCGGTCGCGTTCGAGCCGTGGGTCGTGCTGGCCGTCACCTTCGTCCTCGGGCTCTGGGTGGGCCGTCGCGAGGACGACCCGGAGCGGTGGCGACGCCGGTGGCTCGTCGTGGGGGGATACCTCGTGCTGACACTGGCGCTCTTCGCGTTCTTCCACCCTGTCTACGTCGCCGAGACCATCCCGTACGACCAGTGGCGCTGGCGGATGTGGTTCCCGAGCTGGATCTGAGCCGGAGGCCCGCCACGGCGGGGCGCGCAGGGCTGTCGGTGGGCGTCGGTAGGTTTCGGGCATGTTCCTCCTCGGCGACGACCGTCGGCTCGTTCTGAGCGCGAGCGACCTGCTGCGCACGGCCGCAGGGTGCGAGTTCGCGCTCGTCCGCGAGCTCGACGTCGCCCTCGGTCGGGCGTCGCGCCTGGAGGTGCCGGACGACCCCATGGCCGCCCGGGTGATCGAGCTGGGCAACGAGCACGAGCAGGCCGAGCTGCGCCGGCTCGTCGCGGAGCACCGTGGTCGGGTCGTGCAGTTCGGCCGGCCGGGGTACAGCCGCCTCGAGCTGGAACGAGCCCACGCCGAGACGATCGACGCGCTGCACTCCGACGCCGAGGTCGTCTACCAGGCGACGTTCTTCGACGGCGGGTTCGTCGGTCACGCCGACTTCCTCGAGCGCACCGCGGAGGGCTGGCTCGTCAGCGACACCAAGCTCGCGCGCACGGCGAGCGTTCCCGCCCTGCTCCAGATCGCCGCGTATGCCGCGCTGCTGAGGTCCGCGGGAGTTCCCACCGCGCCGGTGGCACGCCTCGTCGTCGGCAGCGGCGACGCTCGCGACTACGCGCTCGACGACATCCTGCCGGTCTACTGGTCGCGCCGGGCGCGACTCGACGCCCTCCTCGCCGACCACGGACGGTCCGTGGGAGCGGCGACGTGGGGCGACCCCCGCTGGCTGGCCTGCGGTCGGTGCGAGGCGTGCGAGCCCGAGGTCGAGGCCGCCCGCGACCTCCTCCTCGTCGCCGGGATGCGTGGGCCGACGCGCCGGCGCCTGCTCGACGTGGGCGTCGGGACGGTGGAGCAGCTCGCCCTCCGCACCGACCCGGTGCCCGACGTGCGCGAGGCGACCCTCACCCGCCTGCGGGAGCAGGCGCGCCTCCAGCTCGAGCAGGAGGCGGACGGCGTCGTGCGGTCCGAGGTCATCAATGCCGACCCTCTCCTCCGGCTTCCGCGGACGAGCGCCGGTGACGTCTTCTTCGACTTCGAGGGCGACCCCCTGTGGCACGAGCGCGGATCGGGCACCTGGGGCCTGGAATACCTCTTCGGCATCGTCGAGGTCGACACCGGTGAGCCGGTGTTCCGCAGCTTCTGGGCGCACGGCCGGGACGAGGAGCGCCAGGCGCTTCTCGACTTCGTCGCCTGGCTCGAGGCTCGGCGACGGCGCTGGCCCGATCTGCACGTCTACCACTACGCGCCCTACGAGACGTCCGCACTCCTCCGGCTGGCCGCACGCCATGGCGTCTGCGAGGACGAGGTGGACCAGCTGCTGCGGGACGGGGTCTTCGTCGACCTCTACGCGGTCGTCCGATCCGCGGTCCGGGTCTCCCAGCGCTCCTACTCGATCAAGAAGCTGGAGCCCCTGTACATGGCGGCTCGCGACGCTGCCGTGACCAACGCCGCCGACTCGATCGTCGTCTACCACCAGTTCATGGCGGCCCGCGTCGCCGAACGGGCCGACGATGCGGCGCGACTGCTCGCCGAGATCGCCGCCTACAACCGCGACGACTGCATCTCGACATGGCGGCTCCGCGAGTGGTTGCTCGGTCAGGGCGCGGCGGTGCGGCCCGTCGCTGCCGACGCCCTGACGTCGGCGCCGGTGGAGGCGCTGCCCGCCCAGACGCCCTCTGACCAGCGGCTCGCGCTCATGCGTCTGGAGTCCCTCCTGCGCGAGCGCCTCAGGGATGTCAAGCCGCATCAGCGCACGGCCGAGCAGCAGGCCGTGGCCCTCGTCGCGTCCTCCGTCCTGTTCCACGCCCGAGAGGACAAGCCGGTGTGGCAGGCCCACTTCGAGCGGCTCCGAACACCGGTCGGGAGCTGGCGGTCGGCGGAGGGCGTCTTCCTCGTCGAGTCCGGGGAGGTGGTGGAGGACTGGCACAGGGACACGCCGCGCCAGCGGCCGCGTCGCACCCTGAGGCTGCACGGCGAGCCGATGCGCGGCGTCCCGGCCGGCCCGGGCGACGAGGTGAGCGTCGTCTACTGCGACCCGCCGCCGCTCGGCGTCACGACGCTGCCCGGGCACTGCAATGCCAGGTCCTCCGCAACGGTGTCCATCGTCGAGGTCACCGACCGGCTCTCCCCGAACGGCCGGCTCCACCAGAGCCTGCTCGTGGAGGAGCTGCAGCCGAAGGAGGGCGACGGGCACCTCGACCTGCCCGCTGCCCTCGTGCCGTCCCGGATCCTCAGCACCCGACCGATCGACAACGCCCTGGCCGAGGTGGCACAGCAGGTGGTGGACGGCGGTGACGTCCTGCCCAGGACCTCCGGGATCGAGCTCCTCCTCCGCCGCCCGCCGCGGCTGCGCACCGGCGCCCCCCTCCCGGTCGTGCGGACCGGCCCCACCCGGCACATCGACGCGATCACGACCGCCCTCCTCGAGAGCGACGACTCCTACCTCGCCGTGCAGGGACCACCCGGGACCGGGAAGACCTACGTCGGCTCCCGCGTCATCGCCCGGCTGGTCCTCGATCACGGGTGGCGTGTCGGAGTGACCTCGCAGGGGCACAAGGCGGTCGAGAACGTCCTGCGGGCCGTCGTGGCAGCGGGAGTGCCGCCCGAGCAGGTGGGGAAGGCGACCAAGGACACCGTCGACCCCTGCTGGACGTCGCTGCGCCACGCCGACGACCTCGCAGCCTTCGCGGCCGGCCACCGCGACGCGGACCACGGGTACGTCGTCGGCGGCACGGCCTGGGACCTCACCAACACCCAGCGCGTCGAGCGGGGACAGCTGGACCTCGTCGTCGTCGACGAGGCAGGACAGTTCTCGCTCGCCAAGACGCTGGCCTGTTCGGTCGCCGGTGCCCGACTGCTCCTGCTCGGGGACCCCCAGCAGCTTCCGCAGGTGTCCCAGGGCACCCACCCCGACCCGGTCGACGCGTCCGCCCTGGGCTGGCTCATCGGGGACGACCCGGTGCTCCCCGCCGAGCTCGGGTACTTCCTCGAGACGACCTGGCGGATGCACCCTGCGCTCACCGCACCCGTGTCGCGCCTCTCGTATGCCGGCCAGCTGCGGTCCGAGGAGGCGGTGACCTCACTCCGGCGCCTCGACGGCGTCGATCCGGGGTTGCACGTGCGGCTCGTCGAACATCGCGAGAACTCCACGTGGTCACCGGAGGAGGCTGAGGCCGTGCTCGACGTGATCCACGACGTGCTCGGCCGGACGTGGGATGACCCATCGGAACGGGACGACGTCGGCCGGGCGGTGGGTCCGCGACCACTCGGCCAGACCGACATCCTCGTCATCACTCCCTACAACGCCCAGGTCGGCACGCTCCGCCGGTCCCTCGACGACGCGGGCCTGACCGAGGTGGCCGTGGGGACCGTCGACAAGTTCCAGGGCCAGGAGGCACCGGTGGCGATCCTGTCGATGGCGGCCTCCGCACCCGCGGACGTCTCCCGGGGCATGGGCTTCCTCCTCGACCGGCATCGCCTCAACGTGGCGGTGTCGCGCGGGCAGCACTGCGCGTTCCTCGTCCGCTCGGCGGTGCTCACCGACTTCGCCCCGCGCACGCCGGACGAGCTCATCGCGCTCGGCGCGTTCCTCGGGCTGTGCGCGAGCGCCGTCACGACCGAGCTCGTCGGCAGCCTCGAGCCCGTGCCGGCCTGACGGGGGGGCACCGCTCGCCCCGTTGCCGACTCCAGCGCATCGAGGTCGCGCTCGGCGTGGTCGGCGCCACGACACCACGGCGTCGTCGCGGCCTACACCTCGAGGGGTCGCGCCGAGATAGGGTCGACGGCCTCGTCGCCGAGCTCCCTGCGATGGCCCAGGCGTTCCAGCCAGCGCACCAGCTGCGCATGGACGCTGTCCGCTCCGCGGAGGCGACCACGGTCGTCGAGGAGCTCCTCGTCGACCGGCCAGTCCGCCGGGTACACGAGGAGCGGTCGGGTCTGCCACCCGCCCATGCCGCCGTGGCAGCCGACGAGCTCCTCGAACGCCGCCACCTCGTCGAGCACCGGGTCGTAGAGCGAGTTGAGGTAGATGTCGGGGGCGTTGACGAACGACGCCGCTCGCAGGAAGTCCGACGGCGCGTCCGGGCCGAACGGCCCGAGGGGATCCACGCCCACGACCTCCCCGGTCGTGAGCTGGTGGGTGCCGTCCCTGCCGAGGGCCACCGGCCCGGCATCCGTCATGACGACGAGGAAGCCGACGCCAGGGTGGGCGGCCAGCGCCGCGAGGAGGCCCGGATGCAGCCGCTCGATGTCCACGGCGGACAGTCGGTCGGCGTGGCGGCTGAACCACACGCCACCGAGGTTGCCGGAACCCACGACCGTGAGCTCGGCCGGTTCCTCGCTGGGCCCAGTGGTGTCCCGGACGACGCCGGAGGGGCCCACCGGAGCCTCCGGGTCACGGTCGGCGATCGCCCGTCGGGTGATCCGACCGGACACCGAGGCCTGCCGGGACAGCTGGCCCAGCAACAGGTTCACCGGGCCCCACGCCTCGACCTCACCCGTCGCCGCGGTGAGCGTCGCCGGCCCGGCCATCTGCTCGGTGAGGTACTCCTCGAGGGAGTGACCGTAGCGCTGCCGGAAGGTCGCACCCTGGCTCTGCCCGTGGTCGGAGACGAGGACGACGTGGTAGGGCCGAGGGGTGATGCCGGCGGTGACGACCTGCTCGATGCTCCGGACGACGTCGTCGAGTCCGTAGAGGGCGGCCAGCGACTCCGCACGCGTGACGCCCGCGTGGTGGGCGATCTCGTCGTAGTCGACGAAGTCCACGTAGACGGACTTGGCGCCGCGCATCATCGCCTCGACGACGAGCGCCACGTTGAGGTCCCGCAGGAACACGTTCGTGACGGCTCGCAGCGCGACGTACGACCCACCTCGGTGGATTCGCGGCTCCACGCCCCGCCGGGCCTGTCGGCGGGCCTGGAAGATTTCCTTGGCCATCTCGCCGAGAGTGAGGATGACCGCCCGCAGGATGCCGGCCGGGTGGGTGAAGAAGGCGGCATACGACTGCGAGGGGCCGAGCCCACGCCGGCCCTCCTTCAGCCCGCTCATCGTCAGCAGGGACGTGGGCGCGTCCCCCGAGAACAGGTTCGAGATGCTGACGCCCTGGTCGACGAGGAGACCCCGCCCCGTGCTGATGCGCGACTCGATGAGGGCGGCGTCCTCGGGCTTGTTGGCCACCACGAGCCGCCCGAGCTCCCGGTCGAACCACCGGAAGGCGGGGATGCCGTCGTTGCTGCCGTGGAGCAGCCCGGCCTGGCTCACGGGGGTCGTGGACGGGACGCGGGCCGTCCACTCCCGCCAGGTGTGGGAGCCGGATCTGATCCACCGGCTGATGGTGGGGATGTTGCCCGCCCGGATCTCGTTCTCGAGCAGTGGTGCGGGAACCCCGTCGAGCTGGACGAAGATCACTCCCGGCACCTCCGAGTGCGGCATGTGCTCCCCCTTGGCGCCCATGCGCATCGCGTGCACCGTGAGGTAGTCGCGCCCGTTGATGCTGAAGGCCCAGGTGATGAGCGTCATCACCAGCGCGTAGACCCACGCTGCCGCCACGACGGTGAGCACCGAGGAGACGACGACCCCGGGAGCCAGGTACAGACCCACGCCCAGCACGGCGGCGTTCGCGAAGAGAGCGAGCAGCACCGCCCCGATCCAGCCGAAGAGCAGCGCCACCCTGAGGAACACCGGCTGGAGGAGCCATCCGGCGAGCGAGATCATCAGGACGGCGACGAGGAGCGCACCAGGGGCACTCGTCGAGATCCCCGGGGTGAGGAACACCGTGCCGCCGAGGACCACGAGGCGGAGAAGGAAGTCGACGACGCGGGCGCCCGACGGTTCGAGGGACGACGCGTCGGTGGCGTCCAGCGTTCCGGCGAGCGCTCGCTCGCGCCCCTCGTCGAACCACGCCGACGACGACCTGTTCCAGACGAGGAAGGTCAGCACGACGGCGAAGGCGAGGCCGACGTAGCTCGCGGTCCTTCGCGCACCGTCGTCGCCGAGGACCAACGCCGGCACCTGCTGCGCCACGAGCATGAGGGTGAGGACGAACCGCGCGCCGTTGCGTCGCCGCGCCAGCTGGACCGCGATGATCGCGTGGAGGACACCGAGGGCAAGGAGCGCGACACCGAGGACACGGGTCACCCTCGTCGACTCCTCCGGAGAGAGGCCCGGCACGGAGGCCCCCTCGGCGGCGTCGACGAGGACCATGGTGCCGGCGACGACGTCGAGCACGGCGACCACCGCAGTGAGCGCGACGACGACCGTGACGCCAAGGGGTCGGCCGCCGGCCGCACGCGTGCTCATGCGCGTCATGGTCCCGCGCACGAGGTCGTGGACGCCACACCCCTTCAGGGTGACGTGAGGCACGGCCGGCGCCTCGGTGCCCACCTGTCCTGTGCTATACACCCTGGGGGTATACTCGTGGCACCAGTGAGGAGACACCATGACCGAACACGACGTGCGCGACGCCCATGCCTCGCGGGTGCCCGGCTACATCGACGCCAAGGACGCGCAGCTGAAGCGGCTGCGCCGCATCGAGGGGCAGGTCCGGGGGCTGCAGCGGATGGTCGAGTCCGAGGCGTACTGCATCGACATCCTCACCCAGGTCTCCGCGGCGACCAAGGCGTTGGAGGCAGTCGCGCTCGGGCTGCTCGACGACCACCTGCGCCACTGCGTGGCGGACGCCGCGGGCGACCCCGTGCACCTCGACGCGAAGGTCACCGAAGCCTCCGCCGCCATCGCCCGGCTCGTCCGGTCCTGACCCTTCACCACCCCAAGGAGAACCGACCATGAACTCCCAGACCTACCCCGTCACCGGCCTCACCTGTGAGCACTGCGTGCAGGCGATCAGCAGCGAGATCCGCGGGATACCGGGGGTGACCGACGTGGCCGTCAACCTCGTCGCCGGCGGCACCTCCCAGCTGACCGTCGACAGCGACGCCCCCCTCAGCGAGACGGCGGTCGCGGCAGCTCTCGACGAGGCCGGCGACTACCACCTCACCTCCCGCTGACCACCGCTGAAGACCACAGGGAGCTGGCGTCATGACCGCCCGCGTCGGCGGCACGCAGCTGGAGCAGCGGAGCCTCGAGCTCGGCATCGAGGGCATGACGTGCGCATCGTGTGCTGCACGCGTGGAGAAGAAGCTCAACCGGATGCCGGGTGTCTCCGCGAGCGTCAACTACGCCACCGAGAAGGCCCGGGTCTCCTTCGCGCCCGACGTGGCGCCGGAGGATCTCGTCGCCACCGTGAAGGCCACCGGCTACACCGCGACCCTTCCCGCGGACCCCGCCGAGGACCACCCGGTCGAGGGCGCCGGGCAGGCTGCGAAGGACGAGCAGGAGGCCGCGTGGCGGATGCGGCTCGTCGTGTCCGCTGTGCTGACGGTGCCGGTGCTCCTGATGTCCATGGTCCCCGCCCTGCAGTTCGACAACTGGCAGTGGGTCTCCCTCACCCTTGCGTCCCCCGTCGTCGTGTGGGGCGCCCTGCCCTTCCATTCAGTTCGACAACTGGCAGTGGGTCTCCCTGACCCTTGCGTCCCCCGTCGTCGTGTGGGGCGCCCTGCCCTTCCACCGCGCCGCGTGGGCGAACCTGCGGCACCGCACAGCCACGATGGACACGCTCATCTCGGTCGGTGTCGCCTCGGCATACCTGTGGTCGGTGTGGGCCCTGTTGTTCACCGACGCCGGGATGACAGGCATGCGGATGCCGTTCGACCTGTTGCCCAGCCGGTCCGGCGACGGGGAGGCGCAGATCTACCTCGAGGTCGCCGCCGCGGTGACCACGTTCATCATCGCCGGGCGCTACCTCGAGGCGCGCGCCAAGCGGGCCTCCGGTGCGGCGCTGCGGGCCCTCCTCGACATGGGTGCCAAGGAGGTCTCCGTGCTGCGGGACGCTCCCGGCGGCCCCACGGAGACGCGGATGCCGGTGGCCCGGCTCCAGGTGGGGGACCGCTTCGTCGTGCGCCCGGGTGAGAAGGTCGCCACCGACGGCACCGTCGTTCGCGGCACCTCGGCGGTGGACGCCTCGATGCTCACCGGGGAGTCGGTGCCGGTGGAGGTTGGTCCCGACGATGTGGTCGTGGGAGCGACGGTGAACGTGGGGGGGCGGCTGGTCGTCGAGGCCACCCGCATCGGCGCCGACACCCAGCTCGCGCAGATGGCGCGCCTCGTCGAGGAGGCACAGAGCGGCAAGGCTGAGGTCCAGCGCCTCGCCGACCGCGTTTCGGCGGTCTTCGTCCCCGTCGTTCTCGGCATCTCTCTGGTCACCCTCGCCGCGTGGCTCCTCGTCGGCGCCTCGGCCACCGCCGCCTTCACTGCGGCCGTGGCGGTGCTCATCATCGCCTGCCCCTGCGCCCTCGGTCTCGCGACGCCCACAGCCCTTCTCGTCGGCACCGGTCGGGGCGCCCAGCTCGGCATCCTCATCAAGGGGCCGGAGATCCTGGAGTCCACGCGCCGGGTCGACACCGTCGTTCTCGACAAGACCGGCACCGTCACGACCGGCCAGATGGGGGTGGAAGCCGTCCAGCTCGCCGCCGGTGGCACGCCCGGGCGGCTGCTCCGGCTCGCCGGCTCCCTCGAGGACGCCTCGGAGCACCCGATCGGCCGGGCCGTCGCCCGTCACGCCAGGAATACCGGCGTGACTCTCGCGCCGGTCGCGTCGTTCCGGAACCACGGCGGCCACGGCGTATCGGGCGTCGTCGACGGCCACGTCGTGCTGGCCGGCCGCCGCTCATGGCTGGTCGGCGAGTGGTCGCTCACGGCTCCGGACGACCTCGCGGCCGGGGCCGACGCAGCGGAGTCCGACGGGCTCACGCCGGTCTGGGTCGCATGGGACGGTGAGGTCCGCGGCGTGGTCGTCGTGGCCGACGCGGTCAAGGAGAGCTCCGCGGACGCCATCGCCGACCTTCGCCGGCTGGGCCTGCGCCCGGTCCTCCTCACCGGTGACAACGCCAGGGCGGCACGCGCGGTGGCGGAGCGGGTCGGCATCCCGCTGGAGGACGTCATCGCCGAGGTGACGCCGACCGACAAGGTCGACGTCGTCCGGCGCCTCCAGGAGGGCGGCTCCACGGTCGCGATGGTGGGGGACGGGGTCAACGACGCCGCCGCGCTCGCCCAGGCGGACCTCGGTCTCGCTATGGGCACCGGCACCGACGTGGCCATCGAGGCGTCGGACCTCACCCTGGTGAGCGGTGACCTGCGGGCGGCTCCGGACGCCATCCGGCTCGCCCGGGCGACGCTGCGGACGATCAAGGGGAACCTGTTCTGGGCGTTCGCCTACAACGTCGCCGCGCTGCCGCTCGCCGCCCTGGGGTTGCTGAACCCCCTCATCGCGGGGGCTGCCATGGCCTTCAGCTCCGTCTTCGTCGTCACCAACAGCCTGCGCCTTCGGCGCTTCGAACCCACCCGCTGAGGAGAGCGCCCCGCCACTCCGTTCAGGAGGGTGTGTCGAGCAGGTCGCGGCACGCCTGCTCACATCGCCGGCAGACCTCGGCGCAGATCCGGCAGTGCGCGTGCATGTCGGCGTGGCGCTCACACTCCTCGGCACACACCCCGCAGGCCGTCGCGCACGCCTCGAGGACGGCGGTGAGGATCCGGGCGTCCCCCTCGGCGCTCCTGGACAGCACCGCACCGGTGGCTGCGCAGATGTCGGCACACGCGAGGTCGGTGCGGATGCACCGGGTCAGCTCAGCGACCATCTCCTCGCTGAGGCAGGCATCAGCGCACGACGTGCACGCCTGGGCGCACTCGAAGCACGCGCGGATGCACGCGGCAAGCTTCTCCCGGTCCACGTGCACCGACTGCTCCGGATGTGACTCGAGCATCGCGTCAACGGTCTGCATGGCTGCCGTCCTCTCCCGGGCGGCGCCCCCCCGACCCGATGCCGGGCAACCATGGAGCCGCTCCAGTCGTGTCATACCTCGGATCGAGCCTGCTAATCGGGCGCATCCAACGGGTGGGGTGGTGCCGATGGCGCGGTATGCCGCGCGTTCAGCACCACCAGGAGACGCCGCGATCAGCCCGCTGTCTCGATCTCCGCAGGCAGGACCTCCGAAGTGGCGACCTCGTCGTGGGCCAGCTCGGACCGGACTCGGGCGTCGAAGTAGAGGTAGCCCATGGTGAGTCCGACGTAGGGCATCACGAGGGCGATGGTGACTCCCGCGACGGTGTTGGCCACCGCCAGCGGGGCCCCGGTGACGAGGATGAGGATCGTGCCCAGGACCGGTCCGACCGCCGCCGCCAGGAGGATCGAGCCGGCCAGGAGGACCGCCGTCTTGAGGACCTGCTGCCGCACCAGTGCGGCACTGCGACGGAGCGAGGCGAGAGCCGCTGCACCCTCGAAGGCGATCACCGGAACGAACAGGGCGGACAGCAGGACCACGGCCAGAGCGACCGGAGAGAGGATGACGGTCACACTGAGGAGGCCCACCAGGGTGGACGCGACGAGGAACGCTCCGAGCAGCGGCCTCCAGCGGGCCAGGGCGAGACGGTAAGCGCGTCGTACGTCGACGTCGAGGCCGCGGTCGATCTCGCCGAGCGCGGACGTGGTGGCCGCCAGCACCAGCAGGATGCTCGTCCCGATGATGAGGAAGCCCACCAGGGCAACGAGGAGGACGCGAGCTCCGCCCGCCTCGCCGCCCTCGGAGAGACCCGGGACGTCGGGTCCGCTCACGACGAGGCCCTCCAGCCCGGCGACGAGGAGGAAGGCCGGCACCGTGAGGAACCCGATCCCGATGAACAACCGCCAGTGCGACGCATACATGCGTGCAGCAGCGCGGATCAGCTGGCCGCCCGCGCGCCGTCTGGCGACACGCAGGGGGGTGACCGGCCTCCAGGTGGTCCGGCGGAGCACAGCGACCACGAGAAGAGCGAGCAACGCGAGGATGAGGAGGAGTCGTCCGGGACGGTCTGCGAGCTTGCGGACGACCTCGGAGCCCTGGGAGACCGCGCCGCAGAAGAAGTCGGTGGCAGTCGTCCCCAGCGCGCCGCCGACCGGAACGGCGTAGCTGAGGTCGCGACCCTTCTGCTCCATGTAGCTGATCGGGTGGCTCCAGCTCTCCTTGGTGTTCGGCCCGGTCGGTCCGTTGTAGAACGCCTCCTCGCGCTGCCCCCACCGCCCCTGGTAGCCGATCCAGGGGAAGGCGCTCAGGGCCGCTGCCGCGTCACTGGGGATGAGCGCCACGGTGGGTCGCACGTCGTCGGATGGACCGCGGGTGTCGTCGCAGCCGAACCCCTGCTCACCGGACGTGCCGAGATAGAGCGCGTCGTCGTAGTAGTTGGCGTGCGAGCCGGCCGCGGCGTGCACCACGGGATGAGTGCCGTCGACGATCTCGAGCTTCGGGTCCTCCCACCCCGCCACCTCGAGGCCCTCGTGTTGGCTGTAGCCGACCTGGACAGGCATCTGGTCCAGTGCCTGTGCCGGGTCCGCCGCGGCGAAGACGAGCTGGACCACCTCCCAGTCGCCCTCGTGCTTGTTGGTGTAGTCGTTGTACGGGTAGAAGAACCAGTACTGCACGACCAGCCGGTCGTCCCGACCCGGCTCACGCGCGACATGCGCATAGGTCACGGGCTGAGAGCCCGTGGCGAGAACTCGCGCCCACTGCTCGTAGTCGCATCCCGCCTCCAGTGGGTTCCCCGGGAAGTCCAGGTGGTAACCGAAGAGGCCCTCGCTGAGATCCTCGGCCGTCGGACCGGTGTCGACCACTTCGGCGTCCGACCATGGCCCGCGCAGCGCGACGCTTCGGTCACCCAGGACGGTGTCCACGTTCTCCGGTTGGTAGGGCTCTCCGGGACCGCACTCGACGTCCTGGTGCACCAGCCGCACGACCGGCGCATAGAGCTCGGCCAGCGCCTGTTCGGAATCCGCAGCCGCACCGTCCGCGTGGACCACGCCGGCGGCACTCGCCGGAGCGCCGGTGACGACCCCCGCCATGACCGTCACCGAGGCCACGCACCAAGCCCCCAGGAGCCGCCTCGATCTCATCGTCGCCCCCTCGTGGCGCGGACCGTGCGCCTCCCGCAGGTGAGGACACTCTAGGGACATGGCAGCTCCGTGGGCGGCCGCTCCAGGAAGTATCCGGACCAGGACCGCAAACCGTCACGGGTCCGCCCGCGTCCCGCCCTGCTGGACGACGTGACGAGGCCACGACGCCTCGGTCCCTGCCGAGGTCGTGACACGTCACCATGGTGGAGCTGAGGGGATTCGAACCCCTGACCTTCTCATTGCGAACGAGACGCGCTACCAACTGCGCCACAGCCCCGAAGTGCGGAGCAACGATAACACCAGCGTAGGAGGCCGCCGAACGGGCGGACCGGGCTCGCGAGCGCTCCGCAGACCACCTGACCAGCGTCACAGCGGGGCGGCGACTCGGCTGGCAGCAGGTCGGCAGTGGGTCGTCATCCTCGATGTCGAGGGCCGGTGGAGGACATAGCATCGCCGCATGCGACTGCGCCTGCCCCGTCCCGCCCGTCGCGGCGCCGGCCCGTCGGAGCTCCCTCGAACCATCATGACGGGCGCCGACGCCACCCCGTGGCCGTCACTGGGCGCCCGTCGCCCGGCCGAGTGGTCGGTGCCGCTCGGAGTGCGGACGGCGAGCGAGTGGGCGTGGCGCGGCATCCTCATCGGGGTCGCCGCGGTGGGCGCGCTCTACCTCATGGGGCGGCTGTCGGAGGTCGTCATCCCGATCCTCGTCGCCCTCCTCCTCGCGGCGCTCCTCCAGCCGGCCTACGTCGGCCTGCGGCGCTTCATGCCGCGCGGCCTCGCGGCGGGCGTCACGGTCATCGGCACGCTCGCCCTCGTCATCGGCATGTTGTCGTTCGTGGGGTCCCAGCTCACGAGCCAGCTGGACGACATGAGCTCGAAGGTCAGCGAGGGCATCGACCAGGTGCGGCGCTGGGCCAACAGCACCTTCGGCATCACCGACAGCGACGTCGACCGCTACATCGACCAGGCCCGGGACTGGCTCAGCTCGGGCAACGTCACCGACACGGCGACCGCCGCGGGGCTCACCGCGACGCACTTCATCGCCGGCTTCTTCCTCGCGCTGTTCACCCTCTACTTCTTCCTCTACGACGGGCCCGTCATCTGGGGATGGGTCGTGCGGCTCTTCCCGCGCGGTGCGCGGGAGAAGGTGCACTCATCCGGGCTCATCGCCTGGGACCAGGTGTCGGCGTTCGCCCGGGCCACCCTCATCGTGGCGGCAGCCGACGCAACCGGCATCGGAGTGGGTGCGGCTCTGCTCGGCGTGCCCTTCGCTTCGGGGATCGCGCTGCTCGTCTTCTTCGGCGCCTTCGTCCCCGTCATCGGAGCCGCCCTCTCGGGTGGCGTCGCGGTGCTGCTGGCGCTCGTTGCGCTGGGCCCGGTCAAGGCGCTCATCATGCTCGGCATCGTCATCGGCGTACAGCAGATCGAGGCGCACCTCCTCCAGCCCCTCCTCGTCGGCCGCGTCATGCGCATCCACCCCCTGGCAGTGATCTTCGCCATCGCGGCCGGTGTGGTGCTGGCCGGGATCATCGGTGGCCTCATCGCCGTGCCGACGGTGGCGGCACTCAACGCCGTCGGCCACCACCTGCTCGACTCCCCGGAGGCCGCGGACGACGTCCTGCCGGACGCACCCGTGACGGCCGGGGACGTGCTCACCCCCGACGAGGAGGAGACGGCCGAGGCGGAGGCACAGCACCTGCAGGAGCGCGAGGAGCAGGCGGCTCGCGAGCGCCTCCCCGGAAAGGGCTGAGCTTCCACGGTTCCGCAGGTGCGGAAAGACGGTCAGGCGTTCTGGACGACGCGGGCGGGACCAGTCAGGCGCCCGCGGCGCGCCGTCGCTCGTATGCCGTGCCGTCGCCGACCGTCTCCTGGCGAACGGGTGCCGGGTCGGGCGTCACGGCGGCCGGTGCCACCTGGGGACGCTCGGCCTTGGCCTTCATCGTGTACGTCGGACGTGGGACGGGCACCGGGTCCCAGGTGAGCGGGATGTCGTCCTCGTCGACGATCGGCACCATGACCTCGGCCGCCGGTGCCACGTCGGGGCTCGGGGGGCGGCGTTCGCCGGCCTCCTCGTCCGGACCCTCGACACCCGACAAGACGGCGACGTCAGCGGCCTCGGACGGAGCGGCCACCTCACGCTCCCCCGCACCGGCACCGCGGTGCGTCTCCTCGGCCGGCACTGCGACGGCATCCGATCGCGCTCGCCCCACGTGCGCCGGGTCGTCCACATCGCCGGGAGCGCGCACGTCGTCAGGCCCGGAGGCGTCGGACGACGACGGCACGCGTGTCGGGCGACGGCGGCGGGCCCTCGCGAGGGCCTGCTCCGCGCGGACCGCGGAGCGGACCCAGAAGAAGGCCCACACGACGGCGAGGACCGCGGGCGCGAGTGCCCAGACCGGCACGAGCGAGAACGCGACGAGCGGCACGATGGCGGCCAGCTCGGCGAGCGCGGCGAGGAGCACGAAGGCCCGTATGCGGCGACTGGGCCGGACTCGAGAAGGACCACGCGTGCCGACCCGTCGCGCCGGAGCGACCTCGCGCGCCGAGCGGTTCGCCGAGGCGCCGGGCGACCCCTTCGTCGTCTGCGGTGGTGCGAGGGTCGCCGGCACCGCGACCCGCGCGGTGACGCCGGTGGAGGAGGGCGGCTCGACGGCGACGGCGCGCTTGACGAGGACCGAGGGCCGCGCCGCGCGAGCGGGGTGCACGGCATCCGAGTGACGAGTCGGCTCGGAGAGGTCGGTGCGGGGCAGCGAAGGGCGCCGCTCGAGCACCCGCATGGCCTCGGTGAACTGGTCGACCGAACGAGCCGTCGCGAGGTGGTCACGCCGACGCAGCCAGTACTGCGCGAAGTAGGCAGCCCACACCCCCAGAAGGACGAGGAAGATCAGGCTCGAAGGGGACTGCACGACTACGACCGTAGGTGTGCTCCCTCGCCGGAGGCCGGACCCCCCTCGGTGTGTCGCACATGTGACTGCTGTGGCCACTGAGATTCCGCTTCCGACCTGCTGCCACCCGAGGTCATCCGGGCGAGCCGGTCGACGAAGGTCTCCCCGGCGAGGTCCTCGGTCGTCAGGGCGAACGAGAGGTGGTCACGCCAGGCACCCGCGATGTGGAGGTAGTGGGGCCGCAGGCCCTCCGCCCGGAAGCCGAGCTTGCGCACGACCGCGAGGCTCGCCGTGTTCTCCGGCCGGATGTTCACCTCGATGCGGTGGAGGCCGAGGGTGCCGACGGCGTGGTCGGCGGCCAGCGCGAGGGCGGTCGGGGTGACCATCCGGCCCGCCACGGCACGGCTCACCCAGTAACCGGCGAAGCAGGACCGGAACGAGCCGAGGACGATCGACCCGATCGTCATCTGACCCACGAGCCGTCCCTCGACCTCGATCGCGAAGGGCAGCGCCCGGCCGGCCGCGGCGTCGGCGTCGTACTGCGTCACGAGGTCGGCGAAGCTCCGCGTGGGCGCGTCCGGGTCTGGCGAGGTCGCGTCCCACGGTTCCAGCCAGGCCAGGTTCGCGCGACGGACCGCCTGGAAAGCCGGACCGTCCTCGAGCCCGAGGGGCCTGAGGATCACCGGAGTCCCCTGCGGTGTCACTCCCTCCACCTGAGGATCACCGGAGTTCCCTGCGGTGTCACTCCCTCCAGGCGCAGCGGCCATCTCCATGCGGGCTCGAGCTCGGTCGACGGCTGGCCACGGGCTCGACCGGCGCGGCGGACCCGACCCCACATCAGTGGTCTCCGCCGTGGGCCTGGGCCACGGCATGCGGGAGCACCTCGGCCAGCACGCCCAACGCGTCCCGCACCCCGCCCGTCGAGCCCGGGAGGTTGACGACGAGAGTGGCTCCGGCCAGGCCGGCCAGCCCCCGGGAGAGCACCGCGGTGGGAATGCCGTTCGCAACGCCCCGCGCCCGGATCGCCTCGGCGACGCCGGGCACCTCACGGTCGAGCAGCGGCCTGGTGGCCTCCGGCGTCCGGTCGGTCGCCGTCAGACCGGTGCCCCCGGTCGTGAGGAGAAGGTCGGGTCCCGTGAGCAGGGCAGCGGCGAGGGTCTCGCCGACCGACGGGCCGTCCGGGACGACGATGGCGTCCGCGACCTCGCAGCCCCACCCCCGGAGTGTCTCGACGACGAGCGCGCCGCCCCGGTCGGCGTAGACGCCCGCCGCCGCGCGGGTGGAGCAGCTCACGACGACCGCCCGGCGTCCGGCGAGGGGCGCGCCACCTCCAGGCTCCGCGTCGCCGCTCATGTCGCCTCCTCCCAGTCCCCGGACCGACCGCCGGACTTGGCCGTCACCCGGACGTCGGTGATCCTTGCGTGCCGGTCGACGGCCTTGACCATGTCGACGAGGGCGAGGGCGGCGACGGACACGGCGGTCAGCGCCTCCATCTCGATCCCGGTGCGGTCGGCAGTTCGGACCACGGCACGGATGTCGACGCCCTCGTCGACGACGACGACGTCCACCTCGACGGCGTGGACCGCGACAGGATGCGCCAACGGGATGAGATCCGGCGTCCGCTTCACCGCCTGGATGCCGGCGAGCCGCGCCACCCCGAGGGCGTCACCCTTGGGCACCGAGCCACCGCGCAAGGCTTCGACGGCCGGTGCGGACAACAGCACGCGACCGGCCGCAGCAGCCCGTCGGGCGGTCACGGGCTTCTGCGACACGTCGACCATGTGGGCGGTGCCGTCCGCCCTGACGTGGCTGAGGGCTGCAGGACCTTCCGGGTCAGTCGGCACGGCGGGGCTCCTGACCGAGGAGGGGGATGCAGCGCACGCGGTGACCCGGCTCCACGTGGTCGACCTCGGCCGGCACGATCGCGAGAGCCGTTGCGCCCGCAAGGGCACCGAGCACGTGCGACCCCTGGCCACCCGAGGGCCGTACCCGACCGTGATCCTCGACCACCCGGGTCGCCTCGACCTTCCCGGGAGCGGTCGACCACCCCGTGGCCGCGACCGCGTCGAAGGACCCGTCGGCGTCCGGATCGAGACCAGCCAGCCGCCGCAGGGCCGGCAGGACGAAGACGTGGAACGAGACGAACGAGCTGACCGGGTTGCCGGGCAGGGTGACGATCGCGGTCTGGTGAGGCCCGACGACCCCGCAGCCCTGCGGCATACCCGGACGGATCGCCACCCGGACGAACTCCACCCCACCGTCGGCCGTCAGGACCTCCTTGACCGTGTCGTAGGCCCCCATGGAGACCCCACCCGAGGTCAGCAGGAGGTCGGGTTCGCCGGGCGGGTCGTCGAGGAGCCGTCGGAGGGCCACTGGGTCGTCGCGCAGGTGGGCCGCGCCGGCGACCTCACCACCCGCCGCCTCGACGAGCGCGCAGAGCATGACGTGGTTGGAGTCCACGACCTGTCCGTGCTCGAGGACCGACCCGGGCGGCACCAGCTCGTCCCCCGTGGAGACGACCGCGACCCGCGGTCGCGGGTGCACGGCCACCTCGGCGACGTTCGCGGCGGCGGCCAGGGCAAGGTGACCCGGCCCCAGCCGAGTTCCCGCTCGGAGCAGGATGTCACCGGCGACGACGTCCTCCCCCCGAAGGCGCAGGTGCCGGCCCGGCTCCGGGCTGACGCGCACCGCGACACGGGCGGCCCCGCCGTCGGTCAGCTCGACGGGCACGACGGCGTCGGCCCCGTCGGGCAGGGGTGCGCCCGTCATGATCCGCATGGCGTGACCGGGCGACAGCACGTGCCGACGACTGTCACCGGCCGCGATGTCGCCGTCGACCGGCAGGAGGACCGGCGACTGCGACGCCGCACCGGTCAGCTCTGCGGCGCGCACGGCATACCCGTCCATCGCCGAGTTGTCGGCGCCGGGCAGGTCGACGGCGGCGACGACGTCCTCGGCGAGCACGAGCCCGAGCGCCCGGCCGACCGGGAGGCACCTCGGCGACAGCGGCCGCACCAGCCGGAGCACCGCGGCGCGGTGCTCCTCGACCGTCCGCATCACACGTCGCCCTCGAGGCGGGCGCCGTCGGGAATCGTGCGCACCCCACCGGTGACCCGCACGTCACCGGTGCACACGTCGTCCGCGCCGAACGTCGCGTCCGCCTCCACCCCGGTGCACACGACGTCCGCACCGAACGTCGCATCCGCCTCCACCCGCAGGCTCGAGCAGCCGCGGATGGACGGGACCCCGCGCGGGAAGCGCTTCTCGAAGCCGTCGACGAGCTTGTACGCCGCGCCGAGGTCGACGAACGGTTCCTCGTGGTCGATCGTCGACTCGACGACGAAGTCCTCGGTGAGCCGGTAGAGGTCCGAGCGGATGAGGAGGAGCTCGTTCGTCGTCTTCACCGGACGGAACCGGCTCCGGTCGACGGCGAGGGCACGGGAGCCTTCGAACACCTCGACGGCGGCGCCCATCGCGGACTCGACCTGGATGACCGGGGGTGAGTCCGACTGCGTCGGGTCGACGGTCTTGCGGTTGACGATGATGGGCAGTCCCAGGTCGCCGTCCCGCTCCTCGAGCCGGGCCGCGAGGACCTCGAGGTCGACCCAGAGGTTGTTCGTGTGGAACCAGGGGTGGCGATCGGTGTCCTGGAAGTAGTCGTCCTCGCCCTCGGCGACCATCGCGCTGTCCCGCAGGACGAGTCGCCCGTCGGTCTTCCGCTCGGCGAGGTGGCCCCCCTTGCGGTCGTTGCGGGTGCGGGTGCACACCTCGGCGACGTAGGGAACGCCCTCCTGGGTCATCCACGCCGGCACGGCACCGACGCACGTCGCACCCAGGTTGTCGGCATTGGAGAGGAAGGCGTGCCGGATGCCGCGCTCGCGCAGGTCGTCGATGAGACCCGTGGTCCGCAACGCGACGTACACGTCGCCGTGTCCCGGCGGGCACCACTCGAGCTCCCGGTCCTGGGGCCACTCGACCGGCGCGAGGTCGTCGACCCGGAGCTTGGGCTCGCGGTTCTGCAGGAAGTCCAGCGGCAGGCCGTCGACGGCAAGGCCGGCGTGGCGCTCGAGGATGGCCAGCGACTCCTCGCGGGTGCGGAAGGAGTTCATGAGCAGCAGTGGCGTGGCGACGTCGTGCCGACGCCGCAGGGCGATCACCTGGCGGGCGATGATGTCGAGGAAGGTGAGACCGTCGCGGACGGCAAGGGCCGACTTCGGCCCGCTCACGCCCATGCTCGTCCCCAGCCCGCCGTTGAGCTTGATGACCACGGTGCGTGCCAGGGCGTCGCGGACCGCTGCCTCGGGGGGGCGGACCTCGTCGACGTGCTGCACCTCGCGCAGCGGCGTGATCGAGTCCTCGGGGATCGTCCCCGTGGCCTCCGAGCGGAGCTGGGCGTGGAACCTGCTGAACACCGAGATCGCGAGCTCCGGGACACCGGCCGCACGCATCTTGGCGGTGGCTGCCCGCAGTCCCTCGCTGGTCATGACGACAACCCTACGATGCGGCCATGTCCCCATCTGCGGAGAAGTCCGCGCGGCGCAGGGCCCTCCGCGCGGAGCGAAGGGCACGCGCCGCCACCCGCGAAGCGTCGGTCGACGACCGTGCCCTCGCGGAGCACGTCGGCACCCTCGTCGAGCAGCTGGGTCTGGGCCCCGGGGCCGTGGTCACCTCGTACGCGGCGGTGCCGGGGGAACCACCCACGGCGGCCGTCAACTCGATGCTGGCCGCCCGCGGCATCCGCGTGCTGCTCCCGGTGACCCTGCCGAACCTCGACCTCGACTGGCACGACCTGTCGGACCCCGGCGCAGTGCCGCTGGGGCTCGACGCCATCGCCCTGGCCGACCTCGTGCTGGCGCCCGGGCTCGCCGTCGACGAGTCGGGAACGCGGATGGGCCAGGGGGGTGGGTGCTACGACAAGGCGCTGCCGCGTCGGTCGCCCGGGACCGCCGTCGTCGTGCTGCTCCACCCGGGCGAGCTCGTCGAGGCGGGTGGGACGCTGCCCCGCGAGGCGCACGACCAGCCGGTCGACGCGGTGCTGACCGCCGACGGCCTCGTCGACCTCGGCATCACCGAGTGGCGACGCCCTCCTCCGGCCGCAGGGTCAGGACGTCGGGGTCCGTCTCGCGCACCGCGTCCTCGCTGAAGGGCCAGGCGCGGGAACGACCGGCGACCCAGTCGTTCACCTGGTCGCTGTAGTGGTCCGCAGTGGGGTGCCCGCTCACGCCGCTCTGGTTGATCCACGTCGACGCGTCCAAGTCAGCGAGGTCGACGACCATCCGCATCGACGGTGCCGCAGTGACCTCGTAGCCCTCGCTCGCGTCCCAGGCGTTGGCGTTGACGATCGCCGAGCCACCCGGCATGTCGTGCGGGCCCTCGTTGACGAACCAGCGGACCGCATCCGGCACCCCCTCGCCGCCGAGCACCGGGTGCTCGAGGGTGAGGCGGTGGAGCTTGCCCCACTGCCAGTCGGCGGGGTCCTTGCCGAGCTCGCGGGTCAGCTCCAGGCGCGCCTCGATGAGCGCCTGCCGGAGGATCTCGTCCTTGCCCTCGGTGATGTTGGGCGTCAGCTTGTCGTCCCACCAGGCGCTGCGGGGGTTGGTCAGGAGCTGCGCGACGGCTTGCCGGTAGCGGTGCCCGCCGTCCGCCTTGAGCCCGACGGGGAGCTCGTCGTCGAAGAGCAGCTCGGTGAGGTTGCGCCAGACGGCGTTGTAGTAGGCGGCCGCCGCCCCGGCGTCCTCGTCGCCCGTAGGGGTCGTGAAGTCCCAGTCCCTCAGGAGGTCACGCGCCTCGCGGGTGAACTCGAGGAGATCGGCCGACTCCGGATCGGTGAGCGTCGCCTCCAGCGGCACGGCGAGCAGGGCCGGGACGAGCACCTCTGCGAAGGGGTCGTAGGAGTCCATCTGGATCGCGGCCATGTCGGCGGGCGTGACCGTGCCCAGCTCGGCGAGCCGCTCGCTGATCCGGGTCGCCCGCCACCCCCGGTCCCAGTCGCTCGTGAGGAACGGGGAGGCGCTGCGGGTCACGGCCTGGTTGGCCGTCACGATGACGCCGTCGACGGGGTCGAGGGCCCACGGCATCTCGGAGAACTCGACATACCCCTGCCAGTCGTAGGCGGAGTCCCACCCCGGCGCCGGCCAGGACCCCGGCGGTGTCCTGGGCAGGGCGGGTCGCCGGATCGGCACCTGGCCCGGAGCCTGGTACCCGATGTGTCCCTCGCGGTCGGCGTAGACGAGGTTCTGCGCGGGGACGGCGAACGACTGCGCCGCCTCACGGAAGTCGTCGAAGGTGCGGGCCAGGTTGAGGCCGAGGATGGCGTCGGCGGTGCGGCTCGGGACCAGGCCGGTCCAGGCGAGGGACACGGCATACGAGTCGGTCTCGTCACCCTGCTGCTCGGTCGGCGCCCGGCCGCCGGCGTCGCGAACTCCCTCGATGACGTCGGACATCACCGGACCGTGCACCGTGCTGCGCACCGTGATCCGCTGGACCGCGCCGCCGGCGATGCGGATGACCTCCTCCCGTGCTGCTCGGTCGGTGCCCGGCCGCCGGCGTCGCGAACTCCCTCGATGACGTCGGACATCACGGGACCGTGCACCGTGCTGCGCACCGTGATCCGCTGGTCCGCGCCGCCGGCGATGCGGATGACCTCCTCCCGGCTCGTGATCGGCTCCCACTCGCCGTCGCGCAGGTAGGTGTCCCCGATGACCCGCTCGAGGTAGAAGTCGCTGACGTCGGGAGCGAGGTTCGTGAAGCCCCAGGCGATGTCGGCGTTGTGGCCGATGATGACGCCCGGCACACCGGCGAACGAGAAGCCGCTCACGCGGAGCGGACACTCGGCCGAGACCGTGCGGCAGTGCAGGCCGTTCTGGGTCCACACCCCGGGCTGGGAGACAGCAAGGTGCGGGTCGTTGGCGAGGAGCGGCCGGCCCGTCGTCGTGCGTTGCCCGGAGACCGCCCACGCGTTGGAGCCGATCCCGTCGCCGCGTCCGACGAGCTGCGGCACCGAGTCGAGCGCCTCGTCGACGGCGGCGTACGCCTGCTGCGCCTGGGCGGAGGTGAGCCTGTCGTCCGCGGTCGTCGCCGCGCCGACGGCCGGTGCTCTCGTGAGTGCCGACGGCACGGCGGACTGCGCGAGCCGTTCGGCGTCGGCCGGTGACCACTCCTGCGGGGACAGGATCGGGGGCCGGGCGTCGTAGTCGTATGCCGGGTAGATCTGGTTGATCTGCGCCGGGCTGAGCCGGCCGCTGAGACGCGCCCGGGCGAGCTCGTCGGTGTAGTTGGCACGCAGGTCCCACGCCATGGCCTTGAGCCAGGTGAGGCTGTCCAGGGAGGACCACTCCTCCACCTCTGGCGTCGGCAGGGTGAGCCCGAGGATCGTGTACTCGACCGAGATCTCACCGGGGCTGCGGCCGCGGAGGTAGGTGTTGACCCCGTCGGCGTACGCCTGGAGCATCTGGCGGGTCTGCGGCTGCAGGGTCGGCAGCTCCTCCTCGGCGACGCGACGCCAGCCCATCGTGCGGATGACCTTGTCGGGGTCGAGCCCCCGGGCGCCGACCAGCTCGGCGAGTCGTCCGGCCGTGACGTGGCGCCGGAGGTCCATCTGGAAGAACCGCTCCTGCGCGTGGACGTAGCCCTGGGCCCGCACGATGTCGGCGATGGAGTCGCCGAAGATGTGCGGGACGCCGCTCTCGTCGCGCATCACGGTCACCGTGCTCGACAGGCCCGGCAGCGTCACCTCGCCGGAGCTGCGCGGCAGGGAGTCCCGGACGGCTGAAGCGACCGCGACGGTCGCGACGAGTGATGCAACCACCGCGACCGCGACCAGTCCCAAAAGCACCCGGCGGGCGACGACCACTCGACTCACCCTGCGAGACTAGGTCACCGGAGAACGACGACACGAGGACGGGCCGTGCGACAGACGTGGACGCCCCCCCTCGCGGACGGCTCGGCCACCGGTTTCTCGCTGGACGACCTCACCCTCGCCCTCCTCGTGGGCAGCCTGGTCCTCGTCGTCTCGGTGGCCGCCGTGCGGCTGTCCCTGCGCTCCGGCCTCCCGTCGCTCCTCATCTACCTGGGGATCGGGCTCGCCCTGGGAGAGTCGGGCGCCGGCATCCGGTACGACTCCCAGCAGCTCACCCAGGTGCTCGGGTATGCGGCGCTCGTGCTCATCCTCGTCGAGGGTGGCCTCACGACGCAGTGGGCAGGGATCCGGCGGTCGGTGGCTCCGGCTGCCGTGCTCGCCACGGTCGGCGTCGCCGTGTCGGTGCTCGTGGTGGCCGTGGCGGCACAGGTGCTTCTCGGGTGGTCGTGGCAGATCGCCCTCCTCGTCGGCGCGGTCCTCGCGTCGACCGATGCCGCCGCCGTCTTCTCCGTCCTCCGCCGCGTGCCGCTCCCCCGGCAGATCTCCGGGATGCTCGAGGCGGAGTCCGGCTTCAACGATGCCCCGGTCGTGCTCCTCGTCACGGCGATCGCCGTCGGCCTCGCGCCCGGTGCCACCCCGGATCCGTGGTGGCACATCCTGCTCGTCGCATCCGCGGAGCTGGCGGGCGGTGCCGTCATCGGGCTCCTCATCGGCTGGGCGGGAGCGCGGTTGATGCGTGTCGTGGCGACGGCGTCGTCGGCCCTGTTCGCCATCGGGGTGGTGGCCGTGGCGGTCCTCGCCTACGCGGCGGCCGACTGGGTGCATGCCTCGGGGTTCCTCGCGTGCTACCTGGCGGCGCTCGTCCTCGGCAACCTCGGGCTCCCGCACCGGCCCGCCGTCATCGGCTTCGCCACGGCCATCGGGTGGCTCGCCCAGATCGGGCTCTTCGTCCTGCTCGGCCTGCTCGCCTCGCCGAGCGGCTTCGTGGACGTGGTGGTGCCCGCCCTCGTCGTCGGGGCGGCCCTGCTCCTGCTCGGTCGACCCCTGTCCGTGCTCGTCTCGTGCACTCCCTTCCGGATGCCGTGGCGCACGCAGGCGTTCCTCTCGTGGGCCGGGCTCCGAGGGGCCGTCCCCGTCGTCCTGGCCACGGTGCCGAGCACGGTGGGTGCGGTCGGTGTGGAGTGGATCTTCGACCTCGTCTTCGTCCTCGTCGTCGTCTTCACCATCGTCCAGGCACCGACGCTGGCGTGGGTGGCCAGGTGGCTGCGCGTCGACACCGCGCATCGCCGGGTCGACCTGGCGGTGGAGACGACTCCGCTGACCGACCTCGGCGCCGAGCTGATGGAGATCGACATCGGCCCACGGTCACGCATCTCCGGGGTCCGGGTGTTCGAGCTGCGGCTGCCGGTCGGGGCCAATGTCGCCCTCGTCGTGCGCGAGGGCAGGTCGTTCGTCCCGCGCGAGACGGACGTGCTCAGGCACGGCGACCAGCTGCTCGTCGTCGCACCGAGCGTGCTCCGCGGGGCGATCGAGCGGCGGCTGCTCGCCGTGAGCCGCGGCGGGCGCCTCGCGGAGTGGGTGGACGAGTGAGCGGTCCACTCGGGTGCGAGGGCTGGGTCGGGTCCGGGTCGGCAGTGCCCGTGCGAAGCGCATGCTCCGCCCTCACCTATCGGGTTCGAGGTGAGGGTCGGGTCCCGGAGGGGAGTGCCCGTGCGAAGCGCAGTCTCCACTCTCACCTATCCTTGGAGCGATCGTCGCCGCACCGCCGTCGTCGTGCCGGAAGGCCCGACCGGGCGGCGTCACCGCGCCAGCAGGAGGAATGCCGTGCCGACGTACGCCTACGCGTGCACCGAGTGCGACCACCGCTTCGAGGTGGTCCAGTCCTTCGACGACGACGCGCTGACGGTGTGCCCGACGTGCGGGGGACGACTGCGCAAGGTCTTCAACGCCGTCGGGATCGTCTTCAAGGGCGGGGGCTTCTACCGCACCGACTCGCGCGCCGGCTCCTCCGGGGGTGGGGGGTCCGGCGGATCAGCTGGGTCAGAAGGCTCGGCGTCCGGGTCGCCGGAGTCGTCCGGCTCTTCGGGGTCGTCGGGCTCCTCGGAGTCGGGCTCCACCCCCTCGTCCGACACGTCGACCTCCTCGTCGACGTCCTCGTCCGAGAGCTCGTCCTCGAACGGCTCGGCGTCCACAGCCTCGTCCCCGTCGAGAGCCACGTCCACATCCTCTCGCTGAGGTCCGGGAGGGTGACGGTCGGCGCCTAACGTCGTCGGCATGGTCCGGCCGCCCCTGCCCGCGCTCACCGGCTCGGGCCGTCGGTCCCGGTGGCGCCGCAGCGTCCTTCGCCGCGTGCTCGCGGCGGGCCTCGTCGGGGTGTCCCTGGCTCTGGTCGTGCGCGAGCTGCGCCCCCCACCGGCACCCACGGTCGGAGTCGTGGTCGCCGGAACCGCCATCCCCGCGGGTGCGGTCCTGACCGCGGCGCACCTGAGGACCGCCCGGGTTCCGGTGGAAGGTGCACAGCCCGGAGCCCTGACGCGCGTCGAGGAGGCGGCGGGGCGCCGAGTGGGCTCAGGCCTGGACGCCGGCGAGACCGTGACCACCCGGCGGCTCGTCCCCAGAGGGCCGGCCGACGGGCTCCGTCCAGGAAGGGTGGCGCTCCACGTCGTGGCCTCGGACCCGGCGTCGGTCGACCTGCTGGCTCCGGGCACCTGGACGCGGGTGTACCCCGTCAGTGGCGGTGCGGTGATCTCACGCGCCGCCGAGGTGCTGGCCGTCGACGCGAGTGGCGGTGCGGTGATCTCACGCGCCGCCGAGGTGCTGGCCGTCGACGCGCCGGTCGACGAGGGTGAGCTCCTGTCCGCCGCACCGCCCGTGGGCCGCGGAGTGGTCCTGGCGCTCGACGTCCACGAGGCCGACGCGGTCGTCGCCGGCCACGGCTCCCTCGACGGGCCGGTGGTCGTGACCCTCGTGGCTTCCGCCCGGTGAGCCGAGCACGTGCCGACTACGCTGACCGCACGAAGCCGGCGGCCCCGTGACGGCCCGCTCCACCGGGTCACTGCCACACCCGATCACCAGAGCACCGGACCACCGATCACCGCACCACCCGACCGCCGCACCACCCGACCACTCCGGAGAAGGAGCTCATGTGAAGGGATTTCAGGACTTCGTCCTGCGCGGAAACCTCGTCGAGCTGGCCGTCGCCTTCATCATCGGCCTGGCGTTCGCCGCCGTCGTCACGGCGTTCACCGAGGTGATCATCGAGATCCTGGCCAAGGCAGGTGGCGCACCGAGCTTCGACGACTGGCGGCCGGGAGGGCTCGACTCCGTCGGGCCGTTCCTCACGGCTCTGGTCGCCTTCGTCATCATGGCGCTGGTCGTCTACTTCTTCGTCGTCACCCCGTACGAGGCGGCGAAGAAGCGTCTCTACCCGGCACAGCCCGACGCGGACACGCTCGACCCCAACACCGAGCTCCTCACCGAGATCCGCGACGAGCTGCGCGCCCGGCGCTGACCCCGAGAGTCGGCCCACCCCATGTGCGGTCGCGGTTCTGTTGCCCTGAGATGCCCTCACTCCCAGTGGGGAGGCCGCTGCTCGCGGTGGTCGTCACTTCTGTTGGCCTGCGATGCCTCACTCCCAGTGCGGAGGCCGCTGATCTCGGAGCCAGCGGTCGCGCGGTGGCTCGTCGTCGTCGCCGTCGGACGGTTCGACGAGGTCCGCACCGTCCTCCGCTGCCGGGTTCGTCGCCGGGGCCGCCGCCCGTCGTGGCCGGCGGCGTCGGGGCGTCGGTTGATGTTCGGGATGTTCGGGAGGCTGCTGCTGCTCAGTCACCGGACCCCCTCCGGGCCCCGACGGCCTCGAGGATGCGCGCCACGTCGCGTGCAGGGTCGCGGAACAGGTCGGTCGACCACACCCGTAGGTGCCGCCAACCCAGCCGCTCGAGCTGCTCGGCCCGCAGCCGGTCACGGTCCCGGGTGGTGGCCATCGCGGCATAGCCGGGGCCGTCCGACTCCACGGCCAGCACGAGGCGGCCCCTGCGCATCGGATCCTCCACGGCGAGGTCGACCGGATCCACGGAGGAGCCCAGGTCCTCGTGGACGACGAGTCCCTGACCACGCAGCCGTCGCGCCAGGTCGGACATGACGACCGATCGGGCCGCGGCGGTCGGACGGTCGACCGCGGGGGCCGGGGCGGCTCCTGGCCCCTCACCTCCCCCCGGAAGCGGCGCACCGGCTGCGTAGGCGAGGAAGTCGCGGAGCATGGCGGCTCCCTTGGCTCGCAGCCGCGCAGGATCCAGGTCCTCGGCGGCGATGGTGGACACGACGGTCATCGTCCGTCTCGCCCGGGTGATGGCGACGTTCAGCCGGCGCTCACCACCGTCGTGGTTGAGAGGTCCGAACCGGTGGAGCACCCGCCCGTGTGGGGTCTTGCCGAACCCGATGGTGACGATGACGTCATCACGCTCGTCCCCCTGGACGCGCTCGAGGTTCTTGACGAAGAACGCCTCGGCGCGGTCCTCGTCGAAGAACTCGAGCGTCTGCGCGTCGACACCGGAGAGGCCACGGCGCAGGGCCTCCTCGACCCGGGTCGCGTGCGTCATGCCGAGCGCGATGACACCCAGGGAACGGTCGGGGCGCGACCGCGCATGCTCCAGCACGAGCTCGACGACCCGGTCGACCTCGGGCGTCGTGGTCTCGACGGCCCCCTCCCCCTCGGTGACCATCCCGTGCCCGTCCACCAGCTCGTGCCGCACCACCGGCTCACTGCCGGTTCCCGGGAAGGTGACGAGCGAGCCCCCGTAGACCTCGGAGTTCGAGAAGGCGATGAGCCGCTCGTCGAGGGATCGGTAGTGCCATGACAGCCGACGACTGGGCAGCGCGGCGGCGAGCACGTCGAGGATCGACTCGGATTCTTCGGTGAGGGCCTCATCCGGTCGCACCGCGGCCGGGTCCCCCTCGGTGACGGTGGTGAAGAAGGACGTGGGCGGTAGCTGCCGGGAGTCCCCGGCCACGACGACCTGACGGGCCCGGGAGATCGCCGACACGGCTTCGGCCGGAGGGATCTGGGAGGCCTCGTCGAAGATCACGACGTCGAACCACTGGCCGGGCGGGAGCACCGAGGCGACGACGAGCGGGCTCATCACCCAGCAGGGTCGCAGGGCGGTGACGACCTCCGTGGACCGCTCCACGAGTTCCCGCAGCGAGGCCCGGCGACGGTCGCGTGCACCTTCCGCCCTGAGGAGCGTCTCCTGCTCGGGGTGGCGCGCCACCTCCTCCAGCACCCGGTCGGCCACCGCCGCCAGGACGCGCGTGGGGTTCTGCGCGACGATTGTTCGATCGGCGTCCACGAACTCTGCCACGCTGCGCGTGAGCGCCCGGCCGTCATGCGCCGCGACGCGACGGTCCAACAGAGTCACCTCCTCGGCGAGAGAGGACCACCACACCCACTCGACCTCCGAAGTCGCCTGCTCCGCGGGCACGCGGCGCTCACGGAGGTCGTCGACGAGCGGCCGCAGGCCGACGGCGGTCAGGTCGTCGAGCGCCGCGGTGAGCGCCGGGGCCACGCCGAGGCGAGGGGCGGCACCTGCGAGCTCGCCGATTCGCTCGCGCAACGTGGGAAGGTCGACGTCGACCAGCCGAGCCCGGCCGCGGGGGGCGGGCGAACCAGGGGGCTCCAAGCCGACCGGGGCGTCCCCCGGCCCGGGCGTCCCGGACGACGCACCGCCCGGCAGTCGGGCGTCGAGCCACTCGACGTCGGCCAGGAGAGCGGCGTGCGCCGCCCGCGCCCGGTCGAGCTCGACCGGGATCTCCGGGCGACCGCCGGAGCCGGCCAGCTGTTGCCAGGTGACCCGCTGTTCGCTCGCGGCGGTCAGCGCGGCGTTCAGGTCGGCCGGCGGACGACCGGGGCGCAGCAGTGCACGCGCCTGGCGGCGCAGCCGCCACCGGTCGAGCCAGCTGAGCTCCGAGCCCACCGAGCGACGGTAGGCAGCGCTGCCCGTGGCGATGACCATGTCACCGAGCGGGATGTCGAAGACCTCCGGCCGGAAGGTCTCGAGCGTGTCCCGCACGCTGGCCACCGTGGCGAGCACCCGTCCCCAGCCGCTGGTGGTCGGCGGCTCGGGCAGCGTGACGCCGCGGAAGACGTCGGCGAGGGTGCGAGCCGTGGCGTCGACCGACCCTTCGGCCAACCGCATCGCCCGCTTCCCGGCCTCCGCCGCCTCCTCGGCCGATCGGATGCCGGCGCCGAACCAGGGGTCGCCCGCACCCGAACCGTCCCAGTCGGCCAGGGACGCGACGCTCGCCACGGCGGCGGCAGCGCTGGTCACCGCGGCGCGGTCGAGACCCGCGAGGACCGTTCCGCTCAGGCGCACCCTGGATCGCGGCGGGGTGGGGAGACCCGAGAACGCGCTGACGGCCTCCTGGACCTCGTGGAGCGAGATTCCCCAGGGCTCCCGGACGTCGTGCAGCCCCCGGACGTGGTCCTCGAGCCGCCCGGCGGCGGCCCGACGAGCTGCGGCAGGTGCCGTCGTGCGGGAGGCGGCGGTCACGGCATCCGGGACGCGGGTACGACCGACCGCCCGCCCGGGAGCGAGCTGGTCGAGGACGTCGACGAGCTCCGTGGCGACGCGGCGGCCGCCCCGGGCGCCGGCATGGAGGTCGAGGACGAGGCCGCCGAGCCCCAACCGCTCGAGTCGTCCCACGACAGCGTCGATCGCGGCACGCTTCTCGGCCACGAAGAGGACGCGCCTGCCGTCGGCGGCCAACGTCGCGATGAGGTTGACGATGGTCTGCGACTTCCCGGTGCCGGGTGGTCCGTGGACCACGAGGTGCGAACCGGCACGGACGGCCTCGATCGCGTCGCGTTGGCTGCTGTCGGCGTCGAGGACGAGCAGGTCCCACTCGGGGTCGTCGGGATCCAGGCGACTGGTGTCCGGCTCGGCCCGTACCGACCGCAGGGCCTCAGGGTCACCGGCCAGGGCGGCGACCACGTCGTGCTCGGCTAGCGCGTCACCCTGCGCGGCGAGGTCCGCGACCATCGGGAGCTTCGAGTAGGAGAAGGTACCGACGACGAGCCGGGGAGCCACCGCGAAGTCGGGGACCACGGCACAGACCCGGGCCAGCTCGGCATACACGGGGTAGGGGTCGAACGTCGGCCCCGACGAGGTGAGGGCCTCGAGCGCGTCGACGTCGATGGTGATGCCCTGCTCCGAGGCGAGGTAGTGCACGAGCACGGGGTTGATCTCGACCTCGGAGCCGAGGTCGAGCACGTAGTCGGCCTGCCCGGCACCGGTGGCCCGGAGGGAGCAGGAGCGCAGGAGCACGGGGGCCGCCGGGGCGCGAGGAACGGTCCGCCCGTCGGGCAGCCGCACGGTCCAGGTCGCCATGCCGATCGCAAGGAACCCGGTGAGGATCCCCCGCTCCTGGGCGAGCTCCCGGCTCTTGGCGGCGATGGCCCGTGCACGGCGGCGAGCTTCGTCGAAGGTCACCGGCTCACGGACGAGGTCGGACAGCCGTGTCGGACGGCCCGCGAGGAGCATGGCGACGCCGCCGGGATGGGCGGTCGTGAGGTCCAGCGTGCCGGTCGGCAGGTCTCGGTACCACAGGAGGGTGTTGCGGCCCCCGAGGTCGACCAGGTGGCGGGTCCAGGCCGCCCGGGCGGCGGCGACGCGGGTGGCCCTCGGCTCGGCGCTGGCTCGGTCGGCGCTGGCTCGGTCCGCGCGGGCACCATCCGCGGTCGTCGCACCGGCAGCCGACCCGTCCCGGACCGAGCCCATCGGGGGGGTCGTCGAGGGCCGGTCCGTCACCTCAGCAGGCTAACAACGCAGACCCGGTGGACCGCCCAGGCGGCGGGGTGGGTCGGCGGAAGGGCTGGCACCGATCACCCCACGGATGCCGGCCGCCGGTCCCGGGCGGTGAGGGCCGCCGCCACCGCGATGAGGCCGCCGGTCCCGGGCGGTGAGGGCCGCCGCCACCGCGATGAGGACCGCGACCGCCAGGGAGGAGAGGGCCAGTGCGTGAAAGCTCGCCCGGGCCACGACGACTCCCGCGATCGCTCCCCCGAGGCCGCCCATGAGGCCCATGACGAGGTCCGATGCACCCTGCGCTCCCGGTCGCTCGGCGACTGGGAGCGCTGCGGTGAGCAGCGTCGACCCCGCGACGAGCGTGCAGGACCACCCGAGGCCCAGCAGGAAGAGCCCGGTGAGCAGGGACCACGAGTCACCCTCCGGCGAGGCCGACGCGAGCAGGGTCGCACTCGAGAGGATCACGGACCCGAGAACGGCCACGGCGCGCCCACCGAAGCGGTCGACGGCCATCCCGGTCAACGGGGAGAAGGCGAACATCCCGACGATGTGGATGCTGATGACGAAGCCGATGACCTCCAGCCCGGCGTCACCGTGAGCCATGTGCAACGGGGTCATCACCATGACGCTCACCATGACGACGTGGCCGAGGGCGAGTGTGGCCATGCCGAGGCGAGCGGCGGGGATCGCAGCGACGACGCGCAGGCCACGCGACACCGACCCGTGGGCTGGGCCGGCATCGCTCCCCTCCGCGATGCTTCGCCGTCGGGCCTCGGTGAGAGGGTCCGGCCGCAGCCGAAGGAGCAGGACGGCCACGGCGAGGAACAGACCTGCAAGCGAGAAGACGTAGGGACCGGTCAGTGGAGGCAGCCCGAGTGCATCGGCGACCGGCGCACTGGGGCCGACGAGGTTGGGGCCCAGCACGCTGCCGACCGTCGTGGCCCACACGACGATCGAGAGGTCCCTCGCACGGCGGCTCGGCTGCGCGAGGTCGGTTGCGGCGAAGCGGCTCTGGCTGTTCGACGTCGTCGCGCCACCGAAGAGCAGGCTTGCCGCGAGCAGGAGCGGGAAGTTGCCGACGAGGCCGGCGGTGACCAGTCCGACGGCACCGATGGCCGCGAGGACGTAGCCGAGGACGAGACCCGGTCGCCGCCCCCGGGCGGCCATGAGGCGGGACATGGGGATGGCGATGAGCGCGGCCCCGAGGATCTGGAAGGTGCCCCCCAGTCCGGCCCACGTCGGCGACCCCGAGACCTCCTCGGCGAGGAGGGCGCCGACGGCCACCCCGGCCGAGAGGCCCACGCCGCCGAGCATCTGGGACATCACGAGCGTGCCGACGACGTGCCGCTGGATGGTGTCCACCGGCGCCGTCGTCGTCACGGCAGCAGTATGCCGTTCGTCCACGACAGGAGCTGGACCCTTCTCCGTCTCGGACCGGGTAGGAGATCCGGCTCAGATGTGCGGCCGGGGGGTGTCCTCGGGCTTCATGGCGCCCCGGTTCCGGAACCAGTCCCAGAGGAGCGTGACGAGGACCGCACCGAAGATCGAGCCCAGGATGCCGCTCGGGCGAAGCTCGAGGCCGTCACCCGCGAGGAAGCTCACGAAGAGCCCTCCGACGAAGGACCCGATGAGCCCGGTGACGAGTGCGAGCGGCCAGTTGATGCCCGTGCCACGTTGCATGACCAGCTGTGCACCCGCGCCGGCGATCATCCCCAGCAGGATCATCCCGAGAATGAGCATGCGCGCAGCGTAGCGGCAACCCGTGACGGCCCGCGACGGTTAGGGATGGCAGCGCGGCCGAGTCGCAGGGCCTGAGCCGTCACCGTGGGGAGCACCTTGGTGGGCTCATCAGGCCGGCGGGCTCCAGGGCCTGATCGAGAGTCCGGGCCAGGTCGCGCTCGCCGGCGCCCTGAAATGCTGCGGCGGCGTCCCGCTTTGGTGGTGTCGGGGCCGTGTTCGGCGCTGACGCTGCGGGCCAGTCGTGTTACCTCCCCATGATCGATTCCGGCGAGCTCACGCCGCGTGAGCAGCCAGGAGTGGTCGGCGTCCAGGTCCGACCGGTCGGTGCGCTGGTCTCCTCGAGGGGTGAGGGAGGAGTCACGACGATCGTCTCGTGCGACGCCCAGTACCATGACGTCGTGCCAACGGTGCACGTCGTCGACACCACCCGCGTGGCTCCGGAACGGGTGCTGGAGGCAGCGCGTGACTTCTCGGAACGCCGGGCCGACCTGTGGCCGGACGTCCATGTCGAGCACCTCCGCGTCCATGAGCGTGGAGACGACTTCGCGGTCGTCACGGAGGGGAACCGGTGGCCGATCGGTCATGTGTGGGAGCGCCTGCGCTACGACTGGTCCACGCCCGGGGTGGTGAGCGGAACGGTTCTCGAATCCAACCTCTTCACGCCGGGAAGCACGTGGGAGATCAGCGCGACGCCCACGGATGCCGGGACCCGGGTGGAGGTGGTCGCCGTCCGCCACCTCCGCGGCATCCGTGGCTGGATGATCTACCCGTTCTTCCCGCTCGGGATGGCCAAGCGGTCGGTCGCCGAACACCTGCGGCACTTCCTGTCGGTGCTGGAAGGGCCGGGCCCGTGACTCGGACCTCCGCACGGGTCACTGGCTTGTTGCGATGATGTCTGACGCGGCGTCATGAACGCGGGCGACGGCGGCCCTGCTCGTGAAGGCTCCCGTGGCTCACTGCCCGGCGGCACCGCTGATCGTGCCGAGAGCATGTCCGTCGGAGGCGCCGGTGTCCCCCAGCTCGGCTGCCGCGGACACCAGCAGGCCCCCGAGCATGAACGCGATGACCGCCGCGGCAAGGGCTCCTGTGCCGAAGGCGGGGATGAAGCGGTGCCAGCCGGTCGGCGCATCCGCCGCGTCGTGGTACTCGTGGGTGAGCGCGTGTCCCTTGCCTCGTTGCAGGAGGTACCGGTTGACCGGGTACGCCGCGATGTAGGCGGCCGTCAGCGCGACCATCATCCCCAGCCAGAAGACGACGTTGACGAGCCCGGCGTCCATCGCCCCCGGAATCGCGGCCATCACGGCGTTGTCCACCACCTCCATCGTGAGGATGGAGAGGGTGTCGGCGGCCAGCACCACGCTCAGCGCCGCGAAGAACCCCACGCCCGCACGCAGCAGCGGAAACGTCGACAGCGTGTAACCGAACAGGAACGCCAGCGCCACCGCGAGCGCCACCGTCGGCGCGGTGCCCAGTCCCAGAGCCGTCCCGAGGACGAGGCCCAGGATCTCACCGATGGCGCACCCGGTGAGGCAGTGCAGGGTCGCGCTCGCGGCCATCGCGTTGACACTGCCCATCTGGTGATCCCCGGCGTGGTCATGCTGCTGACCGTGGTCATGGTGCCCCTCGGGATGACCGGCGTGGGCCGGATGTCCGGCGTGCTCGTCGAGCGAGTGTGGGGGGGCGTCGTGCACGTCGTGTTCTGCGGCCTCGTGGCGGTGCGTGGGAGTCATCGTGGCTTGTCTCCTTGGTCTCGGGGGTGTCCCGCGGTCAGCTGCTCGAACGCTGTTCACCGTCCTTTGGACTATACCCCATGTGGGTATAGTCCAGCGGGCCGTCAGGCGCACACCGTCATCCCGTCGTCGGGGTTGCCGTGACCGCGACCAGCCGCCGAGTCGTGCTCGTGGCCCCCGACGAGTTCAAGGGATCGCTCAGGGCTCGGGACGCGGCCACGGCCCTGGCGTCGGGCATCGCAGATGTACGCCCAGAGCTTCCCGTGGTCATGTGCCCCGTCGCCGATGGCGGTGAGGGGACGGTCGAGGCAGCTGTGGAGAGCGGGTTCCGGTCTCGGACCGCGATGGTGCAGGGGCCACTGGGAGCCCCGGTGACGGCGCACTTCGCGACCAGAGGCCGAGCGGCCGTCGTCGAGCTGGCGCAGGCATCCGGCCTCGGCCTCCTCCCGGCGGGGCCCTCCCCCGACACAGCAGCGGTCGCCAGTTCGTACGGAACCGGTGAGCTCCTGGTGGCCGCGCTCGACGCGGGCGCGAAGATGATCGTCCTGGGACTCGGTGGCAGCGCGACCACCGATGGCGGGGCGGGGATGCTCCAGGCGCTGGGTGCCGGGTTCCGGGACCACGCAGGCGAAGTCCTGGGTCCCGGGCTGGCGCATCCCCGCGCGGTGGCCTCGGTGGATCTCGCCACTCTGGACCCTCGGTTGGCCCGAACCCGGATCGTTGTCGCCACCGACGTCGACAACCCGCTCCTCGGGCCACGGGGTGCTGCGGCCGTCTTCGGGCCCCAGAAAGGGGCGACGGCCGAGCTGGTGCCCACACTGGACCGGGACCTGAGGCGATGGTCCCGCATCCTCTGGCAGGCCGGTGCCAGGGCCAGCCCGGAGCAGCCCGGTGCGGGAGCAGCGGGCGGCGTCGGCTTCGCCGCCATGGGTGCGCTCCGGGCCGTGGCCCGCCCAGGAGTCGACGTGGTTCTCGACATCGTCGGGTTCACCGACCTCGTCGCCGGAGCGCGCATCGTCATCACCGGAGAAGGGTCGCTCGACGATCAGTCCCTCAGCGGCAAGGCGCCCATGGGGGTCCTCAGGGCGGCCTCGGCGCAGAGAGTGCCCACCATCGTCGTCGCAGGCCGCTCGACGCTCGGACCCGGCGCGGTCACCGGCATCGGGTTCCAGGCGGTCTTCACCCTGCAGGACAGGGAGCCTGACGTGAGGACGTGCATCCTCGAGGCTCCCAGGCTTCTGCGCGAGGTCGGCCGCGAAGTGGCGGGCCTGATCCCGGACGGCTGACGCACCGCGGGACTCACCGCTCGATGGCTGCGTTGGGCACCAGGCGGAGCGACAGCAGCCGTCGAGAGGCGGCGGTATCGTCGAGCCACCCACGAATGCGTCGCCGTCCCGGTGGCGCGGGCCGAGCTGAGGAGCAGGCGATGGCAGCGTTCACGGTGTGGAAGTTCGAGGACCCGGCCGGGGCGCAGCACGCCGCCGAGAAGCTGAGGGACTCCGAGCGGGAGCAGCTCATCAAGATCCTCGACTACGCCGTCGTCACCTGGCCCGAAGGTGCGTCGAAGCCGGAGACCGACCGGCACAACGAGGAGGTGCGGCGAGGCACCGGCTGGGGCGCACTGTGGGGGGTGCTGCTCGGCGCGCTGTTCTTCGTGCCGGTCATCGGCGGCGTCGCGGGTGCCGCCATCGGCGCCATCGCCAAGATGACGCAGGATGCCGGCATCAGCAAGGATCAGCTGGAGACGATCCGCACCCAGGTCACCCCGGGCACCTCGGCACTGTTCGTCGTCACGGAGGAGGGGGACCTGGACCGGGTCGGCGAGCGCTTCCACCACATGAACAGCAAGCTCATCGCCACCAACCTCACCGACGCCGAGCGTCGCGTGATGCTGGAGACCTTCGGAAGCTGACCGACGGCACGGGCGCCAGG
>OCZS010000010.1_pt1 | contig 57455 bp, 58 predicted proteins | sample 1539071 | NCBI WGS metagenome assembly OCZS01 (sample SAMEA3113584, study PRJEB22503) | soil metagenome
CGACGGGCTGCCCGTCGGCGACCCGCGCGACGAGGAGCACGCCTCTCAGCGTTCCGGGGGTGCTGACGTCGAGCAGGTGCGCGGTGACATCGAACCCGGGGGCCGCGTCGTCGTCGGTGCGGTCGACCGCACTCAACCAGTCGAAGAAGCGGTAGCCCTCGTCGCGGGCGGCGACGAGGGCGGCACGCCACTCCCCGGCCTGAACCACGCGCGTCTCGTCCACCACCCGGGCAGCCTATCCACCGGGCACCCCGGCGCGCCGGGCCGACGTGCGGGCGTCCTTCGACGTCAGGCCGGCTGCCGCCAGACCGGAGCGATGTCCTTGCGGTAGCGCCGCCCGAAGAGGCCGGTCATCACGGCGAACACCGGTGGCGGGACGGCGATGGACGCTCGCTCCTCGGGCGTGGCGCCGTCGGTGACCCAGGCGAGGAACTGGCCGGCACCGGAGACGTTGCGCTTGCGGAACTCGCGGGACATGGCGACGACCTCGGGGTGGTCGTGGTGCTCCAGGTAGAAGGGTTCGAGCTCCCGCTCCTCGTGGTCGAGGTGGTCGACGGTGGCACGACGCAGCCGCTCGACCGCCTGCCGTGCGGTCGCGGCCCGGGCGGCGCTCGGGTCGCTCCGCAGGGCGGTCATGGCCTCGCGGGCCTCCTCGAGCGCAGCCAGCATGACGCCGTGCTCGGCATCCATCTGCGCCAGCAGGTCGGTGGCGACGCCGGCTCGCTCGAGGTGCGGCCAGGCCACCTCGTGCTCGCCCTCATGGTGGTCGGTCAGCTGGGCGTCGAAGTTGTCCCAGGCCCGGCCCAGGTCGGCCGCCCGGGCGGCGTCGCCGTCCCGGAACCCGTCCAGCGCACCGGCGAAGCGGTCGAGGTCACGGCGGAAGGCCGAGTGGATCACCTTGTTCATGCTCATCGTCGCCATCGGCCCAGCGTAGGGACAACGGTGCGGTCACGCAGCAGGTTGCGCGTCAGGGCCGCCCGTCGGGTGCCGTGGGCAGGGCGACCTGCGCGGCGACGACGGCCAGTCCCGCCACGCCCACGAACCAGCCCCAGGCCGGGAACCCGGACTGCACCAGCCCGTATGCCGTGCCGAGGCACAGGGCCGCTGCTACGACCAGCCGCGCCGCGGCCGGCAACCGGAACCTCGCCTTGGGCGCCATGAAGAGCCCCCACAGCAGGACGACCACCGCCGTGGCGGCGAGCGCCGCGAGCCACGCAGTGACGCCCGAGCCCACGGCCGAGTAGGCGATGGCCCCGACGCCCCCGAACAGCGCGAGCTCGACCGCGAAGGCCACCACGGCGAGGACGACGAGGCCCGGCGTCGAGAGGAGGGCAGGCCCGTGCCCTGGCGTGGGTCGGTCGCTCACGGCTTCGTGACCAGGCCGCGGGTGACCTCGGCCGCCGCGGCGGTGCGGTGACCGGCATACCGCTGGCCCGGGTCACCGGTCCGGCCCGGCTGGCGGGCACCGATGGCGGCTCCGCTCACGCGCTCCGCCGCGATCTTCTCCTGGAGCCGGATGATGCCCTGCAGGAGCGCCTCGGGACGCGGCGGGCAGCCGGGGACGTAGACGTCGACGGGAATCAGCTGGTCGACACCCTTCGTGACGGAGTAGGAGTCCCAGTACGGGCCACCGGTGTTCGAGCACGCACCGAACGAGATGACGTACTTCGGCTCCGGCATCTGGTCGTACAGGCGCCGGATCGCCGGTGCCATCTTGTCGGTGACGGTGCCGGAGACGACCATCAGGTCCGCCTGTCGGGGACCAGGCGCGAAGGGGATGACGCCGAGGCGGATGAAGTCGTGCCGGCCCATCGACGTGGCGATGAACTCGATGGCGCAGCAGGCGAGACCGAAGTTGAAGACCCACAGGGAGTAGCGGCGCCCCCAGTTGAGCACGACTCGGATGGGCTTCGGGGCGTGCTCTGCCACCGGCCCCACCCGGGGCATGGGCAGGTCGACACTCATGTGAGGTCCCATCGGAGGAGACCCCGGCGAGCGGCGTGGACCAGGCCGACGAGGATGACGCCGACGAAGACGACGACCTCGACGAGCGACGCGACGCCCAGACCGGGGTCCCGGATCACGAGGGCCCACGGGAACAGGTAGACGGCGTCCACGGCGAAGACCACATAGAGGAACGCGAAGGCGATGTAGCGGATCTGGCTCTGGGCCCAGCCGGCACCGACCGGGTCGACGCCCGACTCGTAGGTCCGCAACCCCGTCTCGGTGACTGCTCGTGGAGCGAGGAGGCGGCGCGCCACCATCGCCGCGGTGACGAGGAGCACGCCCGCGAGGACGACGCCTGCTGCCGCCGCATAGCCCTCCATGCCCGCCAGCGTAGTGCGCCCCGGTGGACAGGGGAGGTCGGCCGCGATGTGCTGGGCATCGTGACGACCACCCCGTCCCGCGTGCACTGGGCCGTGGATGTGCTCGGCCTTCGGGCGGACGCCCGCGTCCTCGAGGTCGGCGGCACGGGCGCGTCGGCACGGCTCGTGTGCGAGCTGCTGACCACCGGTCACCTCCTCGCCCTGGAACGCTCGGCGGCGGCGACCGCTCGGATCACGAGCTCGTGCGCGGACCTCGTCGAGGCGGGTCGCCTGACCGTCGTCACGGGTGAGCTCGCCGGCCTGGACGTGCCGTCAGGGTCGCTCGACGTCGCCTTCTCGGTGGACGTCAACACCTTCTGGACCTCAGATGCCGCTCGGGAGCTGGCGGTCCTGCGCCGGGTGCTGGCTCCGCGGGGTCTGCTCGCCGCGTGCTACGGCACCGACGGCCCGCAGTCGTCCCGACTTCGCGAGCGGGTCCTCGACCCCGTCGCGGCCAACGTCCGGCGAGCGGGTTTCGTCGACGTCGAACAGCGCGTGGAAGACGACGGGGGTGGAGTGACGGCTCGAAACCCGTGAGGGTGACCGGATCGATCCGATCCGGCGCCGTGTCACGCGGCGGCGAGCCGGCATTTCAGCCAGACAGCATTCCGCTGACGAGGGCCTGCCACGTCACCGGTCCGACGATCCCGTCGACCGCCACCGTCGGGATGTCGGTATGCAGTGCCTGCTGGAAGCCGCGGACCGCCGCCTCGGTCAGAGGCCCGAAGCTGCCGTCCACGGCCAGGCCCTTGCTGGGGTCACCGGAGAGGTTGCGGAACTGGAACTCCTCCTGCACCCCCCGCACCGCATCGCCCGTGCTCCCACGCCGGACGGTGATGATCAGAGCTCCCCACGTGTGCCGGCCGACCACTCCGTCGACGACGAGGCCCTTCTCCTGCTGGAACGCCCGGACCGCTGCGTCGGTCAGCGGCCCGAAGCTTCCGTCCACCGCGACGCTGTGGCCACGCGCCCGCAGTAGGTCCTGCAGGGTTCGGACCGGATGATCTCGATCGCCTCGCCGCACCTGCGGCCACGGGCTGATGGAACCTGACATGACGTGCCTCCTCCCCACCGCTGGACGAACGGACCCCGCCGTCCCCGATCACCATCCCGCCACGCAGCTCCGACGTCAAACGCACACCACAGGCACTCTTGACCGGTCGGGCTGCGTCGCGGGAGCCTGCGGCGCCAGGTGGCGGAACCAAAGGCGCGTCCCGGGGAGCGGTGAGGCTCGACCCGGGACGCTAGGGCAGACGGGCACCAGGGGTCGCCCTGGCCCTGGACTCGATTCAGGCACCGCCACCTCGAACGCTCTTTGAACGGGCTTCGAACCCGGGTCGCCAATGGCTCGATCGGGCTATTGCCTTCCAGGAGGCGCGGTGTAACCGTCGGAGGAGGGCGCGCCGCAGCGGCCGCCCGCATGGACGCGATCATCAACACCGTCGAGTTCGTCCGGTGGCGGCATCGCGCTCGCCGCCGGCCGGCGCCGCATGATCCAAGCCACCGCATGGCCACAAGCACCGTCAACTCGGCGCGTGGGACGCAATGGGAGTTCGCTCGGAACGCGCTCTGACCCAGTGGCATCCGGTGGTGAGTGTCCCTTAAGGCGCGCCGTCAGCCGGCGACTCTCGGTGGACACGACGAGGGTAACGTCCAGCGATTGAGGAGTGACGGGGGTCCAGGTGACCTCAATGGGCAGGGAGCTGCCGGGGGCAAGGTCAATCGCCGCGACCGCAGACACAACAACGCCGTTCTTTGCTGGCTCGATGGAGACGGAAGCCTCTGCCACGTGAATCGTGTCGGCCCCGGCGTTGAACACCTGCGTTGCCAACGGGAGCGGCAACATGGCATTCCGATTGGACCAGCACCTTCGCGCTGCCGCCGCAGACCAAAGTTCATGGGCCTGTCCACCTCCGCCGCTGGGTGCGTGGCGCCGCCCGTCTGTTGGACCGGCACGGCCACCTGCGACGTCGGGCTACTCGCCTGGCAACTCGACGTGGACTCTCACGGCGAGGGAAGGTCGTGCCCAGGGCGGCACGTCCACCGAGGGAACCGCCACGGTCAGCGCCACTGATGCTGGACGACGCCCGCTCGCTGGAGCCGGTTGAGTCGGCCCGCTCGCTTCGGCTCGCCCCGAGTCCGCCGTTCCCGTGCCATGGAAGAACCGTACAGATGTCCACCGACAGCCTGCACCGGCCTGTTAACGCAGTGCGCAGTGGGTGGACAGACGAAATCCACCCCCTGCTGAGACGTACGATGGAAGGCGCTGCCACCGCGGCACACCGGTGGCGCAGCGTCTACTTCCTCCCGCCGACAGCCAGGGTGAACCGTGAGCAGCAAGACCGTCCAGGCGCTGGACCGCGTGGTGATCCGTTTCGCCGGTGACTCCGGTGACGGCATGCAGCTGACAGGTGACCGGTTCACCTCGGACACCGCCGCGTTGGGCAACGACCTGTCGACCCTCCCCAACTTCCCCGCTGAGATCCGCGCACCCCAGGGCACCCTGCCCGGCGTCTCGAGCTTCCAGCTGCACTTCGCCGACCACGACGTCCTCACCCCCGGCGACGCGCCCGACGTCCTCGTCGCGATGAACCCGGCGGCCCTCAAGGCCAACCTCGGCGACGTCCCCCGTGGCGCGACGATCATCGTCAACACCGACGAGTTCACCTCGCGCAACCTCGCCAAGGTGGGCTACACGACGAACCCCGTCGACGACGGCACGCTGGAGTCGTTCCACGTCCATCCGGTGGCGCTGACCTCGATCACCGTCGAGGCGCTGGCGGGGTATGACGGACTGACCCGCAAGGAGAAGGAGCGGGCGAAGAACATGTTCGCCCTCGGACTCCTGTCGTGGATGTACACGCGGCCCACGACCGGCACCGAGGCCTTCCTCACGAAGAAGTTCGGCGCCCGCCCCGACATCCTGGCCGCCAACCTCGCCGCCCTCCGAGCGGGCTGGAACTACGGCGAGACGACCGAGGACTTCGCATCCTCCTTCGTCGTCGCCCCGGCCAAGATGCCGCCCGGCACCTACCGCAACGTCACCGGCAACACCGCGCTCGCCCTCGGCCTGGTGGCGGCGGCCCACCGCGCGAGCCTCCCGCTCGTGCTCGGCTCCTACCCGATCACCCCGGCATCCGACATCCTCCACGCCCTCGCGGCGCTCAAACGGCACGGCGTGACGACCCTCCAGGCGGAGGACGAGATCGCCGGCATCGGCATCGCCCTCGGAGCCAGCTTCGGCGGCGCCATCGGGGTCACGACGACGTCCGGCCCCGGCGTGGCCCTGAAGTCGGAGACCATCGGCCTCGCCGTGTCCCTCGAGCTGCCGCTCATCATCGTCGACGTCCAGCGGGGTGGCCCGTCCACCGGCCTGCCGACGAAGACCGAGCAGGCCGACCTGCTGCAGGCGATGTTCGGCCGCAACGGCGAGTCGCCCGTGCCGATCATCGCCCCCAAGACGCCCGCCGACTGCTTCTCGGCCGCGATGGATGCCGTGCGCATCGCCACGACCTACCGCACGCCGGTGTTCCTCCTCTCCGACGGCTACCTCGCCAACGGGTCCGAGCCGTGGAGCGTCCCGTCCGTGGAGGAGCTCCCCGACCTGCACGTCGCATTCGCCAGCGAGCCCAACGGCACGGACCCCAAGGGGGAGCCGGTCTTCCATCCCTTCCTCCGCGACCAGGAGACCCTGGCCCGCCCGTGGGCGGTGCCCGGCACGCCCGGCCTGGAGCACCGGATCGGCGGAATCGAGAAGGCAGACGTCACGGGCAACATCTCCTACGACCCGGACAACCACGACCTCATGACCCGGCTGCGCCAGGCCAAGATCGACGGCATCTCCGTGCCCGACCTCGAGGTCGACGACCCGGCCGGCGACGCCCGGGTCCTCGTCCTGGGATGGGGCTCGACGTACGGCCCGATCGCCGCGGCGACGCGCGTCGTCCGCAACTCCGGTCGCAGCGTCGCGCGAGCCCACCTGCGCCACCTCAACCCGTTCCCGGCCAACCTGGGCGACGTTCTGCGTTCCTACGACCGCGTCGTCGTCCCCGAGATGAACCTCGGCCAGCTCGCCATGCTGCTGCGCGCCGAGTTCCTCGTCGACGCCCGTTCGCACACGTCGGTGCGAGGTCTCCCGTTCTCCACGGTCGAGCTCGCCGACGTCATCTCGACCACCCTGGAGGAGCTCTCGTGACCACCATCGACATCGGTATGCCGGTCAGCGGCCTCCGCTCGGTCCCGCACCTGCCGCAGGAGGCGGCCAAGCAGACCAAGCGCGAGTTCACCTCCGACCAGGAGGTGCGCTGGTGCCCGGGCTGCGGCGACTACGTCATCCTCGCCGCCGTCCAGGCGTTCCTGCCCGAGCTCGGTCTCAAGCGCGAGAACATCGTCTTCGTCTCAGGTATCGGGTGCTCGTCGCGGTTCCCCTACTACCTCGACACCTACGGCCTCCACTCGATCCACGGACGGGCTCCGGCCATCGCGACCGGCCTGGCCACATCGCGGGAGGACCTCTCCGTGTGGGTGGTGACCGGCGACGGCGACGCGCTGTCGATCGGGGGGAACCACCTGATCCACGCCCTCCGGCGCAACGTCAACATGACGATCCTGCTCTTCAACAACCAGATCTACGGCCTGACCAAGGGCCAGTACTCCCCCACGTCACGGGTGGGCCAGGTGACGAAGTCGACCCCGGCCGGCTCGGTCGACTACCCGTTCAACCCCGTGTCGCTGGCACTGGGCGCGGAGGCCACCTTCGTGGCGCGCGCCATGGAGTCCGACCGCGCGGAGCTGACGACGATCCTCAAGGCGGCGGCCGAGCACCGGGGCACGGCCCTCGTCGAGATCTACCAGAACTGCCCGATCTTCAACGACGGGGCCTTCGAGGTGCTCAAGGACCGCAGCCAGCAGGAGGCGCGCATCGTCCGCCTCCGCAGCGGTGAGCACGTCACCGTCGGCGCCGAGGGCGATCGCAAGGTCCTCGTCCGCAAGGGTTCCGGGGTCATGAAGTTCATCCCCGAGGCCGAGGCCGCCACCGGCGAGTCGGGTGCTGTCGTCGCCCACGACCCGACGCTCGACGACCCGTCGCAGGCGTTCCAGCTGTCGCGGCTCGACACCCCGGAGATGACCCACGTCCCCATGGGGATCTTCCGGCAGGTGTCCCGCCCCACCTACGACGACCTCGTGCGCGACCAGGTGCGGGCCGCCGTGGACACCGCCGGGGGCCCGGCGGGTGAGGCCGAGCTCGGCGAGCTGCTGCAAGGGCGCGACACCTGGACCGTCGAGTGACGCAGCCGCCCCCGGCGGGCACGGGTGGCGGGAACGAGGCGGAGCTGCGGCGTGGCACGGCATACGCCGTCCTCGCCTACGGGATCTGGGGGCTCTTTCCCCTCTACTTCGCGGCCCTCGAACCTTCGGGGGCGTGGGAGATCCTCGCCCATCGCGTGCTGTGGACCCTCGCCGTCTGCGCCCTCGTGCTCCTGGTCCGGCGGGACCTCGCCTGGATCCGCCCGTTCTTCTCCAGCCGCCGCCTCGTGCTCGGCGTGACCGTCGCCGCCCTGCTCATCGCGGTCAACTGGCTGATCTACGTGCTCGCCGTGCTCACCGGCCGTACCTACGAGGCCGCCCTCGGCTACTTCCTCAACCCGGTCGTCACCGTCGCCCTCGGCGTCCTGGTGCTCGGCGAGCGGCTGCGCCCGCTCCAGCGGGCGGCGGTCGCCGTCGGCGCGGCGGCCTCGATCTACCTCGCGGTGGCCGGGGGCGTCATCCCGTGGATCCCCCTGAGCCTGGCCGTGACCTTCGGTCTGTACGGACTCGTCAAGAAGAAGGTGGGCGCACGCCTGGACGCCATGCACTCGCTCTCGGCCGAGACCGCAGTGCTCGCGCCCGGCGCCGCCGTGGTGGTGCTCGTCCTCTCGGCCCAGGGAGCGACCACCTTCGCCGGACACGGAGCACCGCACACGACGTTGCTGGTGCTGGCGGGGGTGGTCACCGCCGTCCCGCTGCTCCTCTTCGCTGCGGCGGCCCGTCGCATCCCCCTCGTCAGCGTGGGTCTGATCCAGTTCATCACCCCTCTCCTGCAGCTCCTCGTCGGGGTCCTCGTCCTCGGCGAGCACGTCAGCGGTCGGCTGTGGATCGGGTTCGGCATCGTCTGGGTGGCCCTCGCTCTCGTCACCGTCGACTCGGTGCGCGCCGCAGGCAGCGCGCGCTCGGCTCGGACCAGTGGACGTGCGGACGACGAACGGCAGGGCGACCGGTCCGAGATGGCCGAGCCCTCGCCGTGAGCCTCGACGACGTGACGGCACTGGTCCTCGCGGGCGGGTCGTCCCGACGTTTCGGGTCGGACAAGCTCTCCGCCCGGCTGCACGGCACCTCGGTGCTGGACCACCTGCTGACGTCGCTCCCTGAGGCGTGGACCGTCGTCGTCGTGGGCGCCCGCCGCGAGACCGCGCGCCGAGTGCAGTGGGCGCGTGAGGACCCGCCGGGTGGCGGCCCGCTGGCTGGGGTGGCTGCCGGCGTCCCGCTCGTCCCGACCGAGATCGTCGCCGTGGTCGCCGGGGACATGCCGTATGCCGGTCCGCCCCTCGCCGAGCTCGTGGCCGCGCTGCGGAACCAGCCGCCGGACGTGGCCGGTGTCGTCGCCATGGACGACGGAGGCGACGCCAACCCGCTGCTGGCCGCCTACCGGACGGCGGCCCTCGCTCGAGCCATCCCCACACCGGCGCACGGGCACGCCGCGAAGCTCCTCCTCGGCCTTCCTCACACCGAGCTGAGCATCCACGGCGTGGCGGCCCGGGACGTCGACACGAGGGCCGACCTCGACGAGCTGGACCTCCCGAGCTGACCAATGCCCCCCGGTGCGGCCCCCGAGGCCGCGTCCGAGGTGTGCCGGGTCGCACGGTCGGGTAGAGCGCGGCCGTGCGAGGACAGTCATGACAGTTCGGGCGAACCAGCTGCCGGCGTCAGCCCGGCAGGTCGTCGACACGGCCGCATCCGCTGGCGGGACCCTTCTGGCGGCGGCGTTCGGCACCCTGGCGCGCGTGAGGCGCGGGCGGCCGCTGCACCCACAAGGGGCCACCTATGCCGCGACCGTCGCGATGACCGGCCAGGGGCTCACCGGGGTGCCCTGGCTCGACGAGCGAGGGTTGCACAGGGTCACGGTGCGAGTGTCACGCTCTGCCGGCCTGCCCCTGTGGATGCCGGACGTCTACGGCATCGCCGTCCGGGCCCTGATGCCCGACGAGACGGCGGTGGACCTGTTGTTCGCGACCACGGGCGACACGCCCACCGGCCGGTTCGTCCTGCACCCCCGACGAGGGGTGGAGAGGGGTCCGCTGTCGACGTTGATGCCGGTGCGCTCGGAACGTGGCCCTCTGCTCCTGCGGCTCGTCCCCGCGGTCCCCGGACCGGTGGAGGAGCTGTCGCTGCCCACCACCTTGACACTGTCCTGTGCGATCGGAAGAGGAGCGTGGCACGACGTCGGTGTGCTCGCCGTGGGCGCGCCGCTCGGGCCGGACGCCGAGGCCGAACGCCACGACCCCGTGCTCCACGAGCTCCCGGGCACCGAGCAGTACCCCACCCTTCGGCGGCTCCGGGAACCGGCCTACCGGGCCGCTCGCCGCGTGGGCACGAAGTCCCCCCAATAGTCCGAGGGTCACCGGCGACGGTGACCGCCACTTGACTGGGGGTCAGTCGCCGAGCAGGTGGCGCACGTGGGCGTTGGTGAAGCGGCGCTCCGGGTCCAGGCGGTTCCGGACCTCCCGGAAGTCGTCGAAGCGCGCGTAGAGGTCGCCCAGCCGGTCGGCACCGAGCGAGTGGACCTTTCCCCAGTGCGGGCGCCCGGCGTGCTCCCTGACGATCGCCTCGAAGGCCCCGAAGAGGGGGCCTGAGTCCATCCGGTGGTACTGGTGCACCGCCACGTAGGCGCTGTCCCGCCCGTGGGCCGTCGAGAGCCAGATGTCATCGGAGGCGAGGAAGCGCACCTCCACGGGAAACGGCACGGGAGCAGCCGTCCGCGTGAACCACGCGCGGAGCTCCCGGAGCACGGCCTCCACCGAGTCGCGGGGCAGGGCGTACTCACTCTCGACGAAGCACACCTCGCGCGACGAGCAGAACACCCTCCACGAGTCGTCCGCGAACTCCCGCGCACCGAGCCCTCGGGCGGTGAGCCGGTTCATCCTGGGGACGAGGTGCGGCACAGCGGTGGCGAGGCGGTTGGCGGCCTCGAACACCCGGTTCGCCAGCAGGTCGTCGTCGAGCGTGGCCCGCCACCGCGCCAGCGGCCCGGGGCCTTCCCCGGGAGGCACGCGGTCGTTGCGCTTCACGAGCACCCGGTCGGTGTGGGGAAACCAGTGCAGGTCGAGGTGGTCGTGCGCGTCGGCCTCGCGGTCCAGGTGTGGCAGCAGGGCGTCGAGCGACTCGCCCGCCTCCTTGGCGTGCAGCCGGAAGGCCGGGACGCACTGCAGCTCGACCTCGGTGACGACGCCCAGCGCGCCGAGGCCGACGCGAGCCGCGGCGAACACCTCAGGTTCGGTCTCCGCCGAGCAGGACATCGACGACCCGTCAGCCAGCACGAGGGTGAGCCCGCTGACCGCCGCGGCGATGCCCTGGAACCGGACACCGGTGCCGTGGGTGCCGGTGGCGATGGCCCCACTGATGGTCTGGCGGTCGATGTCGCCGAGGTTGGGCAGGGCGAGCCCCACCGCCTGGAGGGCGGGGTTGAGCACGGACAGGGGTGTCCCTGCGAGCACGCCCACCCGCCGCTGCTCGGCGTCGACCGCGACGATGCCGCTCAGCCCGTCGAGGTGGAGGAGCAGCCCATCGGTGGCGACGAGCGGCGTGAAGGAGTGGCCGGAGCCGGCGACGCGGACCTCCGTCCCGCGGCGCCCGGCATCCACGACGGCCGTGGCCACCTCGTCCGCCGTGGTCGCGTGCCGCACCTCCGAGGGGTGGGCGACCACGGTGCCCGCCCAGTTCCGCCAGGGCTCGCTCACCCGAAGCACCGCCCCTCGCCCCGGTAGCTCGGCACCGAGTCGACGAGCCGACCGCCGGAGACGAGGTGGACGGTCGTGAAGCGCTCGAGCAGCTCACCCGCCTTGGCGCCACGCATCCAGACCCGTTCACCGAGCTGCAGGTCGTCGGCGCCATCGCCCCGCAGCGGGGTCTGCACCTCGCCGGTCCCCTCGGCACGCACGAGGGACAGCCCCCGGCGCACGGGTGAGGGCACGCGCGACCAGCCGGGCTCACCGCTCGCGACGTAACCCCCGCCGTATGCCGTGACGAGACCCCGTGCCGGTCGCCGGACGACCGGTAGGGCGAAGGCCATGGCGGGTTGCGGCCGGAAGTCGTCGTAGCCGTCGAAGAGCGTCGGACCGTAGAGTCCGGACCCGGCGGCGAGCTCGGTGACGACGCGGTCCTCGCCGAAGAGGTGCAGGCTGCCGGTGCCACCCGCGTTGACGAACCGCAGGTCCACTTCCGGCCGGACCGCGTCGACCACCGCCGCGCGGCGCTGCTCGAGGTGCCGGACGGACCGGCGCTTGACCGCGCGCACGTGCGGTCCGGCATCCGGCAGCCCGGCCACCTGGGCGTCGTAGAACATCACGCCACGCACGTCCAGCCCGACCCCGGCCGCGGCGCGCACGACGGCGAGTGCCTCGGCCGGCGAGCGTGTCGGCGACCGCCGGACCCCGAGGTGCAGCCGGGACAGGCGCAGCGAGGCGTCCACGTCGACGGCCACCCCCAGGCCGACGACACCGGCACCCAGCACGTCCCGCAGCCAGCGCACGTGCTCGACGCTGTCGATCGTCACGGTGACCTCGGCGCGGAGGAGGTCGTCGGTCGCCACCTCGTGCAGTGCCGGAACGTCGACGCTCGGGTAGGCGACGAAGATGTCGCGCACACCCTCCCTCGCCAGCCACAGCGCCTCCGGCACGGCATACGCCATGACGCCGGCGAAACCCGGGTTGCCGAGGACGCGGTCGAGGAGGGCGCGGCAGCGCACCGACTTCGAGGCGACGCGCACGGGGAGCCCGCCGGCGCGCCGCACGAGGTCGTCGGCGTTGGCGTCGAAGGCGTCGAGGTCGACGGCGACAAGAGGGGCGGGCAGGCCTGCCGTCGCCCTGGCCCAGTGGTCCTCGCCGGTCACGGTGCCGACCCTAGTGCGATGGCTTCGCCGGGACCGACGACCTCGACAGCTTCGTCGGCGACTCCCCTCGCACTCGGCTCAGGTCCAGGCGCCCCGGTGGTCGATGGTGAGCGCGCCCGTCTCCACGACCTCGGCGGCGATGTCTGCGAGTTTGCGGTTCGAGTTCTGGCTGGCGACGCGCAGCACATCGAACGCCTCTTCGCGGGTGAACCGGTGGTGCTGCATGAGGATGCCCATGGCCATCCCGATCTCACGGTTGCTCCGCAGAGCCTTGGTCAGGGTCCCGGCACGATGCGACGCCAAGGACTGGGAAAGCGCCAGACCACCATGGGTCGCGAGGATCAAGGCCACCCCCACCGCCGCCCGGTCGAAGGCGTCGTACTCGTCGGAGTACAGGTTGAGCCCGGCCACGACGCCGCCCTCGTCCTGCAGGTGCAGTCGCTGCGCCAGCACGCTGTTCACTCCCACCTCGGTGCTGACGCGCTGGCCCCATTCTCTCCAGCGGGGATCGCTGCAGACCTTCCCCGTCACGTACACGGAGTCCTGGAGCACCGCGTCCACGCAGGGACCCGAACCGATCTCGTACTGCAACACGTCGGCGCGGACTGCCTTGTCGTCCGTTGACGCGGCCGTGGTGAACCGGCCGCCGCGAAGCATGCTGACGCTGGCCCACCGCACCCCGGGCACCCGCTCGACAGCCACGAGCACCAGCCGGTCCAACGGCCCGTCGTCACTTTCGCCCTCGGCGACCCGCTCCGACAACGCCCGCATTCCCGCAGCGACCTCAACGAGGTCGTAGTCCGTGGTCCGTGTGAGCGGGGGTGTAGCGCCGACGTGGACCTGCTCTGGCGGTTTCATGGACCCTCGATCCTCAACAAGAATGGAGGCGGGCGCGGTCCACTTCTTTCAGTATGCGCTCAGAAGGGCCGAGGGCGCCGAGTAGCGGGTGCCTGATCTGCGCGGGCCAACCTGCCCGCCTCGAGGGGACCCTTCCTCCCCGGGCGAACCCGAGCTGGGCTCGGGTTCCGAGCGTGTGGTTCGTCATCCGACTTCGTGCGGTGACGGCGCGGCTCGGCCTCCCTCAGGGGTGGCGTCCACGAGCCAGGAGGCCGCGGGCGCAGGGGCGTCCTCGGCGCTCGTGTGTGGGCAGCTCGCGAGGATCGGCTCATGGAATGGGCACGTGACGCTCTCGTCAGGGACCGGCGTCCCTTGCACGTCGAACGCCCGGCCACACTCGCTGCACCGCCCCGGCGGTGCCGTCTGCTGGCTCCACGCCTCGGAGCTCTGGGTGCATTCGGTGCACAGCCTCATGACGCACGACCCTTCTGATGGAGATCCATGCATGGCGATGTGCACCAGGGAGGCAGCCTCCACCACGCATCCGACACCCCTGAAGACGCCGCCGGCGCCTCGCCATGACGCGGGTTGGGCGCGGTCGTCCGGCCGTGGAGCGAAAGAGCTCCGTCGCAGACGTCAGCCGACTCGGGTGACCACGCCGGTCGCCAAGGCGTGCAGTGCGTCCTTGGCGTCGCTGCCGGGGAGGTGGACGAGCACGTCCTGCGCGGAACGTGCCACGGCGTGGGTGTGCTCGCGGGCGCGGTCCATGGCCGGGTGGACCCGGAGCAGGGCCAGCGCCTCGCTCACGTCGGCGTCGTCCGTGAGGTCGCCGGTGAGCAACGCCCGCAGCCGTGCGTCACGAGGATCCGTGGAGGCGAGCACGTGCAGGACGGGCAGGGTCTGCTTGCCCTCGCGCAGGTCGGTCCCCGGCCGCTTGCCGGTCTCGTCCGTCTCGGACGCGATGTCGATGAGGTCGTCGGCGAGCTGGAAGGCGATGCCGAGGCGCTCGCCGTACTCGCTCATCGTCGCGACGACCTCGGGTGGGCATCCCCCGAACATGGCGCCGTACCGGGCGGCCGTCGCGATGAGCACGCCGGTCTTGTCGGCCAGCACGTTGAGGTAGTAGTCGACCGGGTCGGTGCCGGCGGGAGCGGGGCGGGCATCGCGGATCTGGCCGGAGCAGAGCCGCACGAAGGTCTGGGCCTGGATCTTGACCGCACGCGGACCGAGGTCCGCGACGATGTCCGAGGCGGTGCCGAAGAGCAGGTCGCCGACGAGGATCGCCGTCGAGTTGCCGTAGGTGGAGTTCGCGCTCGGGGCGCCGCGCCGCAGGTCGGCCTCGTCCATGACGTCGTCGTGGTAGAGGGAGGCGAGGTGGGTCAGCTCCACACCCGCCGCGGCGGCCACGACGCGCTCGTCGATGCCGCGGCCGAGCTCGGCCGCCAGCAGAGTGAGCAACGGCCGGAACCGCTTGCCACCGGCGGCGGTGAGGTGCGAGCCGGCCTCGGCGATGAAGGGGTCCTCGTGGTCGACACGGAGCTCGATGAGGTCGTTGACGGCGTTGAGGCCATCGGTGAGCCGGGCCCGCAGCCGGTCGGAGGCACCGGGCAGCTCCAGCACCGACGGGGTGCCCCGCTGCGCCGGTTCCGCGGTCACCGGGGTCACAGGAGGAACTCGGACGCCGAGCTCGCGAGGTCGAGGGCCAGCCCCGGGATGATGCCGGCGACCACGGTGACGAGCACACCGACGGTGATGGCGACGGTCGAGGGGATGGACGGAACGAGGGCGACGACGTCATCACCGGTGGGGTCGGTGAAGTACATGAGGACGATGAGGCGGATGTACACGAAGGCCGTCACCGCCGAGGCGAGGACGCCAATGACGACGAGCACCGTGCCCGTCGTCCCCGATGCCACCGCGGGCGCGAAGGCCGCGTACTTCGCGGTGAACCCCGACGTCAGCGGGATCCCGGCGAAGGCGAGGAGGAGGAAGGCGAACGTCCCGGCCACGACGGGGTGCCGTCGTCCGAGACCGGCCCACTGGGACAGGTGTGACGCCTCCGAGCCGCCCTGTCGGACCATCGCGACGATGCCGAAGGCCGCGACCGTCATGAAGCCGTATGCCACGAGGTAGAAGAGGACACCGCCGATCCCGGCCTGCGAGAACGCCAGCACGCCGACGAGGATGAAGCCCGCGTGCGCGATCGACGAGTACGCGAGGAGACGCTTGACGTCGGTCTGGGTCACCGAGAGGACGGCGCCGACGACCATGGTGAGGGCTGCGACGACGACCAGGCCCATCTCCCAGTCCCAGCGGTTCGCGCCGACGCCGACGTAGGCGAGCCGCAGGAGCGCCCCGAACGCGGCGATCTTCGTGCAGGCGGCCATGAACCCGGTCACCGGGGTCGGCGCCCCCTGGTAGACGTCCGGGGTCCAGGAGTGGAACGGCACCGCACCGATCTTGAAGAGCAGGCCCACCATCGTGAGGACGACCCCTGGGACCAGGAGCCCGTCGAGGTCACCGGATGCCGTGGAGATGGCGGTCGAGATCGCCTCGAGGTCGCCCGACCCGGCATACCCGTAGAGGAGTGCGGCACCGAAGAGGAAGAACGCGCTCGAGAATCCTCCGAGGAGGAAGTACTTCAGGGCCGCCTCCTGGGAGAGCAGGCGGCGGCGGCGAGCCAGGCCGGTCATGACGTACAGCGGCAGGGAGAGCACCTCGAGGCCGACGAACATCGTGATGAGGTCGTTCGCGGTGACGAACACCATCATGCCCAGGACGGCGAAGAGCGTGAGGGGGAAGACCTCGGACGTCGCGTAGCCCGCCCGCGTCGCCGTGTCCTCCTGCGCCGAGCCGGGTGTCGACGACCCCATCGGCGTGAAGGCGTCCGCTCCGACCCCGCCGAAGCGTTCCGCCATCACGAGGACGGCGAGAGCCGACAGGACGAGGAGGGCGCCCATGAGGAAGAGGGAGACGCCGTCGACGACGACGGAGCCACCGAGGGTGACGGTCATCGACTCACGCGACCAGAGCAGGAGAACCACGAATGCCGCGAGCAGCGTCAGCGTCGTGAGCCAGACCTGGATGCGGTGTCGGCTCCGGCGAGGCGCGAAGGCCTCGACGAGCACGCCGACGAGCGCGCCGGCGGCGACGATGAGCATCGGCGCGACGGCGGCGTAGTCGACCTGGACGGCCTGGAACTCGGCGGCGGGCATCACTGGTCGCTCCCGGAGGCGAGAGCGGGCGTGGGATCGGAGACGCCGACGAACTGCAGCGTCCGCTCCACGGCCGGGTTGACGAGGTCCAGGACCGGCTTGGGGAAGAACCCGAGGAGGAGGAACGAGGCGATGAGGGGCGCGACGACCACCCTCTCCCGCAACGACAGGTCGCGCGGTGCCTCTGCCTCGCCGAAGGTCGGCTTGGGACCTGTCATGAGGCGCTGGTACATGAGGAGGATGTAGAGCGGGGCGAGGATGATGCCGGCTGCGGCGATGACCGCCGCCACGCGGTAGCGCATGAACGCGCCCTGGAGCACGAGGAACTCCGAGACGAAGGACGACAGCCCCGGCAGGGCGAGGCTCGACAGCCCGACGACGAGGAACGTCCCGGCCAGCACCGGCGTGACCCGCTGCCAGCCGCCGTAGTCGGGGATCCGCTTGGACCCCCGGCGGGCCACGAGGAAGCCGGCGAGGAGGAAGAGCCCGGCGGTGGAGAACCCGTGGTTCACCATGTACAGGCTCGACCCCGCACCACCCACGCTCGTCAGCGCGAAGATGCCCAGGACGATGAAGCCGAAGTGGCTGATCGACGTGAAGGCGATGAGCCGCATCATGTCGGTCTGCCCGATCGCGAGGAGGGCTCCGTAGACGACCGAGATGACGGCGAGGGTGATGACGACCGGCGTCGCCCACTGCGACGCCTCGGGGAACAGCTGGAGGCAGAAGCGGATCATCCCGTAGGTGCCGACCTTGTCGAGCACGCCGACGAGGAGCACGGCGACGGCGGGACGGGACTCCGTCGCGGCATCCGGCAGCCAGGTGTGCACCGGCCACATCGGCGCCTTGATCGCGAAGGCGACGAAGAACCCGACGAACATCCACCGCAGGGCGCCGGTGGAGGCGTCGAGGTTGCCGGTGAGGTTCTCGACGAGGAAGCCGTCACCGCCGCCGGGCCCCGCCACGAAGACGCCGATGACGGCCACGAGCATGACGAGGCCGCCGACGAGCGAGAAGAGGAGGAACTTCACCGCGGCGTACTGGCGGCGAGGCCCGCCGAACATCCCGATGAGGAAGTACACCGGGATGAGCATCGCCTCGAAGAAGACGTAGAAGAGGAACACGTCGGTTGCCGCGAAGACGCCGACCATGAACGCCTCGAGCACGAGCAGCAGGGCGAAGTAGCGCTTCTCCCGGCCGGACCCCTCCTCGGTGACGTCGTTCCATGCGGCAAGGAGACAGACCGGCGTGAGGATCGCCGCCATGACGATGAGCGCGAGGGCGATCCCGTCGACACCGAGGGCGTAGGAGACCCCGAACTGCGGGATCCAGGGCCGCACCTCGGCGAGCTGGAACTGCTCGGTCGAGCCGGTGTCGAAGCTGGCGACCGCCAGCACGGCGAGGACGAGGGTGACGAGTGAGGCACCCAACGCGATCGGCTTGGCCAGCCTCGCGGTGTTCCCCGGCAGGACGGCGACGACGATCGCGCCCAGAAGGGGCACGACCACCATCAGGGTGAGCAGGGGCACGGCGTTCACTGGATCACCCACAGGGCACCGAGGACGGTGACGACGCCGGTGAGCATCGTCAGGGCGTACGAGCGGGCGTATCCGGTCTGGAGGCGGCGCAGCCTCGAGGACAGCCCGCCGACGAGGGCGGCGAGCCCGCCCACGGCACCGTCGACACCTCGTGCGTCCGCGAACACCAGGCCGCGGGTGAGGTGGATCCCGGGCCGCATGAAGAGGCCCTCGTTGACGGCGTCCTGGTAGAGGTCGACCCGGGCGGCGCGGGTGATCGCCGTGGCCTTGGGCGCCACCTCGGGAACGAGGTCCCTGCCGTAGCGGACCCAGGCGTAGGCAGCCCCGACCGCCACGAGTCCCAACGTGAGGGCCACGATGAGCCACACCGGCAGGACCGGATGCTCCTCGCCGTGCTCGCCGACGACGGGCGCGAGCCAGCTCGTGATCGCACCGGTCGGGCCGAGGACCAGACCCAGGCCCGCCGAGCCGACGGCGAGAACGATCATCGGCACGGTCATCGTGCGATCGGGGTCGTGGGGATGGGGTTCGGGGTCCTCCTCCCAGCGCTTCTCACCGTGGAACGTCATGAAGAACAGCCTGGACATGTAGAAGGCGGTGATGCCGGCGCCGAGGAGGGCGACACCACCGAGGACCCACGGCTGCCATCCCTCGCCGACGAACGCCGCCTCGATCACCGAGTCCTTGGACCAGAACCCCGAGAACGGTGGCACCCCGAGGATCGCGAGCCAGCCCAGGCCGAACGTCACCCAGGTGATCTTCATGAAGGTCGAGAGGCCGCCGTACCTGCGCAGGTTCACCTGGTCGTTCATCCCGTGCATCACCGACCCGGCACCGAGGAACATGCCAGCCTTGAAGAAGCCGTGCGTGAGCAGGTGGAAGATGGCGAAGGCGTAGCCCACCGGCCCGAGGCCCGCCGCCAGCATCATGTAACCGATCTGGCTCATCGTCGACGCCGCGAGGACCTTCTTGATGTCGTCCTTGGCGCAGCCGACGATCGCCCCGAAGAGGAGGGTGATCGCGCCCACGAGCGCGACGGCCAGCCGCGCGTCGGGGGCTCCGTCGTAGATCGGGTTGGAGCGCACGACGAGGTACACACCGGCGGTCACCATGGTCGCCGCGTGGATGAGCGCCGACACCGGTGTGGGACCGGCCATGGCGTCACCGAGCCAGGACTGGAGCGGGAACTGGGCCGACTTGCCGCACGCACCGAGGAGGAGGAGCAGGCCGATCGCCGTGAGGGTGCCCTGCGAGGCGTTGGCGGCACCCTCCGACACGGTCGCGTAGTCGACGCTGCCGAAGGTCACGAAGATGACCATGATGCCGATCGCGAGGCCCAGGTCACCGACGCGGTTGACGAAGAACGCCTTGTTCGCGGCCGTCGCGTAGGCCGGGTTCCAGTTCCAGAAGCCGATGAGGAGGTAGGAGGCCAGGCCGACGCCCTCCCAGCCGACGAACAGCAACAGGTAGGAGTCCGCGAGGACGAGGAGGAGCATCGACGCGACGAAGAGGTTGAGGTAGGCGAAGAACCGCCGCTTGTCGGGGTCGTTCTCCATGTACCCGATGGAGTAGACGTGGATGAGCGAGCCGACGAACGTGATGAGCAGGACGAAGCTCGTCGAGAGCGGGTCGACGAGCAGCCCGACGTCGAGCTGGAAGGCACCGGCCGGGACCCAGTTCCACAGCGTGAGGTCCTGCGCCCGCTCCTCGGCCGGGAGCCCGAGCAGCTGGAGGAACACCACCAGCCCCACGACGAAGGAACCCCAGGAGAGTCCCGTCGCGAGGAGCGGCCCGAACCGGTCGGTGCGCCGGCCCCCGAGGAGGAGCACCGCGGCACCGACCAGCGGCAGCGCGATGAGCAGCCACGCGACGGAGGAGGCCCCGCTGGCGTCGGCCGCGGACAAGGCGCTGTCCTCGGCGAGAAGTGAGGTCACTGGTGCTCCTTACAGCTTCAGCAGGTTCGCGTCGTCGACCGACGCCGAGCGGCGGGAGCGGAAGATCGCCATGATGATGGCGAGGCCCACGACGACCTCCGCCGCGGCGACGACCATGACGAAGAGGGCGAGGACCTGGCCGTCGAGGTTCCCGTGGATCCGGGCGAACGTCACGAAGACGAGGTTCGTGGAGTTGAGCATCAGCTCGACGCCCATGAAGACGATGATCGCGTTGCGCCGGGTGAGGACCGTCGCGCCACCGATGACGAAGAGGATCGTCGCGAGGTAGATGTAGTTGACCAGGCTCATCGCTCGCTCTCCTCGGTCATCTCTCGCTCGATCGCCGCCTCGGCCTCGAGGTACACGTCGGGGGACAGGACCTGCTCGCGTGCGGTCAGCACCCGTGAGAGGGACAGCGGTGAGGGCGTGCCGTCGGGGAGGAGGGCGGGCGTGTCCACCGCGTTGTGGCGCGCGTAGACACCCGGCGCGGGGAGTCCGGCGAGGTTCTCGCCCTCGCGGAAGCGGCGCCTGCTCCACTCACGCTGGTTCGGACCCTTCCCGAGCCTCTCGCGGTGCGCGAGGACCATGGCGCCCAGGGCTGCCGTGATGAGCAGGGCACTGGTCAGCTCGAAGACCCACACGTAACGTCCGAAGATCAGCTGGGCGACCCCGGAGACGTTGCCCGTCTCGGCGTTGACGGCGTCGAGGCCGACCGCCTCACCCCAGGTGACCTGGCCGATGGCCGAGGCGAGGATGCCGCCGAGGCCGAGACAGAGCAGGGCCGTCACCCAGCGCTGACCCGTGAGGGTCTCGACGAGGCTGTCGGAGGAGTCGACGCCGATGAGCATGATGACGAAGAGGAACAGCATCATCACGGCGCCGGTGTAGACGAAGATCTGGATGACCCCGAGGAACTCCGCGTCCTGGGCGATGTAGAACACGCCGAGGATGATCATCGTCAGGGCCATGCCGAGCGCCGCGTGGACGGCCTTCTTCGCGAAGACGAGCCCGAGGGCACCGGCCACCGCCAGGGGCCCGAGCACCCAGAAGAGCACCTGCTCGCCGCCGCCGGTCACCGGGACACCTCCACGTCGTCCGTCGTCGGGGTGTGCCCCTCGACGAACGAGCGCTGCGAGTCCGTCGCCGAGGAGACCTTCCCGAGGTAGTAGTCGCGCTCTTCCATGCCGTCGGCCATGGGGAAGGGCGGGGGCAGCATCCCCGGCTGGAGCGGGGCGAGGAGCTGGTCCTTGGTGTAGATGAGGTCGGCGCGGTTGTCGTCGGCGATCTCGTAGAAGTTCGTCATCGTCAGCGCCCGAGTGGGGCACGCCTCGATGCACAGGCCGCAGAAGATGCACCTCAGGTAGTTGATCTGGTAGACGCGTCCGTAGCGCTCCCCGGGGCTGAACCGACCGGCACCACCCTCGGTGTCGTCGTTGTCGGCACCCTCGACGAGGATGGCGTCCGCCGGGCAGGCCCAGGCGCACAGCTCGCACCCGATGCACTTCTCGAGCCCGTCGGGGTGCCGGTTCAGCTGGTGCCGTCCGTGCCAGCGCGGCTGGGTCGGCCGCTTCTCCTCGGGGTACTCCTCCGTGGCGACCTTGCGGAACATCGTCGCGAAGGTCACCCCGAACCCCCCGACGGGGGCGAAGAGGTCGGAGAGGAAGCCGGACTTCTTCTGCTCGTCAGCCACGAGTGGCCTCCTTGGTGTCGCTGCCGGCCGGCAGGGCCGGGGCGGTGAGGGAGGGCTCCCTCAGGCGCTGCCCCGGCAGGGGCGGCACGGGGTGTCCCCCGGCGTAGGGATCCACGTCGTCCGGCACCGCCGGGTGCGCCGCGGCCTCCTTGGCCTCGGCCCGACGGTCCCAGAGCCATCCGCCGACGAGGGCCAGCACGGCGATGGCTCCGACGAGGAAGAGCGAGACGACGGGGAACCGACGTCCGGCCACGTCGACGCCGCCACCCAGCCAGCCGTTCTGCCCGGCGCGGAAGACCGCGACGAGGACCACCCACGTGAGGGTGGCGGGGATGAGGAACTTCCACCCGAAGCGCATGAACTGGTCGTAGCGCACCCTCGGCAGGGACCCTCGCAGCCAGACGAAGACGAACATGAACATCCACAGCTTGACGGTGAACCAGAGCAGGCCCCACCAACCCTCGTTGAACATGCCGTCGTTGACCGCGGCGATGCCGGGGGGTGCCTGCCAGCCGCCGAGGAACATCGTCGTGGCGAGCGCCGCGACGGTGAACATGTTGATGTACTCGCCGAGGAAGAACATGGCGAAGCGCATCGACCCGTACTCGGTGTGGAAGCCACCGGTGAGCTCACCCTCGCCCTCGGCGAGGTCGAAGGGCAGGCGGTTGGTCTCGCCGACCATCGTGATGACGTAGACGAAGAAGCTGAAGAACGCGGGGATGATGAACCACAGGTCGCGCTGGGCTCCGACGATCTGCGACGTCGACATCGACCCGGCATAGAGGAACACGGCGACGAGGGAGAGCCCCATCGCGATCTCGTACGAGATCATCTGGGCGGAGGAGCGAAGGCCGCCCATGAGGGGGTACGTGGAACCCGAGGACCAGCCCGCGAGGACCACCCCGTAGATGCCGACGCCCGCGATGGCGAGGACGAGCAGGACCGCGACCGGGGTGTCGGTCAGCTGGAACGGCGTGCGATGGCCGAACATCCAGACATCGCCCGCAAGCGGGATGATCGAGAACGCGACGAAGCACATCGTCGCGGTGATGAGCGGCGCCAGGGTGAAGACGAAGGCGTCCGCCGCCTTGGGTCGCACGTCCTCCTTGAGCATCGACTTCATGCCGTCGGCGAGGGTCTGGAGCAGGCCGAAGGGGCCGTTCCGGTTGGGTCCGGGACGCTGCTGCATCCGGCCGATGACCCGTCGCTCGAACCAGATGACGAGCAGCGTGGAGATGAGCAGGTAGACGAAGACGAGAAGTGCCTTGACCGCACTCAGCCACAGGGGCGTGTCGCGGAAGTCCGCTCGTGGGTTGTCGGTGGACGCGGCGACGACGGATGCCGTCTCCGTCAGTGCCAGCAGCGCGCTCATGCGGGGTCCTCACGAAGTATCTGGGGGAGCGCAGCGCGGGTCCCACGCGCCGCGTGGGCGGAAGAACTTCGTGGGGTGCAGTTCATGCCTGCCCCTCCTTCGACACGGAGACGAGGGCACCGGGCGCCCCGGCGAACGCGGCCCGCAGGTCGCAGCCCGTGGAGTTCGTCGGCAGCCAGATCACGTGGTCGGCCATCTCGTCGATGATGACCGGCGCAGTCACGGCCTGTTCTCCCGCGCGCACGGTGACGACGTCGCCCGCGACGACACCCAGCCCCCCGGCGGTCGTCCCCGAGACACGGGCCACGGGCCTGGGAGCGGTCCCGGCGAGGAACGGCTCTCCGTCCTGGAGCGAACCGCGGTCGAGGAGGTGGCGCCACGTCGCGAGGACGAGGGTGCCCGGTTCGACGCTGGGGACCTCACCGGCGTCGACGGTCGGCGCGGCGGGTCGCTGGCCCTGCCACGACCCCAGGGCCTCGATCTCTGAACGCACCTCACGCAGCGTGCGGGTGCCGAGGAACTCGCCCATCTCGTCGGCGAGCATGTCCAGGGCCCGGTAGTCCGAGACGTGAGCGGTGTCGAGCGCCGGCTCGAAGACCCTCTGCCGGCCCTCCCAGTCGAGGAAGGTCCCCCCCTTCTCGGCGTGAGCCGCGACGGGGAGCACCACGTCGGCGACCGCGGTCACGGCTGACTCCCGGATCTCGAGCGAGACGACGAAGGGCCGGGCGAACAGCTCCGCCGCGCCCGGCACACCGAGGTCGGCCGGGTCCACCCCTCCGACCACGAGGGCCCCCAGCTGCCCGGATGCCGCAGCGTCGAGGATGCCGGCCGTGTCACGGCCCGGCGTCTCGGGCAGGGTCGGCACGCCCCACGTCGAGGCGACGTGTGCGCGCGCGGAGGCGTCGGTGGCCGGACCGCCACCGGGAAGCAGGGTCGGGAACGCGCCCGCCTCGAGGGCACCGCGCTCACCGGCGCGGCGGGGCACCCACGCGAGCCGGGCACCCGTGGCCTCGGCGAGGGCGGCCACAGCGCTCAGCGCGCCGGGCACCATCGCGAGCCGCTCACCGACGAGGACGACGGCGCCGTCCTTCAAGGCCTCTCCGGCCGCCGCGACGACCTCGCTCCCGGAGCCCTCGGCCAGCGCCCGGAGCACCTCCGGCTCGGTGCCGGGAGCGGTCGGGATGAGGGTGCCCCCCATCTTCGCCAGGCCGCGGGTGGCCACCGGCGACACGGCATACACGGCCGCGCGATTGCGCAGGAACGCCTTGCGGAGGCGGAGGAAGACGATGGGGCTCTCGTCCTCGGGCTCGAGGCCGACGAGGAGCACGCTCTTCGCGGACTCGAGGTCCGCGTACGTCACGGCACCCGTCTCGGGGGTCGCCCCGGCGACCCTGGCCACGAGGAAGTCGGCCTCCTCCGCCGAGTGCGGACGGGCACGGAAGTCGACGTCGTTCGTGCCGAGGACCATGCGCGCGAACTTGCCGTAGGCGTAGGCGTCCTCGACGCTGACCCGACCGCCGACGAGCACTCCGGTCGACGACGCGGCGCGCAGCCCGGCCGCAGCCCTCTCGAGGGCGTCGCGCCAGGACACCACGCGCAGCTCGCCGTCCTCACCGCGGACCATGGGCAGCTCGAGGCGGTCACCGACCGAGGTGTACGCGAAGGCCCAGCGTCCCTTGTCGCAGTTCCACTCCTCGTTGACCTCCGGGTCGTTCCACGCCATCCGGCGCAGGACGGCACCGCGCCGGTGGTCGGTGCGGATCGCGCAGCCGCTCGCGCAGTGCTCGCACGCGCTCTTCGTGGAGACGAGGTCGAAGGGACGGGAGCGGAAGCGGTAGGCCGCACCGGTCAGCGCCCCCACGGGGCAGATCTGCACGGTGTTGCCGGAGAAGTAGCTCTCGAACGGCTTCTCCGCGTAGATGCCCACCTGCTGGAGGGCACCCCGCTCGACGAGCGCGATGAACGGGTCGCCGGCGATCTGCTCCGAGAAGCGTGTGCAGCGGGCGCAGAGCACGCAGCGCTCACGGTCGAGGAGCACCTGGGAGGAGATGTTGATCGGCTTGGGGAAGGTGCGCTTGACGTCCTCGAAGCGGGACACCGCACGACCGTTGCTCATCGCCTGGTTCTGCAGGGGGCACTCGCCACCCTTGTCGCAGACCGGGCAGTCGAGCGGGTGGTTGATGAGGAGCAGCTCCATGACGCCCTTCTGCGCCTTGTCCGCACCCTCGGATGTGTACTGCGTGTGGACGACCATCCCGGGAGCGACGGCCATGGTGCACGACGCCTGCGGCTTCATCCGCCCGGGGGGGCCCTGCATCTGCTTCGGCTCGCCCGGTGTGCCGTCCGGTCCGGGCGGACCCGGCATCCAGACCTCGACGAGGCACTGACGGCAGGCCCCAACCGGGTCGAGTCCCGGGTGGTCACAGAACCGTGGGATCTCGATCCCGGCCTGCTCGGCGGCACGGATGATGAGAGTCCCCTTGGGAACCGACACCGGGACGCCGTCGATCGTCAGGGTGACGAGGTCGGCCGCCGCAGGAGCGGCCGCGGCGGCCGACGGGGGCGGTGCGGCCGGCGCGGTCTTCTCGGGCGTGGTCGTCATGCGGACACGCTCTCCTTGTGGTCCTTGGCGATGAGCGTCGAGGCCTTCGGGTCGAAGGGGCAGCCACCATGGGTGAGGTGGGCGACGTACTCGTCGCGGAAGTACTGGATGGAGCTCGTGATCGGGCTCGTCGCCCCGTCACCGAGGGCGCAGAAGCTGCGACCGAGGATGTTGTCGCAGATGTCCAGGAGCTTGTCGAGGTCCTCCTCGTCGCCGACGCCCGACTCCAGCCGACCGAGGATCTGCTTGAGCCACCACGTGCCCTCGCGACACGGGGTGCACTTGCCGCACGACTCGTGCTTGTAGAAGTCGGTCCACCGGTCGACCGCGCGGACCACGCAGGTCGTCTCGTCGAAGATCTGCAGCGCGCGCGTGCCCAGCATGGAGCCGGCCGCGCCCACCGACTCGAAGTCCAGCGGCACGTCGAGGTGCTCGGCGGTGAAGAGCGGGGTCGAGCTGCCGCCCGGCGTCCAGAACTTGAGCTCCTTGTCGGGGTCGCGCATGCCGCCGGCCATGTCGAGCAGCTCGCGCAGGGTGATGCCGAGCGGCGCCTCGAACTGGCCCGGGTTCTTGACGTGGCCCGAGAGGCTGAAGATGCCGAAGCCCGTCGACTTCTCGGTGCCCATGCCGGTGAACCAGTCCACGCCCTCGAGGATGATGCCGGGGACCGAGGCGATCGACTCGACGTTGTTGACCGACGTCGGGCGGGCGTAGAGGCCGGCGACACCCGGGAACGGTGGCTTGCTGCGTGGCTGGCCGCGGCGGCCCTCGAGGCTGTCGAGGAGGGCGGTCTCCTCGCCGCAGATGTACGCGCCGGCGCCTGCGTGCACCGTGATGTCGAGGGTGGCCCCGCTGCCGTGGACGTCGTCACCGAGGTGCCCCGCGGCATACGCCTCCTCGACGGCACGCAGCAGCCGGCGGTAGACGTGGACGACCTCTCCGCGCACGTAGATGTAGGCGTGCTCGCAGCCGATGGCGAAGGAGCTGATCGCGACGCCCTCGACGAGAACGTGCGGGTTGGCCATCATCAGCGGCACGTCCTTGCACGTGCCGGGTTCGGACTCGTCGGCGTTGACGACGAGGTAGCGCGGTCCACCGTCCGGGGGGGCCATGAACGACCACTTCATGCCGGTGGGGAACCCTGCACCCCCGCGCCCGCGCAGCGCGGAGTCCTTGACGGCCTGGAGGATCGCCGCCGGGCCCATGCCGAACGCCTTCTCCAGCGCGCGGTAGCCGCCGTTGCGGACGTAGGTGTCGAGCGTCCAGGACTTCGGGTCGTCCCAGAACGACGTGAGGATCGGCGTGAGGGTCGTCGTCATCACGAGTCCTTCTTCTTCTTCTTCGTCTTCGGGGTCGAGCCGGTCGTGCGGGTGGAGGTCTCCTCCTCGGCCGGCGTCTCGTCGGCCTCGTCCCGCGCCGCCGCCGGCTCGGCCTTGCGGGCCTTCGCGTCGTCGCTCGCCGGGGTCACCTCGGTGCGGCCCATGGTGGTGCCGCGGGCGGCGCCGGCCGGTGACGCGTCGGTCGCGCCGTCCCCATCGGCCGATGGCTCCCCGTGCGTGGTGGGCGACCCCTGGTGTCGGGACGACTCGCCCTCGGGGGCGGTCCACCCCTGCTCCTTGGCGAGCGCCAAGCCCACGAGGGATGCCGGGCCCGCCCCCACGCCCTCGTCGGCGCGACCGTCGGGAAAGCCGGCCAGAACTCGGCTGACCTCCTTGAAGGTGGAGACCCGGTTCGGCCCGCGAGTCGGACGTACCACGGCCCCGGAGCGCAGCTCCTCGACGAGCCGGATCGTCGACTCCGGGGTCTGGTTGTCGAAGAACTCCCAGTTCGTCATGACGACCGGGGCGTAGTCGCACGCAGCGTTGCACTCCACGCGTTCGAGGGTGATCTTCCCGTCCTCGGTCGTCTCGTCGTGGCCCAGGCCGAGGTGCTCGGAGACCGCCTCCCAGATCTCGTCGCCGCCCATGATCGCGCAGAGCGTGTTGGTGCAGACGCCGACCGTGTACTCACCGTTGGGGTGGCGCTTGTACTGGGTGTAGAACGTCGCCACGCCCGAGACCTCCGCCGTCGTGAGGTCGAGGATCTCGGCGCAGAGGTCGATGCCCCTCCCGGTGACGTAGCCGTCGACCGACTGGACGAGGTGGAGCAGCGGCAGCAGCGCGGAGCGCTTCTGCGGGTAGCGCTCGAGGACCTGCGCGGCGTCCGCACGGAAGCGCGCCTCCACGTCGGCGGGGTAGGCCTGCTTTGACTCCTCGCTCACGGTGAGGTGCCCGGAAGCGGTCTGGAGGCCGAAGTCATGGGCCATCAGCGGTCCACACCTCCCATGACGGGGTCGATGGAGGCCACCGCGACGATGACGTCGGCGACCTGACCGCCTTCGCACATGGCGGCCACGGACTGGAGGTTGTTGAAGCTCGGGTCGCGGAAATGGGCGCGGTAGGGGCGGGTGCCACCGTCGGACACGAGGTGGCAGCCGAGCTCCCCCTTCGCCGACTCGACCGGTACGTACGCCTGCCCCGGGGGGACCCGGAAACCCTCGGTGACGAGCTTGAAGTGGTGGATCAGCGACTCCATCGAGGTCCCCATGATCTCGCGGATGTGGTCGAGGCTGTTGCCCATGCCGTCCCCGCCGATCGCGAGCTGGGCCGGCCAGGCGATCTTCTTGTCCTCGACCATCACCGGCTGCCCCTCGGTGCGCTGCAGACGGTCGAGGGCCTGGAGGACGATCTTCAGGGACTCGTACATCTCGTCGATGCGGATCCGTAGCCGGTCGTAGGCGTCGCACCCGGTCCGGGTGACGACCTCGAAGTCGTAGGTCTCGTAGCCGCAGTACGGCGAGGACTTGCGCAGGTCGTGGGGCAGCCCCGTGGCTCGGAGCACCGGACCCGTCACGCCCAGCGAGATGCACCCGGTGAGGTCGAGGTAGCCCACCCCGACGGTGCGACCCCGAAGCAGCGGGTTCTCGTTGAGGAGCAGCTCGAGCTCGTGCAGGCCGTCCCGAAGCTCGTCGACGACCTCGCGCACCATGTCGACGGCACCATGCGGGACGTCCTGGGCCACGCCACCCGGCCGGATGTACGAGTTGTTCATGCGCAGCCCGGTGATGGCCTCGAAGACGCGCAGGATGCGCTCGCGCTCCCGGAACCCGACGGTCATCACGGTGGTCGCACCGAGCTCCAGGCCGCCGGTTCCCAGGGCGACGAGATGGGAGTTGATCCGGGTGAGCTCCATCATCATCACCCGGATGATGCTGGCGCGCTCCGGGATCGAGTCGGTGATGCCGAGCAGCCGCTCCACCGAGAGGCAGAAGGCCGCCTCGTTCATCATCGGGGTGAGGTAGTCCATCCGTGTGCAGAAGGTCACCCCCTGAACCCAGGTGCGGTACTCCATGTTCTTCTCGATGCCGGTGTGGAGGTAGCCGATGCCGGCGCGCGCCTCGGTGACCGTCTCGCCGTCGAGCTCGAGGATGAGCCGGAGCACGCCGTGCGTCGAGGGGTGCTGCGGACCCATGTTGACGACGATGCGCTCCTCGTGGAGTGCGGTCGCCTCGTCGACGAGGTCGTTCCAGTCCCCTCCGGAGACGGTGAAGACCGGGGCGTCGCCGGTGTCCTCGTCCACCGAGGCGCCGTAGGCGTCGACGGGCGTGAACGCCCCGGCCGGGCGGTCGTCGTGGAGCGTCTCGAAGAGGTGGGAGTCCTGGTCGTGGGTCGTCATCAGCTGTACGCCCTCCGCTCGTCAGGCGGCGGGACCGTGCCGCCCTTGTACTCGACGGGGATGCCGCCGAGCGGGTAGTCCTTGCGCTGGGGGTGGCCCGGCCAGTCGTCGGGCATGAGGATGCGGGTGAGCGCCGGGTGCCCGTCGAACACGATGCCGAACATGTCCCAGGTCTCCCGCTCGTGCCAGTCGATGCCTGGGTAGGTCGAGACGATCGAGGGGATGTGCGGGTCGGCGTCCGGTGCGGTGACCTCCAGCCGGACGCGCCGGCTGCCGTGCGTGATGGACATGAGGTGGTAGACCGCGTGCAGCTCGCGCCCGTCCTGCTCGGGGAAGTGGACCCCGGAGACACCCAGGCACATCTCGAACCGCAGCTCGGGCACGTCGCGCATGGCGCGGGCGACCGCCGGGAGGTGCTCGCGGCGGACGAAGAGGGTCAGCTCGCCCCGGTCGACGACGACCCGCTCGACCGCGGTGTCGAAGGACGGCCCCTCGGCGGTGCCGAGCGCCTGCCCCAGCCGGTCGGCGACCTCGTCGAAGTAGGAGCCGTACGGGCGCGGGCTGGCACCCGGGAAGAGGACGGGCTGCACCACACCGCCGTAGCCGGTGGTGTCCTGGCTGCGAGCGCCGAACATCCCCTTGCGCTCCGCGATGCGCACGGGCTCCAGGGCGTCGCTCGTCAGCTCGCGCCACGTGCCGACGTTGGCGGTGTGCGCGGGCTTGAGCGAGTCGGGCTGGTCGTCGGTGCGCGTCTGCGGGGAGTCGATGACCTTGTCGGGAATGGGCTGGACGGGAGTGGTGTCGATGTTCTTCTCGTCGCTCATGCGAGAAGGTTCTTCCCGGTGGGAGCCGCGACGTGGGCGAGGTGGTCGTGCGTGGGAGCCATGAGCGAGGTGGGCGTCGCGGCGAGCGCCGCCTCCTCCGCCGCCCGCGCCGCCGCGATGCGGTTGACGCCGAGCTTGCTGCTCTGGATCTGCCCGTGCAGCTCGATGATCGCGTTGAGGAGCATCTCCGGACGCGGCGGACAGCCGGGCAGGTAGATGTCGACGGGAATGATGTGGTCGACGCCCTGGACGATGGCGTAGTTGTTGAACATCCCGCCGGAGCTCGCGCAGACACCCATCGAGATGACCCACTTGGGGTTGGGCATCTGGTCGTACACCTGGCGGACCACGGGGGCCATCTTCTGCGAGACACGGCCGGCGACGATCATGAGGTCTGCCTGGCGCGGGGTCGCGGCGAAGCGCTCCATGCCGAACCGGGAGATGTCGTAGTCCGGGGTCCCGACGGCCATCATCTCGATCGCGCAGCAGGCGAGCCCGAAGGTCGCCGGCCACATGGAGGCCTTGCGCATGTAGCCCACGACGTTCTCGAGCGTCGTCAGCGCGAACCCCGCGGGCAGCTTCTCCTCGAGTCCCATCACGTCTCCTTGGCGACAGCGGGTGGTGCGGTGGTCGGCGTAGGACGCGCGTCCGGCATACGGGTCGTGGTCATCAGTCCCACTCCAGCCCGCCGCGCTTCCACACGTAGGCGTAGGCGACGAACACGGTGAGGACGAACAGCACCATCTCGACGAGGGCGAACAGGCCGAGCTGGTCGAACGCGACAGCGAAGGGGTAGAGGAACACCGACTCGATGTCGAAGATGATGAAGAGCATCGCGGTGAGGAAGTACTTGATCGGCACCCGTCCACCACCCTCCGCGCGGGGGGTCGGCTGGATGCCGCACTCGTACGCCTCGAGCTTTGCCCGGTTGTAGCGCTTGGGACCGACGACGAGGCTCGTACCCACTGACAGCACGGCGAACCCGAAACCCAGGCCCAACAGGATGAGAAGCGGGACGTAGGGGTTGCTCATCGCAGGACAACTCCCCTTTCGGTGCTCGTGTGCGTCGGGCAGGCACATGTCGTCGAGTCGACAGACGTCCCCGTCATCCTAGGGGGCTCGGGGGAAGCCCCACCCGACGAGGGACCGGCGGTGCTCACCGTGCGCTCCGACGCGTTGCGACGCACCGGACAGGCCCTCACGGGTGCTTGTGAATGTCTTCACGACCGCCGCAGTCTAGGACGAGGTGCGGCGTTCCTGCACTGAGGCTTTCCTAACCTTCGGCACGCGACTCCGTGGGCTTCGTCGCCCGGTGGAGGGCGACGATCCCGCCGGTGAGGTTGCGCCACTGGACGTCGGTCCAGCCGGCCTCGACGATGCGCTCGGCCATGGCTCGCTGGGCCGGCCATGCCTGGATCGACTCCGCGAGGTAGACGTAGGACTCCGGGTTCGAGCTCACGGCGCGCGCCACCGCCGGGAGTGACCTCATGAGGTAGTTCGTGTAGAGCCGGCGGAACCCCGGGACGGTCGGCTGGCTGAACTCGCAGAGAACGAGCCTGCCACCGGGCCGGGTCACCCGGAGGAACTCCCGGAGCGCGGCATCCGGGTCCGAGACGTTGCGCAGCCCGAAGCTCATCGTGACGACGTCGAACGAGCCGTCGGCGAACGGCAGCCGCATCGCGTCCGCGGCCGTGAAGCCGAGGTCCGAGCGGCGTCGCCGACCCACGCGCAGCATCCCGAGCGAGAAGTCCGCGGGGACCACGTCGACGCCGGAGTCGGCGAACGGCTCACTGCTCGTGCCCGTCCCGGCGGCGATGTCGAGGACCACCTGCCCGGGTGTCGCCTGGCAGGCCGCGACCACTGCCCGGCGCCAGGACCGGTCGCGGCCGAGGGAGAGCACGTCGTTGGTCACGTCGTACCTCGTCGCGACGTCGTCGAACATCGCCGCGACGTCGCGGGGGTCCTTGTCGAGGGAGGCGCGGCTCATGGCGGCCATCCTCCCACCGGGGGCCTGCGGCCCGGATCCGGGCGGGGTCGTATCCTCGTGCGCGATGACCTCGTTGCCCGTGGGCGACCGGCCGACCGACTCGATCGTCTCCGCCGCCCCCCTCGTCTCGCGGACCGTGCCGCTCGATCCCGAGCTCGGCGCGGCCCTCCTCGCCCTCGTCCCACGCGCAGCGGCGCGCGAGGTGTGTTCCTGGGTGCGCCGCGGCGAGGGCGTCGTCGGCTGGGGACGGGCGGCGGGCCACACCACGTCCGGGCCGAACCGGATGTCCGCGCTCGAGTCCTGGTGGTCCGGGCTCGTGGAGAACGCGGTCGTGCGCGACGAGGTGGACCGCCCGGGCACCGGGCCGATCGCCTTCGGCTCGGTCTCGTATGCCGCCCACTCACCAGCCGGGGCGACTCTCGTCGTACCCGAGGTCGTCGTCGGCTTCCGAGGCGGCGTGGCGTGGCTGACCACGGTGGGGGTCGAGTCGGCGCCGTCCGTGGCCGCCGTACCGGGCACCCCCGAGGTCGTCCCGCAGCAGGCGCCGAAGGCTCCCCGGGACGTGGCGTTCGCCGACGGGGCGCTCTCGCCGGCCCAGTGGGCCGGCATGGTCCGCGAGGCGGTCTCGCGCATCACGGCCGGGGCGCTGGACAAGGTCGTCCTGGCGCGCGACCTCGAGGTGACGACGTCGGCGGAGCTCGACGTGCGCTGGCTCCTCCAGAGGCTCGCCGAGCGCTATGACACGACGTGGGTCTTCGCGGTCGACGGGCTCGTCGGCGCGACCCCGGAGCTGCTCGTGCGCCGGGAGAAGGGGCTCGTCACCTCGCGGGTCCTCGCGGGCACCATCCGCCGCACCGGTGACGACGAGCACGACCTCGCCCTCGCGGCCTCGCTGGCCCGCTCGAGCAAGGACCTCGAGGAGCACGAGTACGCCGTCCGGTCGGTCTCGGACGCCCTGGCCCCGCACTGCTCGTCGATGAACGTGCCGGAGGCGCCGTTCGTCCTGCACCTGTCCAACGTCATGCACCTCGCCACGGACGTCGCGGGTGTCCTCGTCGACGACACCTCGTCGCTGGCCCTCGTGGAGTCGCTCCATCCGTCCGCCGCGGTGTGCGGCACCCCGACCTCGGAGGCCGACGCCGTCATCGCCGAGCTCGAGCACATGGACCGGGGGCGCTATGCCGGACCGGTCGGGTGGATCGACGCCAGGGGCGACGGCGAGTGGGGCATCGCCCTGCGCTGCGGCGCCATCTCGCAGGAGGACCCGTCACGGGTGCGGCTCTTCGCCGGGTGCGGCATCGTCGCGGGGTCCGACCCCGAGGAGGAGCTCGCGGAGTCGTCGGCCAAGCTCGTGCCCATGCGTGACGCGTTGACCGCCCCCGCCTGACCTCCTCCGCGCCGCCTCGGCCTCCGGCGCGGGGGTCAGGTGAAGGGGGGACGGGCGTCGACGGCCACCGAGCGTCGGCCCGCCCATCGCCACACCCGTGCGGACCGGTCGCGGTCCTCGTCGGTGACGAGGTTCCCCATCCAGCGCAGGGCGAGGGTCATCAGCCAGTCACTGCGCATGCCGACCGGCCCCAGCGCACCGAGGGTCCGCGGCACCGTGAAGATGCCGGCGAGTCGTCGGGCGATGGAGAACGCCTCGCCGTAGTGGTCCCGGAGGAGCGCGGGCCACGTCGTCCCGAGGTCGGAGTCGAGCGCCTCCACGACGAGGCGGCCGGTCTCGAGGCCGTAGTCGATGCCTTCGCCGTTGAGGGGGTTCACGCAGGCGGCGGCGTCACCGATGAGCGCCCAGTTGGCGCCGGCGACGTGGCTCACGGCGCCCCCCATGGGCAGGAGTGCGCTCGTCGGCATCCGCTGACCACCCGTCAGCCCGAAGTCGGCTCTGCGCAGGTCGGTGTAGTGCTCCATGAGCGGCTTGATCGCGACGTCGGCGGGCCGCTTCGTCGTCGCGAGGGTACCGACGCCGACGTTCACCTGGCCCCGGCCGAGGGGGAAGATCCAGCCGTAGCCCGGCAGGGCCTCGCCCTCCTGCGAGCGCAGCTCGAGGTGGCTGCTGATCCACGGGTCGTCGGCGCGCTGGGAGTCGACGTAGCACCGCCCGGCCACGGCATACACGGTGTCCTTGTGCCACGTCCGGCCGAGCACCTTGCCGAGCCCCGAGCGCACGCCGTCGGCCACGACCAGCCGCTGGCACTCGACGTCGAAGCTCTCGTCCCCCCGGCGGAAGGTCACCGCCCGCACCCGGCCACCGTCGACCCGGGCGTCCACGGCCTTGGCGCCCTCGAGCCCCGTCGCTCCCGAGCCGACCGCCTCCGCGCGGATGCGGTCGTCGAGCTCGGTGCGCGGGACGGCCGAGCCGTGGTCCGGCAGGGAGCCGCCGGGCCAGGGGAGGTGGAGCGTCTGGCCGAACCCGTGCGCTCGCAGGCCCCGGTTGACGCTCTGCTCGCGGACCCAGCCCCCCAGGCCGAGGAGGTCGAGCTCGGCCACGGCCCGCGGCGTCAGGCCGTCGCCGCAGGTCTTGTCCCGGGGGAACACCGCGGCGTCCGCGAGGACCACGTCGCGGCCGGCGCGCGCTGCCCAGGCGGCGGCGGACGCCCCGGCCGGTCCGGCACCGACGACGAGGACATCGGTGCGCTGGGGGGTCTGGGACACGCTCGCATTCTCGCAAGGCGGCTCCCGGCGTCCAACAGCGGTCCAGGCCACGCCGAGTTGGCCTGGCTCCACCCCACCCCTCGCGGGTCAGCCCGTGAGGGTGCGCGTGGCGAGCGCCCGCAGGTCGGCGTGTGCCTGGCGGTGGCTCGCACGGCCCACCGTGACCTCGACCACGCGGATCCCGTCGGGCCGCGTCCGCACCGCGGTGGCCAGGTCGGCGCTGGTGGCCGCCAGGTCGTGGCGGATGCCGTGCGCCCGGCACAGTGCCGCGAGGTCGGTGCCGGTCGGGGTTCCGAAGAGTCGCTCGAAGTCGGCGGCGTGCTCGGGCGCTCCGGGCTCCAGGGTCGTGAAGATGCCACCCCCGTCGTCGTTGACGACGACGACCGTGAGGTCGGGAAGGGGTTCGTCGGGGCCGACGAGAAACCCGTTGGCGTCGTGGAGGACGGTGAGGTCGCCGAGCAGTGCGTACGCCGGCTGCCCCGGCCGGGCGAGCGCGGCACCGACCGCGGTCGACACCAGCCCGTCGATGCCGGCGAGGCCGCGGTTGGCGAGGACCTCGGCACCCACGGCCCCGGGTGCCCCGAGGTCGAGGTCACGGACCGGGTTCGACGACCCCACGACGAGCAGCGCGTCCTCCGGCAGGGCGGCGGCCAGGGCCGCCGCGACGCCGAGTCCACTGGGCCAGGGGAGACCCCTTCCGGCCACGGCGTCGGCGAGCTGTCGCCCGGCTCGGTGCCAGGCCTGGGACCACGCGCCGTCCCCGCCGGGAGCGTCCTGCCCGGACCTCCCCGGTTCGGCACGCAGGGCGCCCGGCCGATGGACCTGCGCCGCGACGTGCGACGGGTCTGGCCAGGGCCCCACCTCGGCGACGATGTCGACCCGCAGCCCGGGGCGTCGGAGCAGCGCTCCCACCGCGCGGGTGAGCGTGGGGCGCCCGACGACGACGACCCGCTCCGGCGCATGCTCCTCGAGCCAGTCCGTCGCCGTGAGGATCAGCGGCCCGTGGGGCAGCGCTGCCCGCCGGACCGATGCGGGGCCGAACGGCTCGGCGACGACGGGGTGACCCCGCTCCCCCGCCCACCCGACCGCGAGCACGGCGAGCCGGGCGTCCCGCGTGTGCCCGACCACGACGAGGGTGCGCTCGACATGGGCGAGCCCGTCGACCACCGCGCCGTCCCCGTTCGAAGGCCCGACGGCCATTCGGACCCACGGTCCACCGTCCGGCCGGCCGTCGAGGGAGTCCGGCCACGCCGGTGCCGCGTCGTCGGGCACGAGCGGCTCGCGGAGACAGACGTTGAGGTGCACCGGGCCCGGGGTGGCGCCCGCCCACCCCGTCGCTGCCGCGAGCGCGCGGCACACCGTGCTCCGCCAGAAGGGCGTGAGCCCCGGGCGCACCACCGGCGCCGGGAGGTCCGCGGCATACCGGGTCACCCCGCCGAACACGCCCGGCTGCTGCGTCGTCTGGTTCGCACCGGTCCCCCGCAGCTCGTGGGGCCGGTCCGCGCTGACGACGACGAGCGGCAGGCCGGCGTGGTGCGCCTCGAGCACGGCCGGGTGGAGGTTCACCACGGCCGTCCCCGACGTCGTGACGACCACGACGGGTCTCCCCGAGCCGGAGGCCAGTCCCACCGCGAGGAACCCTGCGCTGCGTTCGTCGACGCGCACGTGCAGGCGGAGGCGAGCGGCCCGTTCGGCGGCGAGCACGGCATACGCCAAGGGTGCGGAGCGCGAGCCCGGGCACAGGACGACGTCGCGGACGCCGTTCCTCACCAGCTCGTCGACGAGGACCGTCGCGAGCGCGGAGGACGGGGTCACGAGCGTGGATTCTGCCACCCGGGCGACGACCGGCCCCGAGCCCGGCCGCTCAGCGGAGGTCCTCCGTCAGCCCGGCCCGGATGGCGAGGATGGCGGCCCGGACCCGGTCGCGGCTGCCGGTCTTCGCGAGGACGTTCGTGACGTGTGACTTCACCGTGCTCTGCGACAGGAACAACCGCTCGGCGATCTCCGCGTTGTTCAGGCCCGCGCCCACCAGCGCGAGGACGTCGAGCTCACGGGACGTCAGCCGGTGGGCCGCCACGTCCGCCGGCGCGGACTGCGTCTCGCCCCGCAGGCGCGCCATGACGGCCCGGGTCACTCCGGGCGACAGGACGGCGTCGCCCGCCGCCACCGTCCGCACGGCGGCCACGAGCTCCTGCGCGCTGCAGCGCTTGAGCAGGAAGCCCTGGGCGCCGGCGGCGATCGCGTCGATGACGTAGGCGTCGTCGTCGAACGTCGTGACGACGATGACGGCGGGTGCGCCGGGGATCGTGGCGAGGGCGCGGGTGGCGGCGAGTCCGTCGAGGACCGGCATGCGGATGTCCACGAGGGCGATGTCGATCCGCCTCCCGTCCCGGACGGCGTCGACGAGCTGCTGCCCGTCGGAGGCGTGCAGCGCCACCTCGACGTCCGGCTGGGCGCCGAGGATGAGCGAGAAGCCCTCCCGCACGAGCTGCTGGTCGTCGACGACCGCGACCCGGATCACCCCGCGCGTCCGATGACCCGGTCGGGCAGCAGCACCTCGACGACCGTGCCGCCGCCATCGCGACCACGGATCTCCCACACCCCGGACAGGGCGCTCACCCGCTCGCCGATACCCGTCAGACCTGCGCCTCGGGTCGGCCCCGACGGCGGCCCGACACCGTCGTCGCTGACGCACAAGCGCACGTTCGCGCCGCTGCGGCTGACCTGCACCCAGGCATGCGTGGCGGACGCGTGGCGCACGACGTTCGTCAGTGACTCCTGCACGATGCGGTATGCCGTGAGCTCACGCACGTCGTCGAGCGCCAGGTCGGCGCCGAGCCGCACGTCGACGTCCACACCCTGCTGACGCAGGGGGGCCGCCAGCACCTCGTCGATGTCACCCAGGCGTGGCGGAGCGGAGACCGTGATCGGGTAGGCCGGGTCGCGCAGCTGCACGACGAGTGCGTCGAGCTCGCCGAGCGCCGTTCGCCCGAGGTCACCGATGGTCGTCAGCGCGGCCCGTGGGTCGCCGACCTTCCCGGCCTCGGCCTGGACCACCATCGCCGTGACGGTGTGCCCGACCGCGTCGTGGAGCTCGCGCGCCAGCGCGGTGCGCTGCTCCAGCCAGCGGGCCTGCTCCTCGCTGGACCTCGTCCGGGCACGCAGCACCCGCGCCTCCCGGGTCAGCTCGGTGGAGTGGACGAGGACACGCACGAGGATGCCGAGGGCGAGGCCGACCAACGCCGCCCCGAAGGGTGCCAGGTCCGAGGTCCCGGGGTGCAGGACGACGGCGAGCACCGCACCGGTGAGCCCGGCCAGCAGGGCAGGCCACGGCGGGTCTCGTCGGTCGTGCGCCACGGCGAGGTACAGGAGCGCGGCGGCCGCACCCTCGAGCGGGGCGACGGGGACCCAGGCGAGGGCCACCGCCGCGGCAGCGGCGATGAGGTGCTCGCGCCAGCGCGGCAACACCCACGCCAGCATGGTGAGGGCAGTGAGGACGAGGCCGACCAGCGCACCCTGCGGCTCACGAGCCGACACGACCACGGAGATCACCGTGACGACGACTGCGGCCCAGAACAGCAGCGTGCGGATCGCGGACACGTCGGAGAAGACGTCGCGGATCCGTCCCAGCGCGAGGTCGACCGTCGAGCGCATGCGCTTCCGAGCCCGGACAGTGGCCGACACCTTGCCAGTGTGGGGGATCGGGGGGATGCGGGAGAAGCCGGAACGGTCCGCCCACCTCGGATTCGGTACCCGGGTGCCGGATCACATCGGTACCAGGGTCCGGCCTGGTCCGGACCGGGGTCGGTTCTCGCCGGCGCCGTCCTTGGAGACGGTTGCGTCATGTCCTCCATCCGACTGCTGCAGCCCCTCGAAGCCACCGCCGGAGTCTCCCTTGGCACGGTTCCGAACATCATCACGGTCGTGCGCACGGTCGCGGCCGTCGTCATCGGCGGAGCGGGGGTCGCCGCATCCAGCCTGGTCCTGCTCGCCGTCGCGTATGCCGTCTACTGGGTCGGCGACATCGCGGACGGCTGGTGTGCGCGGCGACTCGGTCAGGAGACCCGGATCGGGGCCGTCCTCGACATCGTCAGCGACCGCGCCTGCACGTCGGTGCTGTGTGTCGGGCTGGTCGCGCAGTTCCCCTCCGTCGAGCCGGTCGCCGCAGTGTTCCTCCTGACGTTCATGTTCCTCGACCCGATGCTGTCACTGTCGTTCCTCTACTGGCCGCTGCTGGGCCCGAACGACTTCCACCGCGTCGACCGCCTCGTCTGGCTGCTCAACTGGTCCCTCCCCGGCAAGGCGGCGAACACTGGCGGCGTGATCCTGGCCATCGCCCTCGGTCAGTACGGCCTCGCTTTGGCGGTCGCCGTCGCGGTGCTGGCCGTGAAGCTGTGGACCGCTGTCCGTCTCCAGGGACTGCTCCGCGCCCTTCCGGCCACGGCCTTCGCGTGAACCGGGAAACGGCGTGAACGCGGTCACGGTCGGGCTGGCACTGGCCACCGGAGTCGGGTCCGCGCTGGTCCCGGTGCTCAACGCGGAGGCGTGGGCCCTCTTCGCCGCAACGGGTCCCGTGGACACGCTTCTCGCCGTCGTGCTCGCGCTCGCGGCCGGGCAGACGGTGGGCAAGCTCGTGCTCTTCGAGGGCGGGCGGCGGGGACGGGACTGGCATCCCTGGCGACGTCGACCGGTGTCCGCCCGCACGGCCAGGTGGACCGACCGGGTCACGGGGTGGCTCACCTCGCCACGATCCGGGCCTCCGCTGGTGCTGGCTGCCGCGTCGATCGGCGTGCCGCCGCTCGCCGTCGTGAGCGTCGCCGCTGGTGCAGCCGGTCAGCGCAGGTGGGTGTTCGTCCCCCTGTGCCTGCTCGGTCGGACCGTACGGTTCAGCGTCCTCGTCCTGCCCCTCGCGGTGCAGTGGTGAGCTGCCGTCTCGTCGGCGGTCAACGCCTCCCGACCTCGTAATGCCACACTGAGCGCACCGGCACCCCCAGGAAGTCGCCCGCGGACGTCAGCCACGCATCGAGCCCCTCCACCGTGCCGTGCGGAGCGCTCTCCGCCGCGTGGAGCGTCCGGACGTAGGTCTCCCGCCCGTGGCTCCTCGGGTCGAGGGCGGCGGCACCGTGGGCCACTCGCACGGTCACCCAGGTGGAGCTCGAGGGGTTGGGTGTGAGGTCGAGCCCTGGCACCGGGTCGTCAGCGTGCTCCACCGAGAGCACCCGGACGCCGGCGGGCACGGCGAAGAGCGCGACGGGCGCTCCGGACGTCAGGACGTGGGTGAGCCGGTGCCGGGTCGTGAACGACGTGTCGCTGGCGAGCGCGGCAGCGAGGATGCCGCCCTGGCTGTGCCCCACGAGCGCCACCGGATCGCCTGCGGTCGAGCGCCCGGACGCTGCCCGGGCCGCGGCCAGCGCGGCCGCCACGCCCGCCGCGGCGACGGTGGCGTCACCGGTCATGGCCCGCACGTTGGTGGTGACGTCGAAGGGGTTGGGCCCCGGCCTGGCGGACCACTGCTGCGTCCCGGGGACCACGACGACCCACGCCGCCCCGCCGTCCCCGCGAGTGGTCTCCAGGACGCGCACGCGCGCGCCCTCCAGGCCCTCCCCCGCCGCGACGAGACCGGCTGCCGCGGCGACCCGGCCCCCGGCCGAGGTCCCGGGCAGGTCGTTGACGGCCACCGTGGGGCTCAGCGGCGCCACGACCGGTACGGCACCGAGCCCGTCGGTCAGCCACCCACCTCGCGCCGCGAGGTCCGCAACAGCCCGAACCCCGTCGACCACCGCGGCGACGGACTGCTCGACCTCGGCGTACACCCGTGCCGCAGCCCTGACGTGCACCGCGAGCGCATCGAGAGCGAGTGCCTCGCCCCACGCCCCCTCCGGGCCGACGAGGCGGATGACCGCCGCCTGCACCCGCAGGCACCCCCATCCGAGCTGAGCGGCCGTCCCGACGACCGACCCGGAGCTGCCCATGGCCCAGAAGTCCTGGACTCCCGGAGCCACGCGGGGGATCGCGGCAGCGAGCCGCGCAGCCTCCTCCCGGACCTCGTCGGCCAGGTGCTGGGTCAGGGCACCGACGGCGAGGAGGGCGTCCGACCGGACCGCGACCCGGGTCACCCGCGGCCCTGCAGGGCCGCCATGAGTGCGGCGACGTGGTCCGCCAGGCGAGCGGCCTCCTCCATCTCCCGGGAGAGGGCATGGAGACCCGTCACGCGCAGGGCGACCCGTTGCTGGTAGTGCTCGGCGGCCTCGCCCTGCCACCACACGAGGGCATTCCGCCCGAGCGCCGCCCTGCGGGCGTCGAGCCGAGCGGCGGCTGCACGCAGCTCGCGCGAGAGGTCGCGCAGGTGATCCTCCCCCTCCATGACCATTCCCTCCAGCCTGCGACACAGCGCAGGGTGGTCCCAGCCCATCGGGAGTTCCGGTCCGGCGACATGGGGCCTTCGGCCCTGTGGACCGTGCCTGGCGGTCACCCACGGATGTGGACGGGACCGGCATACGCTGACCGACATGCCGCACCACGACCTCGTCATCATCGGCAGCGGCTCCGGGAACTCGCTGCTCACGCCGGAGCTCGACGGCCTCGACGTCGCCATCGTCGAGGCCGGCACCTTCGGTGGCACGTGCCTCAACGTCGGCTGCATCCCCACGAAGATGTTCGTCGTGCCCGCCGACCGCGTCGTGGACGCCGACGACGCGGCCCGGCTGGGGGTCGCGTTCCCGGTGCCCGAGGTCGACTGGCCGGGGATCCGGGACCGCATCTTCGGGCGCATCGACCCCATCTCCGCGGCCGGGGAGGCCTACCGGCGCACCCAGGACGACGTCACGGTGTATGCCGCCCGCGCGTGGTTCACCGGGGACCGCCGGCTGTCGCTGTCCACGGGTGAGCAGCTCACCGCAGACCGGGTGGTCGTGGCCTCCGGGAGCCGGCCCCTGGGGCTGCCGGTCCCCGGCCTCGAGGAGGCCGACGCGGCGCGCGGCCTGCACACCTCCGACACGGTCATGCGCCTCGAGGCGCTGCCACCGCGGATGGTGATCGTCGGGGGAGGCTTCGTCGCGTGCGAGATGGCCCATGTCTTCTCTGCCCTGGGGGTGACGGTCACCGTGGTGCAGCGGGGGCCCGCCCTCCTGCGCCACCACGAGGTCGAGGTGTACTCCCGCTACACCGAGGTGGCGCAGAGGCGGCACGACGTGCGCCTCTCGACGACGCCCACGTCAGCCGAGCACCTCGACGGCGTCTGGCACCTCGAGCTCGACGGACCCGAGGGCCCCGCATCGGTCGAAGCCGAGGTGGTGCTGCTCGCAGTCGGCCGACGCCCCAACACCGACGTCCTCGCCCCGGGCGCGGGAGGGCTCGCGTGCCGCGACGACGGCCGGCTCGTGGTGGACGCCGAGCAGCGCACCACCGCGCCGGGGGTGTGGGCGCTCGGCGACATCTGCTCCGAACACCAGCTCAAGCACGTGGCGAACCAGGGGTCGCGGATCGTCGCGCACAACGTCGCGGTCGACGCGGGCCGCCTGCCAGGTCCGCCACGGAAGGACGACGGGCGCCCGGTGCCCCACGCAGTCTTCGGGCACCCGCAGGTGGCGTCCTTCGGGCCGACCGCCGAGGAGCTGCACGACGCCGGTGTCGCGTTCGTCAGCGCGACCCAGTCCTTCGGGGACGTCGCCTACGGCTGGGCGCTGGAGGACACCACCGGCCTGCTCACGGTGCACGCCGACCCCACCGGACGGGTCCTCGCGGCGCACGCCATCGGGCCGCACTCCTCCACGCTCATCCAGCCGCTCATCCAGGCCGCCACCTTCGGCCAGCACGCACACGACGTCGCCCGAGGGCAGTACTGGATCCACCCCGCACTGTCCGAGGTCGTCGAGAACGCGCTGCTGGGCCTCCCCCTCTGACCGCCGCCTCCGGGGGGCGTCGTCGACAGCCTGCAGCTTGACCCAGCCGTCGCCCCGGGGAGGCAGGAGGGTGGCGAACTCGCCGTGCTCCCCTCGGGTGGGCGACCGCGACCAGCCCGTCACCTGGGCCCAGAAGGCCCACGACCGCTCGACGTCGCGGCGCGGTGTGTCGAGAAAGAGCCAGGACCACAGGATCTCGCTCACCGCTCAGCCTCCTCGAGGTGGTGCCAGCAGGCGGCCACCCGGTCGCGCCACCACCCGACCCGGTCGTCGTCGGCCTCCCACCGGTCGACGAGCTCAGGCACCGGGGCCAACCGCCCCACGGTCAGCGAGCCCGACGAGGGGACCAGCGAGGGAGCCGCGACGTCACCAGCGAGCAGTGCGACCGTGCCGAGCCCGCAGGCGTAGTCGAGGGACGGTAGCGCGGCTGCAAGGGCGACGCCGGCGGAGATGCCGACACTGGTCTCCAGCGCCGACGACACCACTGCCGGGAGGCCGCAGGCGCCCACGACGTCCAGGGCCGCCCGCACGCCGCCGAGGGGGGCCACCTTGACGACGACGACATCGGCGGCCTCGAGGTCGCGCACCCGGAGCGGGTCGTCGGCCTTGCGGATCGACTCGTCCGCGGCCACGTCGACGTCGATCATGCTGCGCGCCAGGGCGATCCGCAGGTCACGCAGCTCCTCGACGGTGCGGCACGGCTGCTCGGCGTACTCGAGGTCATGGCGCGCCAACCGGCCCAGGGCATGCGTGGCGTCGTCGACGGACCAAGCACCGTTGGCGTCCACCCGAACCCGACCTTCCGGCCCCAGCACCGAACGCACCTCCGCCACGCGGGCGAGGTCGTCGTCGAGCGACTCCCCCGGCTCGGCGACCTTGACCTTCGCGGTGGTGCACCCGGGGAATCGTGCGAGCACGCCGGCCACCCGGTCGGGGGTGACGGCGGGCACCGTCGCGTTGACCGGGACGTGGTCCCGTACCGGCTCGGGCCAGGGTCGCCAGGCGGAGTCGACGGCAGCGGCCAGCCACCGGGACGCCTCCCGCGCGTCGTACTCGAGGAAGGGGCCGAACTCCGCCCAGCCGGCAGGGCCCTCGATGAGGGCCACCTCACGCGTCGTCACCCCCCTGAACGCCACCCGCATCGGCACGGCGACCACCCGCACGCACGCGAGGAGGTCACCCAGCGGGGGCACCGGCATACCGACACCGTATGCCGTGCCCACCCGCACCCGGTCGGGTTGTCGGGAGGCCCTCTCCGCCGCCCGGATAACCTTGCCGCCGTGAGCGCGATCCCCGGTGTGAGCCAGACGTTCGACCCCTCCGCCTGGGCGGAGGTCCCCGGGTTCGACGACCTCACGGACCTCACCTACCACCGTGCCGTCGGCCTCGGTTGCGTCCGCGTGGCCTTCGACCGCCCCGAGGTGCTCAACGCGTTCCGGCCGCACACCGTCGACGAGCTGCACCGCGTGCTCGACCACGCACGCCGGTCGGCCGACGTGGGCGTCGTGCTCCTGACGGGCAACGGGCCGGGACCGGAGGACACCGGCGGCGCCGGGAAGTGGGCCTTCTGCACGGGGGGCGACCAGCGGATCCGCGGTCGTTCCGGATACCAGTACGCCGCCGGGGAGACGGCCGACACCGTCGACGAGCGCCGGGCTCGGGCCGAGGGTGGACGCCTGCACATCCTCGAGGTCCAACGCCTCATCCGCACGATGCCCAAGGTCGTCGTCGCCGTCGTCGGCGGCTGGGCCGCCGGAGGCGGCCACAGCCTCCACGTGGTCTGCGACCTCACGGTCGCCTCGCGTGAGCACGCGCGGTTCAAGCAGACCGATGCCGACGTCGGCAGCTTCGACGGCGGCTACGGCTCGGCGTACCTCGCGAGGATGGTGGGCCAGAAGTTCGCCCGGGAGATCTTCTTCCTCGGGCGCACCTACTCGGCCGAGGACATGCACCGGATGGGTGCCGTCAACATCGTCGCCGACCATTCCGAGCTCGAGACCACCGCGCTGGAGGCCGCGGCCGAGGTCATGGGGAAGAGCCCGCAGGCCCAGCGCATGCTCAAGTTCGCGTTCAACCTCGTCGACGACGGCCTCATGGGTCAGCAGGTCTTCGCCGGCGAGGCCACCCGGCTCGCGTACATGACCGACGAGGCCGTCGAGGGGCGCGACCGGTTCCTCGAGAAGCGTGACCCCGACTGGTCACCCTTCCCCTGGTACTTCTGACGGGTGGGTCACCGGCTCAGCCGGAGCCGCCGATGTCGACGGCGTACGCCTCGTAGATGAGGTCGGACCCGCGCTGACGGTGGCGGACGAGCCGGTCGAGGAGGCGCGTCGCGGCCTCGCGGTGGCCGGCAAGATCGTCGGGGTCGTGCATCCCCTCGTCGCGCTCGGCGAGGAGGCGCTCCACCTCGGCGAGCAGCTCGACGTGGTCCTTGAGCTGGAGCTCCACCCCGTGGGTGAGGCGCGGCGCCGAGACCCGGATGTCGGTGTAGAGGGCTCCCTCGGCCTCGGTGAGCCCGACGTGGTCGCGCAGGTCGTGGGCCAGCTCGGTGAGGGCCGCCCGCACCCGCCGACGCCACGTGACGCCCAGCCCCATCGGGAGTGCGAGGGCGGCCTCGAGGGCGGCCATCGCCTCTCCGAGCTCGGCGCGGTGGGCGCGGACCTGGTCGAGGTATGCCGCATACGCTGCGTCCATCGCGCACCTCCCACGGTGTGTCCATCGTCGCAGCAGCGGCGGCCGGGCGCGACCCTAGAGTTGGGTCATGCAGGTGGAGCCGCTCGCGGTGCCGGCGGGTCCGGGCGTCGTCCGGCTCCTCCCCCGACTGGCGGAGGCGATCAGGGGCGGGAACCCCGTGCTGCCCCTCGCCGCGGCCGCGCCGCCGACCCGGCTCCCCGACCACGACCCCGCGGAGCTTCCCGAGGACCTCGCCGTGGTCGTGGGCACCTCGGGTTCGACGGGCACCCCGAAGCGTGCCCTGCTCACCGGCGGGGCCCTGCGGGCGAGCACCCGGGCCACCCATGAGCGGCTCGGGGGGCCCGGCCAATGGCTGCTGAGCCTGCCGGCGCACCACGTCGCGGGCCTCCAGGTGCTCCTGCGCTCCCTCGACGCCGGGACCGAGCCGGTCGTCATGGACCTCACGCATGGTTTCGTGCCGCGGGCCTTCGCCGAGGCCACCGCACGCCTGGACCCGGGGTGCCGCCGCTACACGAGCCTCGTGCCGACCCAGCTCGTCCGGCTCCTCGACGACCCGGTGGCCGACGAGGCGCTGCGCTGCTACGACGCCGTGCTCGTCGGGGGTGCCCCCACCCATCCCCGGCTGTTGCGAAGGGCGCAGGCCGCCGGGGTCCGGGTCATGACGAGCTACGGCATGAGCGAGTCCTCGGGCGGTTGTGTGCACGACGGCCGGCCACTCGCGTGCACTGAGGTGGCCTTCGACACGGAGGGGCGGATCCACCTCGGCGGGGCGACGATCGGGCACGGCTACCTCGGGCGCCCCGACCTCACGGCAGCGGCGTTCGGCACCGACGAGGACGGCATCCGGTGGTTCCGCACCGACGACGTGGGACGCACCGACGAGCACGCCCACCTCCGGGTCGACGGCCGGGTCGACGACATGGTCAACACCGGCGGGCTCAAGGTGGCTCCACGGCTCGTGGAGGAGGCGATCACGGAGCACGTTCCGGGCGTCCGTGAGGTGGTCGTCGTCGGCACGCCGCACGCCGAGTGGGGCGAAGCCGTGAGCGCTCTGGTGGTCCTCGAGCCGGATGCCGTGCGCCGCGGGCTCACCCCCGCGGACCTGCGGGCACACCTGCGCGGCATCCTCCCCGACCACGCCCTCCCGGTGCGCGCCGCGACGGCCGAGGCGGTCCCCCTCGCGGGCCCCGGCAAGCCGGACCGCCGCGCGGTGGTCGCGATGCTCACCGTGGGATGATGGCGCGGTGCTCCGCTACCTCCCGGTCCTGCTCAGCCTGGCGCTGACGGTCTACTGCACGGTGGACGTGATCCAGACGCCCGAGGGCGCGGTCCGCAACCTGCCGAAGCTCGCGTGGCTGGTGGTCGTCCTGCTCTTCGCCGTCGTGGGGCCGGCGGCGTGGCTCATCGCCGGACGCCCCCGCACCGGCCGTCGGGCCATCAGGCGCCCGCCCCGACCGCAGGGGCCCGACGACGACCCCGAGTTCCTCAAGGGCATCTGACCAACCCGGATGGCAAGCCTCTCGCAGTGGGTCGCCGGCGCACGCCCGCGCACCCTTCCGGCGGCCGTCGCACCGGTCGTCCTCGGCACCGCCGCCGCCCACCTGATCGGTGCGGCCGACCTCGCCCTCGCCGTGCTCGCGCTCCTCGTCGCGCTCTCCCTCCAGGTGGGCGTCAACTACGCGAACGACTACTCGGACGGCATCCGGGGCACCGACGAGGCAAGGGTGGGGCCGGTCCGCCTCGTCGGCCAGCGGCTCGCCGCCCCCACCACGGTGCGGCTCGCGGCCTTCCTCTCCTTCGCCGTCGCCGGCCTCGTGGGGCTGACCCTCGTGGCGCTCTCGGGGGCGTGGGTCATGTTGCCGCTGGGGGCCCTGGCCGTGCTCGCCGCCTGGCGCTACACCGGCGGGGAGAACCCCTACGGCTACCGCGGCCTCGGCGAGCTCTACGTGTTCGTCTTCTTCGGCCTCCTGGCCACCCTCGGCACGCAGTACACCCAGGCGGGGGAGCTCACGTGGTTCGCGCTCCTCGGCGCCGTCGGAGTCGGGGCCGTGGCTTCCGCCATCCTCGTGGCCAACAACCTGCGTGACATCCCGACCGACGCCGAGCACGGGAAGCGGACCCTCGCCGTGCGGCTCGGCGACCGCCGGACCCGGCTGCTCTACGCAGGGCTCGTCGCCGTCTCGATCGTGGCGCTGGTCGGCATGGCGATCTGGGAGCCGTGGGTGCTCCTCGGGCTCCTCGCCGCCCCTCTCGGCGTGCGCGCGGTGCGTACGGTGCTCGGCGGCGCCGGTGGCCGGGACCTCGTCCCCGTGCTCGCCGCCACCGGACTCTTCGAGGTGGCGTATGCCGTGCTCGTGGCGGTGGGCGTGATCATCGGCGTCGCCCGGGCCTGAGCGCTCTCCCTCAGCGGTAGCGGGTGCCGACCGCGCGCACCACCGCGCCCTTGGCACCTCTACGCGCGCGCGGCCCTACCCAGCGGGTGCCGACCGCGCGCACCACCGCGCCTCTGGCACCCCTACGCGCGCGCTTCTTCGCCCAGCGGGTGCCGAGCGCGCACTCCACCGCGCCTCATCGCATCCGTCACCTCGCTGGCGGGACGGGGTCGGCCAAGCTGTGGACCGCGTCGACGACGGCCTGGGGGTGGGTCAGCGGGACCATGTGGCCCGCGCCCGGAACCACCGTCACCGAGGCGGCCGACGCCTCGGCGAGATCGGCGCACCAGCGCTCCGGCGCGATGCGGTCGTAGGCCCCGCGGACGATCCGCGTCGGTGGGGAGGGCGCAGCGAGGCCGACGTCCGTGCGGTAGCGGCGCATCTGGTCCATTCCCCGCACCATGGACGCAACGCCCGTCGCACGGTACTGGGGCGTCAGCACACTCACCTCCCAGAGACGTTCATGGGATGCCGTGCGCAGCCATTGCACGGCCATGCGCGGCCACGTCGCCGCCGCCGGATCGGTCGTCGGCCCGACGAGCACCAGCCCACGGACGACACGGGTGTGCCTGGCCGCCTCGACGACGACCGAGCAGCTGGCCGAGTGGCCGACGAGGACGAGGTCGCACTCGGCGGGGAGCAGGTCGATGAGCCGCGCCGCCTGGGCCTCGACACGAAGGTCTGCACCCGCGTCGGCCGGTCGTCCCATCGCCGGGAGCGGCACCACCGTTCCCAGCCCGGCGAGGCGGGTGAGGACACCGCTCCAGGCCCGCGCGTCGAGCCCGAGCCCGGGCACGAGGACGACCTCGGCAGCCCGCCCGCTCAGCGGAAGGTGCCGTCGTCGGGGGAGGTCTCCGCGTCCTCTGCGTCCTCGTCGGTCGCCGTCTCGGCCGGCCGGGTGCCCTTGGCGGTGGTGCGCTGGTCGATCTTCGCGGCGAGCTGGGCGGAGTACTCCTCACGGAACCGGCGCAGGGCGACGTACGAGATCACCGCGGAGAGGAGTGCCGCCCCGACGACGAGGAGCAAGAGGTCCTCCTCGCCACGAAGGCCGAGGAGCCACAGCAAAGCCAGGCACCCGAGGAAGACCAGGACGCGCAGGACGGTGTAGCGGAGCACCGGTGTCAGAGTCCCGAGTAGGAGTGCTGGCCGACGAAGAAGACGTTGACGACGGCGAAGTTCACGAGGATGCAGCCGAATCCCACGAGGGCGATCCACACGGCGTTCTGACGCTTCCAGCCGGTCGTGGCGCGGGCGTGCAGGTATGCCGCGTAGACGACCCAGATGACGAAGCTCCAGACCTCCTTGGGGTCCCAGTTCCAGTACGAGCCCCACGCCTGGCGGGCCCAGATGGCCCCCGCGATGACGGTGAAGGTCCACAACGGGAAGGCGACGATGTGGGCGGCGTAGGTCAGCCTCTCGAGGGAGCGAGCGTCGGGCAGCCGGTCCATGAAGGAGGCCCGGCGCTGGGTCGCCGACTCGAGCCGGTCCTGCACGAGGTAGAGGATCCCCAGGGAGAAGCCGATGGTGAAGACGGCCACCGAGATGGTCGCCACGGTCACGTGGATCACGAGCCAGAGCGAGCGCAGCGACGGCATGAGGTCGGAGGCGTCGGTGTACCAGACGGTGATCGCCAGCCCGAGGGTGAGCAGCACCGGGGTGACCACGAAGAGTCCCAGCCAGCGCAGGTCCCGCCGGGTGGCCCAGGCGCAGTAGGAGAGCAGGACGAACATGGCGCCCACGACGGCGAACTCGTACATGTTCCCCAGGGGCCAGCGCTGCACCTCCGCAGCGCGGAGGACGACTCCCGCCACGACGAGGACCGTGCCGAGCAGGGTGAGGGCCCACGCCACCCCCCCGGCCCTGCGGGCGGCGACCGGCTCCGGCTCAGCGCCCGGGCGACCGCCCGGACCCCCCCGACCGCCCCGACCGCCCCGGTCCACGAGGTCGCCCGCACTGTCACCGACCGGCTCCGCGGTTGCGCCGTCACCGGAACCGGCCGCGACGAGCTCCCGGTCCTGCGCCGCCGGGACGGCTGCGCCCTCGCGGGATGGCACGAGTCGGGCGAGGTACACGGCATACGCCACCATCGCGAGGGTCAGCACCACCGTCGCCGAGTAGATCGACGTGTTCGAGAGCTGGGCGAGCGTCGTGTCGGTCATCGCGTTCCTTCGAGTCTTGTCAGGATGGCGGCGACCTCGTCGGCCATCCCGTCGTCGTCGTCCTTCGCCAGGCCGCCGACGGACACCACAGTACGACCCGGCTGCTCACCCGGCCCAACGCGCACGAAGACCCTTCGACGCCGGATGACGAGGGAGGCGACGAGCCCCGCGAGGGACAGCAGGGCGGCCACGAGGGTCAGGCCCTTGCCGGGATCGGTGCGGATGGACAGACCCGCGAAGCGCTCGACCCCGTCGAAGGTGATCGACCCTCGCGCACCCGGGAGCTCGAACGACTCCCCGGGCCGCAGGAGGATCCGGAGCTGGTCCGCGCCGTCCGCGCCGGGGATGGCGTTCATCGCCTCGGTGTCGAGGGCGTAGACGGACTGGGGCCGACCGCTGGGGAAGAGCTCGCCCTCGAAGCCGGTGAGGGCCAGCTGGGGGTCCAGGGCGTCGGGGAAGACGGAGTGCGGCCCCCGCTCGTCGTCGATGACCCCCGTCGGCAGGAAGAACCCGGCGAAGCCCAGCTGTTGCGGCGCCGCACCCGGCACCTTGACGGCACCGACCGAGGTGTAGTTGTTGTCCTGCGCCAGGAACGGCGTCGCGTCCGAGTAGAGCACGGTGCCCTCGGCGTCGCGGACGGTGATCCGCGGGGCGTACCCGTTCCCGAGGAGGAACACCGTGCCGGCGCCGGTCTCGAGCGGCCCGTTGACCCGGATGGACCGCTGCTCGGTGCGGCCCTCGGCATCGGTGAAGGTCGTGCTCGCCTCGAAGTCACGCGGGGCGCCGAACTGTCCGCGGCCTGTCGTCTCCGTCTCGAACTCGACGTCGAGGTCGTCGAGGCGCAGGGCGAACGGGCTGAGCGCGGTGACGTCGACCCACGGCCCGGGGCTGAACGTGTCGTAGCGGGAGAGCGTGTTCGCGAAGGTCTTGCCGACCGGCACGATGACGTCGCCCTTCCAGCCGAGGAGGTGTCCCCAGGCGACGCCGACGAGCACACCGATGAGGGCGACGTGGAAGACGAGGTTCCCGGTCTCGCGAAGGTAGCCCTTCTCGGCGGAGAGGGTCTCGCCGTCGTGGGCGTGCACCCGGTAGCGCCGGCCGCGCAACGCTCCACGCAGCACTTCACGCACCTCCTCCGGGTCGCCCCGGACCTCCTCCGTCCGGTGGGCGGCAAGGCGGTCGAGGCGGCGGGGCGCCCGCGGCGGGGACGACCGCAGCTGGTGCCAGAGGATCCTCGTCCGAGGGATCACGCAGCCGATGAGGGACACGAACAGCAGGAGGTAGATCGCTGCGAACCACGGCGACGCGTACACCTCGAAGAAGCCCAGCCGGTCGAGCAGGGGCCCGGCGCTCGGGTGGTCGGCGATCCACTGGGCCGTGCGGGCCGGGTCGATCGAGCGCTGGGGGAACGTCGACCCCGGGATCGCGCCGATGGCGAGCAGCAGGAGGAGGAAGAGCGCGGTGCGCATGCTCGTCAGCTGGCGCCAGGTCCATCGCAGCCACCCGACACCGCCGAGACGCGGCTGGGCCACGTCGGGCCGGTCCTCGGTGCGGGTGCTCACACGGCCACCTGGAACCCACTCACGAGCTCCGCCTGCAGCCAGCGGTTGAGCTCCTCCCACACGCCGGTGACCATCAGCAGGCCCACCCCGATCAGCAGCACCCCACCCACCACCTGGATGCCGCGGTGGTGCCGCCGCAGCCACCCGGACGCCCCACCCGCATGGTCCAGTCCTGCGGCGACGAGGACGAACGGCAGTCCCAGACCGATGCCGTATGCCGTCGCGAGGGCCACGCTGCGGCCCACATCGGGGTCTGTGGTCGCCGTTGCCAGGACGAGGACCGCGGCGAGGGTCGGCCCGGTGCAGGGAGCCCACCCGAGGGCGAAGACCGCGCCGAGGAGCGGCGCCCCGACGAGGCCGGCGCGCGGTCGCCAGGCGATCTTCACCTCGCGCTGGCTGCCGAGCCCGAGGAAGAGCAGCCCCATGACGAGAACGACGACGCCACCGACGCGCATGAGGACGGTGCGTTGCTCGACCAGCACGCGACCGGCCGTCGTGAGGAAGATGGAGCCGAGGACGAAGACGACGGTGAACCCTGCGACGAAGAGCAGGGCGCCCAGAACGGTTCTCCCGCGCGCCCGCTGGGCGAGCGGCTCACCGGACAGCCCGGTGACGTAACCCAGGAAGCCGGGGACGAGTGGGAGCACGCAGGGGCTGGCGAAGGACACCAGGCCGGCGAGCGCCGCGACGCCGACGGCGAGCGGGAGCGCCCCCGAAGTGACCGTGTCACCCGCGGCGAGCACGACAGCAGTGGTCGCGGCGGAGGTCACGTGGCGACGACGTCGTCGACGAGCCCGCGCAGCGTGCTCGCGGACACGGGGCCGTTGACCCTGGCCGCGATCCGACCCTCTCGGTCGAGCACGAGGGTCGTCGGGACGGTGGGCGCCTTGCCCTGGAGAGCGAGGATCAGCACGCCCCCGGACTCCTCGTCGCTGAGGCTCGGATAGGTCATCCCCGCCTTCTTCGCGAAGGCGGCGCCGCGGGCCGGGTCCTCGCGGAAGTTGATGCCCACGAACCGGACCGGCGCCCGCTCGGCCTCGAGCTCGGACCAGACCTTCTGCAGGTCCGGGGCCTCCGCAACGCAGGGGGCGCACCAGGACCCCCACACGTTGACGACGAGCACCTCGCCACGTGCGGAGGCGCTGTCCCAGGCGGTGCCGTCGAGCAGCTCGCCGCTCAGCTCCACCGGCTCGGCCCGATCGCCCTCCGGGATGGTCTCGACTGCCCCGTCACCGGAGACGTAGCCCTTCTGGTCGCCGGCCTTGGCCTGGGCCGCGACGGAGTTCGGGTCGTCGGTGCACGCCGTGCCACCGAGGAGGAGCACGGCCGCGGCCGCCAGGCACCCGACATACCGGGAGGTGGTGCGTGGGCTCATGCGCCGGCCCCGGGTTGCGCCTGGTCGAGCAGCGCCGCGGCCGGCTCGCTGTACGACAGGGTGAGCAGCTCGTCGCCGAGGAACGTGAAGGAGGTGAGCGAGGCCAGGGCACACTCCCGCCGGGCCGGGTTGTGGGCGAGAGGGCGCCCCTCGGTCGCGAGTCGGATCATCCAGATCGGCGCCTGGTGGCTGACGATGACCGCCTCGTGGCCCCGGGCCTTGGCGCGGGCGTCGACGATCGCGAGGCGCATCCGCTCGACGATCTCGACGTAGGGCTCGCCCCAGGACGGCCGAAAGGGGTTGAGCATCTTGGGGTAGAGCCGAGGGTGACGCAGGATCCCGGACCCGCCCGCGACGGGCAGACCCTCGAAGTCGTTGCCCGCCTCGATGACGCGGTCGTCGAGGATGACGTCGACCCCGTGGGACCGGGCGATGGGGGCTGCCGTCTCCCGGGCGCGCTCGAGCGGGCTGGAGACGACGTGCGTGACGTCGTGGTCGGCGAGGTGCTCGGTGGCGAGCTCGGCCATCCGGCCCCCGAGGCCGGAGAGGTGGTAGCCCGGCATCCGGCCGTAGAGGAGCCGGCCCGGGTTGTGCACCTCCCCGTGGCGCAGCAGGTGCACCACGGTGCGCTGTGGGTCGCCGGGAGGGGGACCGCCGAGCTCGGAGGCGGAGGGCATGGGCTCGATTGTCGCAAACCGGGCTGGGAGCCCGGTCACCCCCACCCGGCTCTGGTCAGGCCGTCGCGGCGGCTGCGGCCGCTGCAGGCAGCGCCGAGACGACCCTCTCCAGAGCCCGCTCGTCGTGCGCACCGGAGACGAACCACGCCTCGAAGGCGCTCGGCGGGAGGTAGACCCCGGCGTCGAGCATGGCGTGGAAGAAGCGGCCGAACGCCGCGGTGTCCTGGGCGCGGGCGTCGTCGTACGTGCGAACGGGCCCCTCGCGGAAGAAGACCGAGAACATCGAGCCCGCCCACTGCACGCGGTGCGGGACCCCAGCGGCGGTCAGTGCCTGCGAGGTGGCCTCGGCGATGGCATGGGACACCGTGCCCAGCCCGTCGTACAGGGCCTCGTCGCAGGCCTGCAGCGTCGCGAGCCCCGCGGCCGTGGCCACCGGGTTACCGGAGAGGGTGCCCGCCTGGTAGACCGGCCCGTCCGGCGCGAGGAGCGCCATGACGTCGCGGCGTCCGCCGAACGCGGCTGCGGGGAAGCCGCCGCCCATGACCTTGCCGAAGGTCATGAGGTCGGGAGCCACGTCGGCACCTTCGAGCCCCCACCAGCCGGCTGCACTGCACCGGAAGCCCGTCATCACCTCGTCGGAGACGAGCAGCGCCCCGTGCTGGGCGGTGATGCGGCGCAGAGCCTGCGTGAAGCCGGCCTCCGGGGGCACAACTCCCATGTTGCCCGCGGCGGCCTCGGTGATGACGCAGGCGATCTGGCCCCCACGAGCGGCGAAGACCGCCTCCACCGCGGCGACGTCGTTGTAGGGGACGACGAGGGTCTCGGCCGCCATCTCGGCGGGGACACCCGCGGAGTCGGGCAGGGCCAGGGTGGCGACGCCCGAGCCCGCGCTGACGAGGAGCGAGTCGACGTGGCCGTGGTAGTGGCCGGCGAACTTCACGACGAGCGAGCGGCCGGTGTAGCCACGGGCCAGGCGGATGGCGCTCATCGTCGCCTCCGTGCCGCTGGAGACCAGGCGCAGCTGCTCCACCGGCGGGACGCGGGCCACGATCTCCTCGGCGAGGGCCACCTCGTTCTCCGACGGAGTGCCGAACGAGAAGCCCTTCTCGATCGTGCGACGCACCGCCTCGAGCACCACCGGGTGGGCGTGCCCGAGGATCATCGGCCCCCAGCTGCACACGAGGTCGACGTAGTCGTGGCCGTCGGCGTCGGTGAGCCACGCACCGGAGCCGCTCGTCATGAACCGGGGCGTCCCGCCGACGGCGCGGAAGGCGCGCACCGGTGAGTTCACCCCGCCCGGGGTCACCGCGCGGGCGCGGTCGAGCAGGGCTGCGGATGCCGGTGCGTCGGAAGCATGGGGCAGGGTCGCGGTGTGGTCTCGGGTCACGACCCCATTGTCCGTCAGCCGGGTCAGCAGGCGGGATCCGGCATCGCGGGATCGGCGGCATACGAGTCGCGGACGGCCTGCATCGCCGCGCCGAGGGCGGCGAACTGCTCGGGAGTGAGCACGTCGACGAGGTGACGGCGGACGCTGCCGACGTGGATGACGGCGAAGGTCTCGATCGCCGCGCGACCCCGGTCGGTCAGCCGGAGCAGCACTCCGCGTCCGTCGTCCGGCGCGGGGGTGCGCACCACCCAGCCGCGCCGTTCGAGCCGCGCCGCCGTGTGGGTCACCCGGCTGCGGGACTGGACGATGAGCTCGGCGAGCGCCGACATCCGCAGCTGGCCCCGGGGCGCCTCGGAGAGCATGGACAGCAGCTCGTACTCCGAGAGGCTGATGCCGGCGGCCTGCAGATCGCGGTCGAGGGCGATGTCGAGCTCGCGGTTCCCGCGGAGGTAGGCGCGCCAGGACACCTGCTCCTCCGCCGTGAGCCACCGCACCTCCTCACCCGACATGTCGCCCATCGTCGCACGTCAGAGCGCTGACCACCCGGGCTGGGCGGGACGCCGGGTGGGGGCCGCCCGATGTGATGCAGGCCACATGCGACATCTGAGGGAATGAATGGCGTCGCCGCTTTAGTTGAACAGTCAACTAGCGCGGGCTAGGACCCACCACCACACGGAGCAGACATGACCGTCACGCCACCACCCTCAGCGGCCTCTCCACCGGCACCTGGACCATCGACCCCACGCACACCGAGGTCGGCTTCGTCGCTCGCCACCTCATGGTCACCAAGGTCCGCGGCTCGTTCGCGGACGTCTCCGGCACCGTCGTCGTCGCCGAGGACCTCGCCGACTCCGTCGCCGACGTCACCATTGCGACCTCGTCCGTCTCCAGCGGCACCGCCGACCGTGACGGCCACCTCCGCAGCGCGGACTTCTTCGACGTCGAGAACCACCCGGAGATGACGTTCCGCAGCACCTCCTTCGACGGCCGCACGTTGACCGGTGACCTCACCATCAAGGGGATCACCAAGCCGGTCACCCTCGAGGTCGAGTTCAACGGTGTCGCCACCGACCCGTGGGGCAACGAGAAGGCCGCCTTCGAGGCCCACGGCGAGATCAACCGCACCGACTGGGGCCTGACCTGGAACGCCTCCCTCGAGACCGGTGGCGTCCTCGTCTCCGAGAAGATCAAGCTGGCGCTCGACGTGCAGCTCGCCAAGCAGGCCTGAGCACTCCTTCCCCCGTACTTCCCGACTCGCTCCCGGACCCTCGTCCGGGAGCGAGTCGCTGTCCGGACGAGAGCTTCCCGCGCGTCAGAGGCGTGCAGCGGCCTCGAGCGCGTGGTAGCTGAGGATGATCTGGGCACCGGCCCGCCGGATGTGCAGCAGGGACTCCATGAGCACCCGCTCACGGTCGATCCAACCCTGCGCGGCCGCCGCCTCGATCTGGGCGTACTCGCCCGAGATCTGGTATGCCGCCACGGGCACCGATGACATGGCGGCGGCCGCCGCGACGACGTCGAGGTGAGGACCGGCCGGCTTGACCAGGACGATGTCGGCGCCCTCGGCGATGTCGAGCTCGAGCTCGCGCAGCGCCTCGGTCGCGTTGGCGGGGTCCTGCTGGTAGGCCGCGCGGTCGCCGACGAGCGACGACTGCACCGCCTCGCGGAACGGGCCGTAGAGGCCCGAGGTGTACTTCGCGGCGTACGCGAGGAGGACGGTGTCCACGTGCCCGGCCGCGTCGAGGGCCCCGCGGACATGGCCCACCTGGCCGTCCATCATTCCGGAGAGCCCCAGCACGTGCGCTCCGGTGGCTGCCTGGGCGAGGGCCATCGCGGCGTAGCGATCGAGGGTCGCGTCGTTGTCGACCGACCCGTCCTCGGCGAGCACGCCGCAGTGCCCGTGGTCGGTGAACTCGTCGAGGCAGAGGTCGGCCATGATGACGAGGTCGTCGCCGACCACGTCGACGACGCGCCTCAGCGCGACGTTGAGGATGCCCTGCTCGTCGTCGGCCCCCGAGCCGGTGGCGTCCTTCTCCTGCGGCACGCCGAAGACCATGATCCCGCCGAGGCCCACCTCGAGGCAGCGGCGTGCCTCGGCGGCGAACGTGTCGCGGGTGTGCTGGACGACCCCTGGCATCGACGAGATGGGAACGGGCACCTCGATGCCCTCCCGGACGAACACGGGCAGCACGAGGTCGGCAGGGTGGAGGCGTGTCTGCGCGACGAGCCGTCGCAGGGCGGGCGTGCGACGCAGCCGCCTCGGCCGCACCGCCGGGAAGCGTGCCTCCATGCTCACGTGGCGCGGCGACGGCCGCCCGGCCGGCGCTGGCTCGGACGCAGCACGGCCTCACCGGCCTCCTGGGCCGCGAGGGCCAGCGAACGGCCGTGGT
>OCZS010000011.1_pt1 | contig 57069 bp, 57 predicted proteins | sample 1539071 | NCBI WGS metagenome assembly OCZS01 (sample SAMEA3113584, study PRJEB22503) | soil metagenome
TGAAAGCATCTAAGGAGGAAGCCATTCTCGAGAAAAGACAGCCTTCCGTAAGGAGAAGGGTAGCTATAGAAGATAGCATTGATGGAATGGAGGTGTACGCATCAAGCTTCGGCGAGGTGTTCAGCCTGCCATTACCAACAACCCAAGGCACCTGATATAATTACTCTTTAATCTTGGTTAGTATACGTAAAGGTTTAGAGTACTATTGGATAATGCGATCCTATACACGATGAATTTTTTTATTATATTATTTAATTATGTTATTTAAAATATATTTTATAGAATTGATAATTATAACTATTAATTTTATTTTTGCCATCAATTAATTTTTTAATAGAAATTTGATAATATTCTGTAAAGTGTTTGGGTTGCTAAAGTTCCCTCTCTATAATCGCCATTCTTAACGGCAACCTCTACCATGTCTATTCCGATCAGTATAGCAGTTTTATTGATAGATTTGAGTATCTCTATTATCTGAAAAGGATTTAATCCAAATGGTTCAGGTGTTCCTGTGCAAGGTACATAACAAATATCATATACATCAATATCAAATGTAATGTATATGTTTCTATTATGTGTAAGTTCTCTTATTTTTCTTGTGACTTCTTTAAGGTCTTTATTAATATCCCATCCTGTAAAAGTATTAACCTGTTTGTTAATAGCAATATCGTTTTCTTCTTTGTCACTTTGGCGTATTCCAATTTGAATAATATTATCACCTTTAACATGACCTTCATCAATGAGATGAAAAAATGGTGTGGTATGACAAATTTTCTTTCTATCATAAATTGGTTTCATATCCCGGTGTGCGTCAAAATGAATTATTATAGGATTCTCATTAGCAATTGATTTTATACTAAAATATGATAATGTATGTTCTCCTCCTAATATTATCGGAACTTTTTTTTCTTTTCTTATTAATGAATTTATTTTATTTATTTTGGAGATTCTTTTCAAGTTATTCTCTAAAAGTTTTTCATATTTACCATTTAATTTAGAATTGACTAGTATTAGGTCACCTATATCATATATTTTAATTTTTTCATAAATTTCTTGATTTTCATCTAATAAAAAGGATTCTATCTGTTTTGCAGATGTTACTCTAATTGCTTCAGGGCCATAAGAAGTACCTTTACCAAAAGTAGTAGTAATGTCCAAAGGAATTCCATATAAAATTGCATCAGAATCTTGGAATGTTATTTTAGCTGGAAAATCTCCAAAAGTACATTTTGAATTAGTTTTCTCAGGAGCGACAAAAAAGTGCTCTAAGGTTTCTAGTGCATTCAATTCTATTACTTTATGAAGTTACAAATTAAATTGTTTCTAGATTCTCATTAATTAGTATTTTTCTTATTTCTTAGACCAAAATAATTCATCTAAATTAGCTTGTCTATCTTTTCCTAATATGGATTTGAAGTTATAGTTTAATGCAGATAATAGTTGATCAAAAGTTGATTCCATAGTTTCAAGATATTTTTCTGTGTCGACCTCGTTAATATTTTTAAGCAAATCCACAGGTTTTACCCCGTCATTAGTTTTTGTTTTTACATAAGAGATTATGTCTCCTGCTTTGATCTCTCTTCCTGACTGATGTAGTAACATTGCAGCCTTGATATGTTGAGGTAGACCTTTGTATGTTATGAAATCAATATTTTTTCCATCTATTGATTTTACCTTAGAATTATTTGTCTTTTCTCCATATCTATCAGGTGATTTGTTAACCATAACGTTAAAACTCAATTCTGAAGGATGAATTTTACCTGTCTCTAAATCATTAGCATAACTCTTTATTATTTTCTTAATTTTCTCCTTTGCTTTTTGAAAATCATTTTCAGAATTTACTTCTTTTAGTATTTCCAGAATTTTGTAAAATGCTTTTCTTATGAACGGTGGTGTATGTGATTTCTTACCCGTTAATCCTTTTACATCTACCGTTCCATCTCCCAGTACTCCAAGATAGTTCTTTTTTAAATCACTAAAAACAACATATCTGTATGTTTTGTCTATTTCTAAGTCTACCTCTAACTGACTCCTTGCCCATTCTGAAATATCCTTTACTTTCTCAGAAGATGGATTTTTTAAAAATAAAGAGTCTGTATCACCATATATTACTTCAATACCAATTTGTTTACACTTTTCTATTGTTCGTGTTGTTGTTACTCTTCCTATGGCGGCAGTGGCGTCGGCCACTGGCAGACAATATAGTGGAAATATTTCTGCTCCCATAACACCATAACTAGCATTTAATATTACCTTTATAGCCTGACTAATTACTTCATAAAGTTGACGATTATCTATAGTTGTTGTTTTATCTTTTGAAAGTTGTTTATAGTATCGTACTCTCAAGTCTCGGAGAGATCCAATGAGAAGAGATGTCAAACCTCTTCTTCTTTTACATATCCAATGAGTAGTTTCAGGAATTTGTTGTTCTGGATCGTTTTTGCATGATAAGTGAGAACAATTTACAGTTTCATACGAAAGATTATGAACTTTTATAATACTTGGATAAAGTGATGCAAAATCGACAACTACTACATTAAAATGTATTCCTAGCTTAGGTTCTACGACAAGACCACCGCGATATTTTTTTTCTTTGATTATTGCAGTGGTAGATGATACTCCCTTAGCTATGAGTTCATCTCTTCTAGGTATGAGAGAATTATTTTGTCTATGCTCAAAATATAACATTCCCCTAATCCATTGATTTACTCCAAATCTTGAAACATCATCAATTGGTAAATGCGATATTCGAGATATTACTATTAATAGTTTCATTAAAAGGTTATCGTTAAAAGTGGAAAGTCCTAATGTGAGATCAGCGTCTTTTAAACAATATTCTGCCAATATGTTCCTAGGAATGTCAGATATGTCTCCTTCAAATTCTATTTTATGATCATTAAGTAAAGCTTCGGAAATAGCATTTAACGTATATTCTGCATATTTATGGTTAAAGGCATAAACCTGTACCGATCTATTTTGGAAGGTTCTAAATAGATCTATATGAATTCCATGTTTGAGATTTACAGGTTCTGCCTGCATTCCTCTTTTTATAAAAGTATCCCTTTTCACAAGAAATGGAATGTCATCTTTTTTTATAATTTGTTTATTTACTGGATCTATTCTTGTATCTTGGGCCCTCATGTATAAATATGGAAGATCAAAGTCATCGCCATTGAAGGTAAGAATAATAGGATATTTTTTAATATCTTTGAATGCTGCTAGGATTAACTCCTTTTCAGTTTCAACTACTTCTGCTTCAGAAATAAATGAGTTTTTTTCGTTTGATCCATTATTTAATACATATACTTTTCTGAAACCATCACTCCCTGCTAATCCTATAGCAGTAATTTTTTTATCATGATCACGTGGATGAGGAATTCGTCCTTCTTCCGATTCTACTTCAATATCTATTGCAATTCTTTTTATATTCGGAATTGGTTGATTTAATAGATTAACCCACTGAGATATATAATAGTTATAGTTCGTTGTTTTAGTGTCCTGTAAAGCTGTACTATTGTTATCAATTAATTCATAAAGTTTACTACGTATTTGAGGATCTATTTCATATTTATATTGATAAATACCATCATTTTTTCTATAATAATAAGTACCAGGAATAAGTGCATTATCATATAAATAATTTTCATGATATTTTATATCAGCTTCCCATGCAGTTATTTTTTCTCTTATACTATTGTCAGTACCTCCTATCGATAAAGGATCTGGGGCAATAATTTTTATTACATCAATTTCCTTGTCAGAAATTAGATCCATTTTTTTATTCAAAAGTATGTTATACTTTGGCTCTTTTTTTATAATTTCTTCTGCTTTTTCTTTATATTCTATTTTAGTATAACAATATGGTTTATGATTAGTTCTATCTTTCCAGAAATATATTACTTCCAAGTTAGGATCATAAAATTTTAATAAAACTTTTTGATCTTCTCCAGAATAAATAGCAGATAGTAATATAACATTTTTATTTTCTGGTAAATCTGATATATTGCTCCTTGATTTATTATTTTCATCTTTAATAAAATATTCTTGACTCACTATCTCTACTTTATTTATATTCAATTAAATTTAATCTTTTCAAATAGTATTACCACATATGATATAGTATTAAAAATGTTAAACTTGTTTTTCTGCCATTTTAGCTTGAACAAGAAAAATACCTATTAAATATAATAAAATCATTGGACCTGCAATTAACCACATTGTAACACCACTGCCATCAGGAGTAATTATAGCTCCAAAAACTACAATTACAATTATGGAATACCGGAAATTTTTTCTCCAGAAGTCATGATCTATTATCGTTGATAAGGATATAATATACATTAGCAGCGGAAGTTCAAAGGAAATTCCGAAGCCGATTAAAAATTGTAGAACAAAAGTTATAAAATCATGAATATTTAAAAATGTCTCTACACCTATTGATTCGCCATATTTGTATAAGAAATCAAGTGTAAAGGGAATTACAAGTAAATATGAAAATATTATGCCTATTATAAATAATCCTAAAGTAGGAATTAACATTTTCAGTAAGTTGATTCTTTTCTTTTCCTTTTCTTCTATTGCAGGTACAATAAATTCGTACAGTTCTCTAATTAGTAGAGGTACCGAAATAATAATTCCTATTAGCGCTGCTACATATATTTGTGCAAAGAAAGCTTGACCTGGAGCAGTCTGAATAAGTTCAACTCCTACAGGAAGCAAAGAATCTTTCATAAAAGAGGTAACTTGTATAGCGATATTATTAAAAGGGTTTGGATCAATAAATGGAAGATAAAAAGTATTTGGAACATTACTTATGTTTATATTAATTGGATAAACCTTGAATCCAAATGTAATACAAAAGACAATAATTATTAAGATGATAATAGAAACCCTCAATATCCTAGATCTCATTTCGGAAAAATGATCTCTTAAAGACATTTCAGTGGGCATTTGTTTAAAGATCTCGATAGTGAAATATATTTTATATCTATTTAAACAAGATAAATATAGTATATTAGTGAAAGAGATAATATTGTTGATGTTAATTGATAATTTTTTTTAGTAAGTGTGTTATTTAAATTAAATTATCAATTTGGATAATTAGTTATGACTCTAGTTGATAAATAATACTAATCGTATCATTTTAGTATACCAAATATGTCAATACAAGAATTTCTTCTTCCTGATGAAAATATTAGATTCCATAGCAAAACAAGTGTGAAATATGGTGAAAAAAAATATAACGTTTTGATTACTGATATTCGAATAATACTTTATGCACAGAGAGGACATATTTTAAAAACCGATGATGTTATTAGCGAACGGTTAGAGAAGTTACGAGAAATAAAATATTGTGAAAAGGGACTGGTCTTTAGAAGTGCAAAAATCTCAATTCAATCAAGTATAAATCTTGATATAGTTGGATCTTGCACAGAATTAAAACAATTATTTAATAATTTACAGGTTATTGTTCATTGATATATAGTATAAATTTAATTAATTAATTTGTATCCCAAAAGGGAAATAAATTCCAATACTTAAAAATAGTATAATTTATACTATATCAATTAGAATAGTTAGGTTATTTTAATCTTCGATACTTGTATTTAACAGTGACTTATACTCTTTTTCATATATTTAATTAATACTATTTATTTAATAATTATATTGTTAAGAAATAATTATTTCTTTTTTTTAGATTAGATAAAATATAAAATTAAATATCATTTTATTTTCTAATTACACAAAGAAGAGGTTTATTTGTATTTGTCATATCAACACTATTTATAAGAAAATGTATTTTTATAATAATATACTTAAATGGTTTTAGAATTTACAGGAGAAATAACTGATCCTATACATAAGTATATTCGTATTACAGATTTAGAAAAAAAATTAATTGACACTGAAGTTTTTCAACGATTAAGAAAAATAAGACAGCTGGCAGGTGCTCACCTAGTATATCCAAGTGCTCAGCATACCCGTTTCGAACATTCTTTAGGAGTTATGCATTTAGCAGGCCTAGCAGCAGAGACTCTTTTAGATAAAGGATATATCACTAATAAAGAGGATGTGGAAAGTTTACGGATAGCTGCATTATTACATGATATAGGACATGGGCCTTTTTCTCACCTTTTTGAAGAAGTTCTCAGTGAGAATGAGTCAAAGAAAATCAACCATGAAATAATAGGAAAAAAAATAATAAAAGAAACAATAATTATTGATATTTTGGGAAAATATGGATATGATGGTGATTATGTTTGTAATCTTTCTTTTGGAGAATCTCAAAAAATGTTTTATAATGAGATCATAGCAGGAAGTTTATCCGCAGATATTATGGATTATTTGCCTCGAGATAGTTTCTTTACTGGTGCAGAATATGGAAAAGTTGATTATTACAGGTTAATTAGTTCCTTTGAAGTTCTTTCAAATGGTCACTTAGGTATCAATAAATCTGCAATTAATTCTCTTGAATCAATGTTGATCTCTAGATATCAAATGTTCAAAGCTGTATATTTTCATAAAACGGTTAGGGCAGGTGAAGTAATGTTATTGCATTCTCTTATGAGTGCAGATAAACAGCTCAATTTTTCAAATTTTTGTATTGAAGAATATTTAGCCTATACTGATGAAAAAACTATAGATATTATTTGCTCTTTAAAGGGAAATAAATTTGCTTCAGATTTGGCTTTGGATTATAAAAAAAGAAAACTACTGAAATGTGTTTATGAAAAATTTTTACAAAACAAACATAATGCCTTTAATAAAGAGTTAGCAGGTAAAAAGATTAGAGATTTTTTGGAAGGGGTAACTGAATATTTGGATATTGATGAACGCTTCATATTTATTGATATCTCGCGAGCTCCTTCAATGCCCCTTACTCCTTCCAAGGAAGAATTAAATTCAATAATGTTAGTTGATAATAATTTAGAATTCGAAACGCCTACTTCCGATATTCCATTGATTGATTCAATAACAGGTTTTTTGGATATGATTCGGATTTATACACCTGAACGCAATAGAGAAAAGCTAGAAAAAGTGTTAAGGAATATTGATCTTTAAAAGGGGATAAAATTGGTTGAGTATCCACAAAAAAAACGAATAGTAATAAAATTGAGTGGAAGTATTTTTAGTCTATCTGATAACCATGACCAAGACAGTAATAACTATTATGATATTTTCAAACAATATAGTGATATTTTAACTAATCTCACACCTAATGTACAATTAATAGTTATTACTGGAGGTGGAAGTATAGCAAGACTTTATATCAATTTCGCAAGAAAATTAGGACTCGATGAAGCAAGCCTAGATTTGCTAGGTATAGCCATATCAAGAGTAAATGCAAAATTGCTTATTGCTTCTTTGGGTCATTATGCTTATCCAGAAGTTCCCATGTCTCTAGATGATGTAGCTAGATTTGTTGAAAGTAATAAAATAATTGTTTCAGGAGGATTACATCCTGGTCAAAGTACTAATGCTACCTCCGCTCTAATTGCAGAAAAGACAAGAGCAAGTGAATTTATCAATGCAACTGACGTCAACGGAATTTATGATTCTGATCCTAGGAAAAATAAAAATGCACATTTATTTGCAAAAATAGAATTAGATAAACTACTAAATATGCTCTTAAAAGAAAGTTCAATGGCTGGTGAATACGATTTACTGGATATAGTAGCTTTAAAAGTAATAGAAAGATCTAAAATTAGAACAAAAGTAATTCTCTCCAATCCCAAAAATATATCTAATACAATACAAGGAAGAAAGTACATAGGAACAGAATTAGTGTTGTGAGTATTGTGAGAGTATTGTAAGTATAAATGAATGAATAAATATGATAAACCAACCCAATTTAAAATCTGATATTATAAAGTATTAGTCATTGAACTACATTCAGATCACTGTTTTGATTTCTCCCTTGAATTTTGTAAAACCGTCAACAATCATTTTTTCTAGTATTTTATTACCTTCTTCAATTGTCATGGGTTTTGATTGCGCTTTTGCATAGCCGTCATTATCACAGATAAATAAAATCATTTCCTTACCGTTGTTTAAAGTTCCAACTAGCATTTCTTCTCCTACTGGTTCAAATCCGGAAATTCCTTTTTTAATCGTGTATGTTAACATAGAAAATCCTGTATACTCAAACAGTTTCATCTGAGCTTTTCTTGACCTTTCTTGTCCAAGGAACGCAGCTTTATGATATTGCATTATTGGTACTTTTGTATTGGTAGATAATTATTAATGTCTATCTAGTTTTATTACAAACAGTACTTTTCAACAAATACGTATCTATTAAAAAGTTTACCCTGAGTAATTTAACACTTAAATTATTATTGATATTAACAATATTTAGAAAGAAGTTTGATTACCTTAGATAATCTCGTGATGCAAATGCCTTTTGGTTTTGAATGGATATTTATTATAGTTATTATAGTTGTATTATTCTTCGGGGTAAAAAAAATCCCTGAATTGGCAAAATCTTTTGGTAAGGCTACAGCAGAGTTTGAAAAAGCTAAAATCGAAGCTAAACGAGATCTAGAGAAATATAGAAAAGAAAACACTGATATTGAACGAGAAAAACTTGAATCTATTGCCGAAACTCTAAGAATAGATTATACTGATAAAAATGATGAAGCTTTGAAGAAAGCTATTGAGAATGAAATCAATAAAAATAAAAATACGTAATATACACAATATTTTTTCCTTAAACAATTTATTATACTATTAAAATTCATTAATAATGATTAATTCAGCTCAAGTGGTTGATATTGTTAAAAATTATGATAAGGAAAATATCAACATTGGTGTTTTGGGTAGTCATTCAGCACTTGAAGTGATGGATGGATGTGTTGATGAATGTATTAGAACTATATGTATCTGCCAAAAAGGAAGAGAAACACCTTATTTGAGATTTAAAAGATTATCTAATACTGTAATAATTCTAAATAGATTCATTGATATCATACACCCTGAATCTCAAAAGAAACTAAGAGATCTGAATGTCTTAATGATAGCTCATAGAGCTTTTTCGGTTTACATTGGATATGATAACATAGAAAATAAATTTTTAATCCCGATTTTTGGGAATAGGTATCTGTTAAGAGCTGAGGAAAGAACAGCACCTAAAAATCAGTATTACTTGTTGAATAAAGCTAAAATCAAACATCCACAATTAAAAAAACCTAGTGATATATCAGGACCCTCTATTGTCAAAGTTCAGGAAGCAAAAAGAAAGTTGGAACGTGCTTTTTTCTTTGTTAATTCATATAATGATTATTTAGAAAAAACCGAAATAAAAATAAAAAGTGGATTAATTAGTAGAACAGATTTAGAATCTGCTATAATTGAAGAGTATATAATTGGTACTTATTTTAATTTTAATTTCTTTTACTCTCCTCTAAAAAAGGATCTTGAATTTTTGGGTATAGAAAGAAGATTACAAACAGATCTAAATGATTTTACTACCTCTCTCACCGCAAAACAACAATTAGAGTTAAATATTGAATTACAAAATATAGAGATAGGACATACGCCTGCCAGCATCCGTGAATCAATGTTAGAAAAAGTCTTTGATTTGGGAGATAAATTTGTAAATGCTGTTAAAGAAGAATATCCTCCAGGATTAATAGGTCCTTTTTCACTTCAAAGTATTATTACTAAAGATTTAGATATATTTGTATACGATGTATCATTTCGTGTTCCTGGAAATCCTATTTTATCTACTACAAGTCCATACACAAAATATTATTATGGTACTACATTTGGAGTCGGGAGGAGAATTGCTATGGAAATAAAAGATGCTATTTCTAACGATAGAATTAAAGAGATTGTTACATAGATGATTTAAAATTCACACAAGATATCTTTAATAACATTAGGAATCTCTTCTAGCTTTTTGATAGTATATGTGGGAATTTCAAGTTTGATTTTCGCCGATTGCATATGAAAAAGGGAATCTGTAAATCTTATTGTTTTCATTCCTAACTTATTTGCAGGTAAAATATCTATATCCAAACGATCTCCAATCATTATACATCTACTAGCAGGAAAGCCAGTAAAATTGATTCCTTCAAAAAGTGACTTCTCAGGAGATTTTTTAATTTTTATTGACGGAATAACAACTCTATTAAACAGCGAAAGTATATTTGCATTTCTCAAAGGTTCTATTGCTTCTTTGGGTTGATTAGACATGATCCCTAATTCGTGATATTTTGACATGGTTTCGATGAGATTTTTTGCACCATCATTGAGACAAAAGTATTTTCTTTTTCCATAAGATAAATCAGAGTATATTTTTTTTAAAATGATTCTATCATAACCAATAGGGAGAATAAGTCTACATATCGTGATGACTAATTCTTCCATTCCACCATTTCCAATCATTCTATTTTTTATAATATTATTTCTCAAGGTAATGTAATTTCTCCAATCAATTCTTCCACCAAATCCATTAATTAATTCTAAAAGCTTTTGATCAAAAAATTTTAGAAAGTTCCACTCATTTATCAATGTTTGTCCCAAATCAAATATCAAAAATAGTTTTTTCATTAAAATTGAATTTAAATTTTTTATTTATTTAATAGTTTAGATTTGGAAAAACGTAAGTCATAAGTTTAAAATAATTTAATTATTACTTCGAAATCACAGAAATGGTTTTAATCAAGTATTGAGTTTTTTAAAGTAGTTACCAAAGCTATACGAATTAAGATGTTTCATTACTCTTTATTAGTAGGCTATTTACAATGTATATTATAACATAACAATGATGATCATTAGCAATAATTATGAATACATTTAAAATATATCAAATTAGAATTTTTTGAAATTGTCAAGTGGTCCGAATTTGAATTTTATAATCTATTGTTAATTACGAAACATAAAAAATAAAACTATTTGTATTGTTTTTTATTATAATGAAAATTGGAGTAATATCAGATTCCCATGATGATATAATCAATGTGAAACAAGCAATAAAAATTTTTAACAAATATGGTGTAGACTATGTGATTCATGCAGGAGATTATATATTTCCAGGTATTGTACTTGAATTTAAAAATCTTAATAAAAATATCAAGTTTATTGGTGTATTTGGAAATAATGATGGGGAAAAATTTGGCCTTGTTAAAAGTTTTATAACAATAGGCGGGAATCTTATGGGAGATTTTGGAGAGCTTAGAATAGAGGATGAAATATTTGGCATATACCATGGAACAAATGAAGACATAAAAAAAACATGCCTTCTTGCTAATTATTATGATGTTTTAATATGTGGTCATACACACAAAAAAGATAATAGAAAAATTAACAGGACACAAATACTTAATCCAGGTAGCGCCCATAGAAGTTTACAAAATGATGAATTAAACAAAAAAGCATCTGTTATAATTTATCATACTGGAATAAAAAAATATGAATTTATAGAATTAGATCAGTCATCGTAGTAATTCTGTACGAAATTTAACACAGTTATAATATAAAACAATTTTCATGGTTCTATAAAGATGTCGTCAAATACAACCGACTGTCAAATACCTTCGAATAGCGAACTAGATTTAGCTAAAGAGAATTGTTAGATTTAACTCACGTGTTACAAATTCACTTTAATCAAGATGATGGGATAGATAAAGAGAAATTCTAGTTTATGACTAATCTCATTGTCTTTAAAAGTATTAAAGATTTCGCTAAAATATAACTAGTTCCCTTCAATAATAGTTATAACAATTGATCTATATGTAGCTGATCAAGAATAGGTGTAATTTCTTTTACAAGTACCTTCTCATCCAATATTATTTCTTTATTTATCATAAAAAGTACTGCTAAAAGGTTTCTATCTTCTCTGGATGTGCATACTAAACTCTCAGCTAAATTAAATTTATATTTATTATCTTCAATCCATTTTTTCCATACCAAAGCTCTTTGAATATTGGTTTGTAAGCGGTAAATAACTTCATCTATATTTAAAGTATCAATGTCTAAAAGATCCAATTTTAAAAATGGAACCATTAAATGACCACCTAGTACTTTTTCTTTATTTTCATTCATTCTTACGATAATTTCTTCCTCTTCCATTTCACTAATTCTTTGTATGTTGTATATGGGGTAGAAATATCCAGCTAGATTATTATCCCAATCATAAATTTTGTAGATAGTATCCTCATATTCCCCTTTCCAATTTTTTCTTCCTTTTTTTTCAAACAATTGATCTAGAATATTGTATTACAATAAAAAATTTATCTATTATATTATATTATATTTTTTATTTCCATTTCTAGTAGAATGGGAGTTGAAGAAAAAAACACTATATTAGAATATATTTCCAAGGGGCTCAAAGTCAAGGAATTTATGAAATTAATACAAGCTAGTGCTTTTATAAAATATACAAAAAATAGATTGAAAGAGTATGTTGTAAATCAAAAGAATTAAACTATTCATATTAAAAAAATCTTAAATTTGAGTGAATTATATAAATAGATGTTTATTTTATTATATCCATGGATCCTAATTTTTATAATTCTACAATTTCATTAATAATAGGTATCTTAGTTTTATCAATTTTTTCTTTAACTGATATCTATTCCCAAAATTCTGAAATGAGTGTAATTGTTAAAATAATTAATGGTGACAAATTTTTAGCGCAAACTTGGGATATTAATGCCCAATTGAGAGATAAGTCTACAGACTCTGAAATCTCCAAAGATCAAACTACCTTTAAAGTTAATGAAAACCAAACAATACAATTAATAATTCCCTTATCTAATTCTACACAAGATCTAAATAGATATTCTATTTTTGTAGATGCCTCATCTACAATAGAAGATATCGATGTTTTTGGTATCATAGATTCTGTGAAGAAAGAAAACAATCAAATTACATTGAATCTTACTAATGCACGTTAATGGAAATTCATATTTCATAATTTTATTTGCTAAGGTTTACCACTTTCTTTTATTAGAATCCCTAATATGATAATATAGATATTGTTGAACGTACCCGGAATATTCTCCAAAATACTCATGAACCTTTTCATGAACGAATTTGTATTCAATTTCTGATATCTTTTTATTTTTTCTTATACTACTATTTTCAAACATCCATCTGTAATATTGACATAAAGACCTATATACCCAAATATCTATTGGAAATGCTTCGGTTTTCTCTAAAGAAAATAAAAGAACGCAATCCGCAATTTTGTTACCTATTCCAAATAGTTTAGTTAATTCTGATTTTGCATTAAGATACTTCATATCTTTTAATGACTTTAGATCAAGATTGTTTTTTATCTCGTTTGATATTGATCTAACAAATTTAGCTCTATATCCCAAACCACATCCTATTAAGTCCTGGATAGAAGCTTCAGCCAATTCATTTACATTAGGAAATAAGTTAAAATCTATACCATTATATGTTACTTTTTTACCAAATTTTTTACAAATATTTTTAAGCATATATCTTATTCTTTTTATATTAGTGTTGCTTGCACAAACAAAAGAAATAATACATTGAAAAGGATCTTGTCGTATTAATCTTAGACCTTTGTATTTATTGTAAATATTGAAAATAATATGATCTTTGGATAATGTTTTGTTTATTTTATTCTGGTTATCGCATAACCTAAAAAAATGATAAATCCAATTTTCATTTTCTGGAAAAGAATTATAATCTATATCACTATTCTCTAATCCCAAATGGTATCTTCTATTTTCATTGTATTTGTATAATTTGGTATCATTGATAGTTAATTTTAATATATAATTTCCATCAATTCCATACCAAGAATTATTATAGTTTTCCCAGAGAAAAACTTGTCCACTATTAATTGTTCTTATAGCATCTAAAGGAACGAGATTTATTTTATTATATTTAAAAGTCATTTTATATTGCATTAATAGTTATGATTACTTGTTAAAATTTTAATTAATTAATTATTTATTTTTTTTAAATCGTTTTGTAATGTATCTATTATCTTAGGAATTTCTTTTTGAGCACATTCAATACAAAAATATTGAAGTGATAGTGGATAAGTAAAATATTTGACGTTTAATATAATCTCTTTTTTACAAGAAGTACATTTTTTTAGTTTAAATGGATCGGTATTTTTTATTATCAATATGCAAATTATTATATTCAATTAATTTTAAATTTGCTATTATTATCATTATCATTATCATTATCATTAAACTTTAAATATATCACCAGAATTCGGGGCAATCGCATCAAAACCATATTTCTCACTTATTTCCTCTGCAAATTTAATACATGCATTTCCATCTCCATGGACCGTAAGTACTTTTGGATTTCCTTTTATACTATCTAGTATTTCAAATAATTCGTCTCTGCTGTTATGACCAGAAAATTCAAACTGTTTTACTTCTGCTAAACATTTTTTTATTTTCCCGTTTATTTTAAAAGTACCTTTTTCAAGCAACATTCTTCCAGGGGTATTTTCTCCTTGATAAGAAACCAGCGCAATACCATTTTTATCTGACATCATAATATTTTGCATATAAAAAATAGCAGAACCTCCAACTAACATTCCTGCAGGAGAAATAATTACGCAAGGTTCTTTTATTAACCTTCGTCTACTTTTCCAATCTCTGATCCATTCCACTTCTTCTATATATTTTTTGAAAACTATGGGATCCCTTATATATTCAGGATATTTTAACATGATTTCATTTACTTTAAGTGCCATTCCATCCATAACGATTTTATGAGGAAATTTATAGGCTTTAAAAACACATGCTATCTCTTGCGCTCTTTCAACTGAGAAAGCTGGAACAAATAACGTTCCACCGTTATCAATAATTTTATATGCAAATTCTAATAACTCTTTTTCTGATTGTGGTCTAGGTATTTGATTAGTTTGTGAATAAGTACTTTCAATTATCATTAGATGTATTTCATCAATATCTAAATCTGCAGGTCTCAAGATCTTAGACCCTCTTGTATTAATATCTCCAGTATAAAAAATTCTTTTTCCTTTATTTTCAACAACAATTGTTGAACCTCCTAATACATGTCCAGACTCATAAAGCGTTATGTTTGTCTCATTTATACTATAAGGTTCTCTGTATTGCAGATTTTTATGAGACTTTAGCATTCTGTCTAAGTCAATATTTTCAAATGGAAGATAAAATCCAGATATCTTTATCATATCCTCAATTAGTAATTGAGATAATTCGATAGTAGGATTAGTAGAAAGAACAGGGAATTTCGATGATGAGAGAAATAAAGAAGGAAGAAAGCCAGAATGATCTAAATGAGCGTGAGATAATACTACAGCGTGTAAATCTTTTGGTTTAACATGAAGTGGAAATTGAGGCTCTTTTTTCAGAAGAACCCCATAATCCATTAAAATGTTAGAATTTTCATTACTGACTAAGAATGCAGAACGACCGACCTCCTTAGCAGCTCCTAAAATTTTAATTTCCATTATTATTCTATGATACTAATAAGTATGGTTACTTTAAGTCTTGTTATATTCTATGTCGTTTAGAGAAAATCTATTTCCCATAGTTTGGTTTTAGAATTTATATAATTATTATATAAACACTGATGAAAAGAAAATCCGCATTCATCAAGAATCTTTTCAAAATCATATGGTACTATCTTGCCTTCTTTATTTTCTTCGTGTAATATTTGTTTTTTTAGAGTATCTACTAATAAATGACTTTTTCTATTATCTTTAGAATAGACATACCAAAAATTATGTGCTCCTCTTAAATTAGAAAGGAATTCTAAATTTTTAGAATCAAGATTTGAATAGAAGTGGTTATTAATTTCAATATTTACGTCTTCCCAAGATGGTGTAGTCCACTTGACTATTTTTTTGAAACCATGTCCTTCATATTCTGCAGCTAAACTTAAACCAGAATCCAGGGTAGTTATTATTATATCTGTTTTGTCAGCTATATTATTTCTGAAATCCTGACCAGGGTCCATCCAACCTACAAATATGATATCATGAAACTCATCTATACCGTATTTCACATCAGTTATCTCTATATATTCTGGTTTTGTTCTACCAATTGAATAAAATATATCTATATTATTTTCTATACCTTTTGCATTTGGAATATACTCTCTCACCTTTTCGAGAAAATCTCCATTCCCACAACCTACTTCTAAATATTTTATAGAGTCAGTTACGTTATTACTAACTGCATCTGCTATTGCTTTTATTCTCAAGACATCTACTTTGCGATAAGAAAAATATGTTCCACATAGATAAGGAAAAAGAAATCGCTCATGATGTCTTGATAATGAGTGAGATCTAAATTTTTCAAGTTGATTAAATGCATTTATTAAATTTCTGAAATTATAATCCATTATAAGTTTATTAATGTATAGCTAAACTTTTGACTATAATAGCTCATTAAAATATAATAAATTGAAAAAGATTAAATAAATAAAAAATTATGGACAACCTTCCATTTTTTGAATAAAGTATCCTCTATTTTCAATATCCTTTGCAACTACAGGCGGAGCTTCCTGAACATGACAGAATTGACACTCTTCTTGCGTCATTTTTTGATTTCCCTGACCTACTTGTTCAAGGAATTCCTTTCCATATTCAATTGCTTTTTCTTGAGGAGTACTAGCTTCTACAATCACATCGAAATGCATGATTTTTCCATCTTTTTTTGTTACATATGTATCATAAACTGCACATTCCATATGATAAATAATTATTTAGGAATATTTATTCTATACTGGAGCTTTTAAAATCATTATTCTGTTAACTTTAAATTTATGAGAATTAAAAACATATAAATAAGTAATAATCAACTATTTTTTATTCTTTACAAAATCGAGGTTTAGTTTGCTATTATGAAATCAAAAAAGGAAATGCGTGATAAAGAAAATACAGAAAGGCTTGAGAGTACAATTTCAACTTTAGAATCATTTAAGGAGAATAAAGACCTTCCAAGGGTAATACGCAACCAAATAAAAGATATTTATGATATTTTAAAAGAAGAAAAAAATGGCAGTATATCTGTTAGAGCAGCTAATGCAGTTAGTATGCTGGATAGCTTAACGCAAAATAGACATATGGAATCACATATCAGAACAACTCTTTGGCAAGTAGTTTCCAAGTTAGAAAGTATAAGAGAGCAGTAATAGAAAATACTATTTGTAGTTAGACTTACTATCACTAAATATTTAGGGAATTGCTAAAGTTTTTAAAATTTGATAATTTAAAAAGGGAATTAAGAAAAGGTAATTTCAAATTAATTTTTGCTTCTGGAATCAGTTTAATTTTGGTTGGAATTTTTTTTATGGTATTAATATATCAATTACTATTAAATTAAGGCTACTAGAAGGTTATCGATACGATATCTAAGTAGATTAGCTAAAAAATAACAATTATAACTTTAAGGTGTTTACAATTCTTAAATGATTAAGAAAAAAGCGAATTATGATGTTATATTTCCTGGTGAACATGTTGCATTTATTGAAGAATTTGAAAGTGGAAAAAATACTTTTGTTGTAGATGGTTCTATAAGATCTTTGGGTTTCGGGAAAAAAGAATATGATTTTAAAAAGAGACAAGTTGTTATAGAAAGAATAAAACAAGCACATTTTCCAAAAATAGGAGATGTTATAGTAGGATATATAGAAATGTTATTTGGAAGTATGATTTCTATACGAATCTTATATCTCAATAATAAAAAATTTTCTTCAGGTCTATCTGCAATTGCCTCAACAAGGATAACTTCAGAATCAGGAGGATGGAATTCCAGAAGAGACAGAGGTGAAAGAAGACCAAAATTAGTTTATAGAGTTGGAGATATAGTAAGAGGAAGGATCTTTAGCTTGATGAACTCTTCTGCTCATGCTACTATAAACGATAAAGATTTCGGGGTAGTGTATTGTATATGTTATATCTGTGGAGGTGATACAGTCAAATTTAATAATACTGTTAAGTGCATTGAGTGTGGAATGATGGAAGAAAAAAAATTGGCTTTTGATTTTGGTAAAGAAGCATTATTATCATTAGGAAAAAGAAGAGAATAATATGTATAATTGTTGGTCGAGATTGTTATATATTATCATTTTTTCATAATTAGTAAATTTATTTTATTTTTTTATCAACTATTTTTGGTAAAATAGATTATAGGACATCTTGGTAAATTTCTGAAAGTGATAAAAGAAATTTATTTGACTAATTCTTGGTGAGAGATAATGACAACAAATTATAAAATTTATAAAAATAAGATGATTAGGTTAATTTTGATTTCATTTATAATTTCATTTACCATTATTTATTCAAATCTTTTTCAAATTAATAGTGTTGAAGGACAAATTGGAAAATTTGGAACCTTTACGGGTAATAATTTTAAATATGTAAAAGATTCAGAATTATTTCAATTAAACCAATTTTCAATTGCGGTTTGGTTCAAAACAAATAATACTGATCCTCATGTTTCATTTTTAGTTAATAAAGGTGGGTTTGGATCCGAAGCTTCCGGGGAAAATATGAACTATGGATTTTGGATAACCTATCTAGGGCATCTTCAAGCAGGATTTGAAGCAAAAGACTCTTCAAACTATTTTGTTACTTCGAAAAAACCCGTCAATGACAATAAATGGCATTACGCCACAGTGACTTACGACGGATCATTACTAAAGTTATTTATCGATGGTGTGCTTGACCATAGCATAACTACAAAGAATGCAAAACCTGATATTACAGGAAAAAATAGAATTGCAATTGCTGCAAACTCTCTCTTCAAAGATAAGTTATATGTGGGTGATGTAGATGAAGTTCGCATTTGGGATAGATCTCTTACCACAGCAGAGGTATATGATGCATACACACAAAACAAATTCAATTTAGATAATCAATTAGTATTTGTGTCATTTGGCGATAATACGTCTTGTAAACCTGAAAAAGCTGTTAATGTTACCTCCATAGGGCATGCTGCCAATAATACAGAACTCAATGCAATTGATGGTAATCAATCGACGCGATGGTCTAAATATGGACTAGATTCGTGGATTCAAGTTGATTTAGGTAAAGAAAAGGAGATATGTGATATTGATATATCTTGGTATAAAGGTGATCAGAGGAAGATTAAATTCACGGTATCCACGTCTGTCGATGGAGAAATTTTTAGCAATTTATTTTCTGAAACTAGTAGTGGACTTTCCACAGGACCTGAAAAATTTGATATTCCAGATGTTAAAGCCCGCTTTCTTAAAATAACCGTTAATGACAATTCAATAAATGATTGGTCAAGTATATCTGAGATTGATATTAACAATCCCATAGTTCCTGGCTCTCCTTCTCCATGTCTACCCTTAAATATCCCTGTCGATCATATTTCATCAATAAGTAATTCCCCTAATCATACTGAGGGCAATTTAGTTGACAATGATCTTTCCACAAAATGGTCCAATCTAGGATTAGGTTCATGGTTACAATTTGATCTTGGACAAGAAAAACAAATATGTGATATTGGAATTTCTTGGTATAAAGGAAATCTCCGTTACATTGATTTCTTAGTCTCTGTGTCTTCAGATGGTTATGATTTTAGACAAGTTTTTTCGAGCACTAATAGTTATACTACTGACGATATGGAAGTTTATGATATCCCAGACACTGTTGGTAAGTACCTTAGAATTACTGTTACTGGAAATAGTGTAAATGATTGGGCGAGTATCAATGAAGTTGATGTATTTGCCAATTCAATTCAAAAAGAATCACTGACATCTGCATCACTTATAAATATAGTGACTCAGGTCATCAATGATAATGGAGGAACTAAAGAAACAAAAGATTTTCTTATATCAGTTAATGGTAACCAGGCAATTCCAAATTCATTCTCCGGGAATCCAGATGGACAATCTGTATCTCTACAACCAGGAACCTATGAAGTCAAAATAAATAACTTTTCTGGATATAAAACTACTTTATCAGCTGGATGTAAAGGGGTTATAGATTCAGGTGACAACTTAGAATGTGTAATAACATTTGATGATATAAATCCTGCAACTCCCTCTAATGAATTACTAAACACTATTGATAATCACACAAGTAACAATTTGACAAGTAACAATTTGACAAGTAACAATTTGACAAGTAACAATTTGACAAGTACAATGGCTACAACAAATAAGAACATTAACGACAGTAACAATAATAACAATGCAAATGTAAACTTACTTTTACGTGACCTTCACTTGAATGTTCTATTAGAAGTAATAAATGTCCATGGTGGAAGCAAAAAACCATTAGATTTTATTATAACAGTCAAAGGAGAAAATGTTGAACCAAATTCCTTTGCAGGTAGCAACAACTTTCAAAAAGTATCTATAAAGCCGGGAAATTATGATGTTAAGATATCTAATACGTTTGGATATGAAATAAATAGGATCTCCGGATGTACAGGAGTAGTAGAAAGAACAGACAAAACATGTATAATAGAATTAATTGATACTCCAAAACTTTTAGAAATTCCTGCACTAAATCAAACCTCAGAAAATATAACACAGCAATCCGACTAATATATTGACAAGATTTTTGAATATTTTAAATTTTATAAATTTTTTCTATGTTCCTAAAACTATTATAATTGTTTTATTTTCTATCGAACGTTTACCAATTTTTAAATTCCATAGAAGAAGATCCTATAATATTATAGGAGAATTAATTATAACTTTTCTACAATTCATATTAATACTAAAAGATATAAGATCGGTCGAGGTAAAATATTTAAATGAAATTTAATTTTTTGGTATTGTATGGTTTAATCTTACTGGTCTCTATCAGTAGTAGTGAGCATTTATTAAACTTAGTTTATTCACAATCAGATAATGTTTCTAATCCTACAAACATTGATACAGAAATAAATAATCTTTTAAATAAAGTAGGAAGGGGAAATATAATCGATAGTACTATTGATTCATTAATGCAAGGAATGGGTTCCTCTCCTTCATCAAACTCTTCTTCCTCCAATTCCTCTTCATCCAGCTCTTCTCTTCTAAATTCCTTACTTCCACCTGGCTCCTCTTCATCCAGCTCTTCTCCACCTGGCTCCTCTTCATCCAGCTCTTCTCCACCAACTTCTCGACCTCCAACAGACTCTTCAGGACCAAATTCTTCTGTATCAAGCTCATCTCTTAATTCCTTACTTCCACCCAGTTCCTCTTCATCCAGCTCTTCTGCTCTAAATTCCTTACTTCCACCCAGTTCCTCTTCATCCAGCTCTTCTCCTGCCGATACATCATCATCAATGCCTAATACTTCAAATGTTGTTAATAGTGAAATAATGTCAATTTTTAAGAATCAAGATTCGAGTCAATCTTCTGTTACTGTTAATCAAGTAAAAAATCAAAATATGAAATATTTTGCAAAGATAGTAGATAAAAAAAGTAATAATGAAGATATTATCTCGAGTAATTCATTAACAGAATTTAATAACGAATTGCTCAAATTTTGTCTTGAATCTGGACTCGATTCTTATTCTTGTAGCTCTATAATTCAGGATTCACTACAATCGGCTCAGTTCACCAGCACTTATATGGGACCGGCAACAGTAAATACAGATCTAATTGGATATTCCTTGGAATTAAAAATAAAATAGTTTTAGATATAATAACAGAATATTTAGTAATATTTTACATAGCAATAAGCTTTACATGTTCTAATTTTTTATTAGTTTGAAACTTTTTAGTCATATTCCTTATTAATTCTGCTTCTCCTTTTAGTAAAAATAATTCGACGCATCTGTCCTGGTCAATTTTGCTGTGTATATGTGTAGTCACAATTTCTTCAAAATCGTGTCTCATATTAGTAACTTGATCATCATCTCTTTCTTGATGAATGATTAATAATAAAGCAGCCAATTTTCCCTGTAAGATATCTCTTTCTTTTTGTTCTGCTATGATATTTCTTAACCCTGCTCTCACTATTTCCGATCTTCCAGTAAATCCAAGATTTTTCTGCAATTTATCAATATCATTAATAATATCATCATTTAGTGAAATACTTATTATAGGCAATATCGAATTAATCATATACGTGATATAAAATTTTATGGTTAAAATATACTAATTTATAAAAAATTTAAATATTCTAATTGTATTATAAAATAAAAATTGATTCCCATTACGCAAATAATTTAATTAACTTTATTATAGATGCATAATTACCAATTTCACTAAGGGAATGTGCATCACTACCAAGATGAAACTTAACCCCTCTTTTAATAAATATTTTAACCCAATTTTCAGGTGGCCTCTTATATTTTGCATTGACTTCTACTATTTTGTCGTGTTTACTAAGAAGTTTTGCAAATTCTTCTATCTCTTCTGTATTTATATGAAATGAACTCTCGGGAGCTAAATGGCCTATCACATTTACGTACTTATTTTCAATTACTTTTTTTAATGCATTTATCCAAATAGCTTTATCATAATATTTCGTATGAAAACTTGCAATAATAAAGTAATCTCTAGCAATTTCTTCTCTACAATCAATATTACCATCAGACAAAATCTTTGCTTCAAATCCTGAAATTACTTTAACCTTTGTTTTTTCTTTGTAGTTTGATATCTCATTTAAATAATTAGGGATCCATTTTGAAGATTCTCTTACATGTTCTGTTAAAGCAATTATCTCTAATCCCTTTCGTTCTGCTTCTTTTACTACATTTTTCACTGTAAGGTTTGAGTCAGAATGATCGTTATAGTTTGTATGAATATGATAGTCTTCTTTTAAATTCATAATTTCTATTACAAAATGTCTAACAATATATATTCTCTATTTTATTTATAAATTATTATCAGATCACACAAATTATTATTAATTAATAGGAAGATTAAACTTTAATATTAATCAAAACGCTATTAATTCAAAAATATGTAGATTTTAATTATCATCACATTATAACTAATCTTAATGGATACTTTCAATGTACTTATTCCTGGCGCTGGAGGGCCTGCCGGAATTAATACTATTAAATCTTTACGACTTTCATTATTTAAAGGAAATATTGTATCAACTGATTCAAATTCACTATCTGCAGGCTTTTTTCTTAGCGATTTCTATTATCTTATACCACCATACGATGATAAGCTTTTTATAGAAAAATTATTAAAAATAATTAAAGAACAAAATATCAAAGTTTTGATGCCTTCCTCTGGATTTGATATTTATGGGTATAGTAACAACTATGATTTAATAGTAGAATACGGAGCAATACCAATAGTTAGCAGAAGAAAGGTATTAGAAATTTGCAGAGATAAATTGTTATCATATAAATTCTTATCAAATAAATTTCCTTTTGCTTTTACCTGTGAATATTATGAAAAAATAGATACATTTCCTTTAATTGCTAAACCACGTTTTGGTAAAGGAAGTAGTAATATTATAAAAATAGAAGACAAATTAGACCTTGAATATGTATTGAGCAAATTTAAAAATATGATTTTCCAAGAATATCTTCCTGGAACAGAATATACCGTAGATGTTCTTTCTGATCTTACTGAAAAACCAATAATGGCAATTCCAAGAATAAGAATTGATACTAAAGCTGGGATATCAGTAAAAGGAAAAATAAAACGTGACTTCATGATAGAAAATCTTTGCAAAAAAACTGCAGAGACATTAGGAATTAAAGGTCCATGTTGTATTCAATTAAAAGAGTCTAAAAATGGAGAACTAAAAATTATTGAAATAAATCCTAGATTTGGCGGAGGTACAATTTTTACTACACTTGCTGGTGCAAATTTTCCTGCAATGCTATTAGAAATGGTAAGTAATAATAACAATTTAATAATTCCAAAAGTATCTGAAATTACTGTTCTCCGTTATTTTGAAGAAATTGTAATTTAATAAAAATCGAATGAATATTTCCTACCCTTGAATTTCTCAAGGAATCATCCACATTTAACTTAGTTATTTAGATTATCTATAAGATATTATCTCCATGTTTTATTTTTTATTGTTATAGCGGCGTATATGATTAACCATGTAAAAATAAATGTTGAAATAACATTCATCAAAGGCCTGTAAAACCACCTAGGATAACCTGGCCTCCTCAGTCTTACATCAATGCCATAAAACAACCCTGAAAACATAGCTCCTCCTAAATAAAAAATACCACTTAAGATATCACCAGTTAATGGTAATAATATGAGAGATTTTATTATAATATAAGGTCTAAATAATCTTAAAGCAATTGTTAAATAATAAATAATTGCAGCAGGTAAAGGTCTTTGCCAATAAATAGATCCTGTTGCAAAAATACTTCTTATGAAGCTTTTACGCCATCGTATTTGTTGTTTAATTAAACTTTTTAATGTTTTAGGGACTCCAATTTCTACATTCACACTTGGGCTGTATTGTAGTTTCCATTGTTGACATTTTATTTTTCTTCCATTTTCTTTTATTTGTTTTTTCTTTATGAATTTCTCACTACTACGTTTTATTTTTTCTGCAAGAATAAATGCAGTTAATCGTCTATCCGTTGCAAATTTAAACTCTATACCTAAAAATCTATCATTTGCCCATTCATGAATATGATTAATAATAGCTTCTTTTCTAAATGCAGAGAGAGATCCAGAACAACAGGTTAATGAGGAAAATGAACCCTCCATCCCTTTAATAATCCTATACTGTCCATCAAACCAAACGTCTTGAATTTTCTCTAACAAATTTCCTGTGTCTGCATTACGTACTTTTCCATGTCCAGTAATGGCCCCAATTTCATTGTCAGAAAGAAATATCTTTACAAGATTTTCTATGGAGTCATTCAACATATTACAATCACTATCCATAAAAACATAAAATTTTCCATTAGCAATTTCTATAGCTTTTTCAATAGCATGTTTTTTTCCTAGATTAATTGGAAGATGTAATACTCTCAGTGCATTTGGATTTTCTTTTCTTAATCTTTCTAAAATACTTGGTGTTTTATCAGTGCTAGCATCATTAACAACAATTATCTCCTTATTTTTATAAGATGAATCTATACAAGATTTAATACAATTTGCTATATTCTCTTCCTCATTTTTAACTGGAATAATTATTGATATTAGAGGTTCTGTGTCATTGGAGTTCTTTTCTATATTCCATAAAGGATCTCTAAATTTTAAGTAAGAAAACAAAAAAATACTACAAAGAGTAAAAGTAGTAAGAACGCTATAAAATCCTATTATAAAGTCGACTATGAATAACATAAAGTAAATTTTGAAGAGTAATATGACACCTATTAATGATAACATAAAATATCTGATAATCCATCTTTTTTTATTCATCTCATGTATTATTGTTGATTTTTTCTGTATGATCATAATTCTTTCAATTTAGTGGATGACAGCATATTTATCTATTATAAAATATAGTAATAAATATTAAATCTATTAGTGGATTATTTTTTATATTTTTATCATAAAAAATTATATCACTACGCAATCTATCTTATTATTAAATATACCTATTAAGTGCAATATTTCTTAATAATAAAGCATATATAATTAATAATAATTATTATATAATAAGAAATACTATTGCAAGCAATACAACGTATGAAATATAATGTTTATTATAACAATACAAGAATTCTATATTCCGAGGATTGCATAAAATGCCACTAGTTTCTGTTCAATCTGTATCATACAACTATAATTCAGAATCAGTATTAGAAAATGTCTCCTTTGATGTAGAAGAAGGAGATTTTCTAGGGATTATAGGACCGAATGGTGCAGGTAAGACTACGTTATTTCATTGTATGTTGGGATTACTAAATTCATATTCTGGAAAAATAACTATTCTAAATCAAGATATAAAAAAGTATAAAAAAATATTCAGAAAAATAGGTTATATTCCACAAAAAAAATCTATTGATCAAAAGTTTCCGTTGACAGTGAAAGAACTCGTATCCTTGTCTCTCCCTAGAAATACTTCAAAGAACATAGTTTTAGAAATTTTAAAACAAGTTGGATTATATAAATTGAAAAACAAAACAATCGGTCAGCTTTCTGGAGGTCAACAACAACGTGTTTTAATAGCAAAAGCATTAGTAAATAATCCAATTATCCTAATGCTTGATGAGCCAACTAATGAGTTGGATCACAAAAGTCAGAATGATTTTTATTCCCTTCTAAAGGAACTTAATGAAAAAAATAAGATTACAATAATATGGTCTTCACATGATATGGATGCAGTAAATAAATATGCCAACAAAGTATCCTGTATCAATAAAAGGATGTTCTTTCATGGGGATAAAGGAGAATTTTTCTCTAGTGAAGATCATCTCAAGAATTATTCTGAGTCAACAATGCAAATTCATATGCATTCTCACGATATGTAAAAAAACCATATTATAATGATTTGTACATGTTTGAGGTAGATATTTTTTCCTATGGATTCATTCAGCGTGCATTATTTTCAGGTTTAATTATTGCTATAACATGTTCTGTTATTGGATTATTTCTTGTTCTAAAAAGACAATCATTATTTGGAGATGCTATTTCTCATATGGCATTTGGAGGAATTGCAATTGGTACTTTTTTAAATATTTATCCAATTTGGACTGCAATGGGATTTTCAATAGTCACTGCCTTGGCTATAGCAAAAATGAGACAATCTACAAAACTTCCTCCAGATTCCATGGTGGCAGTCATGCTTTCTTTGGGTTTGGGAATAGGCGTCACCTTAGTTAGTTTATCTGACGGCTTCTCTGTCGATGTGTTTAGTTTTCTGTTTGGAAGTATTCTATTAGTGAGTTTACAAGACATATATCCTATAATAATTGTCGCAATAATAGTTGTGTCTATAATTATAGTTTATTATAAAAAATTTCTATATATTGCTTTTGATGAAGAACAAGCAAAAATTAGTGGGATTGAAGTAGAGAAACTTAACTATTTATTTACTATCTTGGTAGCTATAACAATAATTGTTTCTATGAAATTAGTTGGAATACTCTTAATTTCATCTTTAATAGTTATTCCAAATATAACTGCTCTATTATTTAATCAAGGTTTTAAAAAAACACTCTTAATTTCATTATCTTTATCTACTTTATCAGTATTTGCTGGAATTGTGCTTTCTTATTATTACAATCTAGCACCCAGTGGGATAATTGTATTGTTGTCTGCAGCTGGGTTTATTTTCGCCTTTCTATTAAAAACTTCCATTTTGAAATAAAGAAATGAATAACTTTCAATTGTAGAAGAAATGGAAGTTATCAACAATAGTTGATAAAACCAGCAAAAAGTATGATAAACTAGCTTATTGCAGTAATTATTTGCTCAAATGCTTCATATGGTTGTGCTCCTTGAATTGCTACAGGTGTTGTACCGTTATAAAAGATAAAGGATGGTGTACTTTGCAATCCAATATTCCTAGCAAATGAATCATTTTCACTCACTATTTCCTTATATTTACCAGTATCTACACAGTCGGAAAATTTCATAAGATCAGGAACTCTAACGTTATTTGCAAATTGCTTTAAACTGTCAGTTGTTACCCATCCTGTATTTTCACCGTTTGAGTTTTTAAATAATTCATCATGATACTCCCAATACATTCCTTGTTCTGCTGCACAATAAGATGCGGCTGCAGCGAGAGTTGAAGCTTTATCACTGCCATCATTTACAATAAGATCCTTATATAGAAACTTGGCCTTTCCAGTGTCTATAAAATTTTCTACTATAGAATCTTTAGTTTCCTTATTAAATTGTGCACAGAATGGACACTGATAATCAGCAAACTCAACTATTGTTATGTTAGCTCGTTCATTTCCTAGTGCAGAGGCATTAACTGTAGAGGGACTTAATAATTTATTTAAAAATGTCTCTGGATTGAGAGTATCTTGATTATTATTATTATTACTCTTGGGAGCAAAATTTAAAAAACCAGCTATAGTGCCTACAAACATAATCGTCATTAACGAAACACTTGCAATTACAATTTTTTTCCTCATTTTGTCTGATATTGGGATTAACAAACTTATTAATCATTTGGAACTACATTTTTAATTTTCCAGTACAATTAAATTAATCTTTAAAAGAATAAGAATTATGGAATCTGGAGGTCTAGGTAGTGTCTCCTATGAGTGTATGAGATGTGGAACTAATGTAACAATAGAAGAATTGTCTGCATTGCCTGAAATAAAATGTATTTGTGGATTCCGAGTTTTTAGAAAAGCAAGACAACCTGTTGTAAAACAGATTAAAGCAATTTAATAATATATTTGCTAAAGTTATCTTAGTGTCAAGCTAAGAAAACCAAGTATTTATAGCTTAAACACTATATTATATGTATGAAAATAATTTGTCCTGATTGTAAAAAAACTGCCCATCTGGAAGATGATTTTTCATTTGTAAAATGCAGTTATTGTTCATTGGATCTTACCTATGGCGAATATGTTAAATATATTGCATATAAAGATGCTCGATATAGTGATATATTGAGTGACTATAAAAACAATAGGTGATGCCATTCGAATGTTTTCTTCTTTGAATCAAAATTTTTACTTGTTTTAACATTCGAGTTTTTGTTCAAATATAATTATATACTTCAATATGGGTGTGAAACATATATACTATTAATGCTAAATAAAAAAATTTTAAATTAGCGATCATCTTATAAAATAAACAATTCAAATTTGTTTTTCAAATTTTAAAAAAACTGTCAATAGGATATTTTTTAATGCTTGACAAATGGTTATTAAGGTTCTTATTCATATTGCATTTTTCTTTGCCAATTCTTTAGATTTATTTTTGTTATATATTTATTAGAATTGTGAGAAATTCCCAGTCATTATGAATTAAATTATATATATATTTTAATTTAAAAATATTATCATTTTTATTATTCTTCTTTATTTTATTTATTAGTAATGAGTACGAGTGAAAAAAAGGTTAATGAATTGAGACCTGGAATGAGAGGAGTAAATGTAAAAGTTAGAATAGATAGTATTTCTGAACCGAGATCTGTAAACTTAAGAACAGGAGGACAAGCAAAGGTCGCCGATGCTCAGGTTTCAGATGAAACTGGAGTAATCAAGTTGTCTCTATGGGATGATCAAATTAACATGATTGAGGAAGGCGATATGGTAGTTATTGAAAATGGGTATACACATGCATATAGAGGAGAAAATAATCTAAATATTGGTAAATATGGGAAATTACAGAAAATATGACAAGCATTTAAATTTATTCATAATATATTTTGATTTTCTTATTGATCTGTTGAGTTATAAATGGGATTTTAAATATCCTTGATGTGAACTCTAGCTTTATAGGAAAAATTCCTAGTGGTATTCCAAATCAGATCAATGTTGTGATCGAAATACCAAAGGGAAGTAATATCAAATATGAGGTTGACAAAGACAGTGGTTTATTATTTGTAGATAGAAAATTGTATACTGCAATGTTTTATCCATGTAATTATGGTTTTATACCGTCTACTATGGAAGACGACGGCGATCCTGTTGATGTCTTGGTTATTGGTGAATTTGCATTAGTTCCACTTTCTATACTCAAAGCAATTCCTATCGGTGTATTATTAACTGAAGACGAAGAAGGGCAAGATTCTAAAATTATTGCAATACCTATTAATAAAATAGACCCAACTTTTTCTTCTATAAAGGATGTTCATAATATACCAAATAGTTTAAAGGAACAAATTGAACATTTTTTTGCACATTATAAAGAATTAGAAGGCGGAAAATATGTAAGAATTACAGGATGGGGGAACAAAGAAATGGCAGAAACTAAAATAACCGAAGCTAGTAAAAGATATTTGAAAACTTGATTTTTTGATTATAATGCTTTGAATTGTTCACTCCATCTCATATAAGCTCTAATCATGTCTATGCTTACACTAGGTTTTCTTATTTTTATAATTTCTTTAAAATCATTCATAGATATGGAACGCGGATTCGATTGTGCTTCCATTGCCTTTCCACTTTCAAATAATTCATTGACAACTCTCAATTGTACTGCTTGACAGATGTCTTTAATATCGCTAGCACTGTACCCCTGAACAAGCTTGGATAATTCTTCTATTTTCAATGTTTTATCTTTTTTTAATGGCATAGTGTATTGTTTAAATAAATAATTTCGTGAATCGTTGTCCGGTAACGTAACATAAATTCTCTTCTGAAATCGTCTTAGAAAACCTGCTTCCAAGCTCCAGGGTTTATTTGTAGCCCCAATAACATATAGTTTTGAATTCTTTGATTTATTGTTTATTCCATCCATCTCAGTTAAAAACTGGTTTTTAACACGTATTTCCCCTCCTACTTCGCCATTCCTATTTCCTATTAAAGAATCTATTTCGTCAATAAAAAGCAATATAGGAATATTTTCACTTTCGTATAACTTATTAGCCATTTTAAAAAGTTTTGAAACATTTTTCTCAGCTTCACCAAGCCATTTACTCATCATTGCAGCTGCATCAACATTTACAAAATAACCATCAATTTCAGCAGCTGCGGCTGCTGCAAGTAATGTTTTTCCACATCCTGGAGGTCCATATAGTAGTAGTCCTCTGGGCCATCCTAACGGGAATAAATCAGATCTCTTAGTAGGATAAACTATAGATTCTCTTATCGCTCTTTTAGCATCGTCAAGACCAATCACATCATCCCAAGAAATATTAGGTTTTTCTTTCATAATTAAACTATCAAACTCTTCACCAAGTGATTCCTTTGGTTTTCTCATCTCACTTCCTATTTTTCTATCAGAATTGTCAGCATCATTACCAACTATATTATCATCAGCCTTTCCTTCTTCGTCTTCCAATACATTTGACATTTGTAACGATTTAATTCTGTTTAAATAAGCGTTAGATCTTTCTAAGTATATTTTATTTAATTTGTATTCCGGATAAATTTGTATTAATTTATTCAAAGCCTCAATAGCTCGTTGATAAAATTGAATAGCCTTTAATCTTGATCCTTGTGAATCAAGCCTAATAGCTTCAGCGGCATATTTACTTGCACTATTTTCTAATTCCTGTGGAGCTAAAATCATAATTCTAGTCGATATTATTTAGTTCATAATTGATTTTTAGTACTATGATGTAAATCTTATTTGTTCTAAAAACTAAAAATAATATACCAATAAATTTTAACGTTTAGCTTTATTTTGGATTCACTTTCTTTTACATTTATTATTGTTAAACTAAGAAATACTTTGATAAAATCCATTTCTATAATTGACTAAAAGTACGATGAGATTTTATCTTGGTTAATTGGTTTTTTTTTTATGTGATTGCTTTGTAATGATGTTCTAACTAGGTTAAGTATATCTTTATCTTTTGTATCATCAACATATATTACATATATTAGAGACTGACTTTTTTCATCTGTTTTTCTTATTACTCGTCCTATTCTCTGTATAAGTTGATGTATATTTTTCGTATTTGATACTATTATTGCTATACTTACAGACGGTATATCAAATCCTATCTCCAAGGTATGTACTGAGAGCAATACAAAATAATTTTTCCCCCATGAATCTAAAATGTCTTGTCTTTGTTTTGTCTTTATTTTATTATGTATAACTTCTGAGGGAATATTATTTTTCTTTAAAATGTCACTTATATTATTTATGGATTCTATTGTTTCACTAAATATCATAATTTTTTCTTTTGGATGATTTTTAACTATATTTACAGACTCAATTAATTTCGAGTTAGTTTCATTAAGCAATTTTTTTCTTTTATGAACATTTGCAAACCATAACTTTGCTAATCGGGCTCTTTGTCCACCTGCTTTTAATAACTTTGAAACTATCAAAGGATTTGATGCCTTAAGTTTTAATGAAATATCTTTAATTGTGCTCGTTGTCTGCTCGTATATTCTTCGCTCTTCTAAATTCATTTTCACCGGTTTCAGTATAACTTGGGGTTCACTTAATCTTCCATCATTAACAGCTTCTTTTATCATATATTTTTTCACTGGAGGAATTAACTTCATTATCTTTGAATATCTTGGATCATTTTCATCAATTGTTGCCGTTAAACCCAGTATTAATTTATCATAATTATCATATAGCACATCAAAAATTTTGCTTAATCTTTTGGCAGTTTCACTAACCATGTGCATTTCATCAAGTATAATCATATCTGATTCTCTTAGCAGATCAAAATTTTTTACAATGCTCTGATAAGTGCTAAAGGTAATTTCTTTAATATCTTTCTTTTCTCCATAGTACACTCCGATCTTTTCTTTTTTTATACCATATTTTATTAGTCGTTTGATATTTTGTTCTATCAGTACAATTCGAGGAACCAAAAAAAGAATTTTAAAGACCATTAGGGGATTCTGTTCTCTAATTAGAGAAGCCATTTTCCGTGCACATTCAAAAGCTATTTCCGTTTTTCCTGTACCCGTACTATAAATAATAGAACCTTTGCCTTTCTTATTTATCCATTCATCAACTGCATCTCTCTGATCTTTTTTTAATTCAAAAGGAAATTTTAGAAGCATTATTTCAGACAAGAATAATAAATTAATTAAGAAGTTATTAATAATTTACTTACTTTACTGATTTTATAATGTTTATAAGCAGTCCAAAAATAATTGTATTAAGATTTCTAAATTTACATAAATAATTGAAGATTCTTAATAATTACTGTAAATGAAAGTTTTCGTTTTAGAGCTAAGACAAGATGATCCAACTAAATGTACTGCGGCCAAGTTGGTAAAATTTAAACTAATTCAATCAAGCAGATTTATACCAAACGACACTATAGTTTTAAACCCATTATCTAAAATTGCATTATCTAAAACGGACAATAGTATAGCTAAATCTATCTGTGCTATAGATTGTTCTTGGAATTATTTTGATCAAACAATAAAAAAATTCAAAATTCTTAAAAAAAGAATTAATCGACGTCTTCCATTACTGCTAGCAGGAAATCCTGTAAATTATGCAAAGTTAGGAAAATTAACTACTGCTGAAGCTATAGCAGGCTCTTTATTTATACTAGGTTTTCAGTCAAATGCAGAAGAATTATTAAATAAATTCAAATGGGGACATACTTTTTTAGACTTGAATATTGAGTTATTAGAATTATACAAAAACCAAGAAGACCCTAACGAAATTCTTAAAATCGAAAAAGATTATTTTCCAAATCTATATTAGTTTATATTGTATTATAATATTGTGAGCTAGCGTACGAGTGACTCGAAAGAGAGGAAACTCCTCCCTCATGGCAGGCACTCAAATTAGCGATAATTAGCTGGAGACAGCTGGCAACGTAACAGAAAAGTATCTAGAGGACTAATTGATACTCTATGATGGTCAATAACCTGAGATTGTCTTTCCTAGAATGAAACTGACGACCTGAGTGGAGCAAGGCCAAAATGAGTAACATATCCCTGCATTGGCTCAGGTTGGCCGCTAAGCGAAATCTCGTATAAAACAGAAGGAGGGTTATTGCTAGCACACACTCCTTTCAAATGGTGTTCTTACAATAGTTATTTAATGGAGATTGATAAAAGTATCATTGGCAATCCAGGGAAATGTTAGTAATAGAACAAAAAAGAACAAGAATTATTATTAGAAAAAAAGGTAGAGTCATCACCAAGTCTTAAATTTATTAGTGTACCTCAACACTATCATTATTAGGCCTTGTAATATTCCTACTCTGGAGTAAGAGTAAGAGTTTGAGTACTTATAATAAATAAAAAACTATTTGTTATATAGATAGAATTTTAAAGAATGACAAATTAATATACAACAGATCATTAACTGTAGCATTGACAACAACAGGATTTCTTATATCAATACTTATTCTAACAGCGTTCACTATTTTTTCATTTGCATTATCTTATGGCACAAATCAAATCGAAAAGAATATAGTAAAAGAAACAAACCATACATTGATAAATCCCTCTTCTAACGAGACAGGGAAGGTTGTCCCAATACAAAAAAATGCTACTGATCTTGGAGCTAACATTACTGAAGGAGCAAAGAACTTGATTGCAAATATTGGAGAAGGAGTAGAAAATTTATCCAAGTAAATTCAATATATTGAAATATTTTTAATTATAAGATTATCATTTCTTGATTGAAAGGTTGCTAAAGCCGTATCTAAAGTATCTACTACCACTGGCACTTCCTCTCTGCCAGTAAGTATTGCAGCAAAATCTAAATTTTCCTATTCCCCTAATTTTCTTTTTTAGAGGTAGGAAAATTCGTTGTAGTTTAAAATTATATAACATCTATAACAATAAAAAAATTTTATTTAATCTAAAACTATATCTAAAATTCTATTTTACTTTTCTTATTATTTTCTGCCAACTTTTTGGATTTAGATCTATCTGGAACAAGAAAGAATCTATTTCGTCAATAAGTGAATTATAATCTCAAATAAAATTTCTTCAATACATCTATTTTATCTTCTTTTTCAGTCTTTTTCTTAACTTTGTGCCAGTTTTCAGTATAACATGTAGTAACATCGTCGATACTATTAGCAGAGAATGCTAAAACATATTCATAGTACTTCCCCCAATTTCGCTCATAATAATAAGGGTGGTTAAAAGAAATAGGATAGTTCAAGGTTGAGTCAATGTGTGTCCATTTTTTATTTATCAAAGATTCATTCCAACAATGATCAAGAAAATCATATACTATTCTAGTATGAACTGACAATGAATTTAGAATGGCACCAAAGAGTATAGACCATTCACTACACCTACCGACCTTTGTTTCGGCAATTTTTAGTATTTTCATGTATCGAGGAAATATTACAGAGGATCCGCATTTGTCACATGAATGCACTTCTGTTTTGCGTAATATCGTTGAATCACCTTCTATAACTTTGACTCTCATCTGCATATTACAACTTGAACATTGTAATTCCTTTGGCATCCATTTCATCAAATCATTTTTGAACCAATATAAGAGAGGGATTAACGATTGTTGATCGATATATGATTTTAATATTTGGTCTGGTACTGATTGCTTGACAGAATCCAAGATGTTATGGTCGGTATACTGTTCTGATACCCTTTTATAAAACTTAAAAATGTCTGCAAAGGACGAGGTGAATCGATTCAAATTATTAGTAAACATAATATTTTACTCATAACATTCTATGGATTTGATAAAATTAATTGTTTCTTTCTGTCAAAGTCGAAAGAGCAGATTTTATTAATTCCTTTGGTTACTCCATTTTAAGAAATTAGTTCTAGCAAGTAAAATATGAATTATTAAGATTAAGGAAAACATTATTGGTAACAATACACACAGAAAGTAAATATGATAGAAGATATTTCAACCACAAAAGATATAGTAAAAGAAGAGCAAATCAAAACCTGTGATATATGTAATAATGAAATTAACACGTTAATATATCTAAATGTTAGTAGTAGTAGTAGTAATAGTAATAGTATTAACACCAACAAAACCAAAAAATCGGAAGTTATCACTAATAATGACGAGGATCTTTCTGATAAATATTACAATATTTGTTTAAATTGTGTTGAGAAAATTACAGAATTAATGAAATATAATTATGGCTTTAATGGGAGACTAATTCAATTTTTTGAATCATTAACAGAAAAGAAGTAAACAGGAAGTAAAGGAAAAATATATCTTTTTTTATATTTTATATACGTATATAGTGAGAATTATAAATATAATAGCAGATATTTTCCATTAAAAATTGATATTTTTTTTCTTAATAAGGATATAGAATAGAAAGAATTTAATTGATTTGATTATAAAACTATCAATAAGATATAATTTAAAAAATCAAGTTGATTATGTAAATGTATGATATATAATACCTCAAAATTACAATATATCCATTATTATGTTTTCAATTAGTATACTGCTGATGGAAAATGACATGTAAGGGAATTTGTCAACGTCATAAAGCAATAAAACCTAGAAATGGGGGACGCTATTCGATAGGGCAAAAACGCTGTCAGGTATGTGAGATCTATATTGATTGGCAAGGAACCTGGTGTCCCTGTTGTGGGTATAGATTAAGGATCAGACCAAGAAATGGAAAATATAAATTAATATTAAGAACAGTTGAAAACCAAAAGAAAATCGCGACGAATAAAACTTAATTTAGATTAAATATCTAAATTAAAAATTATCACAGTTAATAAATGATAGAAAAAATAGAGGACAAAAACAAGAAGAAGGATTACTTAAAGTCATAAATATAATTTGGCTCTTTATAATTTATGTGGGGTATAACAATCTATCTAATGCATTTGGTCGACTATCTTCAAGGACGAAAAGATAAGAAAACATGTAAGATATGCAATTATATAGCTAAAAATGAAAGACAGCTTGATAGCCATATGAAAAAAGAACATGGAGAATAGTAATATTAAAACTAAAGCCTGATTTGCCATCCATAACTTGTTAAATTTAATAATTCATTTTCATAGATGATTTTATTTGGACAAAAAATATCACTCTGCTTCTTATTTAATTATATATTCACTATTCTTCTATAAATTTACTTTGATACTATTACCAGTTGTTTTAACTTCTAAGAGTAACTGAAAATTACTTTGGATGATGAGGGTAATAGAATTTAATTATACCTAAACTGTGCTTGAATATTATTAGTTCTCTTCTAGCCAAGTAAATTTCATATTACCCTATTATAGGCAAAATATAACTAAAAAGACAGTAAAATATTTTATAGAAGTAAATTATATCTGCATTGTAGATAAATTTAGTTATTCCTCAAATACATTAATATTCCTATCAAAATTTTTCTATATCCAGACTTAAGTATTATAATATAGGAATAAGTTTAGAATTTTTCTGAAATTACAACCTTCTAGAATAAATAAATTTTACTAATAGCATGAAGTAATTATTATGTCATTATTCAAACTTTGGTAACAATTTCAATTATAATCTAATTTAATTTTAATAAAATAACTATTTGATGATTTCTATAATTAACTAAAAACTAATATGTTATAAAAATTTTAAAACAAATAATTATTCTATCTATCCATCTTTAATATCCTGCTAGCATTAATGTACACCAGTGTTATAAACATTAAAGTAAAATACTACAAATAATATATCAACTTAATTTGTAACTATCAACATAAGTAGAATTACTCCGAAGGTAATGATTAGGAATTTTTTTGTTAAATTCATTGCTTTATCTAAAGCATTAGAATAGTCCTGAAATTGGTTCGTTCCCATAACCTTTACCGTCGAGACAATATGAAATACTTCGTATCCATAAACTTCTAATTTTTTATATGCTGATTCTATAAGCTTATAATAATGATCTGCTATTGTTTCAAATTTCGTTATGTGACCAAACGGATAATATCCTTCGGAGGTTCTAAATCCCGAGTTCTCATGTGTATCTGATGAGCAAATTTCTAACATTCTTATTCCTTTTTGCTCTAAAAATTTTATAATATATTCTCTTAATCCACTTTCCATATTATTAGAATCAGCCCAACCTATTACATATTGATTGTTGTGATTACTGTTATTGTCATCATTTTTGTTTACATCAATAAGGATTATAGAAAGACCACTTTTTCCAATGTCTTCTCCAAAGACTATATGATTTTTAATCTCGTTTGTATTTGATAAGCCAATTTTAAAACTATATTGTGGAGATTTTTTTAAGATTTTTAGACATGTTTTTCCTGCTACTAACAATTCTTCATTTTCACTTTTTCCAATTTTTTTTCCCATGGCATTATGACTGTCTATTATAAAAAGTCTCTTAAATCCTTCATTTTTTGAATATGTTTCCAATTCTTTCCTAATTTCTTCTGGAATATCTTCCATGCCATAAGGAGCAAAAGATAGCATTAGAATAGGAGTATTGTCAAAGATTATTCCTGTAACCGTAGCCTTTTTATTTTTTATTTGAATAGGTATTGAACATGTACTTCCTTGATCTAGGGTCTTTTGTGTATTAGATAATGACTTTAGGTATTCTAGGACCTCACCTTTAGATGGAATGTTCAAGGAGTGGTCAGAAGGAGTGTGGAATACCACTGCTTTTTGAGAAAAATAGTTATATATTTGATAAGGAAGATTACTTCCACCTATTTCTTTAAAAGGACCGGGATGAATATTGGGTAAAACCCAATAAAGGTTATGATGTTTGTTGGTAAATTTAACAATATCTGTACCAACCAATTCATTGTTGGATTTGGATAACAAAATTTTTTCTATATTTTCTACCTTGTTTTCTGTCCATGCTGAAAGGAAAGCCTGGAGAAGGGCAAAAGTACTTTGTAAATTTGGTCTTCCTGCTCTATCGGCAAGTATCGTCCATCCTATACCTAATCCTATTAAAATTAAACCAAAAGAAATTGCTACAACATCGAAAAAGATTTCAATAAATATAGAGGAAGGAATAATTAAAAATAGAAAAACTATAGGCTGAATTATTGCAGTTTTTATTGCTTGTAGTAAATTAGCACCAAAAACTGAAGTAAATATTCCTATTCTTAGCCCAATCGCTAACATCATTCCCTCAAGCAGGTATTCCTTCGGAGGAAGATCTTTCTGAAAAATAATAAAAGTAATGTATCCAAGGATCAAGATGAGTAACCATAGTAAATTCGAAAAAGCTGAAACATGAAGAATCTTGGATATTTTATTAACTGGTGTTTTTCTTAACAAAAAAAGATCTAGGAAATAACTGAAGATTATAAAAGATATGCCTGTTATTGTAAATACAGCTAATTGTATTAAATTCACTAGTAGATAAAAATGATCAAAAACTAAGATTATTCCTAAAGAACTAACTATGGATATTGTTAAAGAAATTTTATAAGACGAAAAGTTGATCCGAGTTAGAGACCATCTTCTGTGAATATTAGATACACTGTCATGGCCATTTTCCATCTTGTGATAGTGAGTTGTTATGCTCCTGCAACTGGAAATATGACTCTAATAATGATTGAAATTGCAATTAAAGCTCCTGTAACTCCAAGAACAATTTCAGGTTTCACTTTTACTCCTTTAGTTTCATCCTCAAAGAATCTTAGTAAACCCGCACTAGAAGCTGGTAATGGTGCGTTTTTCTTTTTGCTGCTCAATTCATAAAACATAAAACATTACTACTTAAATAGCTATCGTTTACTCTAATCAGGAATATTTTATAAAATTAAAATCTTTGTAAAGGTACTGGGTAAGGCTTAATAAGAAGTTCAGAAAAGTATAGATAAATATATTATGGCGGTTATATGTAAAAAATGTGGATTACCTGATGATTTATGTCCTTGTGGTGAACTAGAAAAAGAAGAGACAAGAATAATAATCCGCCTTGAAACTCGAAGATTTTCCAAGACTACAACAATGATAGAAGGGATAGATCCTAAAGTAACCAATATGCATAATATTGTTAAAGAGCTTAAAAGCCAATTTGCGTGTGGTGGCACTGCTAAAGATGGTTTTATTATGTTACAAGGTGACCATCGTGAAGATGTTAAAAGCTATTTAGTAAAAAAAGGATTTAACCAAGAAGCAATCGAAGTACAATAAAAATATATTTGTAGTTAATATAAAACATTTACGATTTTGTTCGAATAAATTTAATAGAATATTGATTCTCCTGCGGATTGATAGGGTAATATTTATATGTTAGAATAAAACATAAATAGTACGGATTAGTTATTAAAAAGTTTTGTGGTGAAATGAATGGTTAAAGATATATCGCTTTTTGGCGATCAGTGCCCGAGATGTGGCAAAGGTCCAATGGTGACTGACAATTCTACGGGTGAAATGTTTTGTGGAAATTGTGGTTTTGTAATCAATGAAAGAATAGAGGAAACTGGACCAGAATGGAGAGCATTCTCCAAAGAAGAACACGAAGATAGAAGCCGTGCAGGAATTCCTACTTCTTTAGCTATGCATGATATGGGCTTAGCAACAATTATAGGACCTGTAGACAAAGATGCTTCTGGTAAACCCCTTTCCTCTTCCATGAAAAGCACTATAGAAAGGCTTAGAACATGGGATAGCAGAAGCCAAGTTCACGAACCAGTAGATCGTAATTTTAGGCAAGCTTTTAGTGAATTAGATAGGCTAAAAGATAAACTGGCAGTTGGAGATGCAGTAATAGAAAAGGCTGCATATATCTATAGAAAAGCGTTAGAAAAAGGATTAGTAAGAGGCAGATCTATTTCTGCTCTCGTTGCAGCCGCATTATATGCTGCCTGTAGGGATACAGAAACACCAAGAACCCTAAAAGATATAGCAAATGCAAGTAATATCAAGAAAAAGGATGTTGCACGTTGTTATCGACTTTTAATTAGAGAGCTTGATCTAAGAATGCCAGTTGTAGATCCAGTAAAATGTGTTGCAAGAATTGCTAGTAAAGCCGGATTGTCTGAAAAAACTAAACGCAAAGCCCTAGAAATTCTTAAAAAAGCAGAGGAAGGTAAAATTTCAGCAGGAAAAGATCCAATGGGTCTAGCAGCAGCTGCACTATATGTTGCATGCGTTATGAATGGAGAAAATAAGACACAAAAGGATGTAGCAGAGGCAGCAGGAGTTACGGAAGTAACTATTAGGAATCGCTATAAAGGATTGAAAACTCATCTCAAACTTTAACTAATTTTTTAGTTAGAATGTAAAGAATTGTAGGTAAACCTATTTTATACTGAAGATTAACTATGAGTAGATTTACTTATTTTTTTTCTATCCTTCTCATCTTCCTTTTTTTCTTCCTGGTTTTTCAGTTATCTTTTGAATTTTCGACTCAAGAAGAATCAAAAAAACAAAACTATTCTAATATTGAGAATGTAAGATTTATCCATTACTTGGATGAAAATGTTGCTATTGAGGAAATAAGGTCTAAAAACTTGGATACATATTTTTTTCGTATTCCTCTTGACTTGGTTTCAGATATAAAAAACGATATTAGTATCAAACTATTTGATAAAATTGGAGGTTCATTTGGAATTTTGTTAAATCCTTCTCCATCATCAAATAATGATACCATGAATCCCTTCGAATTTCGTGATATTAGATTTGCTATAAATTTCTTAATAAACCGAAATTTTATTTCAAATGAGGTATTACATGGTTATGGAATTCCAATGGCTGATCCTTTTGGTCTTTTCTCACCTGATTATCCTGTGGTAATGGACACAGTTGAATCATTTGGCTTCCATTACGATCCAGATTATGCAGTCAAACAAATTAATAAAACTTTGCTAGCACATGGAGCTAAATTAAAAAATGACAAATGGTATTTTAATGACAAACCTATTAAATTAAAAATTTTAATAAGAAGCGATGATCTTCAAAGGAAAGTTCTGGGAGAATTAGTTTCTTCAGAACTAGAACAATTGGGTTTTACAATTATAAAGGATTATAGCGACTTAAATAAAGCGGTTACCCTTACCCAAGGATCGGATCCACAAAAATTTTTATGGCATGTCTATACGGAAGCATTTGCTGGTTCTACGTCTTTTATTAAGTATAATGATGCAGTCCTTGCTCAAATGTATTCCCCCTGGTATGCTAACATGCCAGGAAATCAAAATCCTGGATTTTGGCAATATCAGAATTCTACATTGGATAAAATAACTCAAAAATTAGTCTTCTCAAACTTTAGCTCTGAAGATGAAAGAAATAATTTAGTTAACATGGCAACCAAAATGGGAATTGAAGAATCCGTACGCATTTTTTTAGTTAAGAATATTGATCCGTACGCTGTTTCTTCTTCGGTAACGGGTCTAGTAAATGATTATGGAGCTGGTATTACCAGTAAATATTCATTACTGAACGCAAAATCTGAAAGAGATAATTCTCTAAAAGTAGGAGTTAAACAAATTTATCAAGGTGCATGGAACAATATAGGTGGATTTAGTGACGCTTATAGCATAAATATCTACTCGAATATTGTGGATAGTCCTACTCTTAGACATCCATTTACAGGAGAAGTTATTTCAATGAGAAATCAAATTCTAAATTCGACAACTAATGGTCCTGATGAGAGAATACCAATTCACCCTGATACCATTATATGGAATAGTACATTAGGAGAATGGGTACCTGTAGAAAAGAATTCTACATCATTCAGTAAAGTCACATATAAAATTTTATACTCCAACTGGCATAACGGAATCCCAATGGATAAATCTGACTTATTATACTCTTTATATTTTATGTATGAATGGGGTACAAATAGTGGAGAGAGTGATCTTACTGTTGATCCAGAATATACTTCTAGAGTGGAGCTTGGGTTACCTTATTTTAAAGGAATTAGATTTATCTCTGAAAACGATGATATTGTAGAATCCTATTTGGATCAGTGGCATTATGATAATAAAGAAATAGCTGCAAGTGCAGGAGTGTGGGCTCAAGAACCTTGGGAGATAACTGCAGCTTCCGAAAGATTAGTTTTATCAAATGATCTTTCTTTCTCTAAATCACAATCAACGACAAAGAATGCAGAATGGTTATCGTTAATAATTCCGGAGCATGCTAATTTAATAAAAAAAGAGCTTATTAAGATGAAGAATGAAGACTTTATTCCTTCTCCTCTCAAGGATATCGTAAGTCTAGAAGAAGCAAAAGATAGATATGAGGCTAGTATAGATTGGATAGAAAAACATAATCACGCACTAATAAGTAATGGTGCCTTCTATTTAGACAGATATAATCCATCAGGAAGGATCATAGATATTAAAAGATTTAATGATTCTTCCTATCCTTTTGAAAGAGATTATTGGTCAAACTTTGTAAACCCTAAATCCATTCAAGTAGCATCTGTGAATTTTTCTAAGTTTATAAAGATCGGAGAAGAAAAAATATTTGAATTTCAGGTTCTAGTAGATAATATTCCATTGATTACAACAAATTTATCGTCTGTAACGGCAGAATTCTTCCTTACTGATTATAATGGAAGTATTATTTCACATGGAAAAGCATTACCAATATACAATAAATTAGGATACTTTAAGATTACTTTACCAAAAGAGGAAACGGATAAAATTCCTATAGGACCTGTTACTCTAAAGATATATGCTACTATAGAAGACTCTTTACGTCCCTTTATTTCTACAAATACTTTTCTTGCTATTCATTAATTAATTACAAAATTTCTCCATTTAACCTGTATATTTCTTTTTTAATTTTATTTATTATGTTCTCGAATTTAATATTTACCATTTTTTCATCATAGCCTTTAATAGAAACGTAAATATGTATTTTGGGTATTCGTGAAGTTGGATTTTTTGCATGTGTTTTAATATAAAAATCATATTCCTTTTCATCATATTTCTTAATAATTGTTTCTAAAAATTTTGCAATCTGACTCTCTCTGATTTTTATTGTCTTTACAAATTGTTCTTTGAAAAAGATGCCCTTGTAATCATCTATTATCATTTTTAATATATTAGATTTAAAAATGTGTCTTAATTCTATTGGTACACCAGGCAAACAAATTATTTTTGTTTCTCCATGTCTAATTAAAACTGATGGGGCGGTACCTATTAAATTATCTATTATTTGTGAATTTTCTGGTACAAAAGACATCTTTAATTGATATTTATTTAATTTCTTTATGCCACGCTTAAAATAATTTTTCTTCAGAATTGTTAATGCAATAGGATCAGATATGAATTTTCTTTTCAGTGCTCTTCCAATTGATTCAATGGTAATATCATCATATGTCGGACCAAGACCGCCAGACGTTAATATCCATTTAGGATGACGGCTTAAGGCTTCATTTATTGTTAACTCAATCTCCTTAGAGTCATCTCGAATTATGGTTATTCTAGATACGTTACCACCTATTCTTCTTATTCTTGTTGTTAGCCACGATGAATTTTTTTCGATTGTAGTACCGTTCAATATTTCATTGCCAATACAAATAATTTCTATATCCTTGGACAATAGTTTCCCCGTACTGCTATATTCTCTTTTTCCTATAAAATTTCTTTCTATTAAAAATTTAAAAATTTATTCCTATAATGTAACTGAATAAGAGGTATTACAACAACAACAACACCAATAAGGAGTAAATTGCCATAAATTAAAGTTTACCATATAATAGACAATTTAACTACCTTATATAAAAATCAACATGTATTAAAATAATTTTATATGTAGGTTGGTAACGATATTTTTATATTTTCATGTTATATTTACTTTAAGTCTATGACCTCTTCTGAAATTGGCGACCTTGTTGCTAGATGTACAGCATTCAGTCCTGGTCATATTACCGGCTTTTTTGAAAAACCAAAGAATAAAAACCAAAATACAAACCCACTTTTTTATGGATCTAAAGGTGCTGGTTTTTCTTTTAAAAGAGGAGTAACCACATCTGTAGAACTTTACAAATCTAAGAAGAAATGGTATCAGATCTATATTAATAATTCATTAACAAATAATGCGGAAGTTTCAGAATGGGTAACACAGTATTATCTTGATAAATTTGATTTTTCCTATTATATAAAAATAAATCACTCTATAGATATTCCTATTGGTTATGGATTAGGAACAAGTGGTGCAGCTGCTTTGAGCCTTTCTTATGCTTTGAATAAAGCTCTTGATATAAAATTCTTAAGGGAACAAGCCGCTCAAATTGCACATATAGCAGAAATTGCATGCAATACAGGTTTAGGTACTGTAATCTCAGAATTTTATGGTGGATTAGAAATTAGGACCAGTTTTGGCGCTCCTGGAATAGGTAAAGTAACTAAAATAGAATTAAATAATTATAAAGCGATTATTCTTTGTATTGGTCCGCTATCTACAAAACAAATTCTTTCTAATTATTCAAATAATGCTAATATTCTTGGCCAAAAGATGGTCGAACGATTATTATTATCAAAAGATGTTAATTCCTTTTTAAGGATGTCTCATGAGTTCGCAGATTTTTTAGGATTGACAAAAGGACTGTGTGCAAAACCAATAGAAAAATTAAACAATTTTGGTGTAGAGTGTAGTATAGGTATGTTTGGAGAAACAATTTTTACATTAGTTGCCCCTAACGACATTTATCCAGTTACCTCAATGTTGAAGAAGTTTCCAGGCACTTTGATAGTTTCGGATATTGATAATCAAGGAGCGTTAATAGAAAATTTTGATTGAAACTAATCATATACCGTCCAATCACCCAAGAGCAAAATCTCTTGCAATAAGACAATTACTTGCTAATGGTTTCAAATCAGGTATGGTCGTTAGTGAAGGGCTAATAGCTCATGGTAGAGGAGAAGCATTCGATTATCTTATTGGTGAAAAAACTTCTAATTATGCTTTTGAGGCAATTAAAGCAGCATCAAGTTTATTGTTACTTGCTAAGAGACCTGTAATATCTGTAAATGGAAATACAGCAGCATTATGTCCTAGAGAGATCGTTGATCTAGCCAATGAAACTAAATCATCAATAGAAGTTAATCTATTCTACAGGGATAAAAAACGAGAAAATTTAATAGCAGAAACTCTAAAAAAAAATGGTGCGAACATTGTTCTTGGAGTGGGTGAAAAAGATTTTCTAAAAATACCAGAGCTAACTAGTAATAGGCGACATGTTGATCCGGAAGGAATATTTCTGGCTGATGTCGTTTTTGTACCATTAGAAGATGGTGACCGTACAAAGGCATTAATTAATATGCAAAAAAAAGTAATTACAGTTGATCTGAATCCTCTTTCACGAACGGCACAGAACGCCACAATAAGTATAATAGACAATATTGTGAGGGCTATTCCCGAATTGGTTAAAACTTCAAAACAATTGAAACAAATGAGTCAGAACTCTCTATTAAAAATATTGAATAATTTTAATAATAAATATAATATTGATAATTCATTAAATATAATACGTAGATGGAAATGTGAGCAATAATGACTAAGACTAATAATAATAACAATAACAACAACAAAAATCAAAAAACTGGAGTAAAGAAATTGGTTGTTAACGATATTGTATCCATGAAAAATAATGAAAAAATTTCTGTCATTACATCTTATGATTATTGGAGTGCAAAAATATGTGATAAAACAGGTATTGATATTATATTGGTCGGTGACAGTGGAGGAATGGTTATGCTAGGTTATAATTCTACTGTACCTGTAACTATGAAAGAAATGCTAATTTTTTCCAAAGCAGTATATTTAGGTACTAAGAGATCTCTTATAGTATCTGATATGCCTTTTGGGTCATATCAAATTGACGTAAAACATGCAGTTAAGAATGCTATTCGATTCATAAAATCTGGAAGTGATGCCGTTAAACTTGAAGGTGGAATTGAAATAATTGATAGAATTAAGGCAATTATTGAGGTTGGAATTCCTGTAATGGGTCACATAGGATTAAAACCCCAAACTACTAAACTGTGGGAGGGATATAAAGTACAAGGCAACACAGCTGTTAGGGGTTCTCAATTACTAAGAGAAGCAATAGAACTAGAGAAAGCTGGAGTTTTTGCAATTGTATTGGAGATGGTTACTTCAGAAGTTGCAGAATTAATCTCTAAAAGTTTAAAAATTCCAACAATTGGTATTGGATCTGGCCCTTACTGCGACGGACAAGTTTTGGTATTGCATGATATGTTAAATCTATATGATAATATCAAACCACGATTTGTAAAAACTTATACTAATCTTTCAGACGTTATTCTGAATGCAATACATAATTATATTATAGATGTAAAAACAGGTAAATTTCCAGAAGAAAAACATTCATACAAAATAGAAGATAAAGAATATGAACGGTTAGTAAAAACAATAAAAAAAATTCAGAAAAAAATATCATCTTCCTCTCTTAATCAATGAGAGAAAAAAGAATGACTAGTGATCTACATCCTTCAAAGGATATAACAAATACATGGGGAGCTACTTTAAAAGACAAAAAGATAGTTCTTTGTGTATGTGGGAGTGTTGCTGCCTACAAAGCAATTGATTTTGCCCGTTTACTAATGAGGCACGGTGCGAACGTCTTCCCAGTAATTTCGAATTCTGCTACCATGTTATTACATCCAAATTATTTAAAATGGGCTACTGGCAATGATGTTGTTCACAAATTAACAGCCGATATGGAACATATTAAATTAGCAGATTTTAACAAATCAGATTTAATAATTTTGTATCCCTGTACAGCTAATACTATTGGTAAATTTGCAAATGGAATAGACGATACTCCTATAACCTCTATTTTGTCTGTAGCATTAGGATCAAAAATTCCTATCTTTATCGCACCAGCTATGCATGAAGCAATGTACTATAATCAATTGGTGATTGAAAATATAGTTAAATTAAAAAAAGTTGGTGTAATTTTTCTAGATCCTGAAATTACCGAAGGAAAAGCGAAAATTATTCAACCCGAGCAAGCATTACAATCAGTTTTAGAATTTTTTACTTCGAGTAAAAAAAAAGTTCTTTCTGAAAAGAACATTTTAATAACATCAGGTGGTACAATGGAATATATTGACCCAATCAGAGTTATAACTAATCTCAGTTCTGGAAAAATGGGGAATGCGATAATTAAACAATCACTTGAACTTGGTGCCCATGTTACTCATATTGCAGGAAATTCCTCTGTTTCTTGTTCATCTAATTCATCTAATTTAGAAACCATTAAGGTTAACACATCTGATGAAATGTATACAAAAGTTATCTCAGAGATAAGTTCCAAGAAGTTTGATATAGTTATTTTTGCTGCCGCTGTAACAGATTTCAAACTCCTTCAAATATATAAAAAGAAAATTCCTAGTCAAATTTCTCATTCAATTAACTTAGAACTAGTACCTACAAAAAAAATTATTAACGATATTAAATTAATAGACAAAAATATATTTCTTGTTGGTTTTAAAGCCTATTTTGATGTTTCAAATACTTATCTAATTAATAAGGCAAAGAAAAAATTGAAAGAATGTAATGCAGATATTGTAGTTGCAAATGATGTAGGCAGAATAAAGACTAAAATAGGATCTGATTATAATGAAGTTTTTATTGTGACACAAAAAGAACCGATAGTTCATTTGAAGGTTCAAAGTAAGGATTCGATTGCAAAGAAATTATTTGAAATTATTATCTCAGAATTAAAATAATTATTATTATTGTTATTATTATTGTTATATTATTACAAAAATTAGATATTAACAAATTTCAACCTAGTTATACAAATAATAATAATAATAATAATAATTTTTCTTATATTTGTTATATTTTATTAGATAATAATTAAATCCTTCTCAAATTTATTAAAATTTATTATTCCTCCTGTTCTACTGTTTTTACTGTCTATCATGATGCTATCTTCAATTCTTACTCCAAATTTTGATTCCATATATATCCCAGGCTCTATTGTAATAGTCATATTGTCCACAAGTAGTTCTTCATTGTTAGGACGAATCCAAGGGGGTTCATGAACATCTAATCCTATACCATGGCCTGTAGAATGATTAAATTCATTTACAAATCCATTTGCAGAAATATATTCTCTGCATGTTTTATCAACTTCTCCTATTTTTATTTTGTTACTACATTTGTTTAAGCCTAGCCTCTGAGCATCTTTTACTATTTCATAGACCTTTTTCAATTGAGGATTTATTGTAGTCAGTCCAAATGTTCGTGTGGCATCTGCGACATAACCATTAACTCTTAAAGTGAGATCAACAACGATAAAATCTCCTCTTCCAAATCTTCTATCAGACACGCTTGCATGAGGTAATGCTGAATTTGGTCCACTTGCTATTATAAATGGATTCAATGTAGATTTGTACCCTGGAAAACCGCCACCATTTTTGAAGGTTTCATATACTAATATTGCTTGTAATTGCCTTTCTGATACTCCTTCCTTTATTTCTTCTAAGCAGATATTATATAGTTTATCTATGATATTAGCAGCCTGCTTTATGTATTTTACCTCAATTTCGTCTTTGATGCTTCGAGTTTTAAAAAATGGATCCTCATTAACTATTATTTTATTATTCCCGGTCCTTTCTTTAAGTTGATTTATTAAATTATAATTGGCATTATCTATACAATAAAAGGAATTATTGTCCAATTCTGAAATCAGTGATAACAAAGCGCCATCACTTCCTCTTTTTTCTGTTTTTATAATTTCGCATTCTTTTGAATCCTCTGATGCTCGGAAATATTCTAATGTTGGTGTAAATAACTTTGTAGTAGTATTATGATTCATCAATAGTACCCCTTCTCCCCAAAAACCAGTTAGATAAAATATATTCTCCGGTTGCAAAGAAATTATATTTTTACAATTGATTTTAGATGCGTTCTCTAATAATTTCTTTTTTCTAGATGTAAACATGACACAATTTTCCTATCGAGAATTATTAAAATTATGAATTATCCTATTTAAGTAATTTTAAATAACGGTGATACTGACTTTATTTGAAAATATGGAATATTTAGTAATGCTTCCTGGTCCTACTAACGTTCCAAATCGTGTAATGAATGCTATGCTTGCTCCTGTAATCAATCATCGTAGTGAAGATTTTAGAATTTTATATAGAGGAATAATTGAAAAAACTCAAAAAGTTTTTGAAACCAATGGTGATATTATTTTATTAACGACTTCAGGAACTGGTGCTGTAGAATCTTCAGTAGTTAATTTGATTAAAAAAGGAGATAAGGCAATTATTCCTGTAAATGGTGAATTTAGTACTAGACTGGCAGATTTAATCGATAGTTGGGGTGGTACTGCAATTAGAATTGATGCTCCTTTTGGGGAGAATCCACCAATTGAAAAAATTGAAGAGGCATTTGAAGTTAATAAAGATGTTAAAGCTTTGTATGCTGTTTATAATGAGACTTCTACAGGCACTACAATTAGATATATGGATAAATTAGGTGATCTCTGTGGAAAATATGGCTCATTCTATATCGCAGATGCTGTTTCTATATTAGGCGGAGATGAACTTCCTGTGGATAAATGGAATGTTGATATCTGTATTACAGCATCACAAAAAGCCCTAGCTGCTCCACCCGGAGTTTCGCCAATATCCATAAATGAAAGAACAAAAAAATACATGCAGTCAAATCCATCACCGATATTGTATTTGAACCTAAACAGATATTTCAAGTATTATAAAGAACATACCGAAACCCCCTTCACTCCTGCATTACCTTTATACTATGCTTTTGATGAAGCATTGAATCTTGTCATAGAAGAAGGAATAGAGAAAAGAATTCAAAGACACAGACAATGTGCTGATGCATTTTATTCTAGTTTGAGCACAATGGGTCTAACCCCCTTCGCTAAAGACGATGCTAAGAGTAATGTTATTATCGCTTTCAACTACCTAGAGGGAATGGATGACAAGAGATTTAGAACTTTATTATCAGACGATTTTAGAGTCCTCATAGCAGGAGGATTTGGTAACCTCAAGGGTAAGGTATTTAGAATAGGTAGCATGGGAGAAGTAAATCGATATCATGTTATGCGAACTGTATCAGCTATTTATTCGGCTATGAAGATGCTTGGAGTAAATACAAACGACAAAGCACTATCGGTTGCGGAAGAAAAATTGAAAAACTTATAATATCAGTTTATTTTATTCTTTGTCAAACTTAATATAGGGTAAATAAATAGCGGTTTTTATGACTTTTGATAAAGGATCTTTAATATTATTAGATTATACTGCACGTATCAAAGATAATGGTGAAATTTTTGAAACAACTGTTGAAGAAGATGCAAAAAAATCCAATCTATACGATCCAACTAGGAAATATGAACCAAGACTTATTTCAGTGGGAGAAGGATGGGTATTAAAGGGCTTGGATGAAGCTCTGACGAGTACTGATGTAGGTCAAAAACTTTCAATTGAAATATCTCCAGATAAAGGGTTTGGTGAAAGGGATACAAGCAAGGTCAGAATGATCCCCCAGAGAAAATTAGGTGAAAAGGCTAACGAAATAAAGGTTGGTGACGTTGTAGAGTTGGATGATCGTACCGGTATTGTACGCTATATAGGATCGGGTCGTGTCCAGATTGATTATAATCATAGACTTGCAAGTAGAGTACTAGTTTATGATGTAAATGTTGTTAAAAAGATTGAATCAAATGAGGATAAAATCAAATATTTGTTAAAAAGACGACTTCCATTAGATGATGAAAAGGCAAAAATCGAGCATAATGATGACACGGTGTTGATTGAATTACCTGAAGATATTTCTTTATTGGATGGATTGCAAATAATCAAAAAGGCAGTCACTACAGATATTTTCAAATTTGTAGATGGTCTAAATAAAATAACATTTCAGGAAGTATACTTATCACAAAAAGCGAAAGACTCATCACCATCAACATCATCCACAACAGCAACAAACGAAACTGCAGAATCATCATCACCATCAACATCATCCACAACAGCAACAAATGAAACTGTAACATCTGATACTTCTCCTAGATCCGATACTTCACTCAGATCTGACACTGCATCCAAATCTGAAAGAAAAAGTGAATAATAAATAATAAAAGAGTATTTCCACTTTTTTATACTATTTTTTGCATAAATCTCTACTAAAAAAATTATTTAAAAACTTTCATTTAATAAATAAAGAGAATAGCTTTGGTATAGTACAATACATTTTATTCTATTTTATTTTAATTTAATTTCTTAAATGACCTTTGATGATTTTGCTAATTCATACGCTGATTTTTTATCAAGTTTTGTTTTACTTAATATAGTATATCTTTCGGGCCTCAAATCTTGCGCAATTAACAATGATTGAACAACATCTTTTTCAGTTAAATTTATTTGATTAGCTTTCACAGGAGCTTTAACATTTTCTAGAACATCTATAATTCCTTCGAAATCCATACCATAAAGCTTGGACATAATTATAGTACCTAGTCCAACCCTTTCTCCATGAAGACCACAATTACCATCTGTAATATATTCAAGAGCATGACTGAAAAGATGTTCGGATCCCGAACAAGGACGGCTACTTCCAGCTATTCCTGCAGCAACGCCTGCACTTATTAACGCCTCTATGATGGTTCTAACTCCATATTCATTTAGTAATAGTTCTTTTGATTTATGCATGATAATATCTGCACTTAATTTTGCTAAATGAGCAGAATAGGCTCCGAAATATTCATTATTATCATCTCTTGCTAATTCCCAATCTTTTACAGCAGTGAGTTTACCTATTAAATCTCCACACCCACTTGACAATAACCTAGTAGGTGCTTCAGAGATTAATTTAATATCTGCCAAGATTCCTATTGGTGTGTTCACTTTAATAGAATGAGGCTTATTTGACCCTTTTAAAGATACAAATGGACTTGAAATACCATCATGAGAAGCAGATGTTGGTATACTTATAAAGGGTTTTTTTATAGAATATGCAATCATCTTTCCAACATCAACTGATTTTCCTCCTCCAATCCCAAGTATTATATCCGGTGTTAATTCTTCTATCTCTATTTTGATTCTAGATACTGTTTCAAAAGATGCATCTTTTCTAATAAACCAATAATTTCTAATATGCGACTTCTCAAATGATTTCTTTATATTATCTTCAATCTTTGTTCTTACTGTTTCACCACTAATGATGATAACACTGGATATTCTTCTATTAGTGATATCTATTATAAAATTCCCAAGTTCTGAAATTACATTATCTCCTACTAGAATTTTCCTTGGAAGCTCCATCAAATGACTATTTGATTTCAAATATCGTTCTTTCTTTATTCAAATAAATTTTAATTATATAAATAAAATAAGTATATTTCGTAAATTTATTATCTTGACAAATATTTTATTATTATTATTATCAAACTAATTGTCATTGCTGGACAACATCTGCTATAGCATAACCCATTCCTACTCTGTTGATTTTTATTTTAACTTCGTCACCCTCCTTTGTGTTAGCTACAAATATTACCATTCCTTCAATCTTAGCAACACCAGCGTCTCCTCTTTTACTCATTGCTTCAATTTTTACATCGTACTCTTCTCCAACTTTAACTGGAATTCTAAAAGATCTAAACTTTCGGAAACCTGTTTCGTTACCTGAATTATTTTCTTTGGGCCTGTTACTAGTTGTATTTTCCCGATTGGTTTCTACATCCATACTATCTAACCTTTCTTTACATTGAATTTATTATATATTTCTATTTCCATATTGTTTTTTTTAATTTTACCTTAAAAAAAGAAATGAATTCTCTATTAATTAATCGCAATCAATTTATATTTCAATCAGAAAATTGAGGTATACTATATTATACTGAAGGAACTAAAGATGGAATTTACTAATTTTGATAATGAACAACAGTCTAGTCAGAATATTATGGCTACTATACTCAAGAGCCTACCAAAAGAATCCGGCCTGACTAAAATAGAATATGAGGGACCTAGTATAGCACTATACAGTAGAAATCCTAGATTTTTGATAGAAAACTCCCAAATCCTTTCCAATATGGTCAATACAATTAGAAAGAGAGTGGTAATAAGAACAGATGAATCTATTCGCAAATCAAGAAATGATTCTACCAAGATTATTCAGAATCGTCTACTGCCTTTTAACGTTAAAAGTACTGGAATTATTTTTGATGATGCCTTAGGTGAACTTACAGTCTATATCAGCAGTAATTCGTTTGAAATGAAAAATAAAATTGAAAATACCCTTTTATTGGATTTAGTCAGTGAAACCGGCTGGAAAATTAAGTTAAGAAAATCCACAATAAAACTTGCTACAATTCAATTTATTGATAAAGTTTTAGATACTTCCACTGACTATAGGATAAAATTCTATAAAGAAGTTGGTGACAAAGTTTTCCGACCAAAATTAAGCACTAGTTGTGAAGCCAGTATCGTTACATTGGGGGGATTTGGTGAGATTGGAAGATCATGTATTTTGCTTGTTACTAAAGAAAGTAAAATATTACTTGATTGTGGAATAAATACTCATGATGAAAAACCTATAAATTATTTTCCACGTTTTGATATGACAGGTTTCACTTTAGATGAAATCGATGCAGTTATAATCACTCATGCTCATATCGATCATACAGGTTTTCTTCCATTTCTATTCAAATATGGGTATAGAGGACCTGTTTATTGTACTGAACCAACATTACCTTTAATGATCCTTCTTTTCCTTGATTACCATAAAAACCATGAGATCTATTCTGAAGAAGATATAAAAAATGTAATAATCCATACTATGCCTTTATCTATAGGAGTGGTTACAGATATATCACCAGATGTAAAACTTGTATTATACAATTCTGGACACATAATAGGATCAACATCTATTCATTTACATATTGGAAATGGAAACCATAATCTAGTTTATACAGGAGATCTCAAGTTTGGCAAGACTAATTTACTTGAAAATGCATCTTGGAATTTTCCTAGAGTTGAAACACTTATTATTGAAGGTACTTTTGGAAGTAAAGATTTACCTCATAAACGTGAAGAGACAGATCCAATATTGGTAGAAAGCATTAATCAAACTCTTAGAGATGGTGGTAGAGTCCTTATTCCAGTTCCGATTATAGGTCTGTCACAAGAGCTTATCTATACATTAACAAAATATCAAGAGCTTGGTTCATTAGAGCCATCGGCAGAGATCTTCGTTGACAAATCCATACTAGAAGCAACATATATACATGAATTATATTATGACTATTTCTCAAAAGAAGTTAAAACAAAAATTTTAAATGAAAATATTTCGATTTTTAATTATAAAAATATCAAACTAATTACCTCAAAATCTAAAGTAGACAAACCAGGAATAATACTCGTCCCATCTTCTATGCTGCTGGGGGGTTTGTCTGTAAAATTTTTAAAGCAAATTCACAATGATCCTCTTAGTAAAATAATAATGATTTCAAACCAAGCAACAGGGACACTTGGAAAGGAGATTCAAACAGGACATACTGAATTAAAAATAAATGGGCAACAGTTAAAGTTAAAATGCAAGATTGATTCTATTCATGGATTTAGCAACCATAGTGACTATAATCAACTTCTCGCATATGTTAGTAGATTAAAACCAAAACTGAAAAGAGTGATAATAAACCACGGTGAAAAGCCTAGAGTACAGAACTTGGCATCATCTATAAATAAGATTCTCAATATTCAGTGTCAATATTTGCTGGTTCCAGAAGCAACCAAACTGTTATAATTATATATGTATAGTGGTCTGTGTTGCAGGATGTTTGTTCTTGTGAACTAATAATATTCTAGAGACATTTTTATTCTCTAGAGACAGCACCAGTAGTAGCAGGAGTAGAGCAATCATTAAACTTAAAGGTCTTTATTTCTTATAATAAACATATGCAGCAGCAAGAAGATCATCATCATCATCAGGATCAGAGTCAAGATTCGACAACAACAACAATAAAATCTTCTATTGACGAACTCTCAAAAAAATGGAATATTGAAAAACCTATCTATGATCTTCATCTAGGCAGAAGAAGAGATGTAGTAGATACTACAGTTAAAGTAAATCAAGTAATTTTTCACATACCAAAACTAACAAATGATGATCTATTTGTTCTATGGAACTGTCTCTGGCCTGATTGTCATAACTGTTGTGAAAAACAGGGACGATTGCCTTTAACAAAAGATGATCTTTATAGTCTAAAAAGTAAATTGAATTATAAATCTATCAATGAATTTCTGGCTAAAGAAACAAAAATATCATCTTGGAATGAACCGGGCTCTTATGGAAATTTAATTACTCATCTAACTATGATTTCCTTAAAGCGAAAGGTCAATGAGACTGATGAAGAGGATGGAAAACCTATAAAATGCCGATTTTTAGATAACCAAGGCAGTTGTCAAATTCAAGAAGGAAAACCCGGTGTATGCTGGTTGTACCCTTTTGCATCATGGATGGAATCATATAATAACAGACCGTTAGTTCATGCAACTTTTCAATTTACTGGCGATTGTCCTGGTTTTTATCTAAGTAAAACTATAGATGATATGATGCCTGTTTTACAAGACTATTCATCAAAAATTTATAATTTTAATATGAGTACCAATAGAACCATACGAGAAGGATTTGGGGTTACCAATATAATATACTAATCAGATTTTTTTAGGTTATGTGTCTTTTTGATTACTATACAAATTAACTAATAATTAACTAAAATACGAAATTAAAACAATAGCAACTACTACTACTATTACTACTATTACAACAACAATTAACACAATTAAAAAAACGATACATTTACATAAAAAAAAATTAAATAATGTCTCCTCATTCTTCATATAGTAATAGTAATACTATGTCTAATGGTAAATCTGTAGATGAGGAGAATGGTAAAAAAAGTACGAGTAATATTAAAAGTGCTGCTAATCTGTTATTAAAAGGGGGTACTTTACTTAGTGATTCATGTGCTAAATGTAAAGGCGTTCAAGTTCGCTATAAAGACGAGACTATATGTGTTAGTTGTGGAAGAAAAATAAAAGAAACAACAAATCAAGATATAATAAAACAACAACAACAACAACAAATTGAAAATGAGCAGCAAGAACAACATCATTCTATTCCAGATTCTAATTTATCAAAAAAGAAGGAATTTAAAGGTCCAACTGTTTTTGACTATAGCATAAGTAATACAATGTATACAAAACTAATCAACGATAAAATAAACTTTTTACTAACAACTTTAGAGAATGAGAATGATATTCTAATTCAATACACTAAATTGGATCTAATTTCAAAATATTTAGAAGTTCTTGACAAATTGAAAATAATTAGTAATAAAAATAATAGTAACAAACAAAGTTAATATTAATATTTATATTAAATTTTATTAACAATTAGTAACTGCGAAATAGTAATAATAAAAAAATTAAATAAAGATTAATTAAAGTATATTTGAATTTTTAATAATTCTAAGCTTATCTTGTATTTGAGCTTAAAGATCTACATTTATTTCTCTTTTTCTCTCTATTATTGTATACTTATTTGTTGATCTTCAAGTGTAAGACTATTTTAACGAAGTTGGATGTGCTGCAATTTTCAATCTCTTCTAGGAAATGTTGTTCCTTATATGCCAGGCTGGATATTGATTATCTTGATAGTTTAATTCAGGTGAATAATATAGAAAAATTGATCTTTATTATATATAATTTTTAAATAGAATTAAAAACATTCTACTTATATAACAATAAAAGG
>OCZS010000012.1_pt1 | contig 56352 bp, 60 predicted proteins | sample 1539071 | NCBI WGS metagenome assembly OCZS01 (sample SAMEA3113584, study PRJEB22503) | soil metagenome
AAAAATGATTATGATTCAATTGTAACTAATAGTATAAAATGTGCATACTATATGAAACATGCAAACAAAATAGATGTTTCTTTAAAAGATATGAAATCGATAACAAAAGAATACTGCGAATGATTTAGTTATGAGAAATATAAATTGCAAAAAAATTGTTGGCGGAAAGGCAGAAGGTTTAGCGCTCTTATCGAATAAGCCCTTAAACATGCTCTCAATGTTTGATACAAAAACAGGACAGATAAAAGACAAAGACCATGATTTATTTAACCAAACACTCAAAAATAGAATTCTGATTTTTCCTAATTGTATTGGAAGTAGTGTTGGAGCTTATATTTTTTATTCATTAAAAATCAATGGTGTCAGTCCAAAAGCAATTATTTGTACCAATAAATGTGATATTATAACTGCATCAGGATGTGCAATATCAGATATTCCACTTGTAGATGGAACAGGGTCAAGTTTTGAATCATTAAATAATAATACCAAAGTTACAGTTGATGCTGATAAACAAATCATTATAATTCATACAGTTTAATTTTCGGGTTATCTTTCAATCTTACTATCGGTGCGTGGCAATCGATGGGCGAACTGATCATGTATAACATGAGATGAAGACCAAAGTCCACGCACCGAAAGAATAACCTATAATTAAAATTAATTACTTTTTCTAATAACCATAAAGAAAAACAAAATCACTTTTGAATTATTCTTGTGGAGATATTATTATTATATTATCTCCTTTAAGAAGAATATTTCCTAATTTAGTCTGGTCTCCGCCTTTATATTCTGTAGCATCGCTTAATACAAGATTCATATGTTGATCAAATTTTGTGAGAGTACCTCTAATTACTTTATCTCCTTTTAGTTTAATCATTATGTTCTTTCCAACATTCTCCTTTAATACCTGAACCGTTACATCAATAGACAATATATATATCCTAATAAAATTACATTATATAATTTAATAGATATAGTATTTTCTAACACCTACCATATAAATAAAAGTTTTAGTTACAGGCTAAATTATTAAGATATCACGCTATAAAAAATTATAATATCTAAAATCTCTATAACTGTTATACAAAATATATTATTTACATAACGTTAACATCATGTGGTTGACTTTCAATATATCCTGCTGTTGTTATTCGGACAAATTCAGCATTTTGTTGCATTTCATTGATAGTTTTTGCCCCACAATAACTTAACCCTGAACGTAGACCTCCAACTAATTGACGGATAATCTCTACTACACTCCCTTTATAAGATACCATTGCTTCTACGCCTTCCGGTACATAATCATTAAGATCCTCTGATTCTATGATTTGTTGTCCCTCTTCACGGTATTTTCTTCCCAATGAAGCATAAAAAGAGGCCATTCCTCTATAGATCTTATACTTTTTACCATTTTTAACAAGTGTCTTTCCAGGACTTTCGTCAGTTCCTCCTAATAGACTTCCAACCATTACAGATGAAGAACCCGCTGCAAGTGCTTTGGTTAAATCTCCTGAATTTCTAATACCTCCATCTGAAATTACGGGAATTTCATATTCTTTTGCAATTTTTACACTATCCAAAATTGCGGTTAATTGTGGAACCCCAGAACCAGTAATAACTCTCGTAATACAAATTGACCCTGAGCCTACCCCAACCTTTACGGCATCTACACCTGCTCTAATTAAATCCTCTGTCCCATGGCCAGTAGCAATGTTACCAGCTATCAACTCACAATCTTTGAAAGCTTTTTTTATTAAATGAACACAATTAATGGCATTATCACTATGACCATGAGCTATATCAACAACCATAACATCTGCACCTGCATCCAATAATGCTTCTGTTCTCTCTAAGTAATCTCCTTTCACCCCAACGGCCGCTCCAACCAGTAAACGCCCTTTTTTATCTTTAGAAGCATTAGGAAACTCTTCCATTTTTAGAATATCTTTGCTAGTGATTAATCCTATGATATGCTTATCTTTATCGATTATAGGTAATTTTTCAATTCTGTTCTTATGTAAAATATATTTAGCTTTCTCGATTGTAGTTCCCATTTCAGCGAAAACCACGTCTTTACTCATTACTGAAGAAATATTATTTTCAAAATTAGTTTCAAATAGAAGATCTCTTTTAGTAATGATTCCTGCCAGTTTCTTATCTTTTTCTATAAGCAGACCAGAGATCCCAAAATCATGCATAATCTTTTTTGCATAGCCTACAGATGAATCTATACTAATAGTATATGGTTGTTCTATCATAACAGATTCAGATCTTTTAACCTTTAATACCTCATCTACTTGGTCTTGTATTGTCATAAATCTATGTATAATTCCAATACCTCCTTCTCTTGCTAATGCTATGGCCATAGGTGATTCCGTTACTGTATCCATATTGGCACTAATAACAGGAATATTCAAATTGATGTTTCTTGATAATCTGGTTTTCAAATTAGTTTGAGATCGAGAAATAATTGGAGAACGTTTTGGGATTAATAATACATCGTCAAAAGTTAGACCTTCTCTAATATTCAATATTCATTTTTTTATTAAGAGAAGGAAGAATTATAAGTTTTGCCTCAATCTCACTTTAATTATCCGAAGTTTTTAACTTGAATAAGTTATATTTTATAATGGAAAAAGCAATTTAAAATAATACTAATTTAGCAATTGTAAAGTATGTAATGCTAATGCTGTTTCTTTAACATTATGAGTACGAATAATCGTTGCACCATTAATAACAGCAATAACCTCCATTATTAAAGATGGGATAAGTCTTTCGTTTATCTTTAGATTCATAAGTTTTCCTAGAAAGGATTTGTTTGAAAGAGAAATACAAATGGGAAAAGAGAGCTTTGCTAGTTCTTTTAAATTATAGACGATTTCTATATCTCGACAATACCATGGTATTTTTGTTATTTTTGTAAAAAAGGGATTATTCCCTACTTTTCTAAAAAAACCTATTGATGGATCTATTATAATATTGGTTTTTTTAATACCAGCTGTTTGTGCAATCGTTATACTATCATGAAGAATATTTTTCGTTGATAAAGATTTAGCCATTAAAATTTTACTGGGTTTTTTTTCAAATGCCCCAAGTATTACGGGAATATTATGTTTTGATACAATTTCAGCCATTTTGGGATCATATTTTAGTCCACATACATCATTTATCGCATCTGCTCCCATCTGGAGTGCCTCTTCAGCTACTCTGGCTCTAGGAGTATCTACAGATACAGGAAGTTTACAACTGTGACGTACTATCTTAATAGCTTTTTTTAATCTCAAAATTTCAATTTTTGAAGTAATCACTGTATCTAGATATGGAGCAGTTGACATTGCCCCTATATCTATTATATCTGCTCCATCATTTTCTAACTTTTTTACATAACTAGAAATACTATTTACATTGGTTTTTATTGAATTTTTATAAAAAGATTCAGGGCTAACATTAATTACTCCCATGATTTTTACAGAATTCCTATCGATCGAAACATCACCAATTTTTGTCAAGATTCAGATATATAAGTATCCTCTATATTATTTTCTTCTTCTAAAAATAGACTCCATTATTGATAATGATATGAAAAATAATATGGGAGAGAAATTAATTCTAAGGGGATTGTAGATTGATTTCAATTGATGAAGCTAAAGTTTTTGAAGTAATCAGAAAAAGAAAACCTTTATCTGTAGCGCTGAATGGTCCGGAGGCATTATTCCCCAGGATGCAAGAAACTGGAAAGAAGATTATGAAACTATTTGATATTCCAGCATATATAATAGGTGATACTTGTTGGGGCTCTTGTGACGTCAACACACATGCTGCAGATATGCTCGGAGCAGATCTGTTGTTTAATATTGGACATACAATTTCTATGGAAACTATTGATAAAAAAGTAATTATGATCAATGCATACGATGATGTAAAATTCGATATAGTAGTAGAAAAATTTGCTAAAGATACTGCAAATAAAGAATATAAAACATTAGGTATAGTTACAGACAGCCAACACTTAAATCAATTACAACCTTCGAAAAAAATATTAGAAAATCATGGATTTAAAATAATAATAGGTGATGGTAAAGGACAGTTAAATGATGGTCAAGTTTTTGGCTGTGAATTTTATCCAGCCTCTGATATTCAAAAGAGAATAGATGCTTATATTTTCTTAGGCCAAAGTATGTTTCACTCTGTAAGTCTTGCAATGTCAACCCAAAAACCTACTTTCATGTTGGATCCATACTTCAATGAATTTCAACAAGTAAATGACAAGGCCAGAATTATGGAAAGGAAAACGATTTTATCTATTTATAAAGCACAAGAAGCAACTAAAATTGGAATAATAATAGGATTAAAAGAAGGCCAATTCTCAAAGATAAAAGCATTAAAATTTAAAAAATCTCTGGAAGTCTTGGGAAAGGATATCCAATTAATTGCTTTAACAGAAATTACTGAAGAAAGATTAAGAAATTTTAAAGGAATAGATGCTTATATTCAAGTAGCTTGTCCTAGAATAGCTATAGACAATCATTTTACCAAACCATTACTTTCCGTACCCCAAGCTGAAGCTTTAATTAAGGTTTTGAAAAATGAACCTATTGATGATTTTTTAAAGCTACGTCATTGGTTATAAAAATATATCAAATTGCTCCGGCAAAATAATGCAAAAGTGTTATTCGAGATTAATATTTTGAATGCGAAGGCAGCCTATTAGTACCACCTTTGATAAAAATCCCAATCTCGCATCTCGTATGATCCACCACGTAGACGAACCAGCACGGTTATGTCACCTTAGGGTTGCTCCCTCCCGGACCTCACCCATTTCGAGAATTAACAGTCAATACCATACCTTCGCATGGTTTGCTGCTCATATCCGTCCAGTTCGGCGTGATTTCATTTTAACTTGATACGCAGGAAACTCCTATCCAAGGATTTATCTAATAGTTACTGATCCTGGCATAAAGCCGATTTCCAGAGAAGGGTACGGCTAGCACCCCAATCCTCCCTGCCTCCGCAATCTTTATTTAACTATTTTAAGTTATATTTGTTTATAAGCCATTTTTTAAAATTTTGATATTTTTACAAACTGAACAAATAGATTGAGTAGAATCAAGTCCACATATTGTACATTTATTTTTCACTGAACTATCAGATTTTTTTAATATTTTGGATATTTTCAAAAGTGAATTATAGGTATTATACTTAATGCCGGATCGGGTTTCTTCTAAAGAATTAAAAAATTCCCTTATTTCACTCCTAATACTTTCATCTTGATATGGACACTGCTCGGATTGAAATGGAATATTTTGTTGAAGTGCATAAAAAACTATTTCTCGTTCATAAATTTCTATGAATGGTTTAATTTTTTTTATCTCATTTTTACCATAAAAAATCGGTTCTGGATATATCCATCCTATTCTATTTACATCTCCTGCTATAATGTTTATCATAAAAGATTGAAGGTGATCATCAAGATTATGTCCTGTTGCTATAACATTTGCTCCTACAAAATCTGCAGCTATATCTATAGCTCTTCTCCTAAATGTTCCACATATAGAGCAGGAAGTCATTTTTTCTGAAGGGCGTAGCGACATTGATTCATCCATATCAATTCCAAAAAGTTCTTTATAACTAAAGATTTCATTTTTGATATTAAGGTTAGAACAAAAGTCTTTAACTATTCTTAAAGATTCATTTCTATATCCAGCAATTCCTTCATCTATTGTAATTGCAATAATATTATTAGTTTTCTTTCTTCCAAATATATGATTTAAAACTAACAGTAAGGAAAGACTGTCTTTGCCGCCTGAAACACCAATTGCAATTTTATCTCCATAGTTAATCATTGAAAATTTTGAAATAGTTCTACAGGTTTTTTCTTCAATTGAAATTATAAAACAAGATCTACAAAGAAATTCACCTGAATATTGTCGAAAATATATACCCTCTATCTTTTGACATTTTGAACATAGTGAACGTTGCATTTATATGACAAATTTTTTATTGTTTGATAGGTATTTAATTTAAACTAGACTTTCAAAACTATTGTCTATTAATTTCTCTATACTTTTTATTTTACAATGTGAATGTATTTAGATTACTCGTATCTGTAAACATGGATTGAATCAGTATTAATATATTTTAGTAATAGAATTGAAGAATTATGAATATCAAACCAAATTTATTAGATTATATTAACTGTAGGATTTTGGATGTTTTGAGTAAAAATTCATCATTACCATTTGTTGAATTAGCTAAACAAATTGGCATTTCAGATGCAACTATTCATACGAGAGTCAGGAAACTATTGACGTTGGGTATTATAAAAAAATTCACCATTTTTGTAGATAATGATTTGCTTGGATACGACCATCTAGCATTTATTAATTTAAAAATTGAGAAGGGAAGAACAGAGGAAACTACAACAAATCTTATGGAAATTGATGAAATTTTAGAAATACATGAAATCTATGACAAATTTGATTTGCTAATTAAAATTCGATCAAAAAATTTGGACAACCTCAGAGATATAATTGTGAATAAAATATTATCTATTAATTACGTGAAGGAAACAGAGTTAATGACAGTTTTAAGAACTAGAAAAGAAGAACAGATGATCTCATTACAAAAAGAAATGAGTGAAAAAACCAAAGAATTCTTTTAATATTTAAAAACTAATTTCTTTGTTTTTCTTTTTTTGAGGATTGCCACCAATCTAAATAATCATCATGAGTTCTTTGTTTAGAGTCAGAAGAACTAATTTGTGATTTGTCTTTTAATTCCTCCATTTTGTCTCTTGAAGCATACAGGCCACAACTTTTACAAATAAAATTTCTTGTAGATGAATCCATTTTTAAATCTCCGCCACATTCAGGACAAAATTTGACCAAGTCAGTTTTAAGTATATACAAACCTTATAAAAGTATTATGAGAAGAAGATATTACAAAGGTTTTTGATAGTTAACTAATAGAAATAACAAGAAAAATGAAGATTCAAAATGATATGGAATTAGTGATATAACTATTTTGTCCTCAAACGAATATATATTATTTATGAAGTATCATATTTAAAAATCTTGGGATAGAATTGAAATCACTAGATAAACTTATTTTGAAAGCAATATACATAAGTAATTTAGATCCATCAAAATCATTTTTACGATATTTACAAGAGAAATATCAATTAGATATCTCCTTTTTTGAATCAAGAATGATGAAACTAATAGAATTGGGATTAATAGGAAAAATAAACTCTGAACAATATAAATTAAATACATTAGGAAGAGAGACGATGAAAGTAGTCCTTGTTGGAGGGGTTTTTGATATACTACATCCTGGTCACATATTTACTCTCAAGGCAGCAAAATTACTTGGTGATATTTTAGTAGTAGTAATTGCAACCGAAACTACCGCTACTAAAATAAAAAAAAATAGAGTCATATTTCATAATGAAAACTTAAGAAGAGAAATGGTTTCTTCATTAAATTTTGTAGATTTGGCACTAATTGGAAAAGAAGGAACATTATTTGATACAGTTGAGCATGTAAAACCTGACATTATAGCATTAGGTTATGATCAATCACATACTGAGAAATTCATAGCAGAGAATTGCAAGAAAAGAAATATTAATGTTAGAATATTAAGGTTAAATACTCCTATACCAAATATGAAGACTTCTGAATTAAAACGAGATTTAGGAGATTCATTCTACAACATATAAATAATTTTAATTCATCAGAGAGGATTATTAGTGTTAACTTTCAATTTTACATAATCGCCGTTTTTCAAAGAAAATTGTTCTTTAATGGAAAATGGAGCTATTAGCTCAATTATAGAATCATCATAATGAGTTCTTTCCAATATCAAAATTGAGGAGTTTATATTCTTACTATCGTTAATAGAAGCAGGATAACATTTTACCCAGCCAAAAGTTCTGGATTGATCACTAAATCCTTCAATATTTATTGACGGATATTTTAACATCTCTTTTCTTGCCTCTACAAATAACATAGAATTTAATTTTATATTTAGAGTTCCTGGATAAGGTTCATAACCTAATTTTTCTTTAAACTGTTTTTTATATCCATCTAATGACATATAATATGCACCTTCTCCCATTCCAGTTATAATATGACCCTCAAAATCAATAACATGTTTAAAAGACTCTACAGCAGTCTTTAGAAATAAAAAGTGATCATATACTTGTTGATACCCTTTTTCTGTAACCTTTATAGTATATTTTTTACTTTTTTTGTTTCTTTTTATACACCCAAAAAATTCAAGATCGAGTAATTCTTTAGAAGCTAATTGTTGTGATCGTTTTATTTTTTTTGCTATTTCATTAGTGGTTAACTCAACAAAGTTATTCTTGGCTCCACACAACAACAATTCTGAAAGAATTACTATATGTTGAAAGGTAATATTACTCATAAAAATAATTATTATAATCCCATTTCATTGAATGTACCTACTTTAATAGATGAATTACGTTTTATATCAGCTAATCTATGACCTATTATTTGTTCAATACCAGCCTTATCAGAAGCATCAATCAATCTTTGAGTTACTATTCCATCTAGAACCAATATTTTACCGCCAGATGAATCTGAAAGTTTTTTGACTATCTCAGAAACAGGAACTTTCATAACAGTATTCATTGATCCATCCAGAAGAATTGCTTCTAAGGTTTCATTGATTTGAGAATATATGTTTCTAATAACTGATTTGGATTCATTATTAGTTTGTAATCCATTATCTTCTTTGGTCATTGGATATGTTTCCAGTTGATTAAACTGTGGTTGAGTCTGCTGATAAGAAATTTTTTCTCTATCGTTTTTGTTATATTTTTTATGATTTTGTAATAGAGATTGTTGTTTTTTTATAGACGAGAATGATTCTTCTTTAGGGTAGTCTACTGCATTATTTAATATTTCGGTTATTTCTAAAGGGGTACATTCTTCAACTTCTCTTCCAGCAGGTGCTCTGAACACTTTATCGATTTTAACTAAGCCATGGAGTTCTTTTAAAATTAAATCACCTGCTCTATCACCATCTAAGAAAGCTATAACTTTTTTTCCTTCAGTTAAGTGAATGATGCTTTCATCGATCTTTGCACCTTCTATAGCTATAGAATTATCGAATCCTGCTCTCAACAGATTAATAACATCAGCTCTGCCTTCGACTAAAATAATCCAATCAGCATTGAATACACCTGTGCCACATGCAAGTTGTCCTTTTCCAAATGTAGTAAGTTTTCCAGGTTTACTTGCATCATATACATCTTTGAGCATTTCTTCACCTTCGCTAATAGTTTTAGTAGCCCATTCTTGCACAATTTTTTTCGCTCTATCTACTATAACTTTTTTCTTTATAGCCCGAATATCGTCAATGCCAGACAATTCAAATCTTGCTTGAAATGGTCCCACTTTATCTATACTTTCTATTGCCGCAGCTATAAGAGCAGCGGTAGATATGTCAGTACTCATAGGAATAAGAGCATCGCCCTTTGCTATATTCGACTTGGTATCTACATTGACTTCGATTCGACCCACTTTGGAGACCTTTTGTAATTCATTCAAATTCATTTCAGGTCCTAAAAGTCCCTCAGTTTGGCCAAAAATAGCACCTATTATATCAGCTTTTTCTACGAGTCCATCTACGTCGAAACTTAATTTAACGTGATATTTTACTATACCAGTATTAGGCAATTCCATAACCTCATGTTTATTGTAAAGTAAAATTATGGTTGATTGGCACGAATATAAGTGCTTTGACCAATACCAATAAATAAATGTAAGAATTATTAATTTGTAATTTTATTTTAAAAATAATTTTAAAAATATTGATAAGCCGCCATACTTGATAAATGCATAATTAATAAATAAATTATCTGTATTTCTTATAGTAATATGGGAATTGGCGGATCAGAATGGGTAATAATTGGTTTAATAACTATCTTTTTACTTTTTGGTTCAAGAAAATTACCAGACATGGCAAGACAAATAGGCAAAGCAATTGGTGAATATAATAATACAAAACAAACTCTTCTTGAAGAAGTACATAAAGTTAAATCCAATAATAATTCATTTGATCATCATAATAACGAAAAAAATATGTATTTTGGAAAAATAATACATGGACCTCTATCAACAGAAAGGGAAAAACTAGAAAAAATTGCCATATCACTCAATATTGAATATAGGGATATGTCTGATGAGCAACTGCGTTCAATTATTTTGAAAAAGATGAAAAATGATAATTTTTAGAGAGATATATTTATTATCTAATATTAAACAACACATTATGAATAAAATATATGTCTTCATCTAATTTAAATGAAAAAATAAACCCATTTGAAGTAGCACTAAAACAACTAGAAGAAGCATCAAAGATTCTCAACCTAGAGAAAGGAATGCTTGAAATATTATCCAATCCTAAAAGAATTCTAACTGTTTCTATTCCCACAAGAATGGATGATGGTTCGATTAAGGTGTTTACTGGATATAGATCACAACATAATGATGCCAGAGGACCTCACAAAGGAGGAATAAGATATCATCCTGATGTTACACTAGACGAAGTTAAGGCTTTATCAATGTGGATGACATGGAAATGTGCAATAGCTAATATTCCTTATGGTGGTGGAAAAGGTGGAATAATTTGCAATCCAAAGCAAATGTCAGAAAATGAATTAGAAAGAATGACTAGAAGGTTTGCATACCTCATAGCTGATATTATCGGTCCATATAGGGATATTCCTGCACCAGATGTCTATACTGGAGGTAAAGAAATGGCATGGATTATGGATACTTATTCTGCATTGAAAGGAAATTATGTTCAACCAGAGGTAATAACTGGAAAACCAATAGCAATTGGTGGTTCATTAGGCAGAAATGAGGCTACAGGCAGAGGTTTGGCATATACCGTCAGAGAAGCCGCTAAAAAAATGGAAATTGACATGAAACAAGCTACATTTGTCGTTCAAGGTTTTGGAAATGCAGGACAGTTTTCTTCCAAACTGGTTGAAGAGCAAGGGGCAAAGATGATAGCAGCTTCAGATTCTCAAGGTGCAATAATTAAGACGGATGGAATATCTGTAGATGCATTAATGGAATTTAAAAGAGAAACAGGGAGCATAGTAGGATTTGGGGATGCGAAATCAATTACTAATGATGAACTTTTGGAAACAGAATGCACTATACTCATTCCAGCAGCATTGGAAAATCAGATTACTAAAAATAATGCAGATAAAATAAAAACACAGATCATAGCAGAAGCAGCTAATGGTCCTACAACTCCTGAGGCGGATGATATTTTATTTAAAAAAGATATTTTAGTAATTCCGGACGTGCTTGCTAATGGAGGAGGTGTAACTGTTTCTTATTTTGAATGGTTACAAAATTTAAGAAGAGACTACTGGACAGAAGAAGAAGTTAATAAGAGATTAGATATAAACATCACAAAATCATTCTATGATGTTTATGATACCCATACAAAATACAAAGTAGATATGCGAAAGGCTGCTACCTTACTTGCAGTAAAGAGAGTTGTTGAAGCAATTAATATCAGAGGATTATGGCCATAATTTAACTCTTAGATTTTTAATTTTTACTCTACTCAATAAATAACTTTGCCAGAAGCAATAATATTATAAAAAAAATTAAAAAAAACTGATATTACTCAGTAGAGAATGAATGACCACATGAACAGCTTTTGGTTACATTTGGATTATTAATTTTAAATCCAGAACCCATAAGGCTATCAATATAATCAATATTAGCTCCTTTCAAATATCTTTGACTATAATTATCTACTACAATTTTGACACCGTTTTGCTCTATAACAAGATCATCTTCTTCAGAAGTTTCTTCAAAACCCATACCATAAGATAAGCCAGAACAGCCTCCACCAGTGACATATACACGCAGAAATAAACTATCTTTTCCTTCTTGTTTCATAAATTCACTAACTTTTTCTGCGGCTTTTGGAGTAACAGTTACTATTTGTGATTGTTGTGTACTTTCCATAGTTTAATTATGTTTAAAAAGAATATAAGTTTTCCCTGTCTTAACAAAGACATTAAGACATTAAGACTTTCTATTTTTAAGCTCTGACCATTTTGCAAGTACACCAGCTGCTGTGACCCATGATATTACTGAATGATATACTGGTACATTATTTTCTTCTAATCTTTTTGAGATATCAATAGTAAATGGTCCGCCTAAAGCACCTATTAAAATTGGTTTTTTCTTTTGTTTTTGAAAATCTCCCAATATATTTACAATAGTTTCTTCAAGAGGATCATCTTGAAAAACAAACCAGGGCATTATAATATCAACATTAGGATCATCCATGAATGTTTGAACAGCGAATTTATAATCATCAGCATTGGCAGAACCCGTTACATCAAGAGGATTACCTATAACATAGGTTGCAGGATAATGTTCATTAAACTTGCGTTTAGAATCTTCGCTTAACTCAGCAATTTTTAATCCTAATCTTTCAAAGTGATCTATTGCAGCAATTATTGGTCCTGCACCATTGGTAACTAAAGCCACTTTATTTCCTTGGGGAATGGGTTGCCAAGTTAAAGCTTTCAATGATCCCGTTAATTCCTCATAGCTATCTACAGATATAATACCTGCTTGATCAAATGCTCCTTTGACAACAGAATATGATCCTCCCAAAGATCCTGTATGAGATGCTGCTTGTTTAGCACCTCTTTGGGTTCGTCCATTTTTAAAAACTACTATAGGTTTCTTTTTTTCTTTTATAACTCTCTTGGCAGTATTCATAAACTTCCTACCATCACCAAGACCTTCAACATATAGACCAATTACATTTGTTTTTGGATCTTCTGATAAATACCAAATCATATCTGCCTCATCTACATCAGAACGATTACCATAAGAAATCATTTTGCTCATTCCAAAAGTGTCTGAAGTTTCCATAAAAGCAATTCCAATAGTTCCACTTTGAGATAAGAAAGCAACATCTCCTTTTTTTGGTCTAATCATTCTATCATGTCCTTGAAACGCACAGTCTAATCGATTTTCACCATTAAACATTCCTATACAATTTGGTCCGATTATTCTAACTTTTAATTGAGAAGATAATTCTTTCACTTTTTGTTCTATTTCTGCTCTTTCTCCACCGAGTTCTTTTCCTCCTCCAGAAATAATTACCATATTATGTATTCCTTTCTTTCCACATGTTTCCAATATGGCGGGCACAAATTTTAAATCAACTGTGACTATTACTACATCTATGTTTTCATTAATCTCTTCTAAATTTTTATATGCTTTTAATCCTAAAATCTCATTATAACCCTTCGCATTTACTGGATATATTTTACCTTTATAGTCATATTTAGATAAACTTTTCAATACAGAATTGCCTATCTTACCTTCTTCAGGAGATGCTCCTATTAATGCTATTGAATTCGTATTAAAGAATGTGTCCATATAACGTGAATCAGGTATTGACTGAGAGATGATATTTTCATCGGGAACTGATTTTAGAAGAATTTTTGCATCAACGACATAGTAATTATTTGGATAAACAATAATGGGATTAAAATCTATACTATCAATATATTTAGCCATATCAATTCCTAAATTACCTATCCTGAGAATCGCATCACAAAGCATTTCTAGATTTATTGGTTGGGCTCCTCTAAACCCTTTTAAGATCTCTTTAGCTTTTAGATCTTCTATCATAGCTAATACATCTTCTTTAGTTATTGGAAGAACTCTAAATGATACATCTTTGAATAATTCTGTATAAATTCCTCCCAGGCCAAGCATCATGACTGGACCAAATTGAAGATCGTTTTGTAAGCCCACTATCAATTCAATCCCTTTAGGAACCATCCTTTCTAAGAGGACTCCTTTAACTTTATAGTCTTTAGACAAACGGTTATACATATCTAAGAATGTTTCTTTAACTTCATCTTCATTCTGTAAGCCAACTTTTACTCCCTGAACATCTGTCTTATGTAATATCTGATCTGATACTATTTTTGCAACAAGTGGAAAGCCAATTTCCTTTGCTTTGGATACAGCTTCTGATTCAGTAGTTACGATGGAATATGCTGGTACCTTTATCCCATATGCTGACAATATAGATTTTGCATCCTCTTCAGTAATTACCTTATTTCCTTTTTGAGTAACATCATTTATTATTTTTTGGACTTTTTCACTATCTCTCATACCATATGGAGAAAAAGTTAGTATAGTTTCTATTTAACTTTACTTATTATTCAATATTATTTACAAACGTATTATATTGATTAAAGACTGCTATCTAATTTCTTTAACGATTCAATTATGATTGATCGTCTAGCTTCTTCTGTTATCAATTCCCTAGTATTTTCGATTAAGATTTTACATATATCCAATTTCTTTCGGATACCACTTACTATGTTATCATATATAGAAAATGGATAAATTTCGCTGTAAATTTCCTGCATGACTGTAAAAAGATATTCTGCTTGATCATATCGGTTGAGTCTAACCATATCATAAACCATTCTCTTTATTTCACCAATACAATCTAATATTCCAAATAGATATGCTTGGCTAGAAACCCCAATTTCATCCAATCCAGGTAAAGCTTCATTTTTTACTATACTCATCAAAAGACTACATTCTACCAATTCTTGTTCTGACATGGACAAATATCTTAAAAGATCTGTCTGAGCTAGTGTTTTGAGGGAGAAGTACAAATCTTTTGCTTTATCTAATTTTAATTGACTTTCTTGTATATGACCTTGGTGAAGAGATATAATTGACTGGCTGCACAAAATAATAATATCTCTCGATTCTTTTATTAATTGTTCTCTTCTATTTTCTATTAATCGCAATTCATCATTAATAGATTTAAGTGAAATCTTAATTTTCTCAGATACCATATATCTATTGATTAATGTTCATAATATAGAGTTTTAATTAGTTATTATCATAAGGAAATATGCCATTAAAACCAACAATTAATAAAAGTTTGATTATTGAATAGAAAAATACTTGGGAAACATTCGTAGAAGCAGAGGATACAGTTATGAATATTCCATTGTAAATAGACTTAATAATCGTAATTGGATAGCCAAAAGGCTGGGAGGTTCCAGTGTTGGTCTTCCCGATATAATAGCTGTAAATAACAATAAAGCTATTTTGTTAGTTATTGAAGCTAAATCAGGGACAGGGGAATCATTGTATGTCCCTAGCGATCAAATAGAAAGATGTTTTTCAATTGTTAAAATGTTTAGATATTATAATTATAAATATGTAATTTTAGCATTTAAGTTTCTTAGAAAAAAGAGAATAAAAATTAATAATGAATTATCCTATGAAAAAAGAAAACTTGTAGAATATTATAAAATTATTGAGCCGATATGGAAAAAAGGAAAAACTCCCCAAATAAAATGTAATTATGATGGCAAAACATTTTTAATTACTAGTGACGGATCAATAGAAATCAATTTTTCTAATTATAAAATGCATTTTCAAAAAAAATAAAAGATATCAAATTAAATACAAATCCACTTAATAAATATCAACATGAATCATACTCAAGTACAGAAGAAGAAAGTTGAAAAAATCAGCAAAAAGATGTCAGAGATTGCTATTTCATCGAATCAAATGTATGAAATTGAAAATATTGGACATACTAAATTCGGTATGAAGAAAGTTTTAATGATGGAAAATGCGGGTTTTGGAGTAGCAGATTTTATTATTAAAAGATTTAAAAATAAACCAATTTCAAAATTAAAAATTGTGGTTATTTGTGGATCTGGTAATAATGGTGGTGATGCAATGGTTACAGCTAGACATTTAACTTCTTCAGTAGGTATAAATCTTAAAGTAATATTTCTTGGGGACCCATCCTCAATAAAGACAGAAGAAGCATTAACAAATTTTGAAATAATTAGTAAAATGAATAAGACTATAGAATTAATAGTAAGTAGTAAAGTAGATACAAAAATTAAAAAACAGATATTAAATGCTGATATAATTATTGATGGAATTTTTGGTACTGGAATTAAAGGGGAAATTCAAGATCCCCATCTATCAGTAATTAAATTGATAAATAAATCTAAATCCTATATTATAGCTGTTGATATACCATCTGGTTTAAATCCTAACAATGGAGAAATTACATCGAATGGAATAAGAGCCAATACAACAATAACATTTCATAGAATTAAACTGGGATTGTTAAATAATAGAAAATATACAGGTAATTTAATATTGAAGAAAATAGGAATACCCATAGAAGCTGAAGAGGGAATAGTATAATATGACCTTTAAAATAGAACAAATCGCTGTTGGAAAAATGGCAAATTTCACTTATTTAATCATAGATAATGAAGAAAAAGAAATAGCAATTGTCGATCCGTCATGGGACTTAGAAAAGATCTTTGAAATAATAAATAAAAACAGATATAAAGTAACATATATTATTAATACTCATTCTCATTTTGATCATATACTTGGAAACGAGCAAATTGTTGTTACCACCAAATGTAAAGTTATTCAACATAAAAATTCTCTAGAAAAACACGATATATCAGTAAATGATGGAGACGAATTTATGATTGGAAAGACAATAGTACAAGTACTATTTACTCCAGGCCATTCAAAGGATAGTATATGTTTAATCGTTGATTCTAAAATAATAATTACTGGAGATACATTATTTGTTGGAAATTGTGGCCGTACTGATTTACCTGGTAGCGATCCGGAAGAAATGTACAACAGCTTGTTTAAAAAAATAATGAATTTAGAGAATAATATGATTGTTTATCCAGGTCATAATTATGGATACAAACCAACTTCTACGATAGAAGAAGAAAAGAAAAGTAATTATGTTCTGTTTCCTAGATCAAAGAATGAATTTATAAAATTTATTACTCATGGAGAATAACTAATTGATAGAAAGATATAAAGATATTACAGTAGTAAACGGCAAACACAGTATTGATATCCTAAAATCAAATAATCCTATGTTCGTTTGTGTAATAGCATATACTGAAACAAGTGAAATTCCAGGTATTACTATAGCTGGTGCTAATAAAGACTTAATAAAATATACACCTTCAGCTGATGCAGAGTTTCTTTATTATGGTAGATGTAAATGTATAGATGATGTACCTGCAACTCCGGATGGAAAACCAACGCCCGCCCTAATAACAAAAACAATGTTAGATATTAGTAATATTCCTTTTATTGTAGTAGATTCAGGAGTAAAAGTAAAACCAGATATACCATTATTTTCATTTAATCTACAATCAGGAAAAAATATCTTGAATGACATAGCAATGGAATCAGGTGAGGTAGAAAAAGCCTATAGATATGGATTAATGCTCGGAAAACAACTTTCTAAAAGTAATGATTTTGTAATTCTTGGAGAAAGCATTCCTGGTGGAACTACAACTGCACTTGGAGTTATGCTTTCTTTAGGTATAGATGCCGAAAACAAAATGAGTAGTAGTATGCCAGAAAATCCACACTCTCTCAAAAATACGATAGTAAGAAAAAGTATGAAAAAAAATAATATAACTTTTGGGTCATTAAAAGATAAACCTTTTGATGCTATCTCTTTGATAGGAGATCCAATGATCCCTTCAGTGACAGGTATTGCTCAAGGGGTTATTGATAACGGTGGAAGAGTAATGCTCGCAGGAGGAACTCAAATGTGTACTATTTTATCCATTTTAAAAAGTATTAATGTTAAAACTGACAAAGTCTTTGTAGGTACTACAAAATATATTTTTAATGATCCTAATGCAGATTTTATAAACCTACTCTTATCTATAGATAACGATGTAGGTATTTTTGTTGTGGATTTACATTTAATTGAATCAACAAAACTAGGACTAAAAGCATTTGCAAATGGCTTTGTAAAAGAAGGAGTTGGTGCTGGGGGAATATCAATAGCAACAATGATAAATTCGAATGGAAAACTTAATGGAGAAACTTTGTTGAAATATATTGAGAATGAATATGAGAAAAATATTGAAAAATTACATTAAACAAAATAAATATTTGATTAGAGAAAATAAACTAAATAAAAAATTGAATTTATTTTACAGTCACTGATTTAGCTAAGTTTCTAGGATAGTCAGGATTAGCATTCTTTTTTAATGCTAGATAATAGGCTAATATTTGGATTGGAATAATTTCAATTATGGGGTACAAATTCTCATTAACTAAAGGCAATTTGATAAAATAGTCATAAATATCATTACTTTTATTGGAAATTCCAATAATCTTTGCACCTCTTGATTTCATTTCATGTATACTATGTAATGTATCATCATAAGTTTCATCTTCTGGATTAAGAACTATGACGATTGTATTTAGTTCAATCATTGCCAAAGGTCCATGTTTGATTTCGCCAGCAGCTATACCTTCTGCATGAACATAAGCAAGTTCTTTAATTTTTAGAGATCCCTCTAATGCAATTGGATAATGAAAGGATTTACCTAGAATATAGATGTCTTGGACAGATTTTATGTCATCAGCTATTTTTTCTAAATATGAATCATCTATTAGAATTTCATTTAGAGCATTACCAAACATATTTGTTGAGATATCTAATGATTTTTTATTTAGACATAAATTGTCTATAATAGAATATAATGTTGCTAATTGTGCGGTAAAGCTTTTTGTTGCAGCAACACCCATTTCTGGTCCACAATTTATGGAAACATAATGATCGCTTAATCGAGATAAAGAAGAGGTAGATATATTTACGATGGAAAGAATTTTTGCTTTATACTCTTTAGCTATCTTAACTGAATTTAAAACATCTGCTGTTTCACCACTTTGAGAAATAGCGATAAGTAGTGAATTTTCATCAATAGGTGCAGACATATATTCAAACTCACTTGACATTATTATTTCTGTTCTTATCTTCGCAAATTTATAGAAAAGATATTTTGCTAATAATGCCGAATGATAGCTTGTACCACTTCCTGTAATAAAAATATTTTTAGAGGAAGAAATAAGATTTACGGCTTTTTGAAGAGATATTTGATCAATCTGGAAAGCCAGAGGTATAGAATTTTTTTGTTGATGTATTTCTTTGATCGTATAGTGTGCATACTTGCCTTTATCAATATCTCCTAATTCCCAAGCTACTTGAGTTATAGGTCTGGATACATTATTACCATTAAAATCGAATAAGTTTATACCTTGATGATCTAGAATAACTATGTCATGATTGTCAAGAAAGATAGCTTTATCGGTATATTCTAAGAAACCTAACACATCGCTGGAAATAAAATTCCCATCATTTCCTATTCCTATAATTAATGGTTCATCTAATCTAGCACCAGCTATCAATCCAGATTTGAAAATTGCAACAAATGCATAAGAACCACGTAATTGCTTACATGTTTCAATAATAACCTTTTTGACATCATCAAACTTTTTGAGGTAGGTTTCTATTAAGTGTGCAATAACTTCACTATCAGTTTGACTTTGAAAAATATGTCCTTGTTTTAGAAGAGTATCCTTTAGTTGTTGGTAATTATCAATTATTCCATTATGAACTACAACCACATTATTTGTACAATCTGTATGAGGATGTGCATTTAATTTAGTTATGCCTCCATGAGTAGCCCATCGTGTGTGTCCTATTCCTATTTGTCCAGGCATATTGTTTAATTGTAAAGAGCTATCAACATCCAGAACTTTTCCAACGTCTTTACGAAGTAAAATTCTATCTCTTTCAAGGGTAGCAATTCCAACACTATCATATCCCCTATATTCCATTTTCTTTAAACTTTCAATTATAACCGGTGCAGCCATACATTTTCCCATATACCCTATTATAGAACACATAAACTATATCAAATAGAATTAGTTTAAATAGTATATTGATATTTCTGCTATACCACTATAAAAATCATTATAATTATAATCCTAAACTTTAAATCAAGATGTATAAAAGCCACTATGGTAATTGATGACCGGTATAAAACATTTTATAGGAAATAAACAAGCAATATTATGAAAAAAAAGACTGTAATCTCGGATGGAAACGGAAGTACTATAAGTAAAAAAATTTTGATGTTTGATAATATAACCGATATTAAAATTTTATCTAATAATATTGCATGGAAGATAATAGAGTTATTATCATCCAAAGCTATGTATCCAGCACAAGTAGCAAAGGAATTAAAGCTTTACGATCAAACAGTTTATTATTATATTCGAAAATTAGCTAGAATAGGAGCAATAGAACAAGTAGGGATACGTTTGATTAGGGGAGGTACAGCTAGGCTTTACTCAACTTCTAGTCCTTCATTTGGTTTAGAACTTGAAGGAAACGAAGAGAAACTAGAATCTTCCAATTATACGAAAGATGAAAAAAGAAAAAATATTCCTCATATATTAAAGGAATTTTATGAAAATAACTCTTTTTCTGGGTTAATAGTTGTAGGAGCACCTGATCCTCATGGTCCTTACAAATCTTCTTCACGGGATGGGCATTATGCTGTTCAGTTGAGTTTTTATTTGGGAACTTTATCTGAGTCATATACTTCGGGATTCATAGTTAAATTGGATGTAGATGCAAAAGCCGAAAAGGATATTGATAATAGAAATTTAATATTGATTGGTGGACCTGGCACAAATATTGTTACTTCAGAATTTAACAGATATCTTAAGATTAAATTTAATGAAGATAATTATTGGTCAGGATTAACTGATCAATCAGGAAGAATATTTAATATGGACAATCATGGACTAATTGCTAAAATAAGCAATCCATATAACAAAGATAAAAAGATCCTCATACTAGCAGGTGTAAGAAGTATAGGAACAAAAGCATCAGTTATTGCATTAACCAATTATGGAAATAAAATCTCTGATAATTCTTCAACTGATAACCAATTGGCATTAGTTGTTCAAGGGTTCGATATGAATGCAGATGGAAAAATAGATCATGTTGATATTGTTTCTTAATTATTAACTACTTGGCATATTCTCAGGTGGATTAATGGATTGAGCTCTTAGGGCAATTTTGGATTCTTCATCTTTCTTGACAATGTATCCAGGAATGTTAATAATCCTTTCGCCGATTGATACGTGACCGTGCACTACCAACTGCCTAGATTGATGTGGAGATTTGGCATTATCCTTTTTCATAATGATGGTTTGCAATCTTCGTTCTAGAATATCTTCTAGTTTTAAATTAAGAATATCATCTAGAGTTGCAGAATCTTTTACTAATCCAATTCTCTGTAAATAGTTTAATAGTTTAGTTTCTTGTGCTTGTCTTGCCTCAATTGTTAAAGCTAATAATTCACGTGCTTGATTTCTTATATCTGCAACCTTAGTTTGTGCCTTCCATAATTCACTTTTGCTTCTAAGACCATAAGATCCTATAAGATACAACTCTGAACTTAACTGATCAGTAGTCCATATCTGACGTGGCCTACGGAAAGTTTTTCTTGATTTCTTAGGATCTCCCATTATTCACCACTCTTTTCTGTTTTTGGTGGAGCTTGTGCTGTTTTACGTACACCGACTGCGCTAGCTCTTCTACCAGTAGTACGTGTGCGTTGACCCCTTACACGTAATCCAAACATATGTCTATACCCTCTCCAACTCATAATACTTTTCTCTCTATCTATATCATTTGAAACAATAAAATCCAAATCTGATGTAAGTAAATGAATATTGGAACCTGTATCCATATCTTTTCTCCTGTTGAAATAGAAATGTGGAATACCTATTTTACCAGGATCTTTAAGAGCGTTTTCTATATCAGTTAATTCTTTATCAGTTAAAAGACCGACCCTAATGTATGGATTAATATTTAATTTTTGAAGTAATACTTGAGCGAAATTATAACCAATGCCTTTAACTTTACTCAAAGCTACAGTTATTTTTTTATCCCCCTCAACATCTTTACCCATAATTCTAACAATGTGTTTATAGTCTGCTGTTGACAACTCTTAAAATTAGAGTCTAGACCTAAATAAAAATCATACTAGGACATAATTAACGTAATTGTTTATAATCTAATAATGCTCGTTTTAAATAAATGGTCAAATTATATATTTTATAAAATTTATCTACTATCTATTTTGTTAAAAATGAAATATCAATTATAACTATATAAATCAAAAGATTATCACAACAGAATGAAAAGTTAATCAATAGTGTAAAGAATATTTTCACGTGGTAAGGAATAGAATGATCTAATAGAATCCTTAATTTCTTATTAGTTTAAATAATTACTAGTGGCTAATATTATCTAATTCTTTTAACAATGTTTAAATTTTGTTTTTGTAAGCAAGAAATCTATTGAATTTTAAAGATATTGAGAAAATGGTATTAGACTCTTACAACTCTAATCCAACATATAATGAAATATTCCCTGGTGTTCCACATAATTATAAAGAAATTAAGACATTAAAAGATCTTCTTGAAATTAACTACCGGCATGCTAAAGTCGATAATCAGATTAGAGGGAATTTAATAATGCTTCTTAAAAAAGGTATAAATCCCTACCGTGGAATCATTGGATATGAGGATGACGTAATACCATCAATAAATAGAGGTATCCTTGCTGGTCATGATCTTTTATTAGTAGGACAAATAGGTCAAGCCAAAACGAAATTATCTGAAGCGATATCTCAAAATTTGTTATCACCAATACCCATAATTAGAAAGTCTCTAACAAATGATATTCCAACAACAATTAGTGCTGAACAAATGATTTCTTTATTAGAAGACAAAGAAATTATGCATTATTCTCCCAGGTTCACTGTTTCAAAAGAAACAGAAGATACTATTAGGAATAATGGATTAGATACTAAAATAGATTGGATTAGCGGATCTGAAAGATATAGATACATTTTAGCAACTCCTGATATTTCGGTTAAAGATTTAGTAGGACAAATTGATGCCATCAAAATAGCAAAAAAAGGAGTTGAGATTTATAATATAGAATCATACTCACCAGGTCAGCTATTACAAGCCAGACATGGAATATTGTGTATTGATGAATTACCTGTTTTAGATCCTAGAAAACAAGTTTCTTTATTAAGCGTATTGCAGGAAGGTAGATTTACAACAGGTTCATATCCTGTTTACTTTGAACCTGATCTCAAAATAATAGCTACCTCAAATCCAATTGATTATACTCATTCTGGAAAAATAATAGAACCTTTGTTTGATAGACTTCGAAGTCATATTGAGACACGTTATCCTGTAAAACTAATTGATGAAATGCTTATAATAATTCAAGAAATAAAACTAAGCGATCCAAAAAATGTTATTTTACCTATCTTCGTCTTGAAAGCCCTTGCCACGATCACACAATTAGCTAGAACAAATTCAGAAATTAACCAAGACAAAGGGGTAAGTGTGAGAATGTCAGTTCATTCTACTGAAGCTATAATTAGTGAGGCTGAGAGAGTAAGATCTTTAATTTATAACGTAAAGGCAGTACCTAGGTTTTCAGATATTAATAGTATACATCAAACATCGAAATTTGAATTATCTGAATTAGATGATAATAATCAAAATAGATTAGATATTTTAAATAAATTGATTTCAGAAGCAATAAAGACTACTGCGAGAGAATATATTCAAAACATAAAGAGTGAAGATATTGTGCTGGTAAAAAATGAATTTAGTGAGAATATGAAATTTATAGTATCACAAAATCTTTTAGGAGATAAGACCAGCAATTCTCATGTTAATTACGAAAATCAATTGAAAAATTTTCCGACTCTTTTAAAAATAGTTGACAGGATGATAGAAATAGACGAAAATGAAAAAAATGATTTTATCAAAAATATAGAATTTAACAGAATTGATCTTAATGGATTATCGTTTTCTAGCAAAGATGATAAAGAATATAGAGCATCGGTAGTAGAATTAATACTTGAAGGGTTAAGAAATTTAGATAGCCCAATTATTGATAGAAGAGAAAAGGGAATCTATGAAAATATTCACTAATAAGTCAATAGATTTTATTTATTTTCCTTTTACAAAAGATCCAGATAAAACTTCAAATAAAAAGTTTGAAGATCTGGGAGAACATAACATAAGTAATGATATGTTTGACGACGACGACTTACTAAAATCTCTTGGAAGAGAAATTCTTAAAGAGAAAACACCTTCTTTGCAGGAATTAGAACAATCTTTACAAGAGATTATTAAAAAAAAAGAAAAGAAGGACAAATTTAAAAAAGAAAACGATTTTAAGGATAAAAATGAGTTAAATGCATCTCCTGACAGCAACGTAAAAGCGAATTTACCCATTATTACCCACCTTATAAGAAAAGGTTTTTTAAAAAATTCTGAAAAATGGTTAAGCAGTAAAGGATTTGTGAATATTGGTGAAAAAATACTACAAGATATTTTGAAGGAACTAAAAAAAGGAGATTTTGGAATACATGAAACCAAAAACTTTGGATATGGATCTCTTTTATTAGATACAACAAAAAAATATGAACTTGGTGATGATATTAGATTAATTAATATTCCAAATTCATTATTAAATTCAATTCAAAGGCTCGCAAGAGAAAATGGTAAAGTCGAAATACCGTTAAAATTAGATATTGAAGATTTTGAAGAATATGAAACGATTCAAGATGTTAGAATTTCGATAGTATATTGTATAGATCTCAGTTCCACAATGAGATATTCAACTTTGTACGGGGATTTAAGTAGAATAGAAGCTGCTAAGAGAGCATTATGGTCTTTGTATATACTACATAAAAAATATTTTCCTTCAGACATAATTAACATAATAGGATTCGGTGCATTAGCTTCTAAAATAGATCCACTAGATATTCCATATTTAAAAACTTTTGAACCGGGAGTTGATTTTCTTCATTATACAAATTATCAAGCGGCATTAAGACTTGCTAAAAAAATGTTACAAAAAAATCCTGTAGAAAATAAAAGAATAGTACTTATTACGGATGGTCATCCTAGCGCATGTTTTATTGATAATGAAAAAGAGCAGCAAAAAATACTCTCGCAAAGGCCCTACTCTCATTTTTATATTCCAGATAAAAATACAATAAATTCTATTAAGAAAAGTCATGAAATGAATTTAGATATACATTCAGGTGGATTAGTGTATTTGTGTTATAGATATAGACAGGTTGATCAATTTATAGGCGAACGTACTATAATTGAAGCCAAAAAATGTTACAAAAAAGGAATTCAAATTGATACTATAATGATAAGTGAAGAAAACTCTATGTTGAGTTATGTAAATGAAATGGAAAAATACGTAAAAGGAAGATCATACTATATTAATCCAGATTCAATAGGTAAGATGCTATTAACTGATTATATAAATAATAAAAAGAAGATTATTCATTCAAAAGATAATTTCTAATATTTATTTAGTTAATTTATAAATTAAACTCAATCTGTAATATTAACAATGAGTAATGTAGTGGAGACCATCAATTATTTAGACTGGAATCAATCTATGGATATATTAAAAAAAGCTTACAAAATAAATCTTTTTGCTCTTATAATTGGTCCTAAGGGAACAGGAAAAACATCCTTGGCAAGAAAATTTGCCTCTGAACTTAATAAGAATATTTTTTCAGTAAACTTTAGTCTTAGAACAAGGGAGTCTCATTTAGTTGGAACTAAAACTATAGAGAATGGTGAAATCAATTTTGTAGAGGGAATTTTGGTAAAGTCTATGAAAGAAGGAGGAATTCTTTATTTAGATGAATTAAATGCTGCAGAACCAGATATGCTCTTGAGATTAGATGAAGCTCTAGATGATAGGAGACAAATAATATTGAAAGAAGCAGAAGGGCAGATTATTAAAGCTAGTGAAGGCTGGTTCGTAGTTGCTACAATTAATCCTTTATCACACGTTGGCACTAAAGAATTACCACCTCAACTTTTAAGCAGATTCCCCATTAGGCTAAGTTTAGATTACCCACCAGAGGAGACTGAACTGGAAATTATTAAACAACACACTATAGTAGATAATGACAATTTAATTAATATACAACGTGCTATAAAATTAGCAAGAGCATTAAGAGAAGCAGCTGGAGTAGAGGAACTATTTTATGGGCCTAGTTTAAGAGAAACAATTGCATTTACTAAATTACTCAATATTGGTACTGATCCTAAGCTTGCAGCTGAAATAGTTTTTGCAAATGCCTATAACCAATGGGGAGAAGTAGAGTATAGAAAAGTCATGGATATGGTTATTTCGATTTTCGGTTGATAAATGTGACATTAGATACTAATAAAAAATATTTAAGAAATGATATTCTCTTAGACATAGCTACTTTTCTTGCACGTAGATGGTCTAATAATGCAAAAGTCATTGTTACGCTTTCTAAAGATAAATCTCCTCAAACAGATATTGAAAAACAACAGATTATTTTACCAACATTAAATTATTTTCATGGTGAAGAATTTCAAAGATATAGGCAATGGAGAGTTTCTTTATGGTATGAAGCAATGAGAATAAGATATACTTCTAAAGTAAAAGTCTCTCGTCAGGATCATGCATATGGATTTATTCTTAATAGTATAGAAACAAAAAGAATCGAAATATTAGGTTTACGTGGATGGCAGGGTATGACAAATGAAATAATTTTTTATGAGAGTATGTCTTGGTTGTCAAAACCTCTCCTAAATACAATATATGGAAGACATAAACTAATCGAAGCTTTTTCACAATATTTTCTTACTGGTTATATTAAAGGAGAACTATTTGGAAATGAATTTGACAAGGTAAGAGAAGCAACAGAGTTTGCAAATGAGTGTATTAGAGAAGCTCTTGATAAAAGATTAGGAACAGACTGGATTTATGACAAGGTAAGAGAAATTGTAAAAATATTACAAATAGATCCTTTATTATCAATTCCTTTGACTACTCCTCGATCTAGTATAGGTATGGCAATGAACAAATTAGATTTATTTAAGCAACTAGAGAGAATAATAAAATCAAAACTAGTCAATAAAGAATTTGACAAAGCAATAAAAGAAATTATCGAAGGAAAAGATGTAGTAAAAGAATTTGAAACTTTAGTAAAAGAAAGTAAGAAATCAGAAACAAAAGGATATGACAGTTTAGAAAACTTTGACATTAGTATTCCAAATAGAATGGATATTAATGAATCAGAAATCTATGACATAGAACTAATTCAAAAAATTAAATCAGCATTTAGAGATTGGAAAACTGGATGGGTAGAACTTCATCAAGAACAAGGCGATGAATTAGACACAGAGGCATATATTGATTCTCAGACTAAACCTTTTCTCAGCGACTTTAAATTATCAATCAGAACAAAAGTTGTGATTTTACTTGATCATTCTAGTAGTATAGAAGAAATTGAACTAAAATATAAACAAGCGACCGTAGCTTTGTGTGAAGCCCTTAGTTACTTAGGAATTGATTTTGCAGTCTATGCATTTAGTACTGAAGCAAAAAAAGTAAAATGTTGGCTAGTTAAACCCCCGAAAATACCATGGTCTGTCTTGAATGCCAGAAGATTAGCTCAAATAAGAGCAAGTGGCGGTACACCATTAGCTGAAATATACACCATTCTTTTACCTTTTATCAAATCATTTAAGCCTGAGATAATGATTACACTAACTGATGGAGAGCCTTCAAATTATGATGCCGTTAAAGAAATGGTTTTAACCTACAGGAATCTCTCTATCCACATGGCAGCCCTGGGGTTAGGAAAAGATTTAAATGATCTTATCAATATTGGTCACAATTTAAAATATCTTAATTACAATAAAACTATAGCTAGTAGAGTAGAAGATATACCAAAAAAGGTTATTAACTTGCTCAAAGTGTAATTGTTCATAAAAATAAAGATAAATATAAAGTTATAAAATCTTAATTGAGGGATTTGTTTTCTTAAGATTTTCCCAATCTGAAATGAATGTCTTTAAGCCTTTATCTGTAAGAGGATGTAAAAACATTTTTCCAAGAATATCAGGCGGTAAAGTTACTACATCTGCACCAACTTTAGCAGACTCAATCACGTGAATTGGATGGCGTATACTTGCCACAAGAATTTTAGTATTATATTGATAATTTTTGAAAATTTGGTTTATATCTCTGATAAGGCTCATGCCCTCAGCACCTATATCATCGAGTCTTCCAATAAATGGGCTTACATATGATGCTCCTGCCTTTGCAGCTAATAATGCTTGATTAGCTGAAAAAACAAGAGTTACATTTGTTTCTATTCCTTCTTCTTTTAATTTTTTAACTGCTTTTAATCCATCAGGGATCATTGGAACCTTAATAACAACATTTGAACCATATCGCTGGAGAATATAAGCTTCTTCCATTATTTGGTTGATTTCCGTAGATATTACCTCTAGGCTAACTGGTCCTTGGACTATGTTTATGATTTCTCTAATGATTTCTTCTGGATCTCCACCTTCTTTTGAAAGAAGAGTAGGATTAGTTGTTATTCCATCAACCATTCCCATTTCAGAATAATGACGAATAGAATCAAGATTAGCAGTATCAAGAAATATTTTCATTTTTTTAATTTATCAATTGTAGATAGCACAACCCGTTCTATTTCTTTTTCGGTTAGACCGTAACACTCAAGCAAAATATCTAATTCAGAATCTCTTGCAGATTCTCCAAATGTATCTCTAACTCCAATTCGTTTTACACAACAAGGATAATATTCAGAACATATCTCTGCTACCGCACTACCTAACCCCCCTATTATATTATGTTCTTCAACTGTAATAATTGCGCCAGTTTCCTGTCCAGCTTTTAACACCATATCATTATCCAATGGTTTTATTGAATAAGAATCAATTATACGAGCAGATATATTGTATTTTTCTTTCAAGATTTTAGCTGTTTTAAGAGCTTTATATACCATTAATCCGCAGCCAATAATAGTTATGTCTGACCCATCTTGCAAAATATTTCCTTTACCTATTTGGAATGTACTATCACTGTCATCGTAAAGTATTTCTGAAGAGGGACGAGCAAGTCTTACATAAAATGGACCTGGAATCTCCGCAATATTTTTAATTAGTTGGAAAACAGATACAGAATCAGCAGGTGCAAGGACTTTCATATTAGGAATTGATCTCATAATAGCTAGATCTTCAATTTGTTGATGTGATGCTCCATCTGGGCCGACTGTTAAACCAGCATGAGATACTACTAATTTAACATCTAGGCTAGGATAACATATTGCATTACGAATCTGATCTAAACACCGTCCAGGTAAAAATGCAGCATATGTGCTTGCAAATGCTGTTTTTCCAGCAATTGCTAAACCCGCTGCAATAGAAACAAGATTTGCCTCAGCTATTCCTATATTAAAAAAACGTTCAGGAAATTCATCGCCGAATTTTTTTGTTTTTAATGAATCAGTAGTATCTGCCCCTACACAGACAATATCTTTATTAATTTTACCTAAATCAACTAGAGCATTACCATATGCAGATCGCATATCCCCTTTTCTTAACTCAGAGTCTGTTAATTTCATCTTCTATTCCCAGCTCATTAGCAACAGGTATCAAAATATGCTTACGTGCAATAATCCAATCTTTTCTTATACGATTTTCATCTGCTTTTTTTAATAGGTTTCTTTCTAGCGTGACATTAGTTTTATGTTTTAACTGTAGAATTGCTGTATTTATATCTGAATTAGAAAAAACGGCGCTACCTGCTACCATAATTCGTGCTCCAGCATCATATACACGTTGAACAGTAGAAGCATCAATGCCACCATCTGCTTCAATATATCCTTTGTACCCTTTCAATTTTAAAGTCTTATTCAACTTGCTAATCTTAGATGTTATATCAGGAATAAATTTTTGTCCAGAAAAGCCAGGATTTACAGACATAACTATTATGACATCAATATCGTTCAAATAAGAAAATGCCCATTCTGGAAATTCAGTTTGTGGATTAATAGCTATACCTAAACTTATTCCTGCAGACATTACCTTCTCTCGAATGTAGCAGAATTTTTCATTATCACAAGTTTCAGCATGAATTGTAATAATATCACAACCAGCGTTAATATATTCTTCAATATGATTATATGGTTTTTCAATCATTAGATGCGCATCAAAAGGTATATTGGTTATTGGTCTTAATTTTTTAATTGTATCTGCTAAAAAAGTAATATTAGGAACGAATATCCCATCCATCACATCTAAGTGTATAATGTCTGCTCCACCTCTTTCAACTTTTTTTATTTTTTCTTCATAATTTTCTTTTTCCCCTGCGATGATCGAGGGTGCTATCATATATTCTCCTTCTAATTCTTCGATTAATAATGGAATATGCATATTATGAGGTGCTTTACCATGCCATTGTGGATTATTAGCCATATGTTTAATCCCATTTCCTTTTATGGTATTTGCAATTATAATAGTAGGTTTATCCTTTATTTCACTTGCTTTGTTCAATGCATCCATTATTTGTTCAACTTTGTGTCCATTAATTTCTATTACATTCCAGTTAAAAGCCACCCATTTATCACGTACCGGGTCCAAAGGCATTATATCTTCGGTAAATCCGTCTTGTTGAATTTTGTTGCGATCCAAAATTGCTACAAGATTATCTAATTTAAACTTAGGAGCAGCCATAGCAGCTTCCCATACTTGACCTTCATTTGTTTCACCATCACCTAGTAAAACATACACATTGTTATCTTTATTATCAATAACATTTGCCAAAGCAATTCCAATTGAAACAGAAAGACCTATACCTTCTGAACCTCCAGAATATTCTACTCCTGGTACAGAATGATGTTCTAAACGTTTTGAATACCTTACAGGATGACCTTGCAATCTAGATCCAAATTTCCTTAAATCTTTCATTTCATTTTTTGGAAAATATCCAGCTACTGCCAAGGTTGCATAGTAACCTGGAGCTGAATGTCCTTTTGAATTAATAAAATAATCTCTTTTTATCCAGGCGGGATTTGAAGAATCATGACGTAATTCCCTAAAATATAATACCCCCATTATTTCAGCAGCAGAAAAAGAGGCGCCCGGATGTCCGGATCCTGCTTCAGCAATTCCTTCGATAGCATTAATTCTAATCTCTTGAATTTTTCTTTTTAGATCTAGATAACGCATGTGAAATATCATATATCAATACCTTCAAACCACAAATGTGGCATAGAGAAACAAAATATAAAGAAAGATAAAAATCTAGCTGGAGAAATGATTCAATTAGTCACAGCAATTAAAATCAATTCAATAATTTAAAATATTATTATTGAATTTCATAATGTATGTTAAAAATTATAGCAGATGAAACAAAGATAAGTGAAAAGAGGACAGAACTTTTGGTTATTGGATGTTTTCTCAATGAAGATTATTCAGATTTACTTAATGAATTTAATGAGGAAATAAGTATTGCAGGAAAAGAAATTATTTCCCATATTCATAAATTTGGTCTATTAAATGAATTATACACCTTCGCAAAACTCCCGGCTAGAAAAATATTATTTGCAGGATTAGGTAACAAAAAGGAATTTAATACAGAGAAATCAAGAATTATTTCTGGAAAAATAATTCAATATGCAAAAGAATTTAAAATAAAAGAACTTTCTATTATCACATTTAATTTCTCTAAAGATACAATTGAATCGTTTGTAGAAGGAATTATACTTTCATCTTATTCATTTGAAAAATTTAAAACTTCCAAGAATAATAATACTATCGATAAGGTTTCGATATTGATAGAATCAAATTCAAAAGAATATCAAAAAATAATCAATGAAATATCTGTGATATGTCAAGCTGTGAATTTAGGTAGAGAAATCAGTAATTTACCTCCTAATGAATGTTCTCCAGAATATCTTGCAAAAATAGCGTTGGATTTAAAAAATCAAGGAATTAAATCTAAGATTATAAGTTTCGAATCTATGAAAGATATGGGATTAAATGGAATAGTTTCTGTAGGAGGTGGTAGTATTAATACCCCTAAACTTATAGTATTGAAATATGAAGGGACTAAAAAAGAAGAGAATCCAATTTTACTTGTAGGAAAAGCAGTAACATTTGATTCTGGTGGAATATCGATTAAACCAAGTGACAAAATGGAGGAAATGAAGTTTGATAAATGCGGTGGTGTTAACGTTATTGCAATTATGAAATCATTATCTTCTTTAAAGATAAAACATAACGTGATTGGAATAATTCCTACAGTTGAAAATATGCCTTCTAATTCTTCTTATAGACCTAGCGACATTATCAAGATGTATAATGGAAAAAGCGTGGAAGTGATTAACACAGATGCAGAGGGTAGATTAATTCTTGCAGATGCACTCGCCTTTGGAATTAAGCAATATAAACCCAAACTAATAATTGATATGGCTACACTAACAGGAGCTTGCATTATAGCATTAGGTAGTAATATAGCGGGCATAATAGGTAATGATGAAAAATTAATCAAAAAAATTCTTGACATATCTAAAGTTACTGATGAAAAAATGTGGGAATTACCATTATTAGAGGATCATCATGAGCAGATAAAAAGTAAAAATGCAGATATTAAAAATATCGGAGGACGAGCCGCCGGAGCGATCACTGCAGCAGCTTTTTTGTCAAATTTTGTAGAAAATACACCATGGGTACATCTTGACATTGCGGGAACGGCATGGAATCAGGAAGGAAGTTTGTCAAAATCATACAATCCGCCTGGAGCAACAGGTTTTGGGATACGAACAATAATCAAGTTTATTATGAATGAAAGTGAATAAAATGTAACCTCATTTAATATAATTTAAAATTTTAAAACGCCAGCACTGCCCTTTCCCAACCACTCACGTAGGTCAGTACTAGGCAGCGACGACAGGTTTGACTTCCGGGTTCGGTATGAGTCCGGGTCGCGCCCTGCCACTATGACCGGCTAAATAAAAAAATATCAAAAGGTTAATTTATTCGTTTTTAAATCTTCAAAACATACAATTAACAACAATCAGAAATGCAACCTAGCAAGAGATATAATACATAAATGTAAAAAATATAAACAAATGGGAAACCCTGAATCAACAGCGAGAGTAGCAGTTTTAGATGAAGAATTATGTAAACCAAAAAAATGTGGATTAGAATGTATTATTTATTGTCCAGTAAATAAAACAGGGGGTAAATGCATTGTTCAAAGGGAAGAGGATGCTAAAGCAGTAATTTCCGAAGATTTATGTACTGGTTGTGGAATATGTGTTAAAAAATGTCCCTTTGAAGCAATTGTAATAGTAAATTTACCAAAAGAATTAGATGAACATAAAATTCATCAATATGGAATAAATTCTTTTAGGCTCTATCATTTACCAACTCCAAAGAAAGGTTCTGTTGTCGGTCTGCTCGGTAGAAATGGTATGGGAAAATCTACTATTGTAAATATATTATCAGGGAATCTTAAACCTAATTTTGGCAATTATGATTCAAATATTCAATGGGAGCATGTTATTGAAAAGTTTCATGGTTCTGAATTAAAGTCACATTTTGAAAACATTGCTAATGGGAATTTTAAGGTATCGATAAAACCTCAGCTAGTTTATAAAATACCAAAGGTGTTCAAGGGAACAGTAGATGAAATTTTAAAGAAATTTGATGAAAATAAAACTGCAGATGAAATCTCGGAGAAACTAGGTTTGAAAAATTCCCTTAATAAAAACCTAAATGAATTAAGTGGAGGAGAATTACAGAGATTAGCAGTCACTATTGCTGCAATTAAAGATGCCGAGTACTATTTCTTTGATGAACCATCATCATATAATGATATTTATCAAAGATTGGCCGTAGCTAAAGTAATACAAAATCTTGCTTCCAAAGGAAAAACAGTTATGGTTATCGAGCATGATTTAACTTTATTAGATTATTTGTCTGACTATATTCATATATTATATGGTGAATCTGGAGCGTATGGAATTGTTTCCAGTTTACAGTCAACAAAGGCAGGAATCAATAATTTTCTCGACGGTTTTATCCCATCAGAAAATATAAGATTTAGAGAAAAAAAATTCCGATTTGATACATTCAATCCTGTTGATGATTTTATTTTAAATAATATTGTCACTCAATATTCAGAATTAGAAAAAAATTTTAACGCATTTCGTCTCAAAGTTTCGGAGGGAAAAATAAGAAAAGGTGAAGTTTTAGGAGTTATTGGAGCAAATGCATTAGGAAAAACAACTTTTATGAAAATGATTGCAGGAGTAGAAAATGCTGATACTGGAAAGATAGAAACTAATGCTAAAATTTCATATAAACCACAATATATAACTCAAGAATATGATTCTGATGTTAAGTCATTATTATACACAGCATATCAAAATATTATAGAAGGAAGCATTGCAGAAGAACAAATTCTTATTCCAATGGGAGTTAAAAAACTGTATGAAAAAAATATAAAGAATTTAAGTGGAGGAGAATTACAAAAAGTAGCAATAGCAACATCATTAATGAGAGATGTTGATATCTATGCATTAGATGAACCTTCAGCCTTTCTAGATATTGAGGAGAGAATAGCATTAGCAAAATTTATTCAGAGGTTTGTAAGAGCGCAAGGAAAATCAGCAATAATTATTGATCATGACATGCAGTTAATTGATATAGTTTCTGATTCTTTAATAATATTTAATGGGAACCCAGGTGTATACGGTATAGCTAGTAAACCCATGTCTAAAATAGAAGGTATGAACCTATTTCTTAGAGAATTAGCTATTACTTATAGAAGGGATGAGACTACTGGAAGACCACGAGTAAATAAAAATGGAAGTCAATTAGATAAATTACAAAAAAATTCAGGCGAATATTACTATATAAAAAAATAAAGATAGGTAAAAATGGGGTCCATGCTTAAAAATGCATTAAAAGATGTATTTGCAAAAGAAGAAATTGAAAAGGTTTATTCATCATTTGATATAATTGGTGATATAATAATAATTAAAATTCCAGAGGAATTAGATGGGAAAAAAGAAATTATAGCCAAAATACTGATAAATAAAATTAAGACAGTAAAAACTGTCTTTCAGCAAATCTCTTCAGTAGAAGGAGAGTACAGAACAAGAAGACTATGTTTTTTAACAGGAATCAATAAATCGATTACAGAATATAGAGAACATGGATGTATATTTAAAGTAGATGTATTAAAGACATATTTTTCTCCTCGGCTTTCTACTGAAAGACTGAGAGTTTCTAAGTTGATAAGAAATAATGAAATAATCGTTAACATGTTTGCAGGAATAGGAACTTATTCAATTATTCTTGCAAAAAAAAATCCTGATTGTATTGTATATAGCATAGATTCGAATCCTGATGCAAACGATTTATGTATTATTAATTCCAAGTTAAACAAAGTTCAAGACAGAGTTATTCCTATTTTAGGTAATGCTAGAACAATTATAGCTACTCAATTGAAGGGTAAAGCTACAAGAGTTCTTATGCCACTTCCAGAACAAGCAGCAGAATTTATTGATTCAGCGATTATGGCTCTTGAAAATAATAAAGGAATTATTCACTATTTTGCTCATATTAAAGCCAAAAGTAAATTGAATGCACTGGAAGAAGGAAAAGTAAATTGTCATAATAATTTCCAATGTTACCAATATAAGATAATTTGTGGAAGAGTAATAAGAGAGGTTGGTCCTAGAATATATCAAACGGTTTTTGATTTAGAGATACTTTAAATATTATCATCTGTAATCTCATTAGGATTAGAAGTAGAAATCATAGTATATCCAATCCAAATAAATACGGAAACAATTATTCCTATAGTTCCTATGATGGTAAGTTTTATCAAAAGCAAATCTAGATTTGAAGCAAATAATAGATATATATAGATTAGAAAAATTATTGTAGGAACAATTAAAAGAAAAATGCCAGTAGGTCTGTTACTTTTCATTATCATAAGAAATCCAATTGTAATTATATATCTAACTAAGATCTTTGGCCATTAAAAATGCGTCTTCACCATCACGATAGTATGATTTTAATCTAGATTTTATAATGAAACCTAGTTTTTTGTATAGTTGAACTGCACTTTCATTGCTTACTCTAACTTCCAAATAGATTTCATCACTTTTTCTAATAATAATACCGTTAATTCCTTCTAGCATTAATGCTGTTCCTACACCTTTTCCTTGATGTTCTTCTAAAACTGCTACGGATACCACATGACCTTTCTTTACAAAACCTAATTTTCTGAAATTCGAGAACCCAAATTCTATTTTACACATAATGTAACCAACTATCTGATTTTTTATTTCCGCCACAATAAATGCTTCAGGCAATTCTGCTAAAATAGAACTAAAAAAATAGTCAGAATAATGTTCTGGAAGTGTTAACATGTTTATATTAATAACAAATGGAAGATCTTTTTCTTCGCAATTACGAATAACATAACCACCAACACTTCTAAGAATAGATTGCAATTTCTATATTTAACTTGACAAGGTATTTAACTTTATATAATAGAACAAATTCTCTATTATAAAGAAAATAGATTTAAGCTATCTCAAGTATAAAAAAATTCTTATTGTTTTATAAAAAATGTAATACAAGGATCAGGGCAAATTGTAATCTTATTTGATTTTCCATAACGTGTGAGCATATTTTGTAAAACTTCTTTAACATTATTAAAAGTATTAAATCCTAATTTTGTTTTAGTATAATGGAAAGGTATGGAAGAAACTAGGCCAATGTAATACTCATTCTTTAAATTCTCAAGATAAACTAGATGCTCTAATCCATTTACATAATTAATTTTTTTGATTTGAGAAAGATTCAATTTACCTTCTAAATACATAGTTAAAGCGCCATCACCTATACCATGGCTATTTTCTGCTAGTAAAACAGCCATTCCTTGATTTTTCAAAATTCCTATAGAATTCCATAATGAATTTAATGAGTTAGTAAGAGTGGTATGATTTTCAAGTTCCACACCTGCGCTAATTATTAACGACTTTTGCTCATTGAGATTAAAATTAGTATTTGATTTAAAATCTGAAATTGATGATTTAATAAATGTTGAATTAAATCCACAATAAAGGCGAGAGATTCCATATTGATTAGATAAAACCTCGATAGAATAGAGACCTAATTTATCATAAAACTCTAACGCTATTTTAAGTGGCTCTCCTATTTGACCAGAATTAGGACTTATAATTTCATTAGAATGAAAAATTTCATCCATCAAACCATTTACACAATTTCTTATCAGCATAGAAGGAGTTCCGCTGAATCCAAAAAGAGGTTCATATCCAATCTTTGAAATAAAAATAACACTATCGAAATTTTTGATGTTTTCATAAAAATCTTTTTTATCCATTTGAAAAATTCTAATATTATCATCAAAATGATTTTTGAGTTGAAGAAAAGATTGCGAAAACGTTCCAATTTCAATTTCCTTTGTGATATCAGTTTTATTAATTTCTATTAAAAAAGATATTATTTTTACTATCGACTTTGAAGAGGATAAAGGAAAAATGAGAGTTTTCTTTGAAAACTCTATATCAGTTAGAATTTCTTTTATATTTTCATCAGATAATAAATTTAACTCAGGGTAACAGTAAAGTAAATTTTCTTGTTTAATATCTAACACTACATCTGTGGAACCATAACCAAGCCATATCTCTGGCATGAATATGATTATAAGAATTAAAATAAATCTGTTTCAGAATATCGATAAATGGTTTTCTAAAATATTTCATCAATTAATAATAGCATTACAAGATAAATTCAAACTGATAATCTCCATTTTGATATGCTTGCTAAAATTCGTACTTTGTCGTTAATTCTTATTTCTCCAATAACATAGGAAATGTTTAAATCAGTAATTTATATTAGATTAGAAACGATTAGCCACGGAATGAATAATATTAGTTAAAAAGTTGGAAAATCTAAAAAAACTTTTAAATTATGATCTAACTATTATAGAACAATAACCGTTAACAGATTTACAAAAAATATTAGAAATAATTGAGGAGTAATCAAGGATTTTATGTACCTTTTAAAAGGTACAATAGAATAATAAAAAATTTTTAATTCAAATGGAATAACTTATATTTTTTTTAACTATCAACGAGTTTGCAAATATTATCTATAAAAAAGAGTGGATAAATAAAGAAAAAATGTAGCTTTTCAAAAATAATTACCCTTCATATATCATAAGGTTCTTTTCTTCTAATAGGTTATGAAGATTATGTACAGCACGATATACTTCTGCTTCTTTTTTAGCCCCTGTACAAACTAACTTCCCACTTGCAAACAGAAGGATAACTGTTTTGGGATCTAACATTCTATGAATTAATCCAGGAAATTGTTCAGGTTCATACATACTGCGAGGAAGCACCCTAGCAGCTAATTCTAGATGAATTTTGCCTCCTAAACTTGCGGATGCAACAATATTTTGTATTTCAATTATGGGTTCGTTTTCAATTTGGATACTTCCTTTTTTCAGCTTTTGAACGACACTTTTGACGGCTTTGATTGCCTGATCTTCTGATTTGGCTCCTGTACATACCATTTTTCCCGAGCTAAAAATTAAAGTAGCAGTTTTTGGAGATTTAAGTCTAAAAACAAGACCAGGAAATTGATCGGGGTGATATTCAACGTCTGGAAATATTTGTGTGATTTGATTTAAATTAACCGTTTGATTTATAGTTGCTGAAGCAACAACATTCTCAATGCTTACAATGGGTTTAGTTTGCGGCATACTGGTATGCGGTTTGTGGACTATATAAATATATTATATAAACTTTTATTAAAATGATTTAGAAATAAGTATTGTTAACTTATTCTGTTCTAGTTAACTAGTATTATATAAACGAGAATTTTATAGTCATTATAATGTCATTTAGAGTAGACAAAGATTCATTAGGAGAATTTAAAGTTCCTGATAATGCATATTATGGTCCATTTACAGCTCGTGCACTAGAACAATACAAAGTAACTGGTAATAAATCTCATTTAAACCTTATAAAAGCTTATGTTATGATTAAAAGATCAGCAGCGTTAACTAATTTTGAATTACAAATTTTAGATGAGAAAATTGCCAAAGTAATTATTCAAGCTTGTGATGAAATTTTATCAGGACAATTCTTAGACCAATTTGTTGTAGACGCCATTAATTCCGGCGCTGGTACTGCTGTTAATATGAATACAAATGAAATAATCGCAAATCGGGCCTTAGAAATTCTGGGAAAAAGTAAAGGCGATTATAGGATTATTAGTCCTAATGACCATGTTAATATGTCTCAATCAAGTAATGATACATTTCCAACAGCAATGCATATTGCAATATTAATGAACATTAATTTGGTTATAAAAGCTCTTGATGTAATGATAGCATCTTTGAAAACCAAATCTTTTGATTTTAAAAATATTATAAAAATTGGACGGACTCATCTTATGGACGCTCTTCCTGTAACATTAGGCTCCGAGTTTGAAGTATATGCCTATGCACTAGAGAGAGCTAAAGAAGAAATTATCAATAGCCAAAGAAAATTAGAGTTAATTGGAATAGGTGGAACAGCAGTTGGAACTGGTGTCAATACGCCCAAAGGCTATAGAGAAAAAATTGTTAAACATCTTTCTGACATTTCAGGTGTAAATTTAAAAATGTCTGCAAACCTTCACTTTTTCCTCCAAAGCAAATTCGATATAGCTAACTTTTCTTCCGGATTAAAGAACTTGGCAATTGAACTAATAAAAATGGCTAATGATCTAAGACTTATGGCTTCTGGCCCATTAGCAGGCTTAGCAGAAATACTCATTCCAGCAGTTCATGCGGGTTCATCTATCATGCCAGGAAAGGTCAATCCTTCTTTGGCTGAATGTTTAAACATGATTTGCTTTGATATTATAGGAAAGGATGTTTCGGTAACTATGGCTGCACAAGCGGGACAGTTTGAATTAAATGTAATGATGCCAGGAATGCTAAAGAATGTTTTAGATGCCACTGACATGTTAATAAATTTCTTGCCAATTTTTGCAACGAATTTTATTAATGGAATTCAAGTAAATTCTGAAAGATTAAAACAACAAGTAGAAAAAAGTCCTATTCTCATAACCTTATTAAATCCATATGTTGGATACCTGACAGCAGCAGAAATATATAAAGAATCGTTAAGAACGGGTAGAGGAATACGAGAACTTATTTTAGGAAAAAAATTGATGAGTGAAAAGGAATTAGAAGATGCGCTATCTTATGAAAAAATCATAGGATTAGTTTAAAAATTTTTTATTTGGATAGAATACACCTAAATCTGTTGCACCAGTGCGGAATGTTTGTGATCCTAATTTCCCTCACCGTATTAGGAAATATAGTTTGGACAGTGCAGTAATAGCACTTGAAAATTGTAATTCAGAAACAGAATAATAATCCCGAGATTGAAATTTAAGGATGCCTTGATTTGACAATGACATAGATGTAAATAAAATTTCAAACATTATTTTGTCTGAAGGTGTACATGAGATAAAGTAGAAGTTAATAGATCTTATAGCCCAAATTACTTGAATCATAATAATAAAATATATGATTCTACCTAACGATTATACTTTATAAAAAAAATATAAGTTTGACATAGGACTTAGTTTCTATAAATTGTATATTAGATATTATCTAATTTCTTATATTACAGAGATTTATTTAATAAAATATGCATCCCGAGGACTTGAATAAAATTTGGTTTTGTGAAGATTGCCAAAGTAGTTTTTTTTTCAATTCCGATGCTGAAGATCATAAAGAAAAAACTGGACATAAAAAAATGAGAAAATTTAGTTCAGTATCAGGTGAAGTTATACCAAAATAAAAGCATTTGGGTTTATTTATTTGCCATGCTTGTATTAGCTATAATTCATTTAACTTGTATAATTTTGTGAGGAATTTACTTTCATGAACTATCAATTATTATTTGTTTAGGATTTTAAAATTTGTATTGGTAATTAACATTAGATTATAGATAGACATACACTTTTTTCAAAAGTAATAGCATAATAAGATTCAGAGAAAATTTTTTAACCATACATACCAGAATTTTTCCATTATTTTATTAATATTTATTATGGGTTATAAAGTTCTCATTCTGATAAAACAATAACCTTTTATCAGTATCATACAAACAAATCAGCAATATAATATAACTAGATTAACAAAATAAATATTTTAGTAATCTTATCAGAAGAAATTGTAGCATAATATATTATTATGGATATCTAATTAACATGAATATAAAACTACAGGATATTTTCTAAATCACCTATTTTTTCTGACAAGAGATCAAAACCTTGTTGCCAAAATCTTTTGTTAGAGATATCAAAACCAATTTCATTTAATAAAGTTTCTGGTTTTTTTGATCCCCCAGCAGAAAGTAAATTCAAATATTTTGGGATGAAAGATTTTCCCTCTTTTTTGTACATTTGAAACAAGGATAACACGAGAAGGTTGCCGAAAGCGTATGCATAACAATAAAAAGGAGTATGATAAAAATGTGGTATATATGTCCATTCCCACATAAAATCATCGGAAACAATTACTGAATTTCCAAACTGATCCTGGAGATTCTTTTGATATAAAGATGAGATATTATCAATATTAGCATTGTTTTCTATGACTTTATTATGCGCATCAATTTCAAATAATGTAAAATATGACTGTCTCATAATAGTTGCGTACATGTCATCTATTTGTTCTGCTAATAGAATAGATCTTTCTTGTTCTGTCATTTCTTCTGCTAACTTTTCATTCAACAACATTTCGGCAAAGACAGAAGCTGTTTCAGCTAAAGGGAGAGGAGCATGAGAGACAGCGATTGGCAGATTTGAAGAACAAATACTATGTATAGCATGCCCAAATTCATGAGCCATTGTAGAGATATCACGATACATACCATCATAATTTAATAGAACATATGGAGTTAACTTAGGAGTAATAGTAGAACAAAATGCTCCACTCATCTTTCCCTTTCTTATTTCTGCATCAACATGGTTTTTATTAAAAACTATTTCTGCATAACCTCGAAATTTAGGTTCAAATGACTCAAAAACATTTAAAACTATGTTTATTGCTTGTTCATAGGTATATCTTTTTTGTTTTATTCCTTTTTTAACAAGAGGTGCGTACAAGTGATAACGTTCTAGTTTTTTTAATTTTAACATTTTTGCTTTTAAATTGAAATATTTATGAAAAATAAAAGAATTTTTCTTGCATGTGTCCAATAATGTAGATACAACAGTATCACTTATATCATTATAGACATTTCTAACAGAAATGGGTGAATCAAAACCACGGATTTTAATGTTTTCATCATGCCATTGTACTATTAAATTTAAATATATTTCACCTAAAACTCCACTATTGTTTTTATATACATTGAACAATGATTTATATGCGGCTTTCCGTTCCTCTGATTTGTTACTTCTAACTAGTGACATTAACTTTTCCTTATTTAGAATTTTTTTTCTTTTTATTTTGTTATTTGTTTTTATTTCAAGAATAAATTCAAAATTATTTGTCATTCGATCATATATTTTGACTAATGCATTTGGTCCAGTTACTTCAAGTATATTAACAATTTTTTCTTCCTTTTCAGATAAGGTATATTTCCCTAAAACTCTTTTATGTATCAGAAAATGTTTATAAATAGGATCTACAGTTTGAATAATTCTATTCGCATCTTTTTCTTTTAGAGTATGTTTGAACCATATATCAAAAAAGATTAAATTATTAGAAATTTCAGTACTTAATAACTCCATTTCTGTAACGAAGGCAGAATATTCATTTGAAGAAGTATTGGATGAATATTGCAAATGTGCAAAACCTACCACCATATTTAATTTCTCTGAAATCTTCTCCAATTGTAATAGCATTTTAGAAAAATTTTGTGAAGAAATATTATCATTAAGTAATTTACGGTTTTCTTTGAATTTTATGACATCATCATGTAATATTTTTAAATAATTTTTTATCTTATTTTTTTCCCCATCTACTAATTCTGATAAATCCCAACAGCCTAATTGAGGTTTTTGTAATAGAGTCATGAGTATATAAAAAATTTATAACCTTGTATTAATAGTTATCAATTAAACAATATTTTAAACTCACATTAATTCTTATAAAAAGTGTTAAATTACGTTTAAGTCTAATTATAAGCATACCCATTCAGATAAACCAATAATAGATTGATAAAATGGTATTTGAAAGAATAATTTATCTTAAATCTTCCAAGAGACTATCATCACGATAATTGTTTGGATCTAATCTAAACCCTTTTGTATTTTCATAGGGAATATCACTCAGCTTAAGATGATAGTTCAAATTTCGTCTTTTAAATTGCTTTGTAAGCCATAAAACGAATTGCTGTTCAAGAGTTATTCCTTCTTCTTTGGAAATTTCTGGAAAATTTTCTATCAATTTTTCTATAAGAGAAAGGTCAAAATAGATATTGAAAAAATCCCATCCTAAAGCAGCACCATTAGATGAGACTTCACAATTAACTTTTGAGCTAACCGAAAATTGCAAATATTCTATGAATTCAACTATTTTCTTTCTTTCTTTATCAAAATTCAAACAAGACCCAGATATTATAATCATTGGTGGTTTTTCTGAGAATTTTTTCAATAATATATATATAGAATTAGAATATAAAAACAAACCTAAAAAAGCCTTTTTTAGTTGTTAGTTGTTTAATAACACTCAATAAAACTTCTAAGGCGTTTGATACTATCAGGTTTAATAAATATAAATGGTAAATTTAGGAGAAGAAAACTTTTCTTTAGATTCATAGTTTTTGTAGTTCTTAAAAAAGAAATAAAATAATAATGAATAATTCAAAAAAATATTGAATTGAATATAAATAAGATCTAGATTTCACATAATTTTATAGTCTATAAGAATACTCCAATGAATCCTTCCTCTCTTCTCATAAAGGTGATGATAGAGCATTATATGTATGTGAATGTATCTTCATTTTCTAAAGGATATATATATATATATATCTCTTTTTTCTTATCTTTGTCTTTTATATTTGATCTTAATAATATGCTTTTGTCCTTTTATAATAAGAAAATAATACAACTTTTAGAAATATAATGAAATTTCATCAATAACAATACGTAAAAGTATTTAATCGTCAACTATGAGGAATTTATATTTTAATTACTTCTAATTCAATATCCTTCAATAGATTCATTATTCTTTCTTTTTCATTACCCAACCCCTTTTGGTCAATTATTATATGGGTAACTTTTTCAAAACATTTTGAAATCATTTGGTTTAGCATATCTTTATTAATATTAAATAAATTGTATTTATTTGCTATGTGACCTATTCCATATTCAGTATTTAGTATTAGTTTGTTGAATTTGGAACCATAATGATTTCCTCCTAATCCTATTGCAATATCTTTTGCAGGACAAATTTTTTTTGTTAATGTATCTAATAAAGAATCACATACAAATGATGCATTCTCAATATTACTCCATTGGTCCTCAGAGGAGCCTATTTCAACAAACATAACAGGTTTTTTTATACTAGTGGGACCGTGATGTGTAGTTTCTATAGTTATATCACACAAAGGAACCTTTTCTCTTAATTGGAATATTTTTAAAAGATAATTCTTTTGCAATGAGGGATATGCAATTCCTAACTCACATTTATTTCCGCCATAAGAATTTGTCAAATAATTTCCTGGAAAATGACAGGTCAAAGACGGGATCTTACTTTTTGATTGATGTCTAGAAAGAAAAATTAATACATCGGTTTCTTTGCATCGAGCATCTATACTATCAGAAAATAGTAATTGGTCAGGAGATATAAACATTGAAATATTATGGTATAAAGAAGAAGTTAAATAGAAATTTTTTATTTCTTTGAATTTTTTGTCTTCTTGTAAATATTTTATCATTGTTTTACTAGCTGGATCTCTTTCCGAAGTAATTAAGGTAAATAACATATGATCAAATAGTCTAAAAACATAATATTTTAGTAATTACATCAATTAATTTATTAAATTGAAATCCAAAACCTTTAACATTAACACAAAACATCCTAAAGTATGAGTAATTGGGAAGAAAATTATCAAGATGATCGTGATGATCGAGATATTCTTACTTTACCCAATATAAAATATATAGTGGAAGGATTAAATGTATTGCTTCAAACTAACTTGGATGGAGAAAAGAGGTCCCAGGTTATTAGCTTAAGAGAAAAACTAATCAATAGGTCCAGTTCGATCATGAACGATTTTAATTGATTAAAAATATAGTATCTTCGGAAATCCTTATTGTGATTTCCAATCTTTTACAGTAGATCTTAAGTGAGTCAAGGAGCGAATTTGACCACCATTAATTTTTTTATACAAAGACCAATATATTTCACGGTTAACATCGTTTCTATCTTTTAATACTTTCAAATGGTACCTCATTGCTCTTATTTTTTTTACGTATAACTCTTTTTTTCCTGTTCTTGCTGTTTTACGACCTTTCTTAGATCCAGCACCGGTTCCATGCTTCTTTTTTATATCTAATTTTGCTTTAGCTTTACCGCGAGAGGTTCCTTTGGGCTTTGATGTCCATACAACTCCATTTTTAATTAAAGATCTAATATCTTCTCTAGTTATAGAATCCGCTATATCATCAAGCTTATCAGGCTCGAATTTAACACGATTAGAACCAACATTAAGCATTCGAGCGACTAACTCACGTTTCTTTTTAAGATTTACAACCATATCTTCTACTCATTCTCCTTTATTTGTGATTTATTTTGTAATTTAGAATCTTTCTCCTTTATTTGTGATTTATTTTGTAATTTAGAATCTTTCTCCTTTATTTGTGATTTATTTTGTAATTTAGAATCTTTTCCTGGGTTCAAAACTTTTAATCCCAATTCAGCTGCTTTAGTCAAAATTTGTTTTTTCTTTAATTTTCCAACTATACGACCTATTCTTACAGCATCTTTTTTTGAATCTAATGATAACAGGTCATTGGTATTATAGATTAAATTATCAACATATCCTGATGGATGAAGTCCCCTAACGACCTTTGGGCCTCTATATCCAACTTTTACCAATTGAGGAACGCCAGAAACTTGTAGTCTCATTTTATTATCTTTCCCTTTAGGCTTCCTCCAGTTTTCTGCAAGCCTGTCGTATCTCCAGCTTTCCTGTCTTACAAATTTAGGTCGGTGTTGAGATATTTTTTTCCGTTTTTCTAGCAGTTCCTTATTAATAACCATGAGTAAGCAGTTAAAATAGAATTTTAAATTTCAATAAATATGTTTCCCTCTGACAATGAAGAAAGTAGGTATAAAATCAAGTCAATGTTAAAAAAAATATATTAGATAACAAAAAGGTTAATAATTACAAAAAAAAATATATTTATGGGAAAATATGAATTACCTCCAGTACCTTACAGTTATGATGCACTAGAACCATATATTGACGCAAGAACTATGGAAATACATCATACAAAACACCATCAAACTTATACAGATAAACTCAATGCAGCACTTGAGAAATGTTCTCCTGAAATTCAAGAAAAAGATATTGTGGAAATATTATCTAATCTTGATCAAGTTCCTGCTGATCAAAAAAGTGCAATCAACTTTAACGGAGGAGGATTTGATAACCATCAAATATTTTGGCATAATATGAAAGCAAATGGAGGAGGTGAGCCAAGTGGATCTATTGCTAATGCAATAAATTCGTCATTTGGAAGTTTTTCAGACTTTAAAGAGAAATTCTCTTCTACTACTACATTGATTCAAGGGAGTGGATGGGGTTGGCTTGTCTATAATCCATCTACCAATAAAGTAGAATACAAAGCAATGCCAAATCAAACCAGTCCAAGAACAGAAGGTTTAATACCACTTTTAGGATGTGACGTATGGGAACATGCATACTATCTTAAATATCAGAACAAACGACCTGACTACATTTCTGCTTGGTGGAATACTATAAACTGGGAAGACGTTTCGCAACGTTTTGATAAGATCAATACATAAAGTTTTTTTCAATTCTTTTTTTATAATACAGCAAATATCATGTTAAGTAAGACGAAAGTATGACATTATTTTATTAATCAATGGATTGAATGTTTTATAATCATCACCATTAGAAGTGAATTCAATATGAAATACATTATTAGAATTTTTTAGAAAGATATATTCATCTTTGTTTATAATTAATCCTGATTGTGGAGGCGAAAATGAATAGTGTATAAATTTATTTCCATTGGAGATATCTTCTATATTGGATATATTTATATTTGTTATAGTGTTCCTTAGTTTTTCTAAATATGAATTAAAGTGGTTAGAAAAAGAATCTCCGGAATCCAGAATTTTAGATTTAATAGTAAAATATTCTTGAAATGTATCTAGAGAAGACTCTAATGGAGAAATGAAACTAATTATTATAAAGAGATCATTATCAGAAATTTGATCTATAAATTCTACATATGTCCAATCTGAGGGGTACATTAATTCTATAGAATATTTTTTATTTTCATAAGATTTAAAATCATTTTTAGCTATAGATGATTCTGCAAAAATTTGATTAAAATTAAAGAGTAATAATAAAAGTGATTGTAATAACACTACTGACCAGAATAAATTCATTTTATATTTTTAATATTAATGGGAGTTATTCCTTAATATGGTAACAATTGGTACAAAGATTATTGGTTAGGCATGATTATAAAAATTTAAGTGAGTGATACTTCTATATAGACATCATCGGGTATTCTCAATCTCATAAGTTGTCTAATAGCTTTATCATCCGCACCTAAATCAATTACTCGTCTATGAATCCTTAACTCATATTTATCCCATGTATTTGTTCCTTGGCCACAGGGAGATTTCCTTGTTACTACTTTCATTTTTTTTGTAGGTAGTGGATAAGGACCTTTTAAATTTATACCACTTTTTTCACCTATCCCTTTTATTTCAGAGCAGACTCCTTCCAAGGTAGAAAGATTGGTGCTTGTTAGTTTTATTCTAGCTTCCTGAGGCATTGTAATATTTCACTTTACTTCTTTTCGTATTTTTCTGTAATGGATTTAATAACTCCAGCTGCAATTGTAGTACCCATATCCCTTAATGCAAATCTACCAATTTCAGGGAATTCTTTGAAAGTTTCTATAGCAAGAGGTCTGACTGGTCTAATTCTTACAATTGCTGCATCTCCTGTTTTAAGAAATTTTGGTTTTTCTTCTAAAACTCCACCAGTTTTAGGATCAATTTTTGCAACAAAATCCGATAAAGTTGCTGCGACTTGTGCTGTATGAGCATGTAAAACTGGCGTATAACCTGGTGCCATAGCAGTTGGATGGTGGATTACTATTATTTGAGCTTCAAATTCTTTAGCAACACTTGGAGGTTTATCGGGATGTCCTATAACATCCCCTCTATGAATAGATTTTTTGTCAATTCCTCTTAAATTAAATCCGATATTATCACCTGCTTCGGCTGAATTCATCTGAGTATGATGCGTTTCTATAGATTTGACTTCTCCGGTTACTCCAGCAGGCATGACTATTACCTTATCATTAGCCTTAACAACACCTGTTTCTACTCTACCTACTGGAACAGTACCTACACCAGTAATTGAATATACATCTTGAATTGGAATTCTTAAGGGTTTCCCAATTGGTTTTTCTGGCGGCTCGAAAGAATCTAGTGCTTCTAACAAAGTTGGTCCTTTATACCAACCCATATTTTCAGATTTTTTTGCTAAATTATCACCTTTCCATCCAGAGACAGGGACAAAATTGACTTTACTGGTGTTATAACCCACCATTTTCAGCATTTTTTCTGCAATACCTTTGACTTCATTATATCTTGCTTCTGAATAGTTGGAATCATCCATTTTATTTAATGCAACTACTACTTGTCCTACTCCTAATGTCCTGCATAGAAATGCATGTTCTCTTGCTTGACCTCCAGGTTCGGTTGCGGCTTCTGTTTCTCCTGGTTTGGTGGATACAACTAAAATAGCCACATCAGCTTCTGAGGCACCTGTTATCATATTTTTAATGAAGTCCCTATGACCAGGGGCATCAATTAACGTAAAGAAAAACTTCGTAGTTTCAAATTTCTGAAAAGCTAGATCTATGGTAATTCCTCGATCTCTTTCATCTTTAATACTATCTAAAACCCATGCATATTTGAAAGTATCACCCTTACCAGTAGCTTCTGATTCTTTTGCAAATTGTTCTATAGTCCTTTGATCAATAACTCCTAAATCAACCATTAAATGGCCTACAATTGTAGATTTACCATTATCTACATGTCCTGTAACCACGAGATTCATATGTGGTTTTTTGCTTGAGCTCATACACGGAAGAGTATTCATCTGCTTTATTTATATTTCGATTATCAAAAATGAATATCTTCTGCAAAGGCAAGAGTAAATAAAAAAATTATTTCACTATAATTGTTGACTACAGTAAAATACATTAATAGTAATCAAGTAAAGTAATTTTTAGTTGAATAATTATAAAAAACTTTCTGATAATGAAATTGAAGTGAAGTTAAAAGAAATAAAAAACTGGCAAATCGAAAACGGTAAATTATGTAAATCTTTTGAATTTAAAAATTTTACTCAAGCCTTTGGTTTTATTACAAAGATAGCATTAGAATCAGAGAAATTAGATCATCATCCAGAATTATTTAATGTTTTTAACAAAGTAAAAATTTTTTTATCTACACACAAAGTTAATGGGTTAAGTGAATATGACTTTATATTGGCAAAGAAAATTGATGACCTTTAAGAATACAAAATAATTAATAAACTAATAATTAATTAACACTAACTGAAATTCTTGTACTTATACATCGGCATATAAAGAAAATTCATGTGGATGAGGTCTTAAAGTAACTTCTCTATATTCATTTGTTGAATGCTCTATCAATCTATCAATTACTGAGCCATCAAATATGGGTTTAAGAAACTCTCTATCGGAGTCCAAAGCCTCAGTTGCATCTAATAAACTAGTTGGTAATTGTTTTATCCCAAGTTGACGTCTTCGTTTGGAACTCATTTTGAAAATATCTTCATCAATAGGATCACCTATAGATATTTTTTTCTTTATTCCATCTAAACCAGCTGCAACAATACAAGAAAAAGCTAGATATGGATTACACGAGGGATCAGGAGCACGAAATTCAATTCTTTTCATATTTGCAAATTTTTCTCCTCTAAAATGTCCTGGAATACGTATTATAGCTGATCTATTACCAGTACTCCAAGCAACATACACAGGAGCTTCATATCCTGGAACTAATCGTCTATATGAGTTAGTTGTAGGGGCTACAATTGCAGCGAGTGCAAAAGAATGCTCCAATATACCTCCACAAAAATATCTAGCTAATTCAGAAATTTCAGCATATTCATCATTTTGGTCGAAAAATAAGTTAGTGTTATCATTCCAAAGACTGATATTAACATGTAAACCAGATCCATTATCAAGTGCTATTGGCTTTGGCATCATAGTAGCTATCATGTTGTGTTTTTTGGCAACATTTTTTACAATATATTTATAACTTTGGACAGAATCTGCAGCATTTACTAATGTATCATATAGTATATCTATTTCACATTGTCCAGCTGTTGCAACTTCATGATGATGTGCATCACATGCAATACCAAAATTATTGCTAAGAATGTCTACACATTCATTGCGGAAACCCATTAAACTATCACCTGGAGAGCTAGGAAGGTACCCTTCCTTTAGATTCATGGTATATCCAAAGCCATCAGAAGCCCAAGGAGCTTCTTTCGAAATTATTTCATAACTTTGACCATGATATGGGGTAAGGGTATTTACTAACAATTTATCAAAAACAAAAAATTCAACTTCTGGCCCCCAATATGATAAAGAATAACCATTCTCATTAACATATTTTTCAGCTTTCTTTGCTATACCTCGAGGATCCCGCAAAAATTGTATTCTATTAGATCCTCCCCTTAAAATATCGCAAATCAGTCTACATGTTTTGTATTTCTCTATCCAAGGAATTATAGCATAAGTAGAAGGGTCTGGTCTAACAATTAAATCAGATTCATGAATTTCAGTAAATCCACGGATTGAAGAACCATCAACTTTTGGTAATCCATTTTCAAAATCGGTTTTTTTAAACATATTTGCAGAAATAGTAATATGATGAAATTTTCCAAAAAGTCCAGTAAATTGTAAATCTATAAACTTGATATCGTCTTTTTCTAATTTATCCATAATGTCATCAGTGCTAAAATCTTGTTGTTCAATTCTTCCTTCAATAATCCTATATGGCAAATCAGTTGGTAATAATTAAGGATCTCATAATTAAGGCTTTCAGAAATTTAAATAGATAAACGGAATTATTTATAACTTGATTCTGCTACCATATTATTAACTTAATGTCTGACAATTCGGAAGAGTATTTCACATTAGAAATGGCATATAATATTCTTTTAAAAGAATATCAAATTTCTTCATTACAGGAAATACCTTATGATACATATCAGAGACTAGCTATTACAATTGGAAATTTAAAGGCAAAAGAGTATGACATTCTTGAAAAAAGAATTGTGCAGAAAATTATCGAAAATTTATCGATAATATCGAATCTTTTACTGCAAATTAGAATAGAAAAAATCCTTATAGGAAATATAAACTCAAATTTAGAGATAGGGTATTCTAAAATGACAGATGAAGAAAAATTTATAATCGATGGAGAAATTCAGTCAAAAAGAAAGAGAAAAGAAATAACGACCTTAATAACCAATGGCCAGTCAAAGATTTTAGAAAAAATAACAGATACAATTAAACAAAAAAAATTACTAATTATGTTTGTAAAACCAATGGAGCAATTTGTTGGAGTTGATATGTATAAATATGGCCCTTTTAGCGTTGATGATGTGGCAAACTTACCTTTTGAAAATGCATTATCTCTTGTTAATAATAAAATTGCAACTGAGATCGCTCCTATCTTTGATTAATATTTAATTGGAAGGAGGAAAGAAAAATATTATGAATATTATTCATTAAATTATTGACACATAATGAAATAGATATTGACCAATTTATTTTGCTAACAATTTATCCTAGTATTGCACTATTTGGAATTACATTTTTTGCAAAAAAGGCTAAGTTAGTATCATCTATCCAATATTGTTTACAGGCTTTTTCATGTATTGTATTTTCTGTTATCTATCTGATTTTTATTCCTAATGGAGGAGCTCAAGGGTTAGCACTAGTATTACTATTGTTTAGTGGTATATTATTATTATTGGCTAGAAAACATGCAATTCATCCGGAGGAAAATGATAGATCATCATCGAGGAAAATCCCATTTATTTAATAGATTTTAAGAGCCTTGTCACGATAAAAATGTAAATTAGAATAAAAATTTGTTTAAAACAAGAATTTAAAAGTAGGAAATATTTGCTGGTATATGTTTTAAGTAGTGTCCTTATTTTCGTCCTTCTTTACTTCGTTTTCCTTTAAGCTTTCTTGATAAGATGATACTAAAACAACATTATCATCAAGGGACATTCGTACACGTACTTTTCTTGGTGGATTTGTTTTGCCTTGTTTCCAGATTTCTTTATTTAACTCTTGATCTATTTTTATATTTTCATTTTTCATATGACGTTTGGCGAATTCCTTAATCATATTGATTACTCTATCAGTTCGGCGATATTGAGGAGTTAACCAAGCCTTTCCTAGATTAATGGTATATACATGAGTTGTATTCTCATCAGTTTTTGACATCTTCATAAATCACCATTCATTATCCTACGTTAACATCGGATCTTCTCCATAGTCTACGCTTTGGATTGGATCGTACTTGTCTATGCGTCTTAATAATAACCCATGCAGGCACAGGCCTATTTTGTTTAATTTTCCTAATTAATCTTTTTTTTCTAGATGTATTCTTTCGGGCGGCCATCCCAGTAAAAGAATGCTATTTCTTACTTTTAAGTGTTGATAGGTAAATTCAAGATATAAATAATTAAACTACATAAAAATAATATAAAAGTAAACTAAGTTTAAAATATGGTAGAACTGTGTAATATATGTTTTGAGTTCTTTAAGGCAAATAAAAGTATAAAAGATATTAAGAATATTAAAATTGTTGAAAAGAATCAATGTAATGGATTATACCATAAAAAATTAATAGATAGTTTCAAAACATAATCTAAACTCTAGTTATTTATTGTTATAATTGCATTTTTCACAACGATCATAGGTATCACCATCGAGATGATTAAAATGAGTTTTACACGATCTACACGTATGGTGAATTTCTTCAAATCCATCAAAAGCTTTAAACGTAAAATATTCTAAATCTATACTTTTACATTTTATACATCTGCAACTACAGAACATACACAATAAATAATTTTAATATATAAATTAGTTTTTATATTTATAAGAAAAATCGATGATTAAATAACCCTTCTTAATGGCCACATTAAGATAACTTAAGATGATTCATTAACAAATCTATTTTGTAATCTTATTTGAACTCTAAGAATTCTGCAAAAAGTGAATATTGAGAAGAGTCAACCACCTTGACCTTAATTATTTGTCCAACACTTAGGTTTAATGTATCAGAGTTATTTATAATCACTGATTTATATGCGTAATTTCTTCCCTGAACTAACGTATTTGTTATTTCATCAATATATACATCGCCAATCCACCCTTTCCAGAGAGTATTCCTTTTTTTTGATATCTCACGGGAAATACTATGTAAAATTGTAGAACGGAGTTTTTTTTGATCTGAGGGTATATTCTTTAACCTTGATGAAACTGTACCTGATCTCTGACTATATTTTGATATATTTATGATATCTGGCTCATACTCTTTAATTAAATCCATTGTCAATTTAAAATCCTCCTCTGTCTCGTTTGGAAAACCTACTATAACATCAGTTGCTATTGTAATTTCAGGGATAGATTTTCGAAACTCGTATACAGCCTTTTTAAAAATTTTAATATCATGACCTCTATACATCTGTTTTAAAATTTTATTACTGCCACTTTGGACTGGTATATGTAAGAATTTAAATATTTTCTCTTCATTTTTATATACTAATATAAGGTCATATAATATCTCTGATAAATACATTGGATTCAGCATTCCTACTCGAATTTTATAATCCCCCTCTAGTTGTGTACATAACTTTAGCAATTCAACCAAATTTGAGTTTATATCTTTTCCATAACAGCCGTTGTCAGTTGACGTTAACCATATTTCATTACAACCATCTTTAACATCATTTTTTATTTGGCTAATTATGGACCCAGGGCGATAACTTTTAAGATTACCCTTTGAAAGTTTAGTCTGACAAAAGGAACAATTACTTAAACAACCAGATGCGATTTCTACAATACTAATAGATTTATTTACTCTTAACCTTGGTAAGTTTACTTTCTCTTCCGATGAGTCATCAAGAAATACAATTTTATTATTTGAAAATGTAAGATTAACAGCTTCTACTGATCTATCTAAAGAATTTGGACCTAATAAGCTGACGTTTGGATTAATTTTTTCTATTTTTTTTCGTTCGGTTTTGGTAAGACATCCTGCTACTAGTAATGGTTTATTGTCTACAGTTAATTGCTTAATTCGGTGGAGCATTTTATGTTCAGTAGAGTCTTTAACTGAACATGTTACAATTATATTAAGATCTGATTCATCAATACAATGCACTATATTATACCCATGACTATTTAAGGTGCCAGCTATAATTTCTGAATCTGCAATATTGGCAGAGCATCCATATGCTTCAATCCATACATTTTTTTTAGTATTTCTATTCGGTTTTATTTTATTGTCTAATTTAGAGATAATATCATAATTATTTATTTTGACATCCTTTTTCAAAATTGAGATATATTCAATAAGATCTGGTTTTAATTTTTGCATTAGTGTTATTATAATATTAAATCCAGTATTCTATATAATTATTGAGATTATCGAACTAAAACCATCGATAAGAAGAAAATAGGGTCTAAGAAGAATATTTTTTTTCCAATTTACTATATGCAGATAAGTTGACAAGATCATTGAATTCTTGAAAAGTAATCATTTTATTTTTCAATTCTTTAGTTGTGCCCGTTTTCTTTAAGGTTTCAAGGGTTTGTTTTATTGCAAAAGTAGCTGAATATAATGCAGATAATGGAAAAACGACCATTTTAAAGCCCATTTTTCTTAGTTGGTCAGCAGTTAGATTAGGGGTTATTCCTTCCTCAATCATATTTGCTAGTAAAGGAGCCTTAATTTCTTTTGCAATCAATTCCATTTGATCAATAGTTTTGGGCGCTTCAATAAAAATAACATCTGCTCCGATTCTTTTGTACTCTTTTCCTCTTTCTATTGCTTCTTCAATTCCAAATTGTGCAAGGGAATCTGTTCTTGCGACTATGATAAATTCATTATCTTCTCTTGCATCTATGGCAGCATGTAATTTGAGAATATATTCCTCTTTTGAAATAACGGTTTTGCCAGTCATATGACCACACCTTTTAGGCCATACTTGATCTTCTAAAAAAATTCCTTTTGCACCGATTCTTTCTAAATCTTTAACAATTTTCCAAACGTTTAAAGGATTTCCATATCCTGTATCTATATCAACAAGAATTGGTATATTTACAGAATTAATAATTCTTTTTGCATTTTCCAAAGTTTCCCCAGCATTCAGGAACCCAAAATCGGGCATTCCTAACAAAGAGGCTGATGTACCATACCCTGTTTGAAATGCTGTTTCAAATCCTACATCTTCGGCAATTTTAGCGGTTAAAGCATCATATACTCCTGGAAGGATTATAATATCATTAGCATCCGCTAGACGTTCTTTTATAGAGATTTTTCTTTTATTATGCATCTCACTACTTTAACAGATTTATTAATTAATAAATAGATTTAAAAATTATTTGTTAATTTTTAATTTCATAAATGTCGTAATTAGTTTCAGAATATTTAGAAATGCCAACCATACATTCTCTGCAAGAATAATATTTAACTGGAGGATCATGACATATAGACCCATTTAACCATATCATAATGTTTCCGCACACAGGACATTTCATAGTCATTAATAAACCTTTAATAAAATTCAATATATATTTTTTTAATACTTTATTATTCTAATATTAGATACTATTCAAAAATTCTGATGAGTATCCTACTAATTTACAGAAATATTAATAAATCGCTAGTGATATTATAAATATATGATTTCCCATTGGTTTTCGAGAGTAAATAGTGTTATACCCAGAGGGTTCTCTAGACAATACATTTTAAACTTGTTAAAAGAGAAACCAATGAGCGGCAAAGAAATCATAGATTTTGCAATTTATGAAAGCGAAGGAAAATGGAAACCATCTC
>OCZS010000013.1_pt1 | contig 53072 bp, 47 predicted proteins | sample 1539071 | NCBI WGS metagenome assembly OCZS01 (sample SAMEA3113584, study PRJEB22503) | soil metagenome
CCGAGGTGCTCCTCGAGGAGTCGATCCTCGGCTGGAAGGAGTACGAGCTCGAGGTGATGCGCGACCACGCCGACAACGTCGTCGTCGTGTGCTCCATCGAGAACCTCGACCCGATGGGCGTCCACACGGGTGACTCGATCACCGTCGCGCCCGCCCTGACCCTCACCGACCGGGAGTACCAACGGCTGCGCGACATCGGCATCGCCGTCATCCGCGAGGTGGGCGTCGACACCGGCGGCTGCAACATCCAGTTCGCGGTGAACCCGGCCGACGGCCGGGTCATCGTCATCGAGATGAACCCACGGGTCTCCCGCTCCTCAGCGCTGGCGTCGAAGGCGACCGGCTTCCCGATCGCGAAGATCGCGGCGAAGCTCGCGATCGGCTACACCCTCGACGAGGTGCCCAACGACATCACCCAGCAGACCCCTGCCTCGTTCGAGCCGACGCTCGACTACGTCGTCGTCAAGGTGCCACGCTTCGCCTTCGAGAAGTTCCCGGCGGCCGACGACACGCTGACGACGACGATGAAGTCGGTCGGCGAGGCGATGTCGATCGGCCGCTCGTTCACCGAGGCCCTCCAGAAGGCGTTGCGCTCCCTGGAGAAGAAGGGCAGCAGCTTCCACTGGGACGGAGAGCGTCCCACCACGCAGGAGGCTCGCGCGCTGCTCGACGAGGCGCGCCGCCCCACGGACGGCCGCCTCGTGCTCGTCCAACAGGCGCTGCGCGGTGGGCTCTCCGTCGAGGAGGTGCACGATGCGACCGGCATCGACCCCTGGTTCCTCGACCAGATGTCCCTCATCGAGGACCTGGCGGATGCCGTCGCCGCCGCTCCGGAGCTCACCCCCGACCTCCTCCGGTCGGCGAAGCGACACGGGTTCAGCGACGCCCAGCTGGGCTCGTTGCGGGGGATGCCGGAAGCGGTCGTCCGCGGCGTGCGCCATGCGCTCGGTGTCCGCCCCGTCTTCAAGACGGTCGACACGTGCGCCGCCGAGTTCGCGGCGCGGACGCCCTACCACTACAGCACGTACGACGAGGAGACCGAGGTCGCTCCCCGGGAGCGGCCGGCGGTGCTCATCCTCGGGTCCGGGCCCAACCGCATCGGCCAAGGGGTGGAGTTCGACTACTCCTGTGTGCACGCCTCGTTCGCCCTGCGCGACGCCGGCTACGACACGGTGATGGTCAACTGCAACCCCGAGACGGTCTCGACGGACTACGACACGAGCAGCCGCCTCTACTTCGAGCCGCTCACCCTCGAGGACGTGCTCGAGGTCGTCCACGCCGAGACCCGGGCAGGTCCTGTGGCCGGCGTCATCGTGCAGCTGGGCGGGCAGACCCCGCTCGGGCTCGCCAAGGCGCTCAAGGCCGAAGGGGTGCCCATCGTCGGCACCAGCCCGGAGGCCATCGACCTCGCGGAGGACCGCGGCGCCTTCGGCCGGGTGCTGCACGAGGCAGGTCTGCCCGCTCCCAAGCACGGCACGGCGTACAGCGCGGCAGAAGCGGTGGAGATCGCCCGCGAGATCGGCTACCCCGTGCTCGTCCGGCCGTCGTACGTGCTCGGCGGGCGCGGCATGGAGATCGTCTACGACGACGACACCTTGTCGGGCTACGTCGAGCGGGCGACGCTCGCGGGCCCCGAGCACCCGGTGCTCGTCGACCGGTTCCTCGACGACGCCATCGAGATCGACGTCGACGTCCTCTTCGACGGCGAGGAGATGTACCTCGGCGGGATCATGGAGCACATCGAGGAGGCCGGGATCCACTCGGGCGACTCCTCGTGCACCCTGCCGCCGGTCACGCTCGGAGCGAGCGAGCTGGACCGGGTCCGGGTCTCGGTGAGGAAGCTGGCGGAGGGCATCGGGGTGAAGGGGCTCATGAACGTGCAGTTCGCCCTCGCCCAGGACATCCTCTACGTCCTCGAGGCGAACCCCCGCGCCTCGCGGACCGTGCCGTTCGTGGCCAAGGCGACCGGAGTGCCGATCGCCAAGGCGGCCGCCCGGATCATGCTCGGCGCCACCATCGCCGAGCTCCGCGCCGAGGGGCTGCTGCCGGCGAACACCGACGGGGGCAGGATGCCGGCTCACGCCCCCATGTCCGTCAAGGAGGCGGTGCTGCCGTTCAAGCGGTTCCGCACCGCCGAAGGCCTCGTCGTCGACAGCCTGCTCGGCCCGGAGATGAGGTCCACCGGCGAGGTGATGGGCATCGACCACGACTTCGGCCGCGCCTTCGCCAAGGCGCAGCTGGGTGCGATCAGCGGGCTCCCCACGAAGGGAACGGTGTTCGTCTCGGTCGCCAACCGGGACAAGCGGGCCATCATCTTTCCCGTCAAGCGCCTCGTCGACCTCGGGTTCCGCATCGTGTCGACCTCGGGCACGGCAGAGGTGTTGCGGCGCAACGCGATCGACGCCGAGGTCGTCCTCAAGCACGCCGAGCGGGGCCCGGACGGACGCTCGATCGTGGACTGGATCAACGCCGGCGAGGTCGACATGGTGGTCAACACCCCCAGCGGGCCGAGTGCATCGGCACGAGCCGACGGGTACGCGATCCGGGCGGCGACGACCGCCATGGACAAGCCGATCATCACGACCGTGCAGCAGCTGGCCGCGGCCGTGCAGGCCATCGAGGCGGTGCTCGTCGGGGACCTCGACGTCACGTCGCTCCAGGACCACGCCTCCGCGCTCGACCTCTACGGCGTCGAGCCGGCCGGCGCGGGCACGGCCGTCGGGGCCCCGGCGTGAGCGGCGTCGTCCAGGTCGCCGGCGAGCTCATCGCCACCCGGCGAGCCGGCGCCTACCACCACCTCACCATCGTCAGCCCAGGGGTCGCCGAGCTCGCCAGGCCGGGCCAGTTCGTCGCCCTGGCCGTCGGTGGGGCGACCTCCGCCAACCTCCTGCGGCGGTGCTTCTCGATCCACCGGGCCAAACCGTCCGGGACCTATGGCGGCACCGTGGACGTGGTCGTGGCGGCGCACGGCGCGGGCACCACCTGGCTCACCGGCCTGCGCCCGCACGACCCGGTGGACGTCGTTGGACCGTTGGGGCGCCCCTTCCCCCTGCCCGCCGACGCGGTTCCCTGTGTGCTCGTCGGTGGCGGCTACGGCTCGGCCCCGCTCTTCTGGCTCGCGGAGGCGCTGCAGGCCCGGGGGTGCCAGGTCGAGATGGTGCTCGGCGCGGCATCCGACGACCGCCTCTTCGGGGTCGTGGAGGCCCGCCGCACCGCAGACGGTGTCGTCGTGACGACGGACGACGGGTCCGCGGGCCGTCGGGGCTGGGTCTCGGACGTCCTCGGTGACGTTCTCGATCGCACCGGTGCGGGTGTCGTCTACGGGTGCGGCCCGATGGCGATGCTGCGATCGGTCACCGAGATCGCCGACGCCCACGGGGCGGTCGCCCAGGTAGCCGTCGAGGAGTCGATGGCCTGCGGTGTCGGCGTCTGCATGACCTGCGTCCTGCCGGTGACCGGCAACGACGGGGTGACCCGCATGGTCCGCTCGTGTGTCGAGGGCCCGGTCTTCCGGGGTGACCGTGTGCGGTGGGACGCCTTCGCCGACGGGGTGTGCCGGGTGCCGGCCGATACCCTCGGGGCCCCGTCGGCGGGTGGCCACTGATGGTGGACATGTCGACCGCGCTCGCCTCGATGGTCCTGCCCAACCCGGTGATGACGGCGTCCGGCTGTGCGGCGAACGGCCATGAGCTGCACCGCTTCTTCCCTGTCTCCGAGCTCGGCGCCTTCGTCACGAAGACCGTCATGGCGGCCCCGCGCTCGGGTCGCGGCACGCCGCGGATGGCCGAGACGGCATCCGGCATGCTGAACTCGATCGGGCTCCAGGGACCCGGGATCGACGCGTTCGCCAAGGAGGACCTCCCTTGGCTCGGCTCCGTCGGAGCTCGGGCCCTCGTCTCCATCGCCGGCACGACCGCCGAGGAGTTCGCCGACGTCGCCGAGCGACTCGCGAGCAGCCCGGCATACGATGCGGTCGTCGGGGTCGAGGTCAACATCTCGTGCCCCAACGTCGCCAACCGCGGTCTGGTCTTCGCCTGCGACCCGGTCTCCTCCGAGCGGGTCGTGCGGCTCGTGCGCGAGCGGCTCCCAGAGGGCACCCCGATGTTCGCCAAGCTCACCCCCGACGTGACGGACATCGTCTCGGTCGCCGCGGCGGCACTGCGTGCGGGTGCGGACGGCCTGACGATGATCAACACCCTCCTCGGCATGGCCATCGACACCGACCTGCTGCGACCGCAGCTCGCCGGCGTCACGGGGGGCCTGTCCGGGCCCGCGATCCGCCCGGTCGCCGTGCGGGCGCTGTGGGAGGTCACCGCGGCCATGCGCGAGGGACGGCTGCCGACCGCGCCCCTCATCGGAGTCGGGGGAGTGCGCACCGGGCGCGACGCCCTCGAGCTCGTGGCTGCCGGGGCCTCGGCGGTCCAGGTCGGCACCGCCACCTTCCACGACCCCTCGCGCCCGCGTCGGGTCGTCGACGAGCTCGAGGCCGAGGTCGCCCGACACGGCTTCGGCCGGTTCACCGACGCCGTCGGCATCGCTCACGACAGGACGGCACGCCCGTGACCCGGGCCGTCCGGAGCTACGGCGAGCTCCTCCGAGCGGCGATGGCAGAGCACGGCCCGTTGTGCGTCGGCATCGACCCGCATGCTGCGCTCCTCGCGCAGTGGGGGCTCCCGGACACCGTCGACGGGCTCGAGAGGTTCGCGATGACCTGCGTCGAGGCGTTCGGGGGAGAGGTGGCAGCCGTCAAGCCGCAGTCGGCGTTCTTCGAGCGGTTCGGGTCGAGAGGTGTCGCCGTCCTCGAGCGCACGCTCGAGGGGCTGCGCGACGCCGGCACCCTCTCGCTCCTCGACATCAAGCGGGGTGACATCGGCACGACGATGGCGGGGTACGCGGAGGCCTACCTCTCCGACGCCTCCCCCTTGCGAGCGGACGCCATCACCGTGAGCCCGTTCCTGGGCTACGAGTCCCTCCGACCGGCGCTCGACCTCGCGGCGGCACGTGGCCGGGGGGTCTTCGTCCTCACCCTGACGTCGAACCCGGAAGGCGCCTCGGTGCAGCACGCGGCCGTGAACGGGCGGACGGTCGCCGCGTCGGTGGTCGACGGGGTGAGGGAGGACAACACGGCGGCCCGTGTCACCGGCTCCTTGGGCAGCGTCGGCATCGTGGTCGGTGCCACCGTGGGCAGCGCCGTGGTGGACCTCGGGCTCGACCTCGCAGCGGCATCCGGGCCGATCCTGGCGCCGGGCATCGGTGCGCAAGGAGGGACGGCTCTCGCTCTCCGCAGCACCTTCGGCACCGCCGTGGGGCAGGTCCTGGGCAGCAGCAGCCGCGAGGTCCTCACCGCCGGGCCGGACCCGGCGCGGCTGCGCGAGGCAGCTCGGCGAGTGTCCGCCCAGCTCGCCGACGGGGTGGCTGGCAGTGGGTGACGACGCGACCCGGGGAGGGTCGTCGCATTCAGGTCGTCGCGATAGAGTCGCAGCCGTACAGTCGGGCGTTGAGAAGCCAGCGTCCGCATGGCGAAGAAGGACTTCCTGTGGCACTTCCGCCGCTCACACCTGAACAGCGCGCCGCGGCACTCGAGAAGGCCGCAGCCTCCCGCCGGGAGCGTGCCGAGGTCAAGCACCGGCTCAAGCATTCCGGCGCCTCCCTCAACGAGGTCATCGCCGACGGCAAGACCAATGACGTCATCGGCAAGATGCGAGTCTCGGCGCTCCTGGAGTCGATGCCCGGTGTCGGCCGTGTCCGCGCCCGCCAGATCATGGATGAGGTCGGCATCTCGGAGAGCCGTCGGGTCCGTGGTCTCGGACAGAACCAGGTCGCGGCGCTCCTCGAGCGCTTCGGGCGGTCGTGACGGGGCGCTCACGCCTCACCGTCCTCGCCGGTCCGACCGCCGTCGGCAAGGGCACCGTCGCGGGCTACGTCCGCGAGCACCACCCCGAGGTCTGGCTCTCCGTCTCGGTGACCACCCGCAGGCCTCGGCCCCGAGAGGCCGACGGCGTCCACTACCACTTCGTCGACGACGCCGAGTTCGACCGGATGGTCGTCGAGGGGGAGCTGCTCGAGTGGGCTGTCGTGCACGGCCTCGCGCGGTACGGCACCCCGCGCAGACCCGTCGAGGAGGCACTGGCCGCGGGCCGCCCGGTCCTCCTCGAGATCGACCTCCATGGCGCCCGTCAGGTGCGGGAGAGCATGCCCGACGCCTTCTTCGTCTTCCTCGCCCCGCCGACGTGGGAGGAGCTGGTCCGCCGCCTCGTCGGGCGGGGCACCGAGGCGGAGCCGGAGCGTGAGGCCCGGCTGGGCACCGCCAGGGTCGAGCTCGCAGCGGCAGCCGAGTTCGACGTGGTCGTGCTCAACGACGACGTTCGGCGCGCGGCCGAGGAACTCGTATCATTGATGAGATCACCCGAACCCATAGCGAAGCGAGACTGAGCGTGTCCGGAACCCTGGCCGACCCCATCGGGATCACCAACCCGCCGATCGACGAGCTGCTCGAGCGCGCCGACTCCAAGTACGCCCTCGTGCTCTACTCGGCCAAGCGGGCCCGGCAGATCAACGCCTACTACGCCCAGCTCCAGGAGGGCCTGCTCGAGTACGTCGGCCCTCTGGTCGACTCCGAGGTGCACGAGAAGCCGATGTCCATCGCGCTGCGCGAGATCAACGAGGGCCTCCTCACCTCCACGCCGACCGAGGAGTGACCCCGTGAGGGTCGTCCTCGGAGTCGCCGGGGGCATCGCGGCATACAAGGCCTGCTCGCTCCTGCGACTGCTCACCGAGGGCGGCCACGACGTCACCGTGGTGCCCACCGCCGGCGCCCTGCGCTTCGTCGGGGAGGCGACGTGGGCGGCCCTCTCCGGCAAGCCGGTCCCCACCGACGTGTGGTCGGACATCACCGAGGTGCCGCACGTCCGGCTCGGCCAGCAGGCCGACCTCGTCGTCGTGGCACCGGCGACCGCCGACCTGCTCGCGCGCGCCGCCACCGGCCAGGCCGACGACCTCCTCACCAACGTCCTGCTCACCGCGCGCTGCCCGGTCGTCATGGCCCCGGCGATGCACACCGAGATGTGGGAGCACGCCGCCACGCAGGCGAACGTCGCGACGCTCACCGAGCGGGGGGTGCACGTCGTGCCCCCGGCATCCGGGCGTCTCACCGGACGTGACACCGGCCCCGGCCGGCTGCCGGAGCCGGAGGAGCTGTATGCCGTCTGCGCCCGTCTGCTCGCCCGTGCCTCGTCCGCCTCCCCGACGTCGTCTGTGGGGATGCCGCCGACACCCGCTGTCGACGGCGTCTCGCCGCGATCTGACAGACGAGGTGGGGGAGCGGGGGACCTCATCGGGCGGCGGGTGGTCGTCACAGCCGGCGGTACGCGGGAACCGCTGGACCCGGTGCGCTACCTCGGGAACCGTTCGTCCGGCAAGCAGGGACATGCCCTGGCCGAGGTCGCAGCGGCCCGGGGTGCTCGGGTGACGCTGATCTCGTCCTCCTCACTCCTGCCGCCGCCGGGAGTGGAGGTCGTCCGGGTCGAGACGGCGCTCGACCTCGAAGCGGCGCTCGCCGAGGTCGCCCCCGGCGCGGACGCCGTCGTCATGGCGGCCGCCGTCGCGGACTTCCGACCCGCCGAGTACGCGGAGCACAAGATCAAGAAGACCCACGCGAGTGGTGGCGACGGCTCCCTCGACGCCTCTGCGCCGGTCGTCACGCTGGTGCGCAACCCCGACATCCTCGCCGGGCTGGTGCAGGCCCGGGGCGACGCCGCGTCGCCGGTGCTCGTGGGGTTCGCGGCGGAGACCGGCGACGGGAACGGATCGGTGCTCGAGCACGCCCGGGCGAAGCTGGCCCGCAAGGGGTGCGACCTGCTCGTCGTCAACGAGGTGGGCCTCGACAAGGCGTTCGGCCGCGACGACAACACCGTCCACATCCTGCGCCGCGGCACCGACGAGGTCAGCGACGTGGGTCCGGCCTCCAAGGTCGAGGTCGCGCGCGCCGTCTGGGACGCGGTTCTTCCGCTGCTCTGACCTCCCTGTCCGGCCCGGGCGGGGACAGGGGGACGAGAGGGGTCAGTGACGGGCAGTGGCGTGGTTGTCGGCGTCGACGTGCTGCTCGGTCTCGTCACCCTCGTGGTCCTCCGCCGCGACCTCGTCCCCCTCGACCTGGTCCGGCTCCACCTCCGCCTGCCGAGGATCCGCGAGGTCGCCCCGCGCATCCTCACCCTGCGCCTCGTCACCCTCCGGCTGCTGGATGCCGCCGTGAGCCTCCTCGGCCGTCGTGTCGTCGTGCTCTCCGGTGGCCAGTTCGTCGGTGCTGGACTCGCCGGTGTGCCCGGCGCCCTCATCCTGGGCACCCGCTGCGGACGCTGGGACCGGGGCGTCCACGGTCGCGGCGACGCCGGCATCCCTCGGCTCCTCCGTCGAGGGGGAGCCGAGGTTGGTGGGTCCACCACCCAGTGTCGCGAGCATGTTGCGCACGTTGCTGAGCTGCGCGGTGATGCTGTCACGACGAGCGGTGGCCGCGGCGAGCTCGCGCTCGGAGTCGCGACGGATGCGGTCGGCCTGCTCCTTCGCGGAGCTCACCAGGGTGGAGGCCTCCCTGCGCGCTGCCTCGAGCGCACGAGCGGCCTCGTCGGCCTTGGTCCGGTGGTCCTCCTCGGACTCCCTGGCCAGGAGGTCGGCGCGCTCCTGGACCGCGGCGAGCGCCTGGTCCTGCTTGGCCATCTGCGCGGTGAACTCCGCCGCGGACCGCTCGCGACGCTCGCCGAGGGTGCGCTCGAAGTCCGCCGCGGAGGCGGCCGCGGTGGCCCGCTGCTTCTCGAAGTAGGCCTCCGCCTCCTCGCGGCGGGCGGCCGCCTCGCGCGCGGCGTCGTCGATGATGGCGTCGGCCTCCTTCTTCGCGCGCGACAGCGTCTCCGACGTCTCGACCTCCGCCTTGGAGCGCATCTCCTCGGCGTACCGGTCCGCCTCGGCCCGGGTCAGGGCGGCGGCCTCCTGTGCGCCGCGGCGGATCTCGTCGACGTCCGCATTCGCCCCCTCCCGCATCGCGGCGGCCTCCTCGTCGGCGAGCCCCAGCATCGCGCCGATCCGTTGACCGAGGTCCGCGAAGGTCGGGCTCGACACCGTGCGCGTCTGTGCCTCGAGCTCGGTGATCGCGCGGCGCTGGTCCTCGAGCTCCTCGCTGAGCGCCTCGTGGACGTGCCGGAGCTTGCTCAGCTCGACGGCGCTCTGGGCCGCCTCCTGCCGAGCGGCCTCCGCGATCTGCTCCAGGGCCGTGACGTGCTGGTCGACCTGGACGGGGTCGTAGCCGCGGAAGACAGTGGGGAACTCCGGCTGGTTCATGGGGACTCCTGGTCGGGGGTGGGAGGGTGGGGTTGTTCCTGAATCGCCAGGGCGTCGATGACCCCGGAAAGGTTGCCGAGCTGTGCGGTGATGGCGTCCCGCCGGGCAGCGAGTGTATGCACCTCGGCGCGGGCCCGCTCCACCGCGGCCTGGGCCTCAGCGCGGACGGCGTCGGCGCGCACCCTCGCCTCCTCGGAGGCCTTCATGATCTCGGCGCGGGCGGCCCGGTGGTACTCGTGAGCCTCCCGGTGCATCCGCTCCACGTCCTCCGCCGCGCGCTGCCGGACCGTCCGGGCGCCCAGGTCGGCGTCCGCCAGACGGCGGTCCGCGCGTTGCCGGGCCTCCGCCTCGCGGACCTGCGCCTCCGCGACGATGCGCTCCGACTCACGACCGGCCGCCTCGCGGGTGCGGGTTGCGTCGGCGAGGGCCTCGCCGAGCACGGCCTCGGCCTGCTCGCGCATCCTCGTGGACTCGGACTCCGCCTCCGCGAGCCGGTCGCGGCTCTTGGCCGTCGCGCTGCCGAGCAGGGTCTCGACCCGGTGCCGATGGGTCCTCGTGCGCTCGGCGAGCTCCTGGTGGTGTGTCCGCGCCCGTTCGGCGGCGTCCGCCTCGGCGCGAGCGAGGATGTCGCGCACCGTTCCCTGTGCCCAGGTCAGGTGCGCCTCAGCGGTGGCCATGATCCCGGCCGCCTCCTCCTCGGCCTGGGCGACCACCCCGGCTGCCCGCTCGCGCGCCGAAGCGAGGAGCTCCTCGGCCTCGGCTCGGGACGCGGCCTCACGCTCGGACACCTGGGCGAGCCGGGTCGCCACCTCGCCCTCGGCCTCGCGCCGGTGGCGGGCGGCATACTCCTCCGAGTCCCGGCGCAGGTCCGCGAGCTCGGTGAGCGTCGACTCCCGCACCGCGGCCAGCTGGGTCGACAGCGTCTCGTGCTCCGTGGTGAACCTCTCCTGCTGGGCCTGCTCGTCGCGCGCCAGCCGGGTGAGGATCGCCTTCTGGTGGGTCCGCGCCTCGTCGAGGAGGGCGTCGGCCTTGGCCTGGGCGTCGGCGAGCTGCGCCTGGGCCTGCTCCTCCGCGAGCGCCACGGCCTCGTCGCTCGCCTTGGTGGCCCGGGCACGCAGCAGGGACGCCTGGTCGGCGGCGTCCGCAAGCATGATCTCGACCTCCGCCCGGGTCTCCTCGAGGCGTCGCTCCGCCTCCTCCCGGGCCGCCTGGAGGGTGACCTGCAGCTCCTCGAGCTCGTGGGCGCCCGCCTGGGCCTCGGCCCGCACGCGCAGAGCCTCGGCGCGGGCGTGGCTCACCTCCTGGTTCGCGTCGACCCGGAGCTGGTCGGCCAGTGCCTGGGCCCGCGTGAGCAGGGAGAGCGCCTCGTCGGCAGGGCTCACCGGCGACTGTCTGCCGGTATCTCCCGCTCTCGCTTCACGCGTGGACCCGTCAGACACGCTCTGCATCATCCCAGACCTTGCACCATCCGTCGGACCCAATCTTTGCCGGGCACCCGGCACCGGTAGATTGGCCGCGCGCGCGGCGGCCTGCAGCCGCGGCCGGCCCGTCCCACCGAAGGAGTTCCGCGTGTCCGCACGCCTGTTCACGTCCGAGTCCGTGACCGAAGGTCACCCGGACAAGATCTGTGACCAGATCTCCGACGCGATCCTCGACGCGATGCTGGCCCAGGACCCGCGCAGCCGCGTCGCCGTCGAGACCATGGTCACCACGGGTCTCGTGCACGTCGCCGGCGAGGTCACCACCGAGGCCTACGTCGAGATCCCGAAGATCGTCCGGGACACGGTCCTGCGCATCGGCTACGACAGCTCGACGAAGGGTTTCGACGGCGCGTCGTGCGGGGTCAGCGCGTCGATCGGGCAACAGAGCCCCGACATCGCCCAGGGCGTCGACACGGCATTCGAGAGCCGCACCGGCGGAGTCGACCCGCTCGACAAGCAGGGCGCCGGCGACCAGGGCCTGATGTTCGGCTACGCGACCGACGACACCCCGGAGCTCATGCCGCTCCCGATCTTCCTCGCGCACCGCCTCGCCGAGCGACTCACCGCGGTGCGCAAGACCGGCGAGCTCACCTACCTGCGGCCCGACGGCAAGACGCAGGTGACCATCGCGTACGACGGTGACCGCGCCGTCTCCCTCGACGCCGTCGTCGTGTCGACACAGCACGCGGAGGACATCTCGATCGAGGGGATGCTCGAGCCCGACATCCGGGCCCACGTCATCGACCCCGTGCTGGCCCAGCTCTCGGATGCCGGCACGTCGATCCGCACGGAGGACTACCGCGCGTACATCAACCCCACGGGCAAGTTCGTCATCGGTGGGCCGATGGGCGACGCCGGGCTCACCGGCCGCAAGATCATCGTCGACACCTACGGTGGCATGGCGCGGCACGGGGGCGGCGCCTTCTCCGGCAAGGACCCGAGCAAGGTGGACCGCTCCGCCGCCTACGCCACGCGGTGGGTGGCCAAGAACGTCGTCTCCGCCGGTCTGGCCCGTCGGTGCGAGCTGCAGGTCGCCTACGCGATCGGCAAGGCACAGCCGGTCGGCCTCTACGTCGAGACCTTCGGCACCGAGACCGTTCCGGCAGAGCGGATCCAGAAGGCGATCACGACGACCTTCGATCTGCGGCCCGCCGCCATCCTCGAGCAGCTGGACCTGCTCCGCCCCATCTACCGGGCGACCGCGGCCTACGGCCACTTCGGCCGCACGACCGCCGACGGCGTGGACAACCCCTTCACCTGGGAGCACACCGACCGGGTGGAGGATCTGCAGCGCGCGGCACACGGCTGACCTCGTCGTCCACAGCCGACCCGACCACCACGCCAGGGTCGGTGGGCTCCGCTAGTTTCGGGAGCGTGACAGTGGCCCACGGCGACGAGGGCGCGCCCGGCGAGCAGCTCGCACTCCTCACACCTCGTCCGGTCGCCGCACGTCCTCGTCGACTCGCCGGCGACGACCCGACGACCGCCGAGCGTCCCGTGGCGGTCGTCCAGGTCGACACCGGGCTGGCCCACCTGGACCGCCCCTTCGAGTACACCGTCCCGGAGTCGATGGCCGCGACGGCCGTCCCGGGGGTGCGTGTCAAGGTGCGGTTCGCGGGCCAGGACCTCGACGGCTTCGTCCTGGAGCGCCGGGAGGCGGCGGAGCACCCGGGCCGGTTGAGCCCGCTGCGGCGGGTGGTCTCCCCCGAGCCGGTGCTCGTACCCGAGGTGCTGCGCGGCGCCAGAGCGGTGGCCGACCGGTATGCCGGGTCGCTCGGCGACGTTCTGCGGCTCGCCGTCCCTCCCCGCCACGCGGCGGCCGAGAAGGCCCTCGCCGTCGACCCGCCCGCACATCCGCCCCTGCCGCCACGCTCCAGCCGTGAATGGCAGGCGTATGCCGCCGGGCCGGCCTTCCTCGCCCACCTCACCGCAGGTGGTGCGCCCGGCGCCTCGGTCCTCACGCTGCCGTCGACGCGCAGCGACGCCGGGTGGCCGGTCCTCCTGGCAGAGGCCGCCCGGGCAGCGGTGGAGGGGGGTCGCGGTGCGGTGATCGTCGTCCCTGACCACCGCGACGTCGTGCGGGTGGAGGCGGCCCTCGCCGAGGTGCTCGGCTCCGCGAGGCACACCCGGCTCACCGCCGACCAGGGGCCCCAGGCTCGGTACACGGCATACCTCAAGGTCCTGCGCGGGCACGCCCAGGTCGTGGTGGGGACGAGGGCGGCGGCCTTCGCCCCGGTGCGCGACCTCGGGCTGCTCGCCTGGTGGGACGACGGTGACGACCTCCTCGACGAGCCGCGCGCGCCCTACCCACATGTGCGCGAAGTCGTGCTGGCCCGGGCAGCGGTCGAGGGGGCGGGGGTGCTCGCCGCGGGTTTCGCCCGTTCGGTCGCGGTCGCGGAGCTCGTCGAACGGTTGGTGCTCACGCGCGTGGAGGCGCCGCGGGCCGCGGTGCGGCGGGCGGTTCCGGCCGTCCACGTCGCGGGTGAGGGGCACGACCCGGACCGCGATCCGGCGGTGGCGGCGGCGCACCTGCCGAGCGTCGCGTGGCGCACCGCCAAGGAGGCTCTCGTGGCCGGCCCGGTGCTCGTCCAGGTGCCCCGGCGTGGGTACCTGCCGGCCCTTTCCTGCCAGGACTGTCGTCGTCCCGCGCGCTGCCCGGTGTGCGCAGGCCCACTCGGGCTCCCCGGCCCGCAGGGGCCTCCCGCCTGCCGGTGGTGCGGGCGGGTGGAGACGGCGTTCACCTGCCCGTCGTGCGCCGGCACCCGGCTGCGGTCGTCGGTGGTGGGTGCCCGCCGCACCGCGGAGGAGCTGGGACGGGCCTTTCCCGGCGTCCCGGTCGAGCGCTCCGGTGCGGGCACGGTGCTGGAGGCCGTCCCCGCGGGCCCTCGCCTCGTCGTCTCCACCCCCGGCGCGGAGCCGGTTGCACCCGAGGGGTATGCCGCGGCTCTCCTCCTCGACGCGTGGGCGCTGCTCGAGCGACCCAGCCTGACGGCGGGCGAGGAGGCCCTCCGGCGGTGGCTCGCCGCAGCAGCCCTCGTCCGGCCGGCAGACGCGGGGGGCCGGGTCGTGCTCGCGGGGGCGTCGACTGAGGTGACACTGCCCGCCGTCGAGGCCCTCGTGCGCTGGGACCCGGCGTGGTTCGCCGACCGCGAGCTCGCCGAGCGACGGCACCTCTCCCTTCCCCCGACGCACCGGACCGCCCTGCTCACCGGGAGCCGGGCCGCGCTCGAGGCCGCAGCGGCCGAGCTGCACCTGCCCGACTCGGCCGCGGTGCTGGGTCCCCTGCCCCACGGCGCTGACGGCCTCTGGCGGGCGATCGTCACGGTGCCGGAGACCGATGGCCTCGCTCTGGCGCGCGAGCTGGCGGCGATGCGGGCGCGTGCCTCCGCACGCAAGGACCCGGATCCGGTCACCGTTCGGGTGGACCCGCCGGACCCGAGCGCGTGACCGCGTCCACCTAGAATCCCGGGGTGAGCGTCACCCCCATCCGCGTCTTCGACGACCCCGTGCTGCTCGCCCCCGAGCACCGTCGCGCGGCCATGCGGATCGTCCGGGAGGCCGACTGGGCAGGCGGCCCGCCCTCCGTCGTCCGGTCCACCCCCCACGCGAACGCGTTCGGGAGGCGTTGAGTGCGGCTCGTCGTCGCCGGCACGCCTGTCACAGCGGTCCCGTCACTGCGGGCCCTGCTGGCTTCCCGCCACGAGGTCGTCGCTGTCGTGACTCGGCCCGACGCGCCGGCTGGGCGGGGCCGCGCCCTGGCGCCGTCGCCGGTCAAGCAGACCGCCCTCGAGCACGGCCTCCTCGTGCTGACCCCGCCCGCGCCGCGTCACCCCCAGTTCCTCGACCGCCTGCGCGGGCTGGCCCCGGACTGCTGCCCCGTCGTGGCGTACGGCGCCCTCGTGCCCCGGGTGGCGCTCGACATCCCCGCACACGGGTGGGTGAACCTCCACTTCTCGCTCCTGCCGGCCTGGCGGGGTGCGGCACCCGTGCAGCGGGCGGTGATGGCCGGCGACGAGGTGACCGGTGCGACGACGTTCCTCCTGGAAGAGGGCCTCGACACCGGACCAGTGCTCGGCACGCTCACCGAGCCGGTTCGACCCGACGACACTGCGGGAACGCTGCTCGACCGGCTGGCCCACGCCGGAGCCGGGCTCCTCGTCGCGACGATGGACGGTCTGGAGGCCGGTGATCTCCGGGCCGTTCCGCAACCCTCGGAGGGTGTGAGCCATGCTCCGAAGCTCACCACCGACGAGGCGCGGGTCCGCTGGGCCCTCCCCGCCCACGTCGTCGACCGACACGTGCGCGGCTGCACGCCGGCACCGGGTGCGTGGACGACGTTCCGTGGGGGACGACTCAAGATCGGACCGGTGCGGATGCCGACGACTCCTGCGGTCCGTGAGGAAGTCGCCTTGGCCCCACTCGAGCCGGGAGTGCTGCGGGTCGACAAGCGTGCCGTGCTCGTGGGCACCGGGTCGGCGCCCGTCGAGCTGGGCGAGGTGGGCCCGCCCGGACGGAAGGTGATGAGTGCCGCCGACTGGGCGCGCGGCGAGCGGATCACGAGCGGGGAGCGCCTGGATGCCTGACGACGGCGGTCGGGGCAGGCCGCGCCGGCGCAGCGTCACCGCGCCTGCGGACCGGACGCGTCGGGCGGAGCCGACTCGCTTCGCGGCATACACGCTCCTGCGCGCGGTGGCCGACGGCGCCTACGCCAACCTCGAGATGTCGGCGGTCCTGCGACGTCACCGGCTGGAGGGTCGCGACGCCGCATTCGCCACCGAGCTGGCGTTCGGCACCATCCGCTGGCAGGGCTTCTACGACGCCGTCGTGGCCGAGGCCGCGGGGCGGCCCACCTCGCGGATCGACCCCCAGGTCCTCGACGTCCTGCGCCTCGGGTCCCACCAGCTGCTGGGGATGCGGGTGGCCACGCACGCCGCCGCCGACCAGACGGTCGGTCTGACCCGCGCGGTGGCCGGTGCCGGCGCGAGCGGCTTCGTCAACGCCGTTCTGCGACGCATCAGCGAGCGCACGCTCGAGCAGTGGCGCGAGGCGGTCGTCCCCGAGGGCGGAGGAGCGGCAGCGCTCGCGGTGCGCCACAGCCATCCCGAGTGGGTGGTCAGCGCCCTCCGGGCGGCACTGCTGGGGCACGGACGGGCCACGCCGGGCACCGTGGACGGCGAGCTGACGTCCCTGCTCGAGGCCGACAACGAGCCACCGCAGGTGCACCTCGTGGCCCGGCCGGGCCTCTCGACCGTCGACGAGCTGGTCGCGGCGGGCGACGTCGAGCGGAGCACCGGCTCACCCATCGGGGCGGTCCTGGTCTCGGGCGACCCGGGTGACCTCGCGGCCGTGCGGGACGGCCGGGCGGCCGTCCAGGACGAGGGCTCCCAGCTCGTGGCACTCGCGCTGGCCACGGCGCAGACCGTGCCCGGCCTCCCCGCGCGGTGGCTCGACCTCTGCGCGGGTCCAGGGGGGAAGGCCGGGGTGCTGGGCGCGTTGGCGCTCCGCACCGGCGCCGACCTCGTGGCGAACGAGGTCAGCCAGCACCGGGCTGACCTCGTGCGCTCGACCCTCAGACCCGTGGCCGGGCTGGCGACGAGAAGCGGCCACAGCGTCGACGTGCGCACGGCGGACGGTCGACGCCTCGGGGATGACGAGCCGGCGGCATACGGCCGCGTTCTCGTCGACGCCCCGTGCACCGGGCTGGGAGCGCTGCGGCGACGTCCGGAGGCTCGGTGGCGACGGTCCCCGTCCGACGTGGCCGAGCTGGCCCCGCTGCAGCGCGCCCTGCTCACCTCGGCCCTCGACGCGGTGGCACCCGGTGGGGTCGTCGGGTACGCCACCTGCAGCCCCCACGTGGCCGAGACCCGGTTCGTCGTCGCCGACGTCCTCAAGAAGAGATCGGACGTGGAGCTCGACGACGCGCGCCCGCTGTTCACCGACGCGGCCGGGGCCTCCCTGGAGGGGCTCGGCGAGGGTCCCTTCGTGCAGCTCTGGCCGCACGTGCACGGGACCGACGCGATGTTCTTCGCGCTGCTGCGGCGTCGTTAGGGTGGCGCGCGTGCAGATCTCACCGTCGCTCCTCTCCGCAGACTTCGCCAACCTCGAGCGGGAGCTGGGCGCCATCGCGAACGCCGACTGGGCGCACGTCGACGTCATGGACAACCACTTCGTGCCCAACCTCACCCTCGGCCTGCCGGTCGTCGAGCGGCTCGTCGCGGTGTCGCCGATCCCGGTGGACTGCCACCTCATGATCGACGACCCGGACCGGTGGGCGCCGGGCTACGCCGAGGCCGGCGCGAGGTCGGTGACCTTCCACGTCGAGGCGGTGCGGGATGCCGTGGGCACTGCTCGGGCGATCCGCTCGGCCGGGGCCCGGGCGGCCTTCGCCGTCAAGCCGGGGACGGCCTTCGCCCCGTACGCCGACCTGCTGGGCGAGGTCGACATGGTGCTCGTCATGACGGTCGAGCCCGGCTTCGGGGGTCAGTCCTTCATGGCCGACCAGATGGCGAAGGTGCGCGAGGTCCGTGAGGCGGTGCGCCGCGTCGGTGGCGAGATCTGGGTGCAGGTCGACGGTGGCGTGTCCGCGTCGACGATCGAGCAGTGCGCGGTGGCCGGTGCCGACGTGTTCGTCGCCGGGTCGGCGGTCTTCGGGGCGGAGTCCGCGGCGGGGGCGGTGGAGGAGCTGCGCGCCCTGGCTCAGCAGCACGGCCAGCAGTGAGCGACTCCGGCTCGTTGGTCGAGCGCCTGTCGGGGCTCGACGGGTATGCCGCCGACCTCACCATCACCGAGGGGCTCGCGCCGGGCGAGGTGCTCGAGGGCGTCGAGCTGGAGGGGTGCCGGTTCGACGGTTCGGTGATGGAGGGCGCCGCACTGCGGGGCTGCACCTTCACCGACTGCGTCTTCACCGGGTGCAACCTCTCCAGGGTCGACCTCGACGCGTCGCGTCTCGTCGACTGCCGCTTCGTGGACTGCAAGGCACTCGCGGTGGTGTGGACCCGTGCCGCCGCGGCTGCGCTCTCGGCGCGCCCGTGGGACTTCGAACGGTGCCGCCTGGACCTGGCGTCCTTCCAGGAGGGCGAGCTCGCAGGGAGCCGGATGGTCGACTGCTCGCTGCGCGAGGCGGACTTCGCGGGCGCGGTCTGCCGAGCCGTCGACTTCGCCGGGAGCGACCTCGCCGGTGCGGTGTTCGTCGGAACCGACCTGCGCGGCGCCGGCCTCGTCGGGGCGAGCGGCTACGCGTTCGACCCGTCCCGGAACCGGGTCCAGGGGATGAAGGTCGATGACACCGGCGCGACCGGTCTGCTCCGGGCGATGGGCATCCTCGTGGAGTGAGCCGGTCCGACTGGACGACGCCCCCGGGTGCCAAGCGCGCGTGTGGACGCGCTTGGGGCACCCCGAGGTCGCACGGCTGCGAAGGCGGCTCGGCGTGCCCGCGACCTCATTCGACGGCGTGCACCGCCGGCGAGGGTGGCGATCCGGACGCTCGGAGGCGTTCGGCCCATCCCTGGGTCTCCTCGGCGACGATGGAATCGACCTGGAGGACGAGCCGCCGGCCCGCGGCCGCTCGACCCTCGGGTGGTTGCAGCCGATAGAGCGTGATCTCGTGCTCGATCTGCACGGTGGCCCACGTCATGGTGGCCCACTTCTCGCGGAAGGCGAAGACCTGGCGCAAGCCCGTGAGCAGCAACGTCAGGCTCGCCAGCGCCGCGGTCAACGCCGCTGTCGCGCCGATGGCGGCGGCGAGGGTCGTGGCCGCCGCGGCGACGAGCTGGGAGACCTCGATGGAGTAGTGGCCGATGCGCGCGTTGCGGTTGTTCCGGCTGTACCAGGCAAGCTGATCCTGGGCGAAGGCCAAGGGAGGGTCGGGGCTCTCCCAGACGTCAGGTGCCTGCGCGGTGCGTTCCATCGGCCGAGGCTAGGGTCGGAACGTCGGTGACGTCCACCGGCCCGGTGTCGGGCCGGACCGGCGTCACGGCTTCCTCGCATGGTGCCGGACGCGAGGTGAGCGAGCGCACGCCCCGACGAGGGTGTCCCCCCCGGTGACCCTGCGGCATACTGGCCCCACGTGCTCCGGGGTCGGTGAAACTCCGAGCCGGCGGTGACAGTCCGCGACCCGACCGCAGCCAGCGGCCGGTTGACCTGGTGGAACCCCAGGACCGACGGTGAAAGTCCGGATGGTAGGAAGCACGTACGACGGTTGTGCCGGAGGTCTGTCGACCGCCGGCCCGCCCGTGGTGCACGTCCCCGGAGTTCGTCCGAGAAGCACAACGAACCCAAAGGACGAACACCCCTCATGAACACCCTCCTTGCGGCGGCCACTGACCCGTCGCAGAACTTCTTCCAGCAGGTCATCGACGCGACCATCCCCATCGGCAAGTACGAGCTGCACTGGCTCGAGCTGATCGGCGTCTCGATCGGCATCGCCTCCGCCTGGCTCGGCATGAAGCGCCTCGTGTGGGCCTGGCCGGTCGGCATCGTGGCCAACATCATGCTGTTCTTCGTCTACGTCGGCGCCGCCTTCGGGGCCGACGAGCGGATCCCGCTGTACGGCCAGTCCGGCCGTCAGGTCTTCTTCATCGTCGTCAGCATCTACGGCTGGGTCCGCTGGGCGCAGCACCGGCGCCGGATGGGGGCTGCCATCGACGCCCCGGCGATCGTCCCGCGCTGGATGCGCCCGGGTGAGCGGGTCGCGATCGTCGCCTTCTGGCTGGTCGGCACCGTTCTCGTCCACCAGGCGTTCGTGGCCCTCTGGGAGGCCTCGCCGAACCCGTTCTACACGCCGCAGTGGTGGTTCTACTGGTGCGACGCCTGGATCTTCGTGGGCTCGATCGTCGCCACCTACGCGATGGCCCGGGGCTGGAACGAGTTCTGGCTGGCCTGGATCGGGGTCGACCTGGTCGGCGTGCCCCTCGGCTTCGCCACCGGCTACGTGCCGACCGCCGTGATGTACACCTTCTACGGGATGTTCGTCATCTACGGCTTCACCCAGTGGGTCAAGGTCACCCGCACCGAACGCCCCGAGCCGGAGCGTGAGGTCGAGCCGGCCCACGTCGGCTGACGCGGCACTGGACGGGGGCGAGCGGTCACCCCTCGCCCCCGTACCCTTGGCTCTCGTGAAGACGTTCGACGGCCTGTATGCCGAGCTGGCCGAGAAGGCCCTGACCCGTCCCCCCGGGTCGGGCACCGTCGCGGCCCTGGACGCCGGCGTGCACGCCATCGGCAAGAAGATCGTCGAGGAGGCGGCCGAGGTGTGGATGGCCGCCGAGCACGAGGGCGCCGAACGGACCGCCGAGGAGATCAGCCAGCTGCTGTACCACCTCCAGGTGCTCATGCTGGCCGCCGACATCTCGCCGGACGACGTCTACCAGCACCTCTGAGGAAACCGACCCCGTCGCACGGCCCCAGACCCGAGAGATCCGATCACATGCTGCGCATCGCCGTTCCCAACAAGGGCTCGCTCGCCGACCCCGCGGCCGCCATGCTCCGGGAGGCGGGGTACCGCGTGCGCCGGGACCCCAAGGAGCTCATCGTCGTCGATGCCGACAACGGCGTGGAGCTCTTCTACCTCCGGCCCCGCGACATCGCCGTCTACGTCGGGTCCGGGACGGTGGACTGTGGTGTCACCGGGCGGGACCTGCTGCTGGACTCCGGCTCGGCGGCCGTCGAGGTCATGGGTCTCGGCTTCGGGACGTCGACGTTCCGGTATGCCGCCCGCCCCGGCACCGCGTCCGCCCTCGCCGACGTGGCCGGTCACCGCGTCGCGACGAGCTACCCCGGTCTCGTCGAGAAGCACCTGGCCGACCATGGCGTCTCCGCTGCCGTCGTGCGCCTGGACGGCGCCGTGGAGACCGCCATCACCCTCGGGGTCGCGGACGTCATCGCTGACGTCGTCGAGACCGGCGCGACGTTGCGCTCCCAGGGCCTCGAGGTCTTCGGCGAGCCCATCCTGCGCAGTGAGGCCGTGCTGGTCCGACGAGAGGGCAGTGAGGAGAAGGCCGGCATCGAGGTGCTCCGGCGTCGTCTCCTCGGCGTCACCACCGCCCGGCACTACGTGATGCTCGACTACGACGTCCCGGCGACGCTCGTCGACGCCGCCTGCTCGATCACCCCGGGTCTGGAGTCACCCACCGTCTCGCCGCTGCAGAACCCCGAGTGGTTCGCCGTGCGCGCCATGGTGCCGCGCTCGACCACCAACGCGATCATGGACGAGCTGTACGACCTCGGCGCCAGGGCCATCCTCGTCACCGACATCACCGCGTGCCGCCTGTGAGCGACTCCGGCCGCTCCCCGGCCGTCGACCCGTTCGCGCCGTTCCGCCCCCGGCGAGGCAGGGCGGTGCCCCTGGCCATGGCGGCGGCGGCGCTCACCGTCTGTGCCGCCGTTGCGGTGGGCATGGGAAGCGCCGGAGGCTGGCGGCTCGCCGACCAGCTCGCCCTCGTGGGGTTCGGAGCGGTCATCGGGGCCTTCCTCCTGCGGTACGCGAGCATCCGTGCCGTGCCGGACGACGAGGGCCTGACGGTACGCAACCTCCTCGTCACCCGGCGAGTGGAGTGGGGCGACATCGTCCAGGTGCGGTTCCCGGACGGTGCGCCGTGGGCCAGCGTGGAGCTCGACGACACCGAGGAGCTCGCGGTCATGGCCATCCAACGGGTCGACGGCGAGGTGGCCCGGTCCGAGGCGCATCGGTTGGCAGGTCTCGTCTCGCAACACCGCAGGGACACCGGGGGTTGACTTGATCCATCGCCCTGCACTTATGATAAGGCATGGCCGATGAAGCACGTGTTCTCGATGCGCTGGGCGACCACACCCGGCGGGCCGTCCTCGAACTGCTCCGCGGTGGCGAGCGCAGCGTCCGCGAGCTGACAGACGCGACAGGCGTCAGCCAGCCCGCGGTGTCCCAGCACCTTCGGGTCCTGCGGGAGGCGGGGCTCGTCACCGTCCGCCCGGAGGGGACCCGACGCCTCCATCGCGTGGATCTCGACGGCCTGGCCGACCTTCGCGCCTGGGTCGACCGGTTCTGGGACGACGCGCTGGACGCCTTCGTCGCCCACGCCGAGGCCGGTGATCGGTCGTGACGGCGGAGCGGGTGGCGCCTCCCATCCTGCGGTCGGCCCGGGTCGACCGGGGCGTGGAGGAGACGTTCGACGTCTTCACCCGGCTCATCGGCGCGTGGTGGCCGCTGCCCACGCACGGCGTCTTCGGCGACCTCGCGGGCACGATCGGGTTCGAGGACGGCCGGCTCGTCGAGCGCGCCGTCGACGGCCGGGTCTCAGTGTGGGGCGACGTGCTCGCCTGGGAGCCGCCGCACCGGATCCTCTTCACCTGGCACCCCGGGCGTGACGAGGACGATGCCTCCGAGGTGGAGGTCCGGTTCGCCCCGGACGGCGGCGGGACCCGCGTCGAGCTCGAGCACCGCGGCTGGGAGGCCTTCGGCGAGAGCGCGATCGCCCGCCGCCGCGGGTACGTCGGGCCGGGCGCGTGGGGTCACGTGCTGGACCACTTCACCGACGGCGCCGAGGATCGGCCCGAATCGGTCAACCTCTCCGTCCTCGACGCTGCCTATGCGGCGTTCTTCGCGGAGGCGGAGCGCGGCGGCTTCGGCCCGCCGCCCGACGGAGAGTGGGACGCGGCCCAGGTCCTGGCGCACGTCGCGCTCAACGACCTGGCGATGTCGGCCGTCGCCCATGCCATCGTCCAGGGTCGCCGCGAGCTGTCCTTCGCGAACGAGGTGTGCCAGGACCGTGAGGTGCTCGACGCCTTCGTCCGCGACGCCGGCGACCTGTCCGAGCTCGTCGCCCGGGGCCGGTCGATCAGCGAGGTGGCGAGGGCGGCCACGGCACGACTGGATCGGAGCCGGCTCGCCACCCTCGTGCACTGCCGGATGCTGCACGACGGCACCGTCGTTCTGGACGAGCCGGTGCACTGGGGCCGCATCGCCGTGCACACGCAGGCCACGCGGCACCTCCCGGCGCACACCGGTCAGCTGCGCGACCTCAGGACGTGACCACGCTTGCTGCACCCACCCGTTGCAGGTCGGGCCTGAGCCGCACCGCGAGCGCGAGCTGGGGCACCGCGACGAGGGCGAGGAGCGCCCACACCCACGCGAAGCCACCCGTCGTGTCCTCCACGGCGCCCATCGCCGCCGGCCCGAATGCCGCGACGCTGTAGCTGACGAGGAACGCCATGGCCGTGAGGCGGGCGCTGTCGCGGGGTGTCGCGGCATATCGGACGAGCAGCACGAGGCCGAGCGCGAAGGCGGCGCCCTGCCCGGCACCGAGCAGCACGGCCCAGAGCCACGGCGCGGAGTCGGGGGCGAGCCAGACCCCGACCTGGCCGAGGCCGCCCAGTACCCCAGCGGCCACGAGGAGCACCCGCGCGTCCGGGACCCGGTCGAGGAGAGTCGGCGCGACCAGCCCGGACACGAGCTGGGAGCCGGTGAAGACCGCCATGAGCAGCCCGGCATCCCTCGCGCTCCACCCGTGCGTCTCGTACGTCGGGGCCAGCCAGGCGAGGGCGGAGTAGAACTGCCACGACTGGCAGGTGAGGTATCCCGCGAGCAGCCATGCCGTCGCACTCGCCCAGGGAAGCGCGTGGCTGACGTCCTCGGGGGCCTCGTCGGGCAGCGTGTGGTGGTGCACCGCCCGGGTGACCGGCACCCACGCCAGCATCCCGACGAGGGCGACGGCGGCCCATGCGAGGAGCGAGCGGGACCATCCGCCCAAGGCCGTGGCCAACGGCACCGCGGCTGCCGACGCCACCGCTGCGCCGCCCATCATCGAGAACATCGTGAGGCCGGTGCCCAGGCCGGCACGGCGGGGCGGGAAGACGGCCTTGACGATGCCGGGGAGCAGCGTGCCGGCGAGGGCGATCCCCGTGCCGGCCAGGAAGGTCCCGGCATACAGCGCCCACACCGCCTCGCCGCCCGCACCGCGCAGGACCAGTCCCGAGAGCACGATCGCGATGCCCGACGCGATCGAGCGCGCTGAGCCGACCCTGCGTGCGACCTGGTTGGCGACCGGAGCGAGCAGTCCCATGCAGAGCACCGGCACGGTCGTCAGCACGCCCATCCAGGCGCTGGACAGGCCCAGGTCGGCGCGGACCGCCTCGGCCAGCGGCGGAAGGCTCGCCATGAGGGTGCGAAGGTTCGCTGCCACGAGGACGAGGGCGGCGACGACGGCCCACATCGGCATCCGGCGCTTCACGCGGCGCCGGTGGACAGCACGACATGGGCGTGGTCGCGCGGGTTCGCCGCGGCGTACAGGAGGTCCTCCTGGGTGGCCCAGCGAGCCCAGTGCGGCGCGTAGAGCTCACCGTCCCGGGCCAGGGCCCGCTCTCGGCGCAGCGCGACCGGGGCGTCCAGCCAGACCCGCACGGCGGCATACTCCAGCGCGGGCGGGACGAGCGCGCCGCATCCCTCGAGCACCAGGTGCGTCGACCGCTCGACGCGAACCGACGGTCCCGGCCGGCTCCGTCGCCAGTCCCACGTGGGGTATGCCGGCTGCTCACCTCGGCCGAGCGGCACGAGGACGTGCTCGGTGACGAGCTGGACGCCTGCCGCGAGACCGTCCCACCCGGGGAAGATGTCGTCGAGGTGTACGACGGGGCAGTCGAGCGCCTCGGCGACGGCGCTCCCGAGCACCGTCTTGCCGGACCCGCTCCGTCCGTCGAGGGAGACGACGACCGTGGTGCCGGTGACAGGGGAGGCGGCACGCGCCGCGGCGGCGACGACGCCCACGTGGGCAGGATCCGCTGGTCCACCCGCGAGGACGGGACGTCGGGTGCCGATCTCCGAGGCTCCAGCCTCGTCCGTGCCGCCCTCCCGGGTGCCGCGCGCCCCGGTGGGTTCGGCCGGCGGGAGGGGCATGGCCGGAACTCTAGTGCTGGCTAGATTGGGCTCATGTCCTTGGCGGTCCGCGTCATCCCGTGCCTCGACGTGGACGCCGGACGGGTCGTCAAGGGTGTCAACTTCGAGAACCTCAGGGACGCGGGTGACCCGGTGGAGCTCGCCCGCCGCTACGGCGACCAGGGCGCCGACGAGCTCACCTTCCTCGACGTGACGGCGAGCAGCGGGGACCGGGCGACGATGTACGACGTCGTCGCGCGCACGGCCGAGGAGGTGTTCATCCCACTCACCGTCGGGGGAGGGGTGCGCACGGTCGACGACGTCGACCGGCTGCTGCGTGCCGGTGCCGACAAGGTGGGGGTCAACACCGCCGCGATCGCCCGCCCGGAGCTCATCGCCGAGACGGCGGACCGGTTCGGGGCCCAGGTCCTCGTCCTCTCGGCCGACGTGCGGCGCCGCCGGGACGCCTCCGGACGACCGTCGGGTGGGTTCGAGGTGACGACCCACGGCGGGCGCAGCCGCACGGGAGTCGACGCGGTCGAGTGGTGCGCCCGCGCGGCCGAGCTGGGAGCGGGCGAGATCCTCCTCAACTCCATGGACGCGGACGGTACCCGGGACGGCTTCGACCTCGAGCTCATCCGGCTCGTCCGGGCCGAGGTCACCGTGCCGGTCATCGCCAGCGGGGGCGCCGGCGCGCTCGAGCACTTCCCGCCGGCCGTGCGGGCCGGTGCCGACGCCGTGCTCGCGGCGAGCGTCTTCCACTTCGGCGAGCTCACCATCGCCGAGGTGAAGGACGTGCTCCGCGCCGACGGCCAGCCGGTACGCTGACCGATCGTCGCCTCCGTTCGCGGCGTGGCGTGAGCGGAGCCCTACACTCACGCCGGTGACGACGTCCCGCGCCCGCCTGGTCCACCTCGTGACCGCCGCGGTCGCCGTGTTCGCCCTGGTCCTCCAGACCGTCCTCGTCGTCACCGGGGCGTCGGTCCTCGCCGAGACCGCTGTCCCGCCGCTGGCCACGAGACTCGGCCGGCTGGTCTCGTACTTCACGATCCAGAGCAACCTGCTGGTCGCGGTGACCGCCGTGCAGCTCGCCCGCGACCCGCTCCGGGACGGCCGGTGGTGGAGACCGGTGCGGCTCGCGGCGGTCGCCGGCATCACGGTCACCGGCCTCGTGCACTTCGTCCTCCTGCGTCCCCTCCTCGACCTGCAGGGGCCGAACGCGCTGGCCGACGTCCTCCTGCACCTCGTCGTCCCGCTGCTGGGTGCCGGGGGCTGGCTGCTCGCCGGCCCTCGACCCCGCTGGTCCTCACGGGACGCCGCGGTCGCGCTGCTGTGGCCGGTGCTCTGGCTGGTCTGGACGGTGGCGGTGGGGGCGCTGAGCGGCTGGGTGCCCTACCCCTTCCTCGACGTGGAGGCCGAGGGTGGCCCGGCGGTCGCCCTGACCTGCGTCGGGGTCACCGTGCTGTTCCTCCTCCTCATCGCGGCGCTCCTGGCCCTCGACCGGCGTCTCCCCTCCGTGCCTGTCCGGCGCTCGGCCCCCCGTCCGAGGGCGCGCGTCGCCACGGCAGAATGACGAGGTGCCCACCCCCGACCTGCACCTCGACCCCTCGATCGCCGCGCGCCTGAGGCGCGACGCCGCCGGGCTGGTGCCCGCTGTCGTGCAGCAGCACGACACCGGTGAGGTCCTCATGCTCGGGTGGATGGACGACGAGGCGCTGCGGCGGACCCTCACCGAGGGCCGCGTGACCTACTGGTCCAGGAGCCGCGGGGAGTACTGGCGCAAGGGCGACACGTCGGGACACGCCCAGCACGTCCGATCGGTGGCCCTCGACTGCGACGGGGACACCCTGCTCGTCCGGGTCGACCAGGTGGGCGCCGCCTGCCACACCGGGGACCGCACGTGCTTCGACGCCGGCGACCTGGCCGCCGTGGTCGCACCCGGCCTGAGCCCGGGCGGGGAGCCGGGCCGGGACGGACCCGCGTGAGCACGGCATCCCCCACGGCGTCGACGCCGGACCTGACCTTCGGGCAGACCTGGCCCACGCTGGACGTCTTCGGCGTGCTCGCGCGCGACCGCAGGGTCATCCCGGTCGTGCGCCGGCTCATGGGCGATGCCGAGACCCCGGTCGGCGTCTACCGCAAGCTCGCCGGTCAGCGCCCGGGCACGTTCCTCCTGGAGTCCGCCGAGCACGGCGGGGTGTGGTCGCGCTGGTCCATCGTCGGGGCCGCCAGCCGAGCGACGCTCACCGAGCGGGACGGGGACGTGCACTGGATCGGTGAGCCCCCGGTCGGCGTGCCGACGAGCGGTCCGGCGACGGACGCCCTGCAGGCGACCATGGACGTGCTCGCCACCGAGCCGATCGCGGGTCTCCCGCCGCTCACCGGCGGGATGGTCGGGGCGATCACCTACGACGCCGTCCGGCGGTGGGAGCGGGTGCCCGCGACGACCCCGGACGAGCTCGCGCTGCCCGAGCTGGCCCTCATGCTCGCGACCGACCTCGCGGTCCTCGACCACACCGACGGCTCGATACTCCTCGTCGCCAACGCGGTCAACTACGACGACACCGACGAGCGTGCCGAGCTCGCCTGGGCGGATGCCGTGGCGCGCCTCGACGCCATGACACGTGCCCTGGCGGCGCCCGCCGAGAGCACGGTGGCCGTCGTCGACACCGGCGCCGTCGAGGCCGGGATGGCCCGCGTGCGGTCCAACACCACACCCGAGCGGTACGAGGAGGTCGTCGAGCTGGCGAAGGAGGACATCCGGGCGGGCGAGGTGTTCCAGGTCGTCCTCTCCCAACGGTTCTCCCTCGACTGCCCGGCCGATCCGCTCGACGTCTACCGGGCGCTGCGTGCCTCGAACCCGAGCCCCTACATGTACCTGTTCCGGTTCCCCGCACCGGACGGCTCGTCGTACGCGGTCGTCGGCAGCTCGCCCGAGGCGCTCGTGCGCGTCACCGGTGACCGGGCGATCACCCACCCCATCGCCGGCTCCCGGCCGCGCGGGAAGACCCCGGAGGAGGACGTGCGTCTGGCCGACGAGCTCCTCGCCGACCCCAAGGAGCGCTCGGAGCACGTCATGCTCGTCGACCTGGGCCGCAACGACCTCCAGCGAGTGTGCCGACCGGGCACGGTCGACGTCGTCGAGTTCATGGACGTGCGCCGCTACAGCCACGTCATGCACATCGAGTCGACGGTCGTCGGGGAGACCCGGCCGGGGGTCAGCGCCTACGACGTGCTCGTGTCGACCTTCCCGGCCGGCACGCTCTCCGGTGCTCCGAAGCCGAGGGCGCTGGCCCTCATCGAGCAGTACGAACCGTCTCGGCGGGGGGTCTACGGGGGCGTCGTGGGCTACCTCGACTTCCACGGCGACCTCGACATGGCCATCGCCATCCGCACGGCGGTCGTCCTCGACGGCGTGGCCCACGTGCAGGCCGGCGCCGGCATCGTGGCCGACTCGGTCCCGCGCACCGAGCACGAGGAGTGCGTGGCCAAGGCGGCGGCGGCCCTGCGTGCGGTCGCCACGGCCGGCGCGATGCGGACCGTGCGGTGAGGCGACTGTCCCGCAAGGGCCTCGTCGCCCTCCTCGCGCTCGTGGGCGCGACGGGGATGCTCGTCAGCGCCTTCCGGCCGTGGGTGACCGGCGCGGTCGACGACGCCGTCCTCGGGGCCACGCAGATCAGCGCCACGGGCGCCGAGGTGGCCCCGGGGCTGAGCGCCGTGGCCCTCGCCGTGGCCGCTGCGGCGATCGCCGTCGTGGCGGCCGGTCGGGTCGCTCGGGTGGTGGCCGCCATCGCGTATGCCGTCTGCCTCGTCCTCGCCGTCGGGCTGGCCGTGCGCGTCCTCGCCGACCCCGCAGGTGTGCTCGGCCCGGTGGCCGCGTCCCGGGTGGGCCGAACGGGGTCCGTCGAGGCGGTGGCCCACGCCACGGCCTGGCCCTGGGCCGCGCTGCTCGCAGCCGCCGTGGCGTTCCTCGGGCTCGTCGGTGCCGTGGTCGGACTGAGGACGTGGGGCGGTCCGTCCCAGCGCTACGAGGCACCGGACCTCGGTGCCGACGAGGTCGCCGGACCGCGCGGTGAACGTGTCACCAGCCAGTGGGACGAGCTCTCCGCCGGGAGGGACCCGACCGATGTGGGTCCGGAGCCTCCGACCTGACAGAATCGAGACCTCAGGCCCTGGCCGTCCGGGCCTCGCCATGCACGAGAGGTGAGAGATGAACGAGCACGACGACCACGGGCACAGCCTCGCCGCCTGGGTGGCGGTGACGATCATGATCGTCGCCGCGGCGATCATGTCCGCTGCCGTGCTCTGGCCCAATGTGTGGCTGTTCATCGGAGGCGCCGTGCTCGCCGTCGTCGGCGGGGTGGCGGGCAAGGTGCTGTCGATGGCCGGATACGGGGCGGCCCAGCGGGACCGCGACGAGGCCCCGTCGATCCGTTGATGCCGGCCGCACCGTGACCACCGTCCTCGACGAGATCGTCGCCGGAGTCCGAGAGGACCTCGCGGCGCGCGAGCGGCGTACCTCTCTCTCGGACGTCGAGGGCGCCGTTCTCAACGCCCCTCCCGCTCTCGACGCCGAGTCCGTGCTCCGCCGGCAGGGTCTCTCGCTCATCGCCGAGGTGAAGCGGGCGAGCCCGAGCGTGGGCGCCCTCTCCGACATCCCCGACCCGGGGGCCCTCGCCGGGGCCTACGCGGCAGGAGGGGCCGCGGCGGTCTCGGTCCTCACCGAAGGGCGCCGCTTCGCGGGAAGTCTCGACGACCTCGACGCGGTCCGGGGTGCCGTGGAGGTGCCGGTCCTGCGCAAGGACTTCGTCGTCAGCGGCTACCAGGTCTGGGAGGCCCGGGCCCACGGTGCGGACCTCGTGCTCCTCATCGTCGCGGCGCTGACCGACGTCGAGCTGACCTCCCTCCTCGCGGACGCGGGAGAGCTGGGGATGGCGGCCCTCGTCGAGGTGCATGACGAGGTCGAGACCCAGCGCGCCGTCGACGCGGGGGCCAGCGTCATCGGCGTCAACGCGCGCAACCTCAAGACCCTCGAGATCCACCCCGACACGTTCTCCCGCTTGCGTCCGCTCATCCCCGACCAGTGCGTCACCGTGGCCGAGTCGGGCATCGCTGGCCCCGACGACGCGGCGGCCTACGCGGCCCAGGGCGCGGATGCCGTGCTCGTCGGCGAGGCGCTCGTGCGCACCGGCGACCCCCGGTCCGCGGCCGCCGCCATCGTCTCCGCGGGCACCCCGACGCTCCCCAGGACGGGAGACGACCGTGCCTGAGCGCGCCGCGCCGCAGGGGGCCTCGGCAACCACCCGCGACCTCGTCCCCGAGTCGCTGCCGCGTCCCGGGCGGTTCGGCCCGTTCGGGGGCCGCTACGTCCCGGAGGCGCTGATCCCCGCGCTCGAGCAGCTCGACGAGGCGCGCCAGAAGGCCATGGTGGATCCCGAGTTCCAGGACGAGCTGGCACGGCTCCACCGCACCTACACCGGACGGCCGAGCATCATCACCGAGGTTCCCCGGTTCGGAGCCCACTGCGGGGGAGCGCGGGTCATCCTCAAGCGGGAGGACCTCAACCACACGGGGTCGCACAAGATCAACAACGTCCTCGCCCAGGCGCTGCTGACCAAGCGGATGGGCAAGACGCGCGTCATCGCCGAGACAGGCGCCGGTCAGCACGGCGTCGCGACGGCCACCGCCGCCGCGCTCATGGGCCTGGAGTGCACCGTCTACATGGGCAGGGTCGACACCGAGCGGCAGGCCCTCAACGTCGCCCGGATGAAGATCCTCGGCGCCGAGGTGGTCCCCGTCGACCATGGCAGCGCCACCCTCAAGGACGCCATCAACGAGGCCCTGCGGGACTGGGTCACCAACGTCGCGAGGACCCACTACCTCATCGGCACGGTCACCGGGCCGCACCCCTTCCCGGAGATGGTCCGTGACTTCCACGCGGTCATCGGGGAGGAGGCCCGGGCGCAGGTCCTCGAGCTGACCGGCCGCCTTCCCGACGCCGTGCTCGCCTGCGTCGGCGGCGGCTCGAACGCCATGGGCATCTTCCACCGCTTCGTGCCGGATGCCGGTGTGCGCCTCATCGGCATCGAGGCAGGTGGCGAGGGGCTCGAGTCCGGACGACACGCCGCACGCTTCGCCTCCACGGCGACCCCCGGCGTGCTCCATGGTGCGATGAGCTACCTCATGCAGGACGCCGACGGGCAGACCGCCCCGTCGCACTCGATCTCGGCGGGCCTCGACTACCCCAGCGTGGGCCCGGAGCATGCGTGGCTGCGCGACAGCGGCCGGGCCGAGTACCGGTATGCGACCGACGACCGGGTCATGGAGGCGTTCCGGCTCCTGAGCCGCACTGAGGGCATCATCCCGGCGATCGAGTCGGCGCACGCCCTGGTGGGCGCCATGGAGGTCGGCGAGGAGCTCGGCCCGCAGTCGTTGCTCCTCGTCAACCTGTCCGGGCGCGGCGACAAGGACATGGAGACCGCTGCCGCGTACTTCGGTCTCGTGCCGGGATCTTCGTGACGACCACTGTCCGTGGGGTCGCGGAGGTGCTGAGCCGCTGTCGCGACGAGGGCCGCGCCGCCCTCGTGGGGTATCTCCCGGTCGGCTTCCCGACCGTCGAAGGCTCCCTCGAGGCGATGCGGGTGCTCGTCGAGGCCGGCTGCGACGTCGTCGAGGTCGGCGTCCCCTACAGCGACCCGCTCATGGACGGAGAGGTGATCCAGCAGGCAGCGGCGACGGCCCTCGCCCGCGGGGCCCGGGTCGACGACGTCTTCCGCGCCACCGCCACCGTCCGGGAGGCCGGTGCGCCCCCGCTCGTCATGACCTACTGGAACCTCGTGCTGCACCGCGGCGTCGACCGCTTCGCCGACGAGCTCAGCGCCTCCGGGGGCGCGGGGCTGATCACGCCGGATCTCATCCCCGACGAGGCGGAGGAATGGGTGGTGGCGAGCGACAGGCACGGGCTGGACCGCGTCTTCCTCGTCGCCCCGTCGTCCACGCCGGAGCGTCTCACCAAGGTCACCGAGGCCTGCCGCGGCTTCGTCTACGCCGCCTCGACGATGGGGGTGACGGGGGCGCGCACTCGGGTCGACGCCGATGCGAAGGCCCTCGTGGAGCGTGTCCGAGCGGTGTCCGACCTGCCGGTCTGCGTGGGCCTCGGCGTCTCCACGCGCGAGCAGGCCGCGGAGCTCGCGGGGGACGCGGACGGCGTCATCGTGGGCTCCGCCCTGGTCCGCGCCCTGAGCGACCCGGGCCCGCTCTCCGAGCGACTCGAGGAGCTTCGCACGCTGACCACCGATCTCGCCGCAGGGGTCCGGGAAGGGCGCCGATGAGCACGCGGACCGGGCATGCCACGACCGACGTGGCCCGGGGCAGCCGGCGCAGGGAGCGGGTCATGGACGCCGTCGGCCTGGCCGCGCGGCTCCTCCTCGGCGGGGTCCTCATCTGGGCCGGTGCCGCCAAGGTGGGTCGACCGCTGACCGCCCAGCGCGCCGTCCAGGCCTACGAGATCCTCCCGATGGACGTCGCGGGGTGGGTCGGGCTGGCGCTGCCGTTCGTCGAGATCGTCCTCGGGGTGCTCCTCGTGCTCGGTCTCTTCACCCGCCCGGTGGCGATCGTCTCGACGCTGCTCATGCTCGCCTTCATCGCCGGCATCGCGCAGGCCTGGGCCCGTGGCCTCACCATCGACTGCGGATGCTTCGGCGGCGGTGGTCAGGTGGGAGCCGACGAGACGCGGTATCCCCAGGAGATCGCCCGAGACGCGTGCTTCGCCCTGGCCGGCGCCTGGCTGTGGTGGCGGCCGCGTACGCTCGCCTCGCTGGACCACGTCCTGTTCGGACAGCAGAGGAGAGCCTGAACCACGATGGCCAAGAAGCCCACCCAGTCCGCGGCGTCCGCCCGGCAGGCGAAGATCCAGGCGGCGCAGTCCTCGCGGGGCGGGGGCGCGAACGTCATCGTCGTCGCGACCGTCGTCGTGGTCGTGGCGATCATCGCCGTCGTGGGGGGCGTCATCTGGGCCCAGTCGTCCGACCAGCAGGACGCCGCCGGTGGCGCCAACGCGCTGCCGCCCGGGGTGAGCGCGCTCGGCGCGGGCTTCCGGGGGTTCGCGGACGTGACCCCCGCTGCCGGAGCGCCAACGGTGGACCTCTACCTCGACTACCAGTGCCCCGCGTGCGCGAGCTTCGAGGGCGCCCTGGGCCCGACCATTCACGGTCTTGCGGAGGCGGGGAAGATCACGCTGGTCTACCACGTGAAGAACTTCCTCGACGACAACCTCAAGAACGACAGCTCGACGAGGGCGGCCAACGGCGCGTTCTGTGCAGCCGATGCCGGACGGTTCCAGGAGTTCAGCGACCAGGTGTTCCCGAACCAGCCGGCGAGGGAAGGGGAGGGCTTCACGGACGCCCAGCTCAGGGGCTTCGCGGAGGCCGCCGGCATCAGCGGGGACGCCCTGACGACGTGGCAGTCGTGCCTCGACGCGAGCACGTACACCGACTACGTCAACTCGGTCGAGGCGAAGAGCTTCGAGGACGGCGTCAGGGGCACCCCGACGGTCCGCATCAACGGGGAGATCGTCGACCTCGGGTCGATCGGCAGTCCGGAGCTGTTCACCCGGGCCGTCGAGAACGCGACGGCATGACGGCGTTCCCGGCGACCATTCCCAGCCCATCGGTCGGGGTCATCCACCTCGGCCCTTTGCCCGTGCGCATGTACGCCCTGTGCATCCTCGTCGGGATCGTCGTGGCCATCTGGCTCACCGGCCGCCGTCTGGTCCCCCGTGGCGGTGAGCCCGGGCAGGCGCTCGATGTCGCGGCGTACGCGGTGCTCTTCGGCATCGTCGGCGGCCGGCTCTACCACGTCATCACGACGCCCGACCCCTACTGGGGCGCCGGCGGCGCGCCGCTCGACGCCCTGAAGGTCTGGGAGGGCGGCCTCGGTATCTGGGGCGCGATCTCCCTCGGAGCCCTGGGGGCCTGGATCGGCTGTCGGCGTGCCGGCATCAGCTTCCTCGCGTTCGCCGATGCCGCCGCACCGGGCGTGGCCTTCGCCCAGGCCATCGGCCGGTGGGGCAACTGGTTCAACAACGAGCTCTACGGCCGGCCCACGACCCTTCCCTGGGGTCTGGAGATCCACCGGTGGGACTCCGGGGCGGGCCGGGCCGTGGTCGACCCCTCCGGCGACCCGGTGGTGCTCGGCGTCTTCCACCCGACGTTCCTCTACGAGTCGGTCTTCCTCGTCGTGCTCGGCGTCGCCCTGCTCCTCGTCGACCGCCGTCGTCGCCTGGCGCCCGGTCAGCTGCTGGGGCTCTACGTGGCCGGCTACCCGCTCGGCCGCATCGTCATCGAGACGATGCGCACCGACGAGTCCGAGCTCATCCTCGGCCAGCGGCTCAACGTCTGGACGAGCATCGTCGTGTTCGTTCTCGGAGTCTGGATCGTGTGGTACTGCGGTCGAAGGGAGCGTGGGCGGCACGAGGCAGTGGTGTCCGCGGAGTCCCAGGATGTGGGATCGCACCGTTCGAATGGCAAGACGTGAGGGACCGGCGCTAGCATTCCCGCACGTGGCCAGAGCCGTCCGCGCCTGACCTTGCCGTGCCCGGCCCATGGGGCCGACGATCTCGAGGACGGTGATCCGACGTGACCGTCGCCCCCTTCTCCGCGCAGCCCGCCGACGTGGGCCTGTACCGGCGCGAGCACGAGCACGACGCCTGCGGAGTGGCACTGGTGGCGACGATGCGGGGGACTGCCGGGCACGACATCGTCGTCCACGCCCTCGACGCGCTGCGCAACCTCGACCACCGGGGAGCAACCGGTGCCGACCCGCTCGTCGGTGACGGTGCCGGCATCCTCACCCAGGTGCCGGACGCCTTCTTCCGAGCAGTCGTCGACGCAGAGCTGCCGCCGGCCGGGTCGTATGCCGTGGGCATGGCGTACCTGCCGGTGGACGACGCGGAGCGGGCGACGGCGGAGTCCCGGGTCGAGGAGATCGCCGCCGAGGAGGGCCTGCGGGTGCTGGCCTGGCGTGACGTCCCGGTGACGCCGGACCTCGTGGGGCGTGCCGCCCTGGACTACATGCCCGTGTTCCGCCAGCTGTTCGTCGCCGCGCAGAGCGGGCTGTCCGGCATCGAGCTCGACCGGGTGACCTTCTGCCTGCGCAAGCGGGCGGAGCACGAGGCCGCCGTGTACTTCCCCTCGCTCTCCGCCCGCACCGTCGTCTACAAGGGGATGCTGACGACCGGGCAGCTCGAGCCGTTCTTCCCGGACCTCTCGGACGAGCGGTTCGCCTCCGAGCTCGCCCTCGTCCACTCCCGCTTCTCCACCAACACCTTCCCGAGCTGGCCGCTGGCGCACCCCTACCGGCTCATCGCCCACAACGGTGAGATCAACACCGTCAAGGGCAACCGCAACTGGATGCAGGCGCGCGAGAGCCAGATCAGGTCACACGTCATCCCCGGCGACCTCGAGCGCATCTTCCCCATCTGCACCCCGGGCGCCTCGGACTCGGCGACCTTCGACGAGGTGCTCGAGCTGCTCCACCTCGGCGGCCGGTCGCTGCCGCACGCCGTGCTCATGATGATCCCGGAGGCCTGGGAGAACCACGAGTCGATGGACCGCGCCCGCCGGGCGTTCTACGAGTTCCACTCGACCTTCATGGAGCCCTGGGACGGGCCGGCCTGCGTGACCTTCACCGACGGCACCCTGATCGGCGCGGTCCTCGACCGCAACGGCCTCCGCCCCGGACGGTACTGGGTGACCGACGACGGGCTCGTCGTGCTCGCGTCCGAGTCCGGCGTCCTCGACATCGAGCCGGAGAACGTCGTCCGACGCGGCCGGCTCCAACCAGGGCGCATGTTCCTCGTCGACACCGCAGCGGGGCGCATCGTCGGGGACGAGGAGGTCAAGGCGTCGCTCGCAGCCGAGCATCCCTACGAGGAGTGGCTGCACGCCGGGCTCATCGAGCTCGGGGACCTGCCGGAGCGAGAGCACATCATCCACACCGCGTCGTCCGTGGCACGGCGACAGCGCACGTTCGGGTACACAGAGGAGGAGCTGAGGATCCTCATCGCGCCGATGGCGCGCACGGGTGCGGAGGCGCTGGGGTCCATGGGCACGGACACGCCCATCGCCGTGCTCTCCGAGCGCCCCCGCCTCGTCTTCGACTACTTCAGCCAGCTGTTCGCCCAGGTGACCAACCCTCCGCTGGACGCCATCCGCGAAGAGCTCGTCACGTCGCTCGCATCGGCGATCGGCCCCGAGGGCAACGTCCTCGCGGCGACCCCGGGGCACGCACGGCAGGTGGTCCTGCCGTTCCCGGTCATCGACAACGACGAGCTCGCCAAGCTCGTCCACATCAACGCCGACGGCGACCTTCCCGGTTACAGCACGGTGGTCGTCCGGGGCACCTACGACGTCCACGGCGGCGAGGCAGCGCTGCGGGCGCGGCTCCACGAGATCTTCGCCGAGGTCTCGGCCGCCATCGCCGGGGGAGCGCGCTTCGTCGTGCTCTCCGACCGCGACTCCGACCGCGACCTCGCCCCGATCCCGTCCCTGCTCCTCACCAGCGCTGTGCACCACCACCTCATCCGCGAGAAGACCCGCACCCAGGTCGGACTCCTCGTCGAGGCCGGCGACGTCCGGGAGGTCCACCACGTGGCGCTCCTCGTCGGGTACGGCGCCGCCGCGATCAACCCGTACCTCGCGATGGAGACCGTGGAGGACATGGTCCGGCACGGGGCCATCACCGAGGTCACCGAGGAGAAGGCGGTCGCGAACCTCATCAAGGCGCTCGGCAAGGGCGTGCTCAAGGTGATGTCCAAGATGGGCATCTCGACGGTCGCCTCCTACCGCGGAGCCCAGGTGTTCGAGGCGATCGGTCTGTCGCAGGACGTGGTCGACGAGTTCTTCACCGGGACGGTGAGCCAGCTGGGCGGGGTGGGGCTCGACGTCCTCGCCGAGGAGACGGCGGCGCGACACGGCATGGCCTACCCGGCGGACGGCATCCGGCAGGCCCACCGCAAGCTCCTCGTCGGCGGTGAGTACCAGTGGCGCCGGGAGGGCGAGCCGCACCTGTTCGACCCCGAGACCGTGTTCCGCCTCCAGCACGCGACCCGAGCGCGCCGCTATGACGTCTTCAAGCAGTACACCCGTCGGGTCGACGAGCAGGCCGGGCGACTGATGACCCTGCGCGGGCTCTTCCAGCTGGGCGGCGCCGAGCGACGCCCCCCGGTGCCCATCGAGGAGGTCGAGCCGATCAGCGAGATCGTCCGGCGGTTCAACACCGGCGCGATGAGCTACGGCTCGATCAGCCAGGAGGCCCACGAGACCCTGGCGATCGCCATGAACCGCCTTCAGGCGCGCTCCAACACCGGCGAGGGCGGTGAGGACGTCGACCGCCTCATGGATCCGACGCGCCGTTCGGCGATCAAGCAGGTGGCGTCCGGGCGTTTCGGCGTGACGTCTCTCTACCTCACGCACGCCGACGACATCCAGATCAAGATGGCGCAGGGAGCCAAGCCCGGTGAGGGCGGCCAGCTTCCCGGGTCGAAGGTCTATCCCTGGGTGGCGCGCACCCGGCACTCGACGCCCGGTGTGGGGCTCATCAGCCCGCCACCGCACCACGACATCTACTCGATCGAGGACCTGGCCCAGCTCATCCACGACCTCAAGAACGCCAACCCCGAGGCGCGGATCCACGTCAAGCTCGTGTCCGAGGTGGGTGTCGGGACCGTCGCCGCCGGGGTCAGCAAGGCCCATGCCGATGTCGTGCTCATCTCCGGCAACGACGGCGGCACCGGGGCCAGCCCGCTGACCAGCCTCAAGCACGCCGGGGGGCCCTGGGAGCTCGGGCTCGCCGAGACACAGCAGACGCTCGTGCTCAACGGGCTGCGGGACCGGATCGTCGTCCAGGTCGACGGGCAGATCAAGACCGGCCGGGACGTCGTCATCGCCGCCCTCCTGGGCGCCGAGGAGTTCGGCTTCGCGACCGCGCCACTCGTCGTGTCGGGGTGCATCCTCATGAGGGTCTGCCACCTCGACACCTGCCCGGTCGGCATCGCGACGCAGAACCCCGAGCTCCGCGCCCGGTTCGCGGGGAGCCCCGAGTTCGTCGAGACGTTCTTCGAGTACGTCGCCGAGGAGGTGCGCGAGCACCTGGCCGCCCTCGGCTTCCGCAGCATCGAGGAGGCGGTCGGCCAGATCCAGCAGCTGGACACGGCCAAGGCGGTCCAGCACTGGAAGGCCTCGGGCCTGGACCTCGCCCCGATCCTCACCCGGGTGCAGAGCCCTGACGGCTCCGGCATCCGGCACACGGTCGCCCAGGACCACGGGCTGGAGAAGGCGCTCGACCACCAGCTCATCACCGCTGCCCGCGACGCGATCGACCACGCCGCGCCGGTGACCGGACGCTTTCCGATCCGCAACGTCAACCGGACCGTCGGCACCATGCTCGGCCACGAGGTCACCAAGGTGCACCCGCAGGGGCTGCCCGACGGCACGATCGACCTCACCCTCACCGGGTCCGCCGGCCAGAGCTTCGGTGCGTTCCTCCCCGCTGGGATCACCCTGCGACTCGAGGGAGACGCCAACGACTACGTCGGCAAGGGTCTCTCCGGCGGTCGTCTCGCCGTGCGCCCGGCCCGGGGCTCTGCGCTCGTGGCCGAGAAGAACGTCATCGCCGGGAACGTCATCGGCTACGGCGCGACCTCGGGCGAGATGTTCCTCCGTGGCCGCGTCGGCGAGCGGTTCTGCGTCCGCAACTCCGGCGCCACTGCGGTCGTCGAGGGCGTCGGGGACCACGGCCTCGAGTACATGACCGGCGGAACCGCCCTGATCCTCGGTCCGACCGGGCGCAACGTGGCGGCCGGCATGTCCGGCGGTGTCGCCTACGTGCTGGACCTCGACCCGGTGCTCGTCAACCCCGAGCTCGTCGACCTCGCCCCCCTCCGGCCCGAGGACGAGCTCGTCGTGCGGGACCTCCTCGAACGCCACTGTGCCTGGACCGACTCCGCCGTCGCCACTCGTCTCCTCTCCGAGTGGGAGAGCGTGCGGTCCGCATTCACCATGGTGCTGCCCCGGGCCTACCAGCGCGTCCTCGACGTGCGGGCCACGGCGACGGCACAGGGTCTGGACCCCGACGGCCCCCAGGTGTGGGAGCGGATCATGGAGGCCTCCCGTGGCTGACCCGCAGGGCTTCCTCAAGACACGCGAGCGCGAGCTGCCTCGGCGACGACCGGTGCCGGTCCGCATCAAGGACTGGAGGGAGGTCTACGAGGAGCAGCCGGTCACCGAGCTCCAACGCCAGGCCGGCCGGTGCATGGACTGTGGTATTCCCTTCTGCCACAGCGGTTGTCCCCTCGGAAACCTCATCCCCGAGTGGAACGACCTCGCGTGGCGCGGCGAGTGGCGCCAGGCGATCGACCGCCTCCACGCCACGAACAACTTCCCCGAGTTCACGGGGCGCCTGTGCCCAGCGCCCTGCGAGACGGCCTGCGTCCTCGGGATCAACCAGCCTGCGGTGACCATCAAGCAGGTCGAGGTCAGCATCATCGACCGGGCCTTCGCGAACGGCGTCGTGACCCCGGAGGCCCCCGAGCGGCTCTCCGGCAAGACCGTCGCCGTCATCGGCTCCGGGCCGGCCGGCCTGGCCACGGCTCAGCAGCTGACCCGGGCGGGCCACACGGTGGCGGTGTACGAGCGCGCCGACCAGCCGGGAGGTCTGCTCCGCTACGGCATCCCCGAGTTCAAGATGGAGAAGTCCGTCCTGGACCGCCGCATCGCGCAGATGAAGTCCGAGGGAACGCGATTCCGCACCGGGGTCGACGTCGGCCGCGACCTCACGGGCGCGGACCTCCGCAAACGCTTCGACGCCGTCGTCGTCGCCGTGGGGGCGACGGTGCCCCGTGACCTCCCGGTGCCAGGCCGGGAGCTGGACGGGGTCCTCCAGGCGATGGACTTCCTGCCGCCGGCGAACCGCGTCGCCCTCGGCCAGAGCGTCGAGGGACAGGTCACCGCCGAGGGGAAGCACGTCGTCGTCATCGGCGGAGGCGACACGGGCGCTGACTGCATCGGGACGGCCCACCGTCAGGGGGCACTGTCGGTGACGAGCCTGGAGATCCTGTCGCAGCCGTCGGCCGAGCGCCCGTCCCACCAGCCGTGGCCCACGTACCCGATGACCTTCCGGGTCGCCTCGGCGCACGAGGAGGGCGGCGACCGGGTGTACGCCGTGTCGACGAGCGAGATCGTGGGCGACGAGCACGGCCGCGCGCAGGCCCTGCGCCTCCACGAGGTGCGCACGGGCGAGAACGGCTTCGAGAAGGTCGAGGGCAGCGAGCGTGAGCTGCCCGCCCAGCTCGTCCTGCTCGCCATGGGGTTCCTCGGCCCGCAGCAGGAGCTCCTCGAGCAGCTCGGCGTCGAGCGCGACGAGCGGAGCAACGCCGCCCGCGACGCGGCATTCATGACGAACGTGCCCGGCATCTTCGTGGCGGGCGACGCGGGGCGCGGTCAGTCCCTCATCGTCTGGGCCATCGCGGAGGGGCGCTCGGCGGCCCACGAGGTGGACGCCTGGCTCATGGGCAAGCCGTCGCGGCTGCCCCGGCCGGTCAACCCGACCGACCGCCCCCTCATGGCCTGAAGGGGGCCCGGCCCCCCGCCCGGTCCTCCCCGACCTCGTCTGTCCGCGTGCGGCGACACGCCGCCCAGCAGCCCGAAATCCGGCAATCTCACAGACGAGGTCGGGGAGCCCGAGGCCGGTTCCGCCATGTGGTGCGCGTCACGGTGGAAACGGTTACGCCGCTAGGCTGGATCCATGCGTCACGCGAAGATCGTCTGCACCCTCGGCCCCGCCACGACGTCCGCCGAGAACCTCCGCGAGCTCGTGCGCGCCGGCATGGACGTCGCCCGGCTGAACCTCAGCCACGGCGACCACGCCGACCACGAGCGGGTGTACAAGGACGTCCGCGCGGCGAGCGACGCGACGGGGCGGGCGGTCGGCATCCTCGTCGACCTGCAGGGTCCGAAGATCCGCACCGCCCGCTTCGAGCAGGGCCCGATCGAGCTCGTCCCCGGCTCCAGCTTCACGATCACGACGCGGAACGTCCCCGGCAACCAGCAGGAGGTCGGCACGACGTATGCGGGCCTGCCGGGCGACGTGACCGCCGGTGACCGCATCCTCATCGACGACGGCAAGCTCGCCCTCATCGCGACGGAGGTCACCGAGACCGATGTCGTCTGCCAGGTGCTCGAGGGCGGCACCCTGTCGAACAACAAGGGCATCAACCTCCCCGGCGTCGCGGTGTCGGTGCCGGCGATGTCGGAGAAGGACAAGGACGACCTGCGCTGGGCGCTGGGGATGCGCGTCGACATGATCGCGCTGTCGTTCGTCCGCACCGCCGACGACGTCCGCGACGTGCACCAGATCATGGACGAGGAGGGCATCCGCCTGCCGGTCATCGCCAAGATCGAGAAGCCCCAGGCGGTCGAGAACCTCGACGAGATCATCCGCGCCTTCGACGGCGTCATGGTCGCCCGTGGCGACCTCGGTGTGGAGATGCCGCTGGAGGAGGTGCCGCTGGTGCAGAAGCGCGCCTGCGAGATCGCCCGCCGTCGCGCGAAGCCCGTGATCGTGGCCACCCAGGTGCTGGAGTCGATGATCGAGAACAGCCGGCCCACCCGTGCCGAGGCCTCCGACGCCGCGAACGCCGTCCTCGACGGCGCCGACGCGCTCATGCTCTCGGGTGAGACGAGCATCGGCAAGAACCCGTTCACCACCGTCCGGACGATGGCGCGGATCATCGAGAACACCGAGGACCACGGCCTCCACCGCATCCGGCCGCTCGGCACCCGCCCCAGCTCCAAGGGCGGGGCGGTCACGGCGGCAGCCGCGGACATCGGCGAGCTCCTGGGCGTGAAGTACCTCATCACCTTCACGACGAGCGGCGACTCGACGCGTCGGCTCGCCCGCGTGCGGCCCCGTATCCCCATGCTGGCCTTCACCCCGAACCAGTGGACCCGGAGCCAGCTCGCCCTGACCTGGGGCGTCGAGACCTTCCTCGTCAACGAGGTCCGGCACACCGACGAGATGGCGGTCCAGGTGGACGAGGTGCTGCTCAGTGCCGGCCGGGTCATCGAGGGGGACGTCGTCGTCATCGTCGCGGGCTCCCCACCCGGCATCCCCGGCTCGACGAACGCCCTGCGCGTGCACCGCATCGGCGATGCCAAGAACCGGGTCGCGCCGGCCTACAGCGAGATCGTCGCGGGCGCCGTCTGAGAGCCGGCCGAGTCGCCGTCGGTATGCTGACGACGCCCCGGCCGGGGTGGTGGAATGGCAGACACGGAGCACTCAAAATGCTCTGCCCGCAAGGGCGTGCGGGTTCGAGTCCCGCTCCCGGCACATGAGTGAGACCACGTCCCGGCCCTCCGCCAAGCGCGTCCTCGTCGCGGAGGACGAGGCCATCATCCGGCTCGACCTGGCGGAGATGCTCGGTGAGGCCGGTTACGACGTCGTCGGTCAGGCCGGCGACGGGGAGCAGGCGGTCGCCATGGCCCTCGAGCTCCGCCCGGACATCGTCATCCTCGACGTCAAGATGCCCGTCATGGACGGCATCACGGCCGCGGAGCAGATCGGCAAGGAACGTATCTGCCCGGTGGTCATGCTCACCGCGTTCAGCCAGACCGAGCTCGTCGAGAGGGCGCGCGACGCCGGTGTGATGGCCTACATCGTCAAGCCCTTCACCGCGGGCGACGTCACACCCGCGCTCGACATCGCCCTCTCACGCTGGTCCGAGCTCAAGGCGCTCGAGGAGGAGGTGGCCGACCTCGGCGACCGGCTCGCCACCCGCAAGGCCGTCGACCGTGCCAAGGGCGTGCTCATGACCAAGCTCACGATCACCGAGGGCGAGGCCTTCCGCTGGATCCAGAAGACGGCGATGGACCGCCGGATGGGGATGCGCGAGGTGGCGGAGGCGGTCGTCGCGGGGATGGAGAACGCCTGACCCTCATCTCAGCCAGACGACGAGCTGGGTGAGCACAGGCGCGACGAGCAGGGCGGGCAGCATGTCACCGACCGGCACCTCGCGGATCCGCAACAGGCGAAGGCCGATCCCCGCGAGCAGGAGGCCGCCGGTGGCCGTCAGGGCGGCGATGTGGGCGTCGGGCACCAGCGAGCCGAGGAGCACCCCCACGAGGGTGAGGACCCCCTGAACGACCGCGACGGAGGCGGCCGAGAGCAACACGCCGACGCCGAAGCTCGCCGCGAAGGCCATCGCGGCGAACCCGTCGAGCACCGCCTTGAGGGCCAGCTGGTCGATGCCCCTCCCGAGTCCGTCGTTGAGCGAGCCGAGGATCGTCAGCGGTCCCACACAGAAGAGCAGGGATGCCGTGAGCCAGCCCTCGATGAAGCGCTCACGAGCCGCGTCGTCCGTCCCTCCCTCGGTGCGCCAGCGGCGTGCGACGAAGCCCTGGATCCGGCCGGCGAGCCCCTCGAGGCGCTCCTCGATCCGCAGCAGCGACCCGGTGATACCACCGATGAGCAGGGACCCGAGGACGACGAGGAGCGGCACCCCGGCCCCCACGGCGTCGCGCAGGGCCGGATCGGTGACCGCGACCGCCGAGAGCCCGGCCACGAGGAGCGTCACGAGGCCCAGGGCGTCGGTGACGACGGCCCTCGTGTGGTCGCTCAGCCGGTGCCCGATCGCCATGCCCAGACTCGCCCCGACGAGAACTGTGAACACGTTGAGAACCGTTCCGGCGCCGGGGAAGAGCGAGGTCACGCGGGGCAGCCTACGGGGGTGGTTCACTGGTCAACTGTCGGGCTTCCGCCCGGGGCGCCCGGGGTCTAGGGTCGGGTGCTTGGAGTGGATCCCCTCCCGTCCGACCGCGTCGAGATGGGACGACGACGGAGGTGCGGGTTGGCCAGGCGGACCGTGGACGTGACGCAGGTCGACTCGGGAGACCTTCGGGACGTGACGGGCCTCTGGCTCGCCGCCAGGGTCGACTCGGGGTCGAGCAAGGAGGCCGCCTCCCGCTGCGTCACCGACGGCCGGCTCTCGACGGCCCTGCGCCGACCCGGGGTCCAGGCCTTCGTCGCCCGGCTCGAGGGGGAGGCCGTCGGCTACGCCATCACGAGCGAGAACCCCTTCGGCATCAGCCCCACGGCGGAGCTCACCATCGAGCAGCTGTGGGTCGCACCGGACGCGCGCCGCCACGGTGTCGCCAAGGGGCTCATCGCCGCGGTGCTGGCGAACGCCGAGCGCGCCGGCTGCGAGGTCGTCGTGTCCAACGTCCCGACGACGAGCCGCGACGCCAACCGCTTCTTCGCCCGGCTGGGCTTCTCCTCGGTCGTCGTCCGGCGCATCGTCTCGACGACCCAGCTGCGTCGCAAGCTCGCGCCGGAGAGCGTCGAGACGGGGCACGAGCTGCTCCGCCGCCGCCGGTCCCTGCGGAGCCGCGCCTTCGCGGCCCCCTCACGTCCCGTCTGAGCGGCCGGCGCGGCCTGGAGACGCGGCGCCGTAGGATCAGGCCCCCGGGGCGGCATCCCGGATGAGGCAGGTGATGCGGCTCGTGCACACCCGGCGGCCGCCCTCGTCGGTGACCACCACCTCGTAGCTGGCCAGCGTCCGCCCGAGACTCAACGCTGTGGCCGTGCCGGTGACCAGGCCGGAGCGAGCGGCGCGGTGGTGGGTCGCGTTGATGTCGAGGCCCACGACGGCCTTGTCCGGGCCGGCGTGCAGGGAGGAACCGATCGAGCCCAGGGTCTCGGCGAGGACGACCGAGGCGCCCCCGTGGAGCAGGCCGTAGGGCTGGGTGTTGCCGGCCACCGGCATCGTCGCCACGAGGCGCTCTGGGCTCGCCTCGACGACCTCGATGCCCATGCGGTCCATGAGGGAGGAGGGGTTCATCGCACGCATGGCGGCGACTGCCGCCATGGTGTCCTCATCGGCGACGGGGGCCTCCTCGGGCGAGGTCGGGGTGTCGGTCATGGTGGATAGGCTGCCACGCGTGAAGCTCCTCCTCCTCGACGGACACTCGTTGGCCTACCGGGCCTTCTTCGCACTTCCCGCCGAGAACTTCTCCACGAGCACCGGTCAGAACACCAATGCCGTCTACGGCTTCACGGCGATGCTCATCAACGTCCTGCGCGACGAGGCCCCGACGCACATCGGGGTCGCGTTCGACGTCTCCCGCAAGACGTTCCGCTCGGAGGAGTACGCCGAGTACAAGGCGGGTCGCTCGGCGACCCCGACGGAGTTCACGGGCCAGCTGCCGCTCCTGCGCGAGGTGCTCGACGCCCTCCGGGTCCGCCACCTCGGCGTGGAGGGGTTCGAGGCGGACGACGTCATCGCCACGCTGACCCGACAGGCGGTCGAGGCCGGGCACGAGGTGGTGATCTGCACGGGGGACCGCGACGCCTTCCAGCTCGTGTCCGACAAGGTGACCTTGCTCTACCCGGTGCGTGGAGTCTCCGAGGTCTGGCGGATGGACCCTGCTGCCGTCACCGACAAGTACCTCGTCCCGCCAGAGCGCTACAGCGATCTCGCGGCGCTCGTGGGGGAGTCGAGCGACAACCTCCCCGGCGTGCCGGGGGTCGGACCGAAGACGGCGGCGAAGTGGCTGAGCCAGTACGGCGACCTCGCGGGTGTCGTGGCGCACGTCGACGAGATCGGCGGCAAGGCCGGGGACAACCTGCGCGAGCACCTCGACGGGGTCCTGCGCAACCGCAAGCTCAACCGGCTGGTCGACGACCTCGACCTCCCGCTGAAGGTCGAGGACCTCGAGCGCCGGTCCTGGGACCGGGAGGAGGTGCACACCGTCTTCGACGGCCTGGAGTTCCGGGTGCTGCGAGAGCGGCTGTTCGCGACCTTCGAGGTGGACAAGGACGAGGTCGAGGGTGGCTTCGACCTCGCCGGTGACGTCTTCACGGCGGACGACCTCCCGGTCCGCTTCGGCGACGGCGCCGAGGGCCGCCGCCTGCCCCACGGGGTGGTCGTCGTGGGCGGGTACCGAGGTGGTTCGGGGGATGCCGGTGCGGTGGCGCTGGCCGGCGCCGACGGCTGCACGGCTCACCTCGACCTCACCGTCCTCACCGCCGAGCAGGAGGCGGTCCTCGCCGGCTGGCTCGCCGACCCGAACGCGCCCAAGGTGCTCCACGATGCCAAGGAGCAGCTCCAGGCCCTGTCGACGCGTGGTCTGACCCTCGTCGGCGTGACGAGTGACACCGCACTCGCGGCCTACCTCGTCCGCCCGGACCAGCGGTCGTTCGACCTCGAGGACCTCGTGGTCCGTCACCTCGGACGCGAGCTCAAGGCGGAGTCACCGGCCGGCGACCAGGGAATGCTCGACTTCGCTGCGGACGAGGACACCGCCGCCCGCGACGCCATGGTGCGGGCGACCGCCGTGCTCGAGCTCGGCAAGGTCCTCGCGGAGCGGCTGGAGGAGACCGGCGGCACCGACCTGCTCCGCGACCTCGAGCTTCCCCTCGTCGACATCCTGGCCCGGATGGAACGCACCGGGATCGCCGTCGACGAACCGGCCCTGGCCGAGCTCGAGGCGGACTTCGGGGCCAAGATGCACCAGGCCCAGGAGGACGCCTGGGACGCCATCGGCCGTCGTGACGTGAACCTCGGCAGCCCGAAGCAGCTCCAGGAGGTGCTCTTCGACCAGCTCGGCATGCCGAAGACCAAGCGGACCAAGACGGGGTACACGACCGATGCGGACGCCCTGGCCGACCTCTTCGTGAGGACCGAGCACCCGTTCCTCGAGGCGCTCCTGAGACACCGCGACACCAGCCGCCTGCGCGTCACGGTGGAAGGGCTCATCAAGTCGGTGGCGGCGGACCGCCGCATCCACACGACCTACATCCAGACGATCGCGGCCACCGGCCGGTTGTCGTCGACCGACCCGAACCTGCAGAACGTGCCGATCCGGACCGAGGAGGGCCGCCGGATCCGCGACGTCTTCGTCGTGGGTGAGGGTTACGAGTCCCTCATGTCGGCCGACTACAGCCAGATCGAGATGCGGATCATGGCTCACCTCTCCGGTGACGAGGGGCTGATCGAGGCGTTCCGAACGGGGGAGGACCTCCACCGCTTCGTCGGCGCTCGGGTGTTCTCGGTCGCACCGGAGGAGGTGACCCCGGCGATGCGGAGCAAGGTGAAGGCCATGAGCTACGGCCTCGCCTACGGCCTCTCGGCGTTCGGACTCTCGAAGCAGCTCACCATCTCGACGAGCGAGGCACAGGGGCTCATGAACGAGTACTTCGCCCGATTCGGGGGGGTCCGCGACTACCTGCGCGAGGTCGTCGCCCAGGCTCGGGCCACCGGCTACACCGCCACCATGCTCGGTCGGCGTCGCTACCTGCCCGACCTCATGAGCGACAACCGCCAGCGCCGCGAGGGCGCCGAGCGGATGGCGCTCAACGCACCGATCCAGGGGTCGGCGGCCGACATCATCAAGCTCGCGATGAAGGGCGTGGATGCCGCGCTCCAGGCCGAGGGTGCTCGCTCGCGCATCCTGCTCCAGGTGCACGACGAGCTGGTGCTCGAGGTGGCGCCGGGGGAGCGGGAGTCCCTCGAGGAGCTCGTGCGACGGGAGATGGGGGCGGCAGTGGAGATGGACGTCCCCCTGGACGTCAGCGTGGGGGTCGGCCGCTCCTGGCACGACGCCGCGCACTGACTCCGGGTGTCCGCGCGAGCTGTGCGAGTCCGTAGCCCACGACCACGAGTCCGCCGAGGAGCACCGTGGAGGCGATCTGCGTGATCGACTCGTGCCGCCAGAGAGTGACGACGGCGGCTACGGCGGCAGCAACCGTCCACACGGCATACCCGAGTCGGTGGTCGCCACGGGAGAGCCGCCAGTAGACGAGCACCTGAGCCACCGACCACGCCGCGCCGGATGCCGTGAGCAGCGGCACGAGTGTCGCGAGGTCGACGTACTCCGGCCCACCGACGAGTCGGACGAGGGGTTCGGCGAGCAGCGCCGCGACGAGCACGCCGACGACCGCGATGGCTCCGGTCAACCCCACTGCCCACAGCACGCTCCGACGGGACGTCGCTCGGGCCATCCGGGGGTAGAACAGGGTGGCCAGGAACGCCGGGCCCCAGTAGGCAGCCTTGGAGAACAGCGCGACGACGGCGTACTGGCCGGACTCCTCGGGCGTGAGGAAGATCCGCGCGAGAGGGATGTCCAGGTTCGCGACGACCAGCAGGGCCGAGGTGGCGGTGGCCCCGTGCACCACCGCCCGCAACCACGTGGCGCGCAGGTGCTGACGGAGGGCGCCCACGCCGTGGGGCTCGAGCGCGAGGGCGAGCCCGGCCGCGGGCCAGGCCGCGACAACGGTGAACCCCAGAACGCCCGTGACCCCCAGCCCGGAGAGGGCGGCGCCGGCCCCCGCAACGAACCGCCCGGCCGCGACCGCCACGAAGACGAGCCCGAGCGCCCCGAAGCGCTCCCGCCCGTGGAGGCATCCTTGCGCGGCGTAGGTGAGGTAGGTCGGGAGCACGGTGAGGGCGACGAACACCGCAGGCAGGAGACTGTCCAGATCGAACGCCGCCGCGACGAGCGGGCTGGCGGCGAGCACGACGGCCGTGACGACCAGCCCCAGGATCAGCCCAGTGGCCAGCGCCGAACCTTCCGTTCCGACCGGGTCACGGGCCCGGTGCGGAGATGACCCGTTTCGTGGTCGTGAGGCCGTCGCCACGTGCCGCGCGGCAACCAGCTGCAGAGCGAGGGCGAGCACGCCCGAGATGACGGTGATGTTCAGCAGGGCTGCCGTCGCGCCGAGGTCGTCGGACGTGAGGGTGCGGTTGAGGACGAGGAAGAGGGCATAGGCGAGGACGTTCGCGAGGAGGGTCGCCGCGCCGATGACCCCCGCAGAGCCGAGAAGCCGGCCAGGGGGCCGCCTCGCCCGCCTCACGTCGGTCACGCGGGATGGTCGCGGTCGGGAGGCGCCGGAGCGAGGTCCACCAGGACGTCCTGGCACACCGTCGACGTCGTGCTGCCGAGCGGCCGCCCGATGGCGATGATCCGTGCCGTCGGGCAGAAGTCGTGCACCGTGCTGAGGACGTCGAGGTTGGAGGCGCCCCCACGGGTGAGCCCGAGCTCGACGAGGAGGAATCGTGAGCGCCTGATGACGTCACGGGCGCCGGCGACAACGGCATCCTCGAACCCTTCGACGTCGACCTTGAGCACGTCGATGTGGTCGAGCTCCGCGCAGGCGTCGTCGAGTGTCACGACGGGCACCTCCACCTGCTCCAGCGGCTGCTCACCCGGTGCCTGAGAGGGCGGACGCAGCGAGGACATCACCGACAGGGGTGCCCGGTACAGGACCATCGAGGCCGTCCGGTCGCCGAGAGCCACGCACCGCGTCGTCACGTCCGGCCACCCGGCCGCGTTGGCCGCGAGGTCCACATGCACAGCGGGATCGGGCTCGAAGGAGAGGACACTCGCCCGCGGGAACAGCTGCTTCACCGCGAAGAGGAACTCCCCTCGATGCGCTCCGACGTCGACCACGACCGGTCGGTCGGGGAGGACGGCACGCACAGGCGCCAGGAGGTCGTGTGTGTCGGCGAAGGCCGCCTGGAGGGTTCCCACGTCGACGAGCTCGCGGGTCGTGAACGGGACGCCGCCGATCGACAGGCGCGCCCGAGCCCCTCCGACGAGCCGAACGACGGCCACGTACTTGGAGGTCACCAGGGCGGCCCTGCGGCGCAGAGGCCAGGCCGCGAGCCGCACGGTACGCATGTCGAGCTCGAGGGATCGCGAGACGAGGAAGCGCAGGTCACGGATGACGGACAGTCCGTCCCGAGGGGGCACGCGCGCGAACCTACCAGCGCGCCTCCCGCTGTCCGTCATGGTGCGCCGACGGGGACGGGGCCTCGAGGCGCCGGGGAGCCCGACATGCCCCAGGCGTTTCCGCCGCGTCGTGGGCGTCGCACCGAGGGCGTGGTGCCGTCACGCCGAGGACACAGGGCGGCGCACGACGTACAAGTACGAGGTGAACGGAGGCCCGGCCATCGGCTCTTCCGTCACGGCCAGCACCTCGGCACCGGCCCCTCGGAGGAGGGCCAGGACGCGCCGCCGACGCATCGTGTGGAACTCCATGACTGCCCGGTACCCGTGACGGCGCCTCCGGTAGACGTTCTGCACGCGGTTGGGGAGACGCCTGAGGAGGCCGACGGGCGAGAGGTCGGCGTGGCTCGGCAGCGTGAACGCGGCGATGCCGCCCGGTGTGAGCACCCTCAGGAACTCCCGTAGGTACGCGGTTTTGACGTCGTTGGGAACGTGCTGGAGGACCACGACACTGAGGACGAGGTCGAAGTGCCCGTCGGGAAAGGGACGGAGGTCGGCGCCATCGACGAGGTGGTAGGACACCCGGTCGGCGTGGCGGTTGTGGCTGCGCGCCAGCTCCACCATGGATGCCGCGATGTCGACACCGTGGACCTCCTGGACGTGATCAGCGAGCGCCTGGGTCAGGCGTCCGGCACCGCACCCAACGTCCAGGGCCCGCCCGTGCGGCGGAACGGTTCCCCCTGCGCGCGTCACCTCACGGAGCACGTCCGCCACCTGCGCGCGACCGGTGGCGAAGAACTCGTCGACGGACCAACGGTTCCCGCGGAACTCGGGGTACGCGAGCACGGCCCAGAGGGGGTCGACCCGACCCAGGTCATCCCAGTTGTGTCTGAGATCGTCGAGTCGCATGATCCGTCCGAAGGGTTCTCGCGACCGCTCGCCGCGCGTCGCGTTACATTATCCGCCACCCCATCGGCGCTGACGGAGGATCGGACATTCACACCCTGTCACGAGGTCGCCGAGCCGGCTCCGAGCAGCTCGTCGTGCTCGTGCTCTCCGTGGCTCTGGCGGTGGTCCTCCTCGCGAACGACTGGGGGATCCTGACGCCGGACACCAAGCCGGAGATCTTTCTCGCGCCCTGGGAGACGGCGACGCGGTTCGCGGCCACCTGGCTCGAGACCTCGGCTCTCGGTGCTGGGAACTTCAACGTCGGCGTCGCGCCCGTGGCCGCCGTCCTCGGTCTCCTGGAGCTCCCGGGAACCCCGGCGTGGCTGGCCATGCGGGTGTGGAAGCTCGCTCTGTTGCTGCTCGCCGGGTGGGGCGCCCGTCGTCTGTACCGGGACCTGACGTCGGGCTCGTCCGCTGACATGGCAGCGGCCAGGGTCGCGGCGTCCGTCGTCTACGTGGCCAACCCCTACGTCATCGTGGGGGGAGGGACGACGCCCACTCTGCTGCCGTACGCCCTGACCCCGTGGTTGGCTCTCACCACCCTGCGAGCGGTGCGTGGCGGATCGTGGCGGACGGCGGCCCCCGCGGCCCTGGTTGTCATCGCTTCCAGTGGACTCAATGCGGGTGTCGCGACCGCCTTCAGCCTGCTGGTCCTCGGACCCGTCGCCCTCCACGCCGCCGTCGTCGAGCGGCACCGGGTGCGAGCCATCCTGGTGGCCGCCCTCCGGATAGGCACGCTCGTGACCGCCATGTCGGCCTACTGGTTGGTCCCGGCCCTCTCGGCCGTCTCCCTCGGCGAGGGGATAGCGGCCACCACGGAGAGTCTCGAGGCCATCAACAGCACGAACTCGGGAGCGGAGGTCCTTCGAGGCCTGGGATTCTGGCCACTCTACGGCGGTGACGCCACGGGAGCCTTCGTCCCCAGCCACCGCGTCTTCGTCGAGAACACCATCGTCGGGGTGCTGTCGTTCGGCTGGCCCGTGCTCGCCGTGGTCGGCGCGCGACTGTCCCGGCACCCCGCCCGGCTGCTCGCGGCGGCGTCCGTCGTCGTCGGGGTCGTCGTGATGCTCGGGTCGTTCCCTGCCAACGACCCCACGCCGTGGGGGCGCCTCTCGGCGTGGCTGCTCGAGTCCGTGCCCGGGGCCCTGGCGTTGCGCACGACCAACAAGGCCGGCCCGGTGCCCTGGGTGGGCCTCGCGATCCTCGTCGGCCTGGGCGCGGCAGCCCTTCCCGGCGCCGTCCGTTCCGCGGCGGCGCGCCGCCGGAGAGGGCGCGTCCGTGGCGCGCGCACCGTCTGGCGCGTGGCCACGGTGGTCAGCGGAGCCGGACTGGTCGCCGTCGCGGCGGCGTCCACCGCACCGGCGTTCACCGGTGACCTCTACCCCGTGCGCATGAGGATCCCCGCGTACTGGGAGCAGGTGGCGGCTGACGTCAATGCACGACCGGGGGCGGGGCGGGTCCTGACGGTCCCCGGGGTCGATCTGTCCCGCTACACATGGGGCTACACGGGGCCCGACGAGCTGGGAGGCTTTCTCTTCCAGCGCCCCTCGACACACCGGTCGACGACCCCCGCTGGCAGCGTCTTCGCGGGCGAGCTCACGGCCGAGGTCGACCAGCGGCTCCAGTCGGGGCCACTGCCCTCCGGGACCGTCTCGGCAATCGCGCGCCACCTGGGAGCGGGTGATGTCGTGGGTCGCTACGACCTCGTGGGGCTGGGGCCCACGGGGACCCTCGTCGACCGCACCCTGGCGGACGATCCGGGGCTTGAGGGGAGTCGCGCCTTCGGCCCGGCACAGCCGGACGGTGGACCCGGTGTTGCGGTGCGCGTTTCGTCGGTTCCGGGGATCGGCACCGAGCGAGGGGCATCTGCCCGGCCGGCCGAGCAGACATTGGTGCCCGACGGGGCCGGGGGCGTGCTGCCCGAGCTCGTCTCAGCCGGCCTGAGCGACCGTGGACGGCCCAGTGTGCTCGCCGGCACGCTCACCGACGAGGCTCTCCACGACACCCTGGTGGCGGGTGGGCGGATCGTCCTCACGGACGGCAACCGCCGCCAGGAGTGGGGCAGCCACAGTCCGGTCGCGACCGGCCCGCTGATGGGCGCCACCGAACAACCGGTCAGCACGCGGGCGGTGCTCGGCCCAGCCGAGCAAACCGTCCGGGTGGTCCGGGGAAACGCCACAGTGGGGGCCTTCGGTGCTCCCATGGCGTTCGGTCCCTTCCCGACGGAGGATCCGTATCGCGCCTTCGACGGCGACCGGACCACGTCCTGGCGATTCGGCAACGCTGGTTCGTGGGCGGGCCGCGGGCTTGCGGTGCACCTCAGCGCGACTCTTCCGGTTGGCATCGTGTCGGTGCAGGTCGTCAACGATGGTGGCAACGCCATCACTCGTGTGCGGGTGACCGCTCGTGGCGCTGGCACCGAGCGGAGCTCGGAGGTCGTTGTCGAGCCGTGGGCGACGTTCCCGGCGACCGTCGACCTCGGTGGCGTGCCTGCCCGCGAGGTCCTCGTCGAAGTCGTGGGAGCCACGACCCCGAACATCGGTCCTCTCGGCATCTCCGAGGTCGAGCTGCCGGGGGTCGTCATCGCCGCCTCCGCACGCACCCCCCGGGCGCTCCCCGAGGAACTGGCCGGCTGGACCGGAGACCGGGCCGGCCTGCTCGCCGAGACACCCGTCGACGTGCTCCTGAACC
>OCZS010000014.1_pt1 | contig 50902 bp, 50 predicted proteins | sample 1539071 | NCBI WGS metagenome assembly OCZS01 (sample SAMEA3113584, study PRJEB22503) | soil metagenome
GTCGAGCCGATGTACATGCCGGGACGCTTGCGGACCGCCTCGAGGCCCTCGAGGACCTGGAGGTGGTGAGCGGTGTACTCGGACGCGGACTTGCTCGTCGCGGTCTTCTTCGCAGCGGTCGTGGGCACGCCATGCAGGCTAGTCGCCGTGTCGGACGGACCCCGTCAGGCGCACCGTCGCCGCCCAGAGGTGCCCGCCGCCGCAGTGGCGGAGGCCCAGCGCCGACCGTCCCGGGCGTCACGGACAGGTCACGATCCGGTCATGACGCGGACCACAGTGCATCACCTTGCACAGGGGGAAGCATCCGGCGTGCTTGACTGTTGCAACGCTCGCCGCCCGACCCGGGAGGTGGGCACGACCGACGCAGACCACCGCGAGCCGAGGAGGCCGACGTGAACGCCGCACTGGCAACAGCCCTGACCGCCGCGGACCGTTGCGACCGCTGCAGCGCCCAGGCGTACGTCCGGGCCACCCTGCACGCCGGCGGTGAGCTGCTCTTCTGTGCCCACCACGGCCGGCAGCACATCCCGGCCCTCGTGGGCCTCGCCGAGATCCACGACGAGAGTGACCGGCTCATGGAGCCGCCGCCGCTCGGTCAGGTCGTGGACTGAGGGTGAACGCCCTCGTCGGCGACGTCGGCGGCATCGTCCCCCCTCTGCTCATCGTCGTCGGACTCGTCGGCATCGTCGTCCCCGTCCTTCCCGGTCTCCTCCTCGTCCTCGGTGGTGTCCTGCTCTGGGCCCTGATGGAGGGGACCACCCTCGCGTGGGGCATCTTCACGGCCAGCGTCGTCGTCGCCGTGGCCGGCGTCGCGCTTCAGTACCTTCTCCCCGGCCGCCGGATGCGTGAGCGAGGTGTCGCGTCGTCGACGCTCGCCCTGGCCGTTCTCCTCGGCCTCGTCGGGATGTTCGTCATCCCGTTCGTGGGCGCCTTCGTCGGGTTCGTGCTCGGCATCTACCTCGTCGAGCTGGGTCGCAACGGGGATCGCCGCCAGGCCTGGGAACGCACGAAGCATGCTCTGGTCGGCGTCCTCCAGAGTGTCGGCATCGAGCTCGTCGCGGGACTCGGGATCGCCGCGCTCTACGTCGCGGGCCTGCTCGCCTCCTGAGCGCGTCGCCTCGCGAGCGGCCCGAGAGCCTCTCCGAGCCCGCGGGGGCTGGTCGACGCTCGAGGGTCAGAGGTCGTTCCGGTCAGAGGTCGTTCTCGCGACTCACGGGTTGTTCTCGCGACGCTCCCAGCGCTCGTCGAGACGGTCCATGAAGGACCGTGAGCCCTTCCGGCGCGAGTCCTTGGCCCGCCCCTGGGTGCCGTCGGCGCGGACGACGGCGAGCCGGGCCTTGCGCGGGGGCGTGGCGGCGAAGACGGCCGAGGCGACCATGACCGCGAACCCGATGGCACCGACCCACATCGTCGTGTTGACGCCCACGAGCACCAGTCCGAGACCGGCGACGACCCCGACGGCACCGATGACCCACCGGCGACGCTGGAGCGACGCGAGGGAGCTGCCCTGCATCTGCGAGGCGAACTTCGGGTCCTCGGCAGCGAGAGCCTGCTCCATCTGTTCGAGCATCTTCTGCTCGTGGTCTGAGAGGGGCACGGATCCTCCCGTTGTCGGCCCGGGACGTCCGGGCGGACGTCCCATGTTGTCCCTGAGCAATCAGGATAGGTCGCGAGGTGGCCTGGCGGAAGCCGATGTGTCACGTTGAACCAGACTCGCTGGCCTCACGGCACCTGAACCGAACCTCGAACGGGCCCGGTCGACCGCCCGGTCGGCGTCACGCCACCCGTGCTCGGGCTCCCCGATGACCCCCTGGATCGGCGCGCGGTCCGCCTCGACGAGCTTCTCGAGCCGGACCCCCACGAGCCGGATCCTCGCCCGCTGGAGTCCGAGGGCGTCGAAGAGCCCCACCACGGCGTCGTGCACGGTGCGTCCGCTGTCGGTCGGCTCGCGCAGGGTCCGTGACCGGGTGATGGTCGTGAAGTCGCTGAACCTCACCTTGAGGGTGACGGTCCGGCCGGTGAGCCCCGCGGCCCGCATCCGGGCTGCGGTGCGCTCGCTGAGCGCGAGGAGGTGGCGGTGGATCTCCGTGGCGTCGTCGATGTCGTAGTCGAACGTCTCGTCGCTGCCGATGCTCTTCTCGCGCTGCTCACGTTCGACATGGCGGGGGTCGCGACCCCACGCCAGCTCGTGGAGGTGGTGCCCCGCCGCCTCCCCGAGGCCGCGCACGAGGGTCGTGAGCGGTGTGTGCGCGATGTCGGCGACGGTCCGCAGGCCGAGCCGGACGAGCGCCTCCTCGGTGCGCTCCCCCACTCCCCACAGCGCCCCGACCGGGAGCTGCTGGACGAACGGCACGACCTCGTTCCGCGGCACGACGACCATCCCGTCGGGCTTGGCGAGGCCGGATGCGAGCTTGGCGACGAACTTGCTCGGCGCGACCCCCACCGAGCACGTGATGCCCTGCTCGTCGTGGACGGTGTCGCGGATGTGCTGGCCGATCGTCGCCGGGCTGCCCATCCGCCGGACCGCGCCCGAGACGTCGAGGAAGGCCTCGTCGAGGGAGAGCGGCTCGATGACCGGGGTGACCGAGCGAAAGGTCTCCAGAACGGCCGCCGAGATCGCCGAGTACCGGGAGTGGTCGGGCGGCAGGACCGTGGCCTGCGGGCACAGGCGGCGGGCTCGGGCCATCGGCATCGCGGAGGTGACGCCGAAGCGGCGTGCCTCGTAGGTCGCCGAGAGCACGACCCCGCGGTTGCCACCCCCGATGATCACCGGTGTGCCGGTGAGCTCGGGGTGGGAGAGCAGTGTCGCGGAGGCGTAGAACGCGTCCATGTCGACGTGGAGGACGGTGCAGCCGGTGTCGTCGGGCGGCTCGGCGGAGGCCCGCGAGGGGAGGGCGTACTGGCGACGGCTCATCGGTGACCCCGGCCGACGTCAGTCCCGGGTGGCGAGGACGTGCCGCACGCTGCCGAGGGCCCCGAGGAGCGGGTGGTCCGGATGGTGGCTCGCGACCTCCTCGAGCTCGAGGAGCGCGGTGCGGTCGGCCTCGGAGTCGACGAGCGCCGACGGGACGAGGTCACTGAAGATGCGCACGCCATGGCTGTCGACGGGAGTGAGCCCGTGGGCCCGCAGGAGGTCCAGGACCTCGGGCTCGTCGAAGCGCCGTGGAGCAGGGTCGTCGTCACCCCAGCGCCCGTCGGACCGTTCGAGGACGGCACGGGCCCTGGCGAACTGCCCGGCCAGGGCGCGCGCGAGGGCGGCGGGGAGCCGCTGGGCCACGACGAGCGAGAGGGTCCCACCCGCGGCGAGCACGGCGGCGACGTTGGCCAGCGCGGTGTCGGCGTCGTCGACGACCTCGAGGGTGCCGTGCAGGCAGACGAGGTCGTATGCCGGTCGCACGCCGTCGGTGCCCGGCTCGCCGACGCTGTCGGTGTCGCCCTGGACCGGGTGCACCCGGTCCAGGGTGCCGGCCTCGGCCGCCCGGCGGCGCAGCGAGGCGAGCGCGTCGGGACTGGGGTCGACGACGGTGACGTCGTGACCGGCCGCGGCGAGCGGGACCGCCGTCCCGCCGGTTCCGCCCCCGAGGTCGAGCACCCGCAGGGGACGGCCGAGTGCGGCGCTGCGCCGCGCAGCATGCGCGTCGAGAACGGCCTGGACGGCGGCCGTGCGCAGCCCTGGCTGGCCGCCCTGGCGGCGGGCTCGGCCACGCTCGTCGGCCACGGCTGGGCCTCCTCGGTCGCTGGTCTGGCGGGGGGCGGGATCAGCTCCACACCCTAGTGTCCGGAGCTGCCGGGGCTCGCGTGCCACAGCTTGCGCGAGGGCAGCGCGGCAGCGGCCGCGGGAGGGGCGAGCGGCGGCATCCCCTGTCCACCGGGAGCGCCGCGGCCGCTGCGGGGATCGACGCCCGGGGGCCGGATGTCGGCGTAGGGCGACTGGCGGAACCCCGAGGCGTGGACGAGGACCCTGCGTCCCGTGCGAGCGTCGCGCTGCCGGGCCGCCTGCTCGAGGGCCTCGGAGCGGGCCAGGGCCTCGGCCTCGCCGGCGTCGATCGCCGCGTGGACGGCAGGGAGCCCACCGACCTGCCACGCGTCCCAGAGCGCCGCGAGCTCCCAGGCGCCGGTCGCACGGATCGAGACCCCCCGGTCGCCGGTGCGGCGCAGGATCCCCCGGACGAGGAGCAGCCACGAGTGGAAGACGACGCCGGCGTAGGGGCCCTGGACGTCCTCGAAGAACGTGCAGTCCGAGGGGCCCGTGGAGTCGTCGAGGGTGAGGAAGACGACCCGGCGGCCGGAGCGCACCGGCGGGGTCTGGGTCGCGACCTTGACCCCGGCGACCCACACCTCGCTGCGGCTGCGGGTGTCGACGAGGTCACGGCTGCGGGTGACGCGGAGCGCGTCGAGGAGCGGGCCGTAGAACTCCACGACGTGCGCGGACACGTCGAGCCCGAGGACGTCGAGCTCCGCACGCACCCGCTCGGGGCCGGTCAGCTCCGGCAGGCCGGCGCCCGCCGTGAGGCGCGGCCGGTCACCCAGGTCGAGGGTGAGCTGGGTCGGCTGCTCGCCGGCCGGCACGACCTCACGGGCTGCCTGGGACTGGGCGGCGGCCCGGCCGCGGACGTCCGCCCCGGGTTCCTCGCCCTCGCGGGGCGGGGCGATGCTCGGGATGGCACGTCGTCGGCTGCTGCGCGGCGGCGCGCCTCCCCCACGCTCCCACCGCTCCAGCTCTGCCACGTGGAGGAGCAGGTCGCGCCGGGTGACCCGGCCACGCCTGCCCAGGCCGCCGCCCCCCATGCCGTGGAGCGAGTCGAAGGCGCCCGCGAGGACCAGCCGCTCGGTGACGGGGCGGCTGACCCGGGCGCGGGTCCAGAAGTCGCCGAGGTCGGCATAGGGCTGGCCCGCGACGACCCTGGCGACCTCGGCCGCGCTGATGCCCTTGACGTCGGCGAGGGAGAGCCGGATGCCGTACGGCTGCTGCGGCCGCTTCCACGCCGGCAGGGCTCGGTCCTGCGGCGGCGGTTCACTCCCGGTCTCCCCGACCCGCTCGATCCGGTACGTGTCACCGCTGGCGTTGACGTCGAGACCGAGCACGGGGATGTCGAAGGAGCGGGCGTCGTCGAGGAGGAGCCGCTTGGGGTACATCCCCGGGTCGTGGGTGAGGACGCCGGCGAGGAAGGCCGCGGGGTGGTGGGTCTTCAGCCATGCCGAGTGGAAGGTCGGCAGCGCGAAGGCAGCGGCGTGCGCCTTGCAGAACCCGAAGCTCGCGAACGACTTGAGCACCTCCCAGATCCGGTCGCGGTCCTGCGCGGAGTAGCCACGGGCCGCCGCGGCGGGTCGCCACCAGGCCTCGACGTCGGTCTGGCCCTGCGGGGTGCCCATGCTCCGGCGCACCTCGTCGGCCTGGGCCAGGCTCACCCCCGTCGTCTCGGCGACCATGAGGAGCACCTGCTCGTGGAAGACGACGACGCCCTCGGTCTCCTCGAGCGCCGGGATGAGGCTCGGGTGGAGGAACTGCCGCTCGCTCCAGCCGTGCCTGCTGTTGAGGAAGGGCGTGATCATGTCGGACTTCACCGGCCCGGGCCGGAAGAGCGAGATGTCGACGACGAGGTCGCCGAACCGGTTCGGCCCGAGCTTGCCGACGAGCTCGCGCTGTCCTGGGCTCTCGATCTGGAACATGCCGAGCGTGCGGGTGGTGCGGATGAGCTCGTAGGTCGCGGGGTCGTCGTGGGGCACCTGCGCCTCGTCGTCGAGGTCGACCCGCTCCCCCGAGACCCGCTCGACCTCGGCGACGGCGTGCGCCATCGCCGACTGCATCCGGATGCCGAGGACGTCGAGCTTGAGGAAGCCCAGGGTCTCGACGTCGTCCTTGTCGAACTGGCTCATCGGGAAGCCGAGCCAGCTCGCCTCGACGGGGGTGCGGTCGAGGAGCCCGGAGTTGGACAGGACGATCCCGCACGGGTGGAGGGCGATGTGTCGCGGCAGGCCGTCGAGCGCCTCGACGAGGTCGAAGAACACCGCGAGCCGCGGGCTGTCGAGCCCGCGACTGCGCAGCTCGGGCAGGTCGGCGATGGCGTGCCGGGCGTCCTTGGCACGGATGTGCGGGAACGCCTTGGCGATCTCGTCGACCTCGACCGGTGGGAGCCCGAGCGCGGCACCGACGTCGCGCACCGCGTGGCGCACCTTGTAGGTGTCCATCATCGAGACGCAGGTGACCCGCTCGCCGCCGAAGCGGTCGAGGACGGCCTCGTAGATCTCGGTGCGGCGGGCCGACTCGACGTCGACGTCGATGTCGGGCAGCTCGGCCCGCAGCGGGGAGCAGAACCGCTCCATGAGGAGACGGTGGCGGATGGGGTCGACACCGCTGATGCCGAGGAGGTGGTTGACGAGGCTGCCCGCGCCCGAACCGCGGGCCGCGACGCGTACGCCGCGGGCCCGGATGAGGTCGGTGACCTCGGCGACGGTGAGGAAGTACGTCGGGTAGCCGAGGGTCGCGATGACCCCGAGCTCCTCGTCGAGGCGGTCGAGGACCACCTGCCGCTCCGCCTCCCCCACCTCGGGGTAGCGCCACCCGACGGCGGCTCGGCAGCGCTGCGCGAGGACCTTCATGGGGTCGGTGCCAGGGGCGATGCCGAGGATCTCCGCCTCGGGGAGGTGGACCGCCCCGATGCCGAGGTCGTGCCGAGCCTCCTGGGTGCACTCCCGCGCGACGAGCGCGGTCATCGCGACGAGCCGGTCGGCGCGGGCCCGGTCGCCGGCGGTGACCTCGAGCGCGGTCGCGTCCATCGCGGCGGTGCTCGCGAGGTGGCCGGCGTCGGTGACCCGGTCGAGGTGACGGGAGTCGAGGACGACGAGCCGCCGGGCGGCGTCGAGGAGGTCGACGGTACGCACCTGCTCGGGCTCGGCGTGGCGCACCGCCGCGGTGAGCACGGCGGGGATGCCGGCCGCGTCGGCCAGGGCGAGCAGGCGCGCCGCGTGCGAGCGGGACCCGGGGGTGCCGTCGGGGCCGCCGTGCAGGACGACCTCGACGGCGAGACCGTCACGGGGCAGGAGCGCCTGCCAGGCCGCGAGGAGGTGGCGGGCCCGGTCCCGGCGGCCGACGAGGGCGGCGCGGCCGACGTCGGAGTCGGGACCGAGGAGCACGAGCAGGCGGCTGGGCCCCGGGTCCTCCTGGTCGGCGCCCGCCCACCGGGCGAGCAGGTCGGGCGTCGTCACGGGGATGCCGCGCTCCCCGCGCAGGTGGGTCTCGGTGACGAGCCGGCACAGCGCCGCCCAGCCGACCCCCGGCGCGGTGCCACCGGCCCGGCCGCGGGCGAGCACGGTCACCCGTGGCCGGCGCGGGTCGACGATCGCCCCGCCCCGGACGGGGGTCCGCCGGCGCCGTGGCACGGCATCCCCCTCCTGACCGAGCGCCTCGACGGCGAGGTCGACGCCGAGGACCGGTGCGATGCCGGCCCGTCCGCAGGCCGTCGCGAACCGGATCGCGCCGTAGAGACCGTCGCGGTCGGTGAGCGCGAGGGCCTCCTGGCCGTGGGCGGCGGCGCGCTCGACGAGGTCCTCGGGCATCGAGGCGCCGTAGCGCATCGAGAACCCCGAGGCGACGTGGAGGTGCGCGAACCCGTCCATGGCGTCCAGCCGCCTCAGGCCGAGCGGACGGGGACCAGCCGATGCGGACGGGAGACCGGAGGCACCCCGAGGCGGCCGGCGGCGAGGTCGACGAAGGTCTCGGCGTCGCGCAGCAGGTCGTCGGCCTCGCGTGCGGTGACCCTGACCAGGCCGGTCTCGACACCGACCCGCTGCCCGGTCGCCGCGGCGAACCGCCCCGCCCACTCGGTGAGCTCGGGTGCGACCCGGGCGGTGAGCGCCCACACGTCGTGGGGCCCGTCACTGCCCGAGGCGAGCCCGGCACCCGGAGAGGTCGCGGCCCGGGCGGCGACGAGCGCGGCGCCGGCCCGCAGCGCGGCGAGCGAGGCGGCGAGGTAGCGCGCAGACGCGACGGATGCGGCATACCCGCTGGTCAGCGACTCACGGGAGCGGTCGAGGAGGTCGAGGGCGGTGGCGGCGTGGCTCATGGGGAGAACTCCGGTCAGTCGTGGGCTCGAAGGAGGATCCAGTGGTCGTCGTCGCGGCCGAGGTCGAAGACCCCGGCCGTCCCGGACGGCGGGCGCGCCTCGACCCGCCAGACCCGGCGCCCCGGGCTCGGCAGGCCCGGCACCGCCGGGTGGTCACCGACCTCACGCCACCACGCGCGGCGCTCCTGCCAGGAGGCGAGGACCGCGCACACGGTGTAGCGACGGCCCCGCCACACGAAGTCGCGCGGGCCGTCGTCGGTGGCTCGGCCGTCGCGGTCCTCACCGCCGGCAGTGGTCCCCCCGTCGGTCGCTCCGCCCGTGACGGTCCGGACGGTGACGGGTTCGTCGTGGCGACGGACCATGACGACCTCCCTCGACCGCTGGCGGCCCCGTCCGGGTGCGGTCGGGCCGGGACGGGCGCCGGGTGGCCCCGGCTTCGAACATGTGTTCGATCACCAGCAACCTTAGCGTGCTCCCCCGACCTCCGGTCAACCCCCGTGCCGGCTCATTACGCTGACGCCATGACCCTCGAGCCCGGCGACCCGGTCCCGCTGCGTGACCTCTCCGGTCACCCCGGCGTCCGGGCCGTGCTCGAGTCGCTCTCCCTGCACCACATCACTCCAGAGGTGCGCCACCTGCCCGACGCCGTGCGCACCGCCCGCGCGGCCGCCGAGGCGCTCGGTGTGTCCCCCGCGGAGATCGCCAACAGCCTCGTCTTCGTCGCGACCACGCACGAGGGGCACACCGAGCCGCTCCTCGTCCTCGCCTCCGGCGGGCACCGAGTCGACGTGGACAAGGTCGCGGACCTCGCCGGCCTCGCCTCGGTCGCCCAGGCCGACCCCGACTTCGTGCGCACCCACACGGGGTTCTCCATCGGCGGCGTCGCCCCCGTCGGACACCCCCGCCCCATCCGGACGATCATCGACGTCACGCTCGGCCGCTACGACACCGTGTGGGCCGCCGCGGGGCACAGCCACTCGGTCTTCGCGACGACCTACGACGAGCTCATAAGGATCACCGGCGGGCATCCGATGGACGTCGCCTGACGAGGTTCGTCTCGCCGAACACAACCCAGTCCGTCACCCGCACAGCGGCCCCCGACATGTGCCACCCTCGCCCCATGCGACGCAGATCCACACCACTGCTGGCGGTCGCCCTCGCGACGGCCGGGGTCGTCCTCGGCACCGCGACGCCGCCGAGCGCCATGTCCGCGCCCGCGGGCGGGGCGCCCACGGTGGCCGCTGTCGCCGCCCCGTCCGTCTCACGCATCACCGGGGCCGACCGGTACGCCATGTCCGCCGCCGCGAGCCGGGCAGCCTTTCCACTCGGCACGACCGCCCCGGTCGTGTACCTCGTCTCCGGAACCTCTCCGTGGGAGTCGCTCAGCGCGACACCTGCCGCGGTCCGGCAAGGCGGCGCGGTCCTGCTCACCCGGCCGGACGGCATCCCCCCGGACGTCGCGACCGAGCTCGCCCGGCTCTCGCCGGACGCCATCGTGGTCGTCGGGTCGACAGCCTCGATCTCGGATGCCGTGCTGAGCCAAGCTCGGTCATACGCTGCCACCGTCCAGCGGGTGGCCGGGGCCACGCGTTACCTCACGGCTCAGGCGCTCGTGCGGCACGCCTTCCCGGCCGGGGAGGTCACCACGGCGTGGATCGCCACCGGCACCGCATGGACCGACGCGCTCGTGGGCGGGGTGGCCGCCGCCTCCCGGCGGGCGCCGCTCCTCACGGTCGACGGCAGTGCCACCACCCTGCCCGCGACGACGGTCGACCTCATCCGCGACCTGGGCCTGACATCGGTCACCGTCGTCGGCGGACCGGTGTCCGTCTCGAGCGGGATCGAGGCCCAGCTGCGCGGCCTGCTAGGAGCCACGGCAGTGAGCCGCGCCTCGGGCGCGGACCGGTACGCCGCCGCCGCGCAGATCAACCGCCTGGCGTTTCCGTCCTTGTCGACGGGGTCGGCCCACGTCGCCACCGGACGCGGCTTCGTGGACGCGCTGGCCGGCGGCTTCCTCGCCGGTCGAACGAAGCGGCCACTGTTCTACTCCCAGCCCTACTGCGTTCCGGAGTCGGTCCGTCCCTCGCTCCTCGCCGCGTCGGTGACCAGCGTCGTCCTCCTCGGTGGCGAGGCATCGGTCCGCAGCACTGTCGGGTCGCTGACCAGCTGTCGGAGCATTGACGCGGCCTCGAGCCTCTGGGTGCTCGTCAACAAGCGGAACCCCCTCTCGCCCAAGACCTATCTCCCGTCCTCCCTCGTCGTGCCGTCGGTCTCCTACCCCAACGGGCAGCGACTCCGGTCCGACGCGGCGGCGGCGGTGGCCACGATGTTCTCCGCGGCCCGCGCCGAGGGCGCCGGCCGGATGTCGATCGCGAGCGGGTACCGCTCGTACTCGACCCAGTACTCGGTCTACTGGAACAGGGTGTCGACGCACGGTCAGGCGTACGCCGACGTCTGGATCGCCCGACCGGGCTACAGCGAGCACCAGACCGGACTGGGTCTCGACGTGGCGCCGGTGGGAAACGCCTCGTGCAGCTCCTACACGTGCATCGGCTCCACGCCGCAGGGCGCGTGGCTGAAGCGGAACGCCTGGCGGTTCGGTTTCGTCATCAGGTACGAGAGCGGCTACACCTCGTGGACCGGCTACAACAGTGAGCCGTGGCACCTGCGCTTCGTCGGTGGTGCACTGTCCGCCGGGTACCACCGTGGGGGATGGCACACGCTCGAGCAGTTCTTCGGCGAGCCGGCGGCGCCGACGTACTGACCCGAGTCGGTCAGAGCCGGAGCCGCGCGAACACCTCGCGCGTCGCCGTCGACCTGTTCATCGTGATGAAGTGGATGCCGGGCGCGCCCTCGTCGAGCATCCGCTGACCCAGCTCGGTCGCGATGTCGACACCGACCGCCCGCACGGCTGCCGGGTCGTCCTTGACCGCCTCGAGCCGGGCCACGACCGCCGGCGGCAGCGGGGTGCCCATCAGCTCGGACATCCGGTGGATCTGTCGGAGGTTCGTCACCGGCATCAGGCCCGGCGTGATCGGAAGGTCGCGCCGGAGCGCGACCCGGTCGCGCAGCCGGAGGTAGGAGTCGGCGTCGAAGACCATCTGGGTGATCGCGAAGGTCGCCCCGGCATCCGCCTTGCGGACCAGCACCTCGACGTCGTGGTCGAGGTGGGGACTGTCGGGGTGGACGTCGGGGAAGGCAGCGACGCCGATGGTGAAGTCGCCGAGCCCCCGGATGAGCGCCACCAGCTGGTCGGCGTGGTCGAGCCCCTCAGGGTGCGGCGCCCAGGGCCCACGCACGTTGCCCGGCGGGTCACCCCGCAGGGCGAGGATGTTGCGGACCCCCGATGCGGCGTACGACCCGACGACCTGGCGCACCTGCCGCACCGAGGCGCCGACGCAGGTGAGGTGGGCGAGCGGGGTCAGCGACGTCTCGTCGGCGATCCGGCCGGTGACCCGGACCGTGCGGTCCTGCGTGGTGCCGCCCGCGCCGTAGGTGACGGACACGAACGCGGGCCGGAGCCGCTCGAGCTGGCGGATCGCGGTCCACAGCTGCGCCTCGGACTCGTCGTCGCGGGGCGGGAAGAACTCGAAGCTGATCGACGGCCGCTCCTGCGCCAGGCGCCACGGGATCGAGGCGACGAGGTGCTCGGGCCGTCCCCCTCCGCCGTGGTGCGCCATGGCGGTGAGGGTAACCCAGCGCCCACGCCGTAGGCTCGGGCCAGCCACGATCCGACCGCCTCCCGGGCGGCCTCCCGAGGAGGTTCCTGTGCCCAGCCCGCTCGACACCGCCGACCTGCGGCGACGGGTGCAGGAGTGTCTCGACGCGGAGCTCGCGACCCAGCGCGCGGTGCTCGCCGAGCTGGGCGCCGACGTGGACGACCTGCTCGCCGCGGTCACCGCTTTGCTCCGTGGCGGGAAACGGCTGCGCGCCGCCTTCCTCTACTGGGGTCACCGGGCCGCGGGCCGTCCCGACTCCCCCGCCCTCGTCCGGCTCGCCAGCGCGATGGAGCTGTTCCAGGCGGCGGCGCTCATCCACGACGACGTCATGGACGACTCCGACACCAGGCGTGGGATGCCGGCCACTCACCGCGCGCTCGCGCGGCATCACGCGGAGCGGGGCTGGGACGGTGACGCCAACCGGTTCGGCCTTGCCGGGGCGGTGCTCGCCGGCAACCTCTGCCTCACGTGGACCGACGCGGTGTACTCGACCTGCGGGCTGCCCGAGGCCGACCTGGCCCGGGGACGGGCGGTGTTCGACCGGATGCGCACCCAGCTCATGGCCGGCCAGTTCCTCGACGTCGTGGAGTCCATGCGGCCCTGGCGGAACCTCGCCGACGACGCGCGGGTCGCCCGAGCCGACCGGGTGATCCTCTACAAGAGTGCCAAGTACAGCGTCGAGCACCCGCTGCTGATCGGGGGGACGACCGGTGGCCTCGACGAACCGGGTCTTCGGGCGCTCTCACGCTACGGAGTGGCCCTCGGCCGCGCCTTCCAGCAGCGCGACGACCTCCTCGGCGTGTTCGGTGATCCCGAGCAGACGGGCAAGCCGGCGGGCGACGACCTGCGAGAGGGCAAGCGCACCGTCCTCCTGGCCCATGCCCTCGCGGGGACCGGCGCCTCGGGTCGAGCGAGGATCGAGGCGCTCGTCGGACGCCCCGACCTGAGGGCCGGCCAGGTGGAGGAGCTGCGCCTGCTCATCGAGGCCTCGGGGGCGGTCGCCGTCGTCGAGGAAGAGATCACCCGCCTGGCCGACTCGGCCCGGGAGACCGTTGCGACGGCATCCACCCTGGACCCGGACGCCGCCTCGGCACTGGTCGACCTCGTGGACGTGGCGACCGCGCGCACGGCGTGAGGTCCGACGGGCGCGTCCGGCTGCCGACGAGGCCGCCTCCCGCCCCGATGGTGTGAGCGCCTAGAAGGCCTCCTCCATGGCGCGGCGACGGACCTCGGTCTTGAACCCGGCCCGGATGGCGTCGAGGGGCGTCCCGGGAACCGGCAGCGTCTCGTCGCGGGTGTGCAGCCACCGGAGGATCTCCTCGTCGGACATCCCTCCGTCCGCGAGCACCGTGAAGGTGCCCTTGAGGGCGTGCAGGGGCCCCTCGCTGTCGACGAACCCCGCGGGCACGCCGAGGACCCGCCGCTCCCCGACACGGTGCGCGAGGAGCTCGCGGTCCTCGACGAAGCGACGCACGCTGGAGAGTGGGACGCCGAGCCGGTCGGCGAGGTCGGGAAACGTCAGCCACTCGCCCACGAGGGACTCGACATCCGGTTCGCCGCCCGGGGCGCCCGGCGGTTGTTCGCTCACGAGCCACAGGGTGCCACAGCGCCGGGGACACGGCGGAGGTGGTGCCGGGGCAAGGTCCACCAGGGGTTTGATGCCGGGCGGTAACCTCACCTCAGACATCACATCTGTCACACCTATCGCATCTGTCACTGCCGGACCCACGGATGGCCAGGCGGACGCCGCGGGAACGAGCGACACAGCGCCCACGGCATTCCACTCGAGGAGCACGTGAGCCGCAACGGACGGGAGAGGGCGGGTGAGCGGTCCTACGTACACTCCTACGGTGCCATCCTCCGGCGACGCGCTCATCGGGCGCACCCTCGACGGCCGCTACCGCGTGCTGCGTCGCATCGCCGACGGCGGGATGGCCACGGTGTACCTCGCCGTCGACGAGCGCCTCGACCGCGAGGTCGCGCTCAAGGTGATGCGCGCGCACCTCGTCCACGACGAGAGCTTCGTCACCCGGTTCCGACGTGAGGCGCGCTCCTCGGCGTCGCTGTCCCACCCCAACGTCGTGGCCGTCTTCGACCAGGGGGAGGACGACGGCAACGTCTTCCTCGCGATGGAGTACGTCCCGGGGCAGACGCTGCGGGAGGTGTTGCGGGCCGAAGGGCCGCTCAGCCCCCGTGCCGCCCTCGACGTCCTGGAGCCGGTGCTCCTCGCCCTCGCCGAGGCACACTCCAAGGGACTCATCCACCGCGACGTCAAACCCGAGAACGTCATCCTCAACACGAACGGCACGGTGAAGGTGGCCGACTTCGGGCTCGCCCGCGCGGTGTCGAGCCACACCATGACGAGCTCTTCAGGGCTGCTCCTCGGGACGGTCGCCTACCTCTCCCCTGAGCAGGTCGAGCGCGGTATCGCGGACCCCCGCTCCGACGTCTACGCGGCAGGGCTCGTGCTCTTCGAGATGGTCACCGGCACGAAGGCGTTCACCGGTGACACGGCGATCCACGTCGCCTACCAGCACGTCCACGGAGGGGTACCCGTGCCCTCTGCCCGGGTGCCGGAGCTGCCGCCCGAGCTCGACGAGCTGGTGGCCGTCGCGACGGCGCGCGACCCCGACCAGCGGCCGGCGGACGCCGCCGCCTTCCTCGCCCTGGTGCGGCGGACCAGGACGACGCTCAGCCTCGAGGCCCTCGACGCCCGACCCGAGGGAGCGGCCGCGGCGGCCGCCGCGTCCGTCCCCACGTCGACCGCGGCCCTGCCGCTGCACGGAACCGGCCAACGAGCCTCCGGCGCTGCGACCGGTGTCGTGACGCGTCCTCGGTCGGACACGACGGCCATGAGCATCCCCCCGCCGCCGCTCGAGGGCGTCGTCGTCGCCGGTCCTCAGCGGCGTCCCCGCCGCTGGTGGCCGGCCCTCGTCGGCTCGGCCCTGGTGGCGGCCCTCACCGCATGGTTCTTCATCCTGGGTCCGGGTGCCACCGCCACCGTTCCCTCGGTGGTGGGTCGCGCCCAGGCGGAGGCCGTCCAGGCCGTGCGGGCGGCATCCCTGCAGCCGTCCGTGTCCGAGACGTTCGACGAGAAGGTCCCAGCCGGGCAGGTCGTGTCGGTCGACCCCGCTGCCGGGAGGACGGTGCAGCGTGGGACGGAGGTGAGCCTCGTCGTCTCCAAGGGTCCGGAGCGGTATGCCGTCCCGCCGGTGGTGGGCATGACCCTCGCCGAGGCACGGGCCCGGATCACGGGGGTCAACCTCAAGGTCGGGAAGGTCAGCGAGGCGTTCAACGAGAAGGTCCCCCAGGGGCAGGTCGTGTCGGCGAAGCCCGGGCCCGGCGCCAGCCTCAAGAAGGGGACGGCGGTCGCGCTGACCGTCAGCAAGGGCCGCAAGCCGATCGAGGTCCCGGACCTCACGGGCAAGGACGCCAAGGGCGCCGCCCGCACACTCAAGGAGCTGGGGCTCAAGGTCGACTCGGGGACGCAGGAGAACAGCGACACCGTCCCCGCGGGCGGCGTCATCCGGCAGGAGCCGCGGGACGGCACCCTCTTCCGCGGCGACACCGTGCGGCTCGTCGTGTCCAAGGGGCCCGTCCTCGTGGACGTGCCCAACGTCGTGGGCCAGCAGGTGGAGGAAGCCCGCCGGATCCTCGAGGCGGCGGGGTTCACGGTGAATGTGCAACGGGCCCTGGGCGGCTTCTTCGCGACGGTCCGCCTGCAGGACCCCGCGGGTGGCCAGGCGCCCAAGGGCAGCACCGTCACCGTGACGATCGTCTGACGAGTCGTGTCGGCTCCCCCCGGGCGTGCCCGGCTCGCCACCGCGCTGCTCCTCGGCGTGACCGCGGTCTGGGGCTCCACGTTCTTCCTCATCCGGGACCTCGTCGAGAGCGTGCCGCCGGCTGACTTCCTCGCCGTGCGCTTCGGCATCGCCGCCGTCGTGATGTTCCTCCTGTTCCGGCGCCAGACCCTGGCGCTGAGCCGACGTGAGCTGCGGCTGGGGGTCGTGCTCGGCGTGCTCTACGGCCTCGCCCAGGTGCTCCAGACCATGGGCCTGCAGCACACCGACGCCTCCGTCTCCGGCTTCATCACCGGCACCTACGTCGTGCTCACGCCCCTGCTCGCGGCCGTGGTGCTGCGCGACCACGTCGCTCCCGTCACCTGGGGCGCAGTGGCGCTCGCGACCGCCGGGATCGCGCTGCTCTCGCTGCAAGGCCTCGCCGTGGGGCTCGGCGAGGCGCTCACCCTGGTCGCCGCCGTGCTGTATGCCGGCCACATCGTCGCGCTCGGCCGCTGGTCCACCCCACGGGCCGCCGTCGGCCTCGCGACGGTCCAAGCGGGGGTCATCACCGTCGTCACGTCGGTCGCGGCGGTACCCGACGGGCTCACGCTTCCCAGTGATGGTGGTCAGTGGGCCTCCCTCCTGTACATGGCGCTGGCCGCGGGGGCGCTCGCCCTGTGGGCCCAGACCTGGGCGCAGGCCCACCTCACCGCGACGAGGGCGGCGATCGTCATGGCGATGGAGCCGGTCTTCGCCGCCTTCTTCGCGGTCGTCCTCGGGGGCGAGGACCTCACCCGCCGGATGCTCGTCGGCGGCGCGCTCGTCGTCGCGGCGATGTACCTCGTGGAGCTGCGGTCGACGTCGCGCGACCCGACGGCGACGGCCGCGGAGGACCCTCCGGTCGAGGCGCTGCACCACGACGTGTGAGTGCGGCGTGGGACGGACCGCCTGGTTCAGCGCGGAGCAGGTGGCGTGACGGGCTCGAGGACCACCACCGCCGTCTCGGAGGAGCGCAGCGCGGCGAAGGCGTCCAGCTTCGGGTCGATCTCCCGCCACCTGGCCCAGAGGCGAGAGCGCTCCTCGCCCTGTGCGGCGCGACCGGCGACGGTGCACCGGCCGTCCGCGAGCTCGACATCGGCCGTCGGGTGGTCCTGCAGGTTCAGCCACCACGCCGGCTCACCGTCGGCCCAGCCGTTCATCGCCAACGTGACGAGGTTGCTCCCGTCCTGGACGTACCCGAGGATCACACTGCGCGACTGGCCGGAGCGACGTCCGACCGTCGTGAGGCGCAGGGTGCCCCAGCGGTCGGGCTTCGGACGCCACAGGCCCACGCGGCCGCGGGTCGCGCGGTAGAGGCCCCGATGGACGTACCACGCGAAGCGGACGAACCAGCGTGGCGGAAGCCGTGGTTTCGCGTCCTGCCCGTCGGTCATGCGGCACCGCCTCCTGGCTCGAGGCTAGCCGGATCGGCGATGCGGGGGAATGGTCCTGGGTTGAGCCCGCCCGGACCGCCGGAGATCAGTGGCTTGCGCCTGGCGATATCAGTCGCTGCGCTTGGCGAGCAGCCGGGTCGTCGCATCGATCGCCCTGGTGGTCCCCGCGTCGTCGACGTCGAGGTGCCAGACGGCGCGCACCCGACCCGGCCCGACGGCATACGTGCGGATGCCGTCGTCGAGGAGGGAGGCGACGAAATGCGGTGCATCCCAACCCACCACGCCGACGTCGAGGACGACGATGTTGGTCTGCACCGTGCCGGGCTCCACGCTTCCGGGTGCCGACTCGGCGCAGGCCGCGGCGAAGCGGGCCGCGCGCGCGTGGTCGTCGGACAGCCGCTCGAGGTGGTGGTCCAGGGCGTAGAGACCGGCTGCGGCGAGGATGCCGACCTGCCGCATTCCCGCGCCGTAGCGCTTGCGCCACACGCGCGCCTCGCCCATCCGCTCGGCCGAGCCGACGAGCACCGAACCCACCGGGGCGCCGAGCCCCTTGGACAGGCAGACGCTGACGGTGTCGAACTGCTCGCCGTAGGCGGCGAGCGGCACTCCGCTCGCGACGTGGGCGTTCCACAGCCGCGCACCGTCCAGGTGCATCGCCACGCCGAGATGCTCCGTGGCAGAACGCACCTCGCAGATCGCCTCGATGGGCTGCACCGTCCCACCGCCGAAGTTGTGGGTGTTCTCCACGACCACGAGAGCCGTCTCGACCTGGTAGGGCCCGACGCCCGTCGTGACGAGGGACATCGGGCCCGCCGGGTCGAGCAGCCCTCGCTCCGACGGCCAGGACCGGCTGGTGATGCCGGAGAAGGCCGCTGCGGCGCCCAGCTCGGCCCGCAGGACGTGGGCCTGCTGGTCGGCGACGAGCTCCTGGCCCGGGGCGACGTGCAGGCGCACCCCGAGCTGGTTGGCGAGCGACCCCGTCGGCGAGAAGAGGCCGGCCTCGTGGCCGAGGAGCGCGGCGACGCGCTCCTCGAGGGCCGAGACGGTGGGGTCCTCCCCGAAGACGTCGTCACCCACGTCGGCACCGGCCATCGCCGCGCGCATGGCGGCGGTGGGGCGGGTCAGGGTGTCGGAGAGGAGGTCTGCGGCATACGCGGCCATCTCGCCGTCAGTCCTCGTTGAGCATCTCGGCGACGAGGAACGCCAGCTCCAGGCTCTGCTGGTGGTTGAGCCGGGGGTCGCACACCGACTCGTAGCGCAGGTTGAGGTCGGCGTCGAGGATCTTCTCCGACCCCCCGATGCACTCGGTGACGTCGTTTCCGGTGAGCTCGACGTGGATGCCCCCGGGGACCGTGCCGAGGCCGCGGTGCACCTCGAAGAAGCCCTCGACCTCCTCGACGACGTCGTCGAAGTCGCGCGTCTTGTACCCGGAGGCCGACTCGTAGGTGTTGCCGTGCATGGGGTCGCAGACCCACGTCACGGAGGCGCCCGAGGCGGTGACCTTCTCGACGATCGTCGGGAGTGCCTCCCGGATCCGCCCCGCGCCCATCCGCGTGATGAAGGTGAGGCGGCCCGGTTCACGGTCGGGGTCGACCTTGTCGATGATCCGCAGGAGGTCGTCGGTGTCGGCGTCGGCGGAGACCTTGACGCCCACGGGGTTGCGGACGGAGGCCACGAAGTCGACGTGGGCGCCGTCGAGGTGGCGGGTCCGCTCGCCGACCCAGACGAAGTGTCCCGACGTGACGTAGAGCTCGCCGGTGCGGGAGTCCACCCGCGTCATCGGGCGCTCGTAGTCGAGGACGAGGGCCTCGTGGGCCGAGAAGAACTCCGTCGTGCGCATCGCCTCGAAGTCGGCGCCGCACGCCTGCATGAACTTCATCGCCTTGTCGATGTCCTTCGCGAGCCGCTCGTACCGGACGTTGGCAGCATTCGCGACGAAGCCCCGGTTCCAGTCGTGGACGTGCCGCAGGTCCGCGAAGCCGCCCGTCGTGAAGGCGCGGACGAGGTTCAGGGTGGCGCTGCTCGCGTGGTAGGCCCGGACCAGGCGCTGCGGGTCGGGCGTGCGGGCGGCGAGGGTGAAGTCGAAGTCGTTGACCATGTCGCCGCGGTAGGCGGGCAGCGTCACGCCTTCCCGGGTCTCCTCACCGCTGCTCCGCGGCTTGGCGTACTGACCGGCCATCCGGCCCACCTTGACCACCGGCACGGAGGCCCCGTAGGTCAGCACCGCGGCCATCTGGAGGATCGTCTTGACCCGGTCGCGGATGTTGTCGGCGGTCGCGGACGCGAAGGTCTCGGCGCAGTCCCCGCCCTGGAGCACGAACGCCTCCCCACGAGCCACCGACGCCATGCGCTGGCGCAGCACGTCGCACTCACCGGCGAAGACCAGCGGCGGGTAGCTCGCCAGCGTCGACACCGCCTCGTCGAGCGCGGCCCGGTCCGGCCAGACCGGCTGCTGGGAAGCAGGCAGGTCGGCACCGGCGGCGATGCGCTGGCGGGGTTCCGGTGGGGTGGTCGTGCTCACGAGGATCAAGGATAGGTCCAGGCGACATGGGCCTCCTGGACGCCCGTATGCCGGTATGCCGTCCGCCCCCCACCGCGACCTTCCCGACTTCGTCTGTGAGGATGCCGGAACACACCGGCCGACGCGGCGTTTCGACGCATCCTCACAGACGAAGTCGGGGAGGCGGAGGCGCAGCGGGACGGGAGCCGGGGGTCGGGGTCAGGGGCCGGGGTCGTCCTCGAGGCCGCGCGCCAGCGCGAAGCGCACGAGCTCGACGCGGTTGTGCAGGTGCAGCTTCCCCAACGTGTTCTGGACGTGGTTCTGCACCGTGCGGTGCGAGAGGAACAGCTCGGCGGCGATCTCCTTGTACGACATGCCGGTCGCAACGAGCCGGAGCACCTCGATCTCGCGCGGGGTGAGCTCCGGCATCGGCGGAGGACGCCCCTTCGGCGGCGCGGCAGCCGGGTCGAGCGCGTCGGCCGGGTCTGGCCCCGCGGCCATCCTGCGGAACTCGCCGAGCACGAGTCCGGCGAGGCCGGGAGTGAAGACGGCCTCGCCCCGGGCGGTGGCGCCCACGGCGTCGACGATCTCGTGCGCGGAGGCCGACTTCACGAGGTAGCCGGTGGCTCCCGCCTTGATCGCCGCCAGCACGTCGTGCTGCTCACCGCTCGCCGAGAGGATGAGCACCCGGGTGGGCAGGTCCCCGATCGCCCGGCACACCTCGTCCCCGCGCATCCCCGGCAGGTTGAGGTCGAGCACCAGCACGTCCGGGCGGGTGGCCCGGGACCGTCGGACCGTGCCCGGACCATCAGTCGCCGTCGCGACGACCCTGAAGCCGTGGGCCACGAGGTCGCGCTCCAGGGCCGACAGCCACAAGGGGTGGTCGTCGGCCACGAGGACGGTCGGCGCTTCGTGGTCGCTCATCGGCGCTCCGGGGCGGGGCGGGGAACCGTCATCCGGACGATGCACCCGCCTCCCGGCCGTGTCGTCCACGTGGCGGAGCCGCCGAGGTCCTCGATCCGACCTCGCACCGAGGCGCTGACACCCATCCGTCCGCGCTCGGATGCCGTGAGGAGGTCGGCGAGCTCGGCGCCGGATCCGTTGTCACGGATCGTCAGGTCGATGCCGGCGGAGTCGCCCTCGAGAAGGACCCAAGCCCGAGCGCCAGGACCAGCGTGCTTCGCGACGTTGTCCAGTGCAGCCGCGACGGCCGCGTCCACCTCGCTCGCGAGGCGGGCGTCGACGACGACCGGGTGCGCCGGCACGGACACCGAGAGGCTCGGGCCCTCTCTCGCGGTGAGCACGACCCGGAGGTCGACCTCGCCGCCTTCCACGCCACGTAGGTCCGGGCCGATCGTGAAGACGTCCGGCGACCCCGTCCCGGAGACGAAACGCCGCAGGGACCGCTCCTGCTCGGCCGCCAGAGCCGAGAGGTCGGCGGCCTCACCGCCGATCTCCGCTCCCCGTCGGTGGATGTAGGCGAGCGACTGGAGGACCCCGTCGTGGACGACCCGGGCGATCCGCTCCCGCTCGTGGAGCCGCTCTCGCTCGAGGAGCACCTGCTCCTCCGCCTCGAGGCCACGTCGGGCCAGGTCCACGGCGAGTCCGATGAGACCACCGAGGAGGACGAGCAGCACGATGTTGTGGACGGTCGACTGCGTCGCGGTGCCGACCTCGACCAGGTCGGCCAGCGCGATGACGCCCGCGGCGGCGAGCCCGCCACGGGCCCCGGCCACCACCGCTCCCCCGGCAACCGAGCCGGCCGCCCACAGGGTCGGGATGGTGAACTGTCCGGCGGCGATGGCCTCCGGCGTCTCGGCCAACATCGTGGCGAGGATGCCCCCCGCAGCGATCGTCACCTCGACGACGACGACCCGCACGGTGCGCCGACGGTAGAAGAGCAGCCCGACCGACCACGCGGCCATCACGCCGATGACGAGCCAGGCGACCCACGGCCGCACCATGGTGTCCTGACGCTGCCAGGTCAGCCAGGCGGCATACAGCGCGGCGAGCGGGCGGAAGACGTCGAGGCCCCGGTGGAACGACTCCACGACGACCGGCTCCCGCCGGCCGGTCCGGGCGGACCGCGGCCCCAGCACACCCACGCGCGCTCGTCCCCGTCAGCTCGCGCGGCGCTCGGGACCGGCGTCCCCCTCGAGGCCCTCGGCGTCGAGCGCCTCCTCGAGCTCCGACACCGCGCGCCCGGGATGGGCCGCCTCCGCCGCCTCCTTGGCCCGGTTCTTCTTGTCGCGGGCGATGCGGTCCTTCATGGCACTGGCGTAGATGTCGACGTACTCCTGCCCGGACAGCTCCATGAGCGCGTACATGATCTCGTCGGTCACCGACCGGAGGACGAACCGGTCGCCCTCCATGCCCTCGTAGCGTGAGAAGTCCAGTGGCGTCCCGATGCGCACCCCCACCCGGATGAGCTTGGGGACCTTGGTGCCCGTGGGCTGTGCCTTGTCCGTGTCGATCATCGCGACGGGGAGGACGGGCACCCCCGCCTCGAGCGCCATGCGGGCAACGCCGGTCTTGCCCTTGTACAAGCGGCCGTCAGGGCTCCGGGTCCCCTCGGGGTAGAGCCCGAGCAGCTCACCCCGACGCAGGACCCGGAGGCCGGACCGCAGCGCCGCCTCGCTGGCCCGGCCGCCGGACCGGTCGACCGGCAGCTGCCCGACGCCCTTGAAGAACGCAGCGGTCATCCGCCCCTTGAGTCCTTCGCCGGTGAAGTAGTCGGACTTCGCCAGGAAGGTCATCCGGCGCGGCACCACGAGGGGAAGGAAGATGGAGTCCGAGAAGGAGAGGTGGTTGCTCGCGAAGATGGCCGGACCCGTCTCGGGGATGTGCTGGGACCCCTCGACCCACGGCCGGAAGAGCAGGCGGAGGATCGGCCCGAGGATGACCGTCTTCAGCACCCAGTAGAACAACGGACCACCCTTCGTTGCGCGTCGCCCGAACTCTAGTCCACCGCCTCGGAATGCCGGTCCGCTGGACGCGCGTGCGAAGATCGTCTCCGCAGCCCCAGACACCGAGGAGGTCCCGTGCCCGAGCGGCCCGGTGACATGGACGAGCGCGACGTCGACGCACGGTTCGCGTCGATCGTCGCTGGCTGGGAGGGGCCGTTGCCCGATGGCGTCGACGATGACCCGGACGTCGACGCCGCACCGGATGCCGGCAGCGCGCCGCCGCCGATCTCCGCCGGCCCCGCGACACCCGCCGACGACACGCCTTCAGACGACGTCCGGCCCACCGAACCGGACCAGCAGCTGGCTGCCGAGCGGCGCGCGGGGGCCGACGCAGACGCCGAGGAACCCGAGGAGCCGCTCGAGCCCGCTCCCCCGCCATCGCCCTGGGTCACCCCTGCGCCGCTCGATGTCGTCGTGCCCGCCTCGGCCTGGCGGGCGGCCGAGGTGGAGCCGGAGGAGGACCACTTCGAGCCGCCCGAGGTGGTGCTCCCGCCACAGGAGGACCTGCACTTCTGGGGCGCGGTCATCGGCCTCGTCACGGGCCCGTTGATGCTCCTGTACGTCGTGTTCGCACGCCCGTTCCACAGCACCCGCTGGTTCATCGCGGCTGTGGTCGTCTCCCTCGTCGGCTTCGCGCTGCTCGTCCTCCGCCAGCCGTCACACCGCGACCCCACGAGCGACGACGACGGCGCCCGGGTCTGACCGCCCCTGACGGCGCCTCACTCGTCAGCGTCGAGCTGGAGGTCGACCCAGACGGGCCGGTGGTCGCTGGCCAGCGCCCACACGGCATCCGGGACCAGCACGTCGCGGTGGGGCAGGACCCGCAGCGCCGGCGAGGCGAAGACGACATCGAGCCGTCGGCGAGGTGCGCGTGCCGGGTACGTCGGGCTCGCAGGTGAGACCGGGCGCAGCCGCTCCGGCACATCGAGCAGCCGCCATGCCGCGCCGGTGTCGCCCTCGTTGAGGTCGCCGGCGAGCACCAGGGTCGTCCCGTCCGGGAGACCGCCGAGGATCCGCTCGGTGTGCGCGACCCGCTCCCTCGGGTCGAGGCTCAGGTGCATCGACACCGCGGTGAGGCGGCCGCCGCCGGGCAACGCCACCCGTGCAACGGCGTAGCCGCGGGTGCGGTCCGGCCACCGCACAGGGAGGCGGCTGTGACGGCACTCCAGCAGCTCGACGCGCGACGAGGTGAAGATCGTCGTGCCGCCGCTCCCGCGGTGCCGACCCGACCAGTCCATGCTGCACCTCTGCGCGAAGCGGGCAACTCGCGTGCCGGCCCCGAGCCGCCTCGGAACCTCCTGCAGACACAGGACGTCGGGGTCGATCGCGCGCACGATCCGGGCGGCGAGCCGGTGGTCGTCCAGGAAGTCGCGGGTGTTGTACGACGCGACCCGGAAGGCCGGCACGGCACGGTCAGCCACCGTGCGCGTCGACCCCGGCCACGGCGTCGGCGCGCGCGAGGTCGGCGGCTCCGACGAGCCCCGCCTCGTTCCCCAGCTCGGCGGTGACGATGGACGCCTCCGGGCGGTAGCCGCGGCCCGTGAGCTGGCGGCGGAACGCCTCGCGCGCCGGCCCGAGGAGCAGCTCGCCCGCGGCGCTCACCCCACCGCCGATGACGAACATCCCGGGGTCGAGGGCGGCGGCCAGATCCGCCATGCCGATCCCCAGCCACCGCCCGATCTCGTTGAGGAGCTCTCTCGCCAGCGGGTCACCGTCTCGGGCGGCCTCGGTGACGACCGGTCCCGTCAGGTCCTCGGGGCGGCCCCCGACGCGGTCGAAGAGGTCCGAGACGACCGGGCTCCCCGCCGACATGAGGACCCGGGCCTCGCGCACGAGGGCGTTGCCGGACGCGTACTGCTCCCAACACCCCCGGTTTCCGCACTCGCAGCGGATGCCGTCCGGCACCACCTGCATGTGCCCGAACTCCCCCGCGATCCCGTGCCGACCTCGGATGACCCGTCCGCCGATGACGATGCCGCCGCCGATGCCGGTGCCGAGGTTCACCATGACGAGGTGGCTCTCGCCGCGCCCCGCGCCGAAGCGGTGCTCGGCCCAGACGGCGGCGTTGGCGTCGTTGTCGACGAACGTCGGCAGGGGGACGCGCTGGCCGAGGGCCTGGCGCAGCGGCTCGTTGCGCCAGGACAGGTGCGGCGCGAAGACCACGGTGGCCCGGTCGGCGGCCACGAAGCCGGCCGCCCCGATGCCGACGGCCACGATGTCGTCGCCGCCGGCCTCCAGCAGCTCGTCGACGACCGAGACGATCGTGTCCTCGACGACGTGCGGGCTCGTCGAGCGGTGTGGCGTGTCGCGGCGCGCCCGCCGAAGGACCCGGCCCCCGGAATCGACCACCCCGCCGGCCACCTTCGTGCCGCCGATGTCGATGCCGATGGCGAGCGAACCGTCAGCCACGGGGTCCCTCCTGCGGGTCGTCGGCGTCATGGACGGGGATCGGCCGCGGCCCTGCGGCCGCCGCCGCCGGCGTGGGGTCGACCGGCCCCGGTGCGCCCTCGGTCGTCGCGGCGGCGCGGGTGCTCGCGAGGTCCGCCAGGACGGTCGCGGCCAGGCCGGCGAGATCGGCCAGGCGGGCCAGGGTCTCCGGGCTCAGCGTGCGCACCACGGCCGCGGACCGGCACAGCGGGCACCAGGCGCAGAAGGGTTCGTGGGCAGGCACGTCGCCCTCGGGGCCTTGAGTCGGGCCGGCTGCCGAGTCGGCCGCCGAGGCGGCCGTCGCGACGGAGTCGCCGGTGGGCCGGCCCCCCCGACCGTCGGTCGCCGGGGCCTCGGGTCCCGACCCGGGGGGCGCAGGGGTCGCCGGAGCCGCGTCCCCCGTCGAGCGACGGAGGCTCTCGAGCAGCCGTGCGGCCTCGTCGGCCACCGAGCCGACCTTCTCGTCCCAGCGGTCAGCGCCCACTCGCCCACAGCTCCTCGTCACGCTCGAACCGCACTCGCAGCTCGCCCCCGCCCACTTCCGCATCCTGGACCACGCATCGGCGCAGGACCGACGGCAGGGTGACGAGGCGCCGCTGCCCCTCCACCTCGACGACGAGGTCGTCGTCGCGTCGGGAGAGCGCCACCTGGCTCGCGGAGACGAGGGGCAGGGGCAGGGTGAGGAGGAAGTCGGCACCGTCGGCCGCGACCCGCATCCGCGGCACGTCGACGTCGGCCATGAGGTCCGGGGCAGCGTCGCCGCTCGTGGCCTCGGCGAGCTCCGCCAGAGCCTGCGCCCCGATGGGCTCACCCGAGAGGTAGGGCGCGCGCAGGAGCGGGATGCCGGAGAAGGACTCCCGGACCCGGTCCAGGCCCGCCGCCTGTGCGGTGGTCCAGGCCGACCACCAGGGATCCTCGTCGCCGACGGGTCCGGGCGGAAGGACACGGTTGACGACGACGGCGTCCACGGCATACCCGTGAAGCGACAGCGAGGTCAGCACCCGGCGGCTCTCGGCGATGACCACCCGCTCCGGGGTGAGGACCACCCGAACACTCGCTCGAGGTGAGGTCAGCAGCGTCCGCACCTCGACCATGAGCTCCCGCCAGGCCCGGAGGACGGCGAGGACGTCCGGCCCGGGGGGCGGGACCCCGGTGGCGGCGGTGGCAGCAGGGCGGAGCACGGTGAGCAACCGCCGCTGCGCCGGCAGGAGCCGGTCGAGGTGCCAGCCGAGCACCTCCGGGAGTCCGAGCAGCCGCAGGGTCTCGGCAGTCGGCGCACAGTCGACGACCACGAGGTCCCAGTCGCCACTGTCCGCCTGATGGGCCAGGGCCGCCAGCGTGGCCACCTCCTCGGCTCCCGGCAGGGAGGTGAGCTCGTCGGCCACGACCGGGTCCACCCCCATCGCGTCGAGCGCTCCGAGCAGGTAGTCGCGCACCACCCGCCAGTCGGCCTCGACCGCGGTGTGCGGACCGACGGCGAGGGCGTGCAGACGCGTCTCGACCTCGTGGCTGTCCCGCCACGTGACGGCCGTGCGCAGGTCGACGTCGAGGGCGTCGCCGAGGCTGTGGGCGGCGTCGGTCGACATGACGAGCGTCCGCAGGCCGGACCGGGCGGCTCGAACGGCCGTCGCCGCTGCGGTCGTGGTCTTGCCGACGCCGCCCTTGCCGGTGACGAGGACGACTCGGGGCATGTCGGCGTTCAGCCCTCGACGCGCTTCTTGAGCTCGGTCAGGGCCGTGTTGATGATGTGCTTCTCCGCCTTGCGCTTGAGCATGCCGATCATCGGCATGGTGAGGTCGACCTCGAGGTCGTAGGTCACCGTGGTCCCCGTTGAGCTCCGAGCCAGCGCATACGTCCCGGTCAGACCCTTGAGCAGCGTGGCCCGAACGAGGTGCCAGCTCACGGACCCGGTGCCGTCCTCGGTGACGTCCCAGTCGTACTCGAGGACGTAGTTGTCCTTGATGGCACCGGCGTCGAGGGTGAACTCCACCTGGTCGGCCCAGCCGTCCCCGTCCTCACTGAGCACGGTGCACGCCTTGACCTGCTCCGCCCACTCGGGATAGCGCTCGAAGTCGGCGATGACGTCGAGCACCGCGGCGGGCTCGGCGGCGATCTCGACGGAGGACTGCGTGCGGTCGGCCATGGCACGGAGGGTACCGCTCCCCCGGCGCCCTACAGTTGAGGTGTCCCACCGCCGCCGAGCCCTCGAAGGAGCCGGACCGTGCACGAGAAGTCCACACCTCTCGTCCTCCCTGCCACGACCGAGGGAAGCCTCGCGGACCTGCCGCTGCGGTGGGCGAGTGCCGAGCCGGGCCGGGTGTCCTTCTCCGTGCGTTCCGCCGACGGCTGGACCGACGTCACCGCCGCCACGTTCGCCGCGGACGTCTCGGCCCTCGCCAAGGGGCTCATCGCGGCCGGTGTCCAGCAGGGCGACGCCGTCGGCATCATGAGCCGAACGCGGTACGAGTGGACCGTCGCCGACTTCGCCCTGTGGTCGGCCGGCGCGGTCCCCGTGCCCATCTACGAGACCTCGTCCGCTGAGCAGGTGGAGTGGATCCTCGCCGACTCCGGTGCGGTGGGTGTGCTCGTCGAGACCGCCGCGCACCTCGCCTCCGTCGAGGAGGGCCGGTCGCGCCTGGAGCGGCTGCGCCACGTGTGGGTCATCGACCACGGGGACATCGACTCCCTCAGCGGCGACAGCGGCACGGTGGATGATGCCGAGCTGGCCGCCCGGGGGGCGGGTCTCGACCGGAACACCTTGGCCACGGTGATCTACACCTCCGGGACGACCGGGCGCCCCAAGGGCGTCGAGCTGACCCACGGCAACTTCCTCACCCTCGCCGAGAACGCGGCCCAGGAGCTGGCCGACGTCGTCGCCTCCGCCGGGGCCTCCACGCTTCTGTTCCTCCCGTTGGCCCACGTCTTCGCCCGCTTCATCGAGGTCCTTGCGGTGACCGCCGGTGTCCGCATGGGCCACTCCTCGGACCTCAAGGGGCTGCTGGACGACTTCGCGGCCTTCCAGCCGACCTTCATCCTCGCCGTGCCGCGGGTCTTCGAGAAGATCTACAACTCGGCCGAGCAGAAGGCGGAGGCCGGTGGCAAGGGGAGGATCTTCGCCGGGGCCGCCGCTACCGCCGTCGCCTGGTCCGAGGCCAGGGATGCCGGGACGGTTCCGCTCGGCCTGCGGGTGCGGCACGCGCTCTTCGACCGCCTCGTCTACGCCAGGCTGCGCGAGGCCATGGGCGGCAAGGTGCAGTACGCGGTGTCGGGGGGCGCCCCTCTCGGCACCCGCCTGGGGCACTTCTTCCGTGGCATCGGCGTGACGATTCTCGAGGGGTACGGGCTGACGGAGACCACCGCGCCCGCCACCGTCAACCGGCCGGGCGCCATGCGCATCGGCTCCGTCGGCCTGCCCCTGCCGGGCGTCGACGTGCGGGTCGCCGACGACGGCGAGGTGTGCCTGCGCGGCGTCAACGTCTTCCGGGGCTACCGCGGGAACGCCACCGCAACCGCCGAGTCCATCCGCGAGGGCTGGTTCCGTACCGGCGACCTCGGCGAGCTCGACGCCGACGGGTTCCTGCGGATCACGGGCCGCAAGAAGGAGATCCTCGTGACCGCGGGGGGCAAGAACGTCGCTCCCGCAGTGCTGGAGGACCGCCTACGGTCCCATCCTCTCGTCAGCCAGTGCATCGTCGTCGGCGACGGGAAGCCGTACATCGCCGCCCTCGTCACCCTCGACGAGGAGATGTACCCGTCGTGGGCCGCCAACCACGGGCTCGACGGCGTCGCCTTCGCGGCCGCCCGCACCGACGAACGCGTGGTCGGTGAGATCCAGAGTGCGGTCGACGAGGCCAACACCGCGGTCTCCAAGGCCGAGTCGATCCGCAAGTTCGCCCTGCTCGAGGGTGACTTCACCGAGGAGTCCGGCCACCTCACCCCGTCCCTGAAGCTCAAGCGCAACGTCGTCATGCGCGACTTCGAGGACGAGGTCGACGCGCTCTACGGTGGCTGACGCCGCCCCAGGACGCGCGGCGGCGCCCGCCGCGGCGCCGCCCGTCGGGCCGTCGGTGAGGCGCAGGACGACCTCGATCGCGGCAGTCGTCCTCGGTGCCGCGTGGCTCGCCTGGTTCGCGGCCCTCCAGTGGAGTGTCGTGCGGTTCGAGGTGCCGATCGTCCTCACGCTGACCACCTGCACGGCACTCCTCGTGTGGTGGCTGGCGCGGCGGCTCCGCATCGACGTGCCCCGGTGGGTCCCGCCCGCCGTGGTCGTCGCCTCGGTCGCCATCACGCTCACCGTGCCGCTGTTCAGCTATCTGCGCGGCGGGTGGCTCACTGCCGCGCTCGCAGTGCTGACGACCGGCGGCCTCGGCTGCGCCGCGCTGCTCGCGCGACCAGGACGCACGGCGGCCGTGGCGGCATACGTGCTCGCGCTGCTCACGCACTCCGTCATGGCCGTCCTCACGATCCTCGGTGACCGGGCGCCGAGGATCGACGTGTGGGTGCTCCTCCAGCAGGGAGCGGACGCGCTCGGGCGCGGAGAGAACCTCTACACGCAGCAGTGGGCCGGCTCGCCGGGCGTGCAGGACCAGTTCACCTACCTGCCGTGGATGGCGGTGACGACGGCGCCCGGCCGGTGGCTGGCTGGGGACGTGCGGTGGGCGGTGCTCGTCTGGTCACTCGTGCTCTATGCCGGGTTGTGGGCTCTCGCGCACGGACGCGCCGAGCGTGCCGCTGCGGTGACGGCGGTGCTCGTCCTCGCTCCGGGCACCCTGACCCAGGTCGACCAGGCGTGGACCGAGCCGGTGCTGGCCGCCGCGCTCGTGTGGTGGGCGGTGCTCGTGCGGCGTGGCCACGCGTGGTGGGCAGTGCTCCCGCTTGCCATGGCGTGCGCGAGCAAGCAACACCTGGTGCTCCTCGCTCCGGTGCTCCTCGTCTGGCGCCCGTTCGGGGTGCGCCGGACCCTTGCGAGCGGAGGGCTCGCCGCCGTCCTCGTCCTCCCGTGGGTGCTCGCCGACCCGGCGGCGTTCGTCGACGACACGGTGACGACCCTGCTCACGTTCCACCCCATCCGCTTCGCGAACACCTGGTACCTCTACGCCCTCAACGAGCACGGGGTGACCCTGCCCTTCGCGGTGACCGGCGCGGCGATGCTCGGAGCCGTCACCGGCATCGCGTATGCCGTGTGGCGCCGTCAGCCCGACACCGCCGAGCTGCTGAGGTGGCTGGCGCTCGCTCTCGCCGTCGTGAACCTCGTCAACAAGCAGGCCTTCTACAACCAGTTCTGGCTCGTCGCGGCGCTCGTCGCCGCCTCGCTGGCCCTTCCGCAGCGTGGGTCGGCGAACGACGGGCGGCTCCTGCAGGGCAGCACACGGATCAACCGGCGAGGTCCTCCAGGCGTGCCCGCCAGTCCCGAGTGAGATCCGCTCGCGTCGTCCGCAGCTCGCTCCCCAGGGCCCGGTCAGTCGCGGCCTCCGCCTGGGCGTCGGTGCCCGTCGACGACGAGGCCACGATCAGCCGGCGGACGGCATCCTCCCCATGGCGCTGCACGAGCAGCTCGACCGCCTGCCAGGCGGCAAGGTAGGGGACCTCGATGTCCGACGTCGACGGGTCCAGCTCGCCTGCCGTGGGCAGCTGCACCGGTCCCCGCCCGGCCCTGACCTCTTCGAGCAGCGGTTCGAGGAGCCGTCCCGGCGGGACGTCGGAGCGCGTGTACCCGACGTGGTCGGCGTATCCCTCGGCGAGCCAGAGTGCGGCACCCCCCGGCACGCTGCCTCGCACGGCCACGTGCACGAGCTCATGGGTGAGCACGACGTCGCGTCCCGCCGGCGTCAGGCGGGCATAGGCGGTCGGGTCGAGGACGATCCGGTCGCCGGTGGCCCTGCCGTCGGGTCCGGTCGGGCCCTCGGTGGTCGCGGCCACACCGCTGTGCCCTGCCCCGGCGGGGCGGCCGAGAAGGGTGTGCGCCTCGGTCGGGGTGCCGGGCGCGAGGACGAGGACGGTGCGGGGGGCCCGGTCCCAGCCGGTCACCAGGGCTGGCAGGGCGCGGTCGACGACGGCGGCGTGCTCCTCGAGCCGCGACTCCGGTACGGTGCCCGCCACCACGGCATGGGGCGTGCGGACCACCCGGAGGCCGGGCATGGCGAGCCACGGCGGCGCCGGCGCAGTGCCGACCGGTCCCTCTGCGGCGACGGCCCAGGCGCCGCCGGAGCGGACGAGGTCGTACGCCACCCTGGTGGTGCGGTCCGCGGTGTCGAGGTGGTCGACGCGGTACCGGACCTCGACCTCCGCCCGCACCGACGGCCTGTCGGGGTCCGGCGTGGTCGTCACTGCCCCGTGTGTGAACCGGGCCAGCCGCAGCGACCGCGCGGCCCGATAGGCGGCGAGCTGTCGCTCGCCCGGCCCGGTCGAACGGTCGGCCACCGTGGCGGCGAAGCCGGCCTCGTCCCCCGCGACCAGGGCCTGGGCGCGCCGCTGCAACAGGTCGGCCACCTCGGTCCGCGTCGGCGTCGACACCGACGTCGTGGATCGGGCGGTGGAGGTCGGCGCCGCAGCAGATCTCGTGTCGACCAGCGGGCCGGAGCTGCACGCACCCGCCGCCACGAGGACACCGATCACGAGCGCGGCCGACAGCGCGGGTCGTCCGCGTCGGCAGAGGAGTGATCCGGAGAACGACTGGCCGTGCACCGGCCCATCGTAGGAAGGCTCACCCGACGGCGCGGCCCTCCTCCCCGCGCACGGGGGCGGGCGCACCGGCTGACTCGCGGACCGCCCTGGCCCCTGCTGCGGTCTCGGGGTCGACGAGGCCGGCCTGCACGAGGAGCGTGACGGCGGCCCGCTCCTCGGGGTCGAGGACGTGGTCGAGGCGCACCGACGGCGCGGTGAGGTCGAGCAGGACGGGAACCATGCAGTCACCGCAGTGCAGCTCGCGCACCGGGCACGTCCTGCACTCGACGGTCAACGTCGTGTCGTGGGCGGTCATCGGTCACACCCCTTCCAGGTGGTCTGCGACCACGGTATGGCCCGCCACCGACAGGCCCACGGTCACCGCCCGCGCGCCTTCCCGAGGGTGTCGGTGCGCACGCCTACGGTCGCCGCATGACGATGGTCCAGGGCACGTTCGACGACCTGGGGACTCCCCTGTCGAGCGTGACCTTCGTCGTCGTCGACCTCGAGACCACGGGCGGCAGCCCGGTCGAGTGCGGCATCACCGAGATCGGTGCCGTCAAGGTGAGGGGCGGGGAGGTGGTCGGTGAGTTCCAGACGCTCGTCAACCCGGGAGGGCCGATCCCGGCATTCATCTCCGTGCTCACCGGCATCACCGACGCCATGGTCTCCGGCGCCCCACGGATCGAGGCGGCACTGCCGGCCTTTCTCGAGTTCGCCACCGGCTCCGTGCTCGTCGCCCACAACGCGGGCTTCGACATCTCCTTCCTCAAGGCCGCCGCCCGCCGCACCGAACACGAGTGGCCGGGCTACCCCGTCCTCGACACGGTGCACCTGGCCCGCCAGCTCGTGCACCGCGACGAGGTGCCGAACCACCGCCTCGCCTCCCTGGCACGGCTCTTCCGGGCGACGACCACCCCCGACCACCGGGCCCTCCACGACGCCCGGGCGACCGTCGACGTGCTCCACGGCCTCCTCGAGCGCGTCGGGTCCCTCCGTGTGCACTCCCTCGAGGAGCTCCTCGACTACACGGCCCGGGTCTCCCCTGCGCGCCGTCGCAAGCGCCACCTCGCCGACGACCTGCCGGACGCCCCGGGCGTCTACCTCTTCAAGGACGGCCGCGGCAGGGTCCTCTACATCGGCACCTCGGTCTCCATCCGCACCCGCGTCCGGTCCTACTTCACCGCGTCGGAGCACCGCCGACGCATGGGCGAGATGGTCCGCATCGCGGAGTCGGTGAGTCCCATCGTCTGCGCGACGACCCTCGAGGCAGAGGTGCGCGAGCTGCGCCTCATCGCCGAGCACAAGCCTCACTACAACCGCCGGTCACGGCATCCGGAGCGGGCGCTGTGGGTCAAGCTCACCGTCGAGCCGTTCCCCCGGCTCTCCATCGTCCGCGCCGTCGTCGACGACGGGGCGCGGTATGCCGGCCCGTTCGGCTCCCGCTCCGCGGCCGAGGCTGCCGTCGCCGCGGTCCACGAGGTGCTGCCGCTGCGCCAGTGCCTCGAGCGGCTGACCCCCAGCCGACCGCGCTCCGCGTGCGTGCTCGCCGAGATGGGCAGGTGCGGGGCGCCCTGCACGGGTGCACAGTCCGTCGCCGAGTACGCCGTGGTGGCCGATCGGGCCGTCGAGCTCCTGGCCGGAGAGACGCGGGACCTGCTCGCCGCGCTCCGCCGGCGGATGGCCGATCTCGCTGCCGGGGAGCGCTTCGAGGACGCCCAGGTGGTCCGCGAGCGGTTCGTCGCCCTCGTGCGCGGCACGTCGCGGTCCCAGCGCCTCGACCCCCTCGCGCGCATCGGCGAGCTGGTCGCCGCCCGGCGGTCCGTGGTGGGCGGCTGGGAGGTCGTCTGCGTGCGCCACGGGCGGCTCGCAGGCACCACGAGCTCGCCCCGCGGAGCCGATCCCATGCCGTACATCGCTGCGCTGCGCGCCAGCGCGGAGGTCGTCGCACCCCCGGTCGCGCCGTCGACGGCGGCGACGCCGGAGGAGAGCGAGAAGGTCCTCCGCTGGCTCGAGTCTCCCGGCGTCCGCATCGTCGACGTCGACGGTGCCTGGACCTGCCCGGTGGGTGGTGCCGCGCCGGTCCGGGCGGAGCTCGAGCCGCTCGAGACGGCTCGCCGCGAGGTCTCCGGCTTCGCGGCGGTGCACTGACATCGCAACTAGTCTGGGCCGGTGATCACCGCCATCGTCCTCATCACCGCCGACGTCGACCGCATCCCCGAGGTGGCGCAGGAGATCGCCGAGCTCGACGGCGTCACGGAGGTCTACTCGGTCGCCGGTGATGCCGACCTCGTCGCCATGGTGCGGGTCCGTCAGCACGAGGAGCTCGCCGACGTCATCGCCGACCGGGTGAACAAGGTCACCGGCGTCACCGGCACCAACACCCACATCGCGTTCCGCACCTACTCCGCGCACGACCTCGAGGCCGCGTTCAGCCTGGGCCTGGAGAGCTGACTCCGTCCGAGCGGAGCGCGGACGGAGTCAGCCCTGAGACTGCGTGATCCGGCCCCACCGCTCGAGCAGCCGCCGCGCGTCACCGGAGTCGATGGCGGCCTCGGCCCCGGTCATTCCCGCGCGCACCGCCTCGCTGAGGGCCGTCCGGGTCGTGGTGGGCTGCCCGAGCCCGGATGCCGTGGCCAACGCGATGCCGGCATTGAGCACGACCGCGTCGCGCACCGCTCCGCGCTGACCAGCCAGCAGGTCCCGCGCGACCTGGGCGTTGTGTGCAGCCTCACCGCCGCGCAGCTCCTCGACCGGCTGACGGTCGAGGCCGAGGTCGGCGGGGTCCAGGGTCAGCTCGGCCACCTGGCCGTCGCGCACCCACCAGACCGTCGACGTCGTGGCCAGGGTCAGCTCGTCGAGCCCGTCGTCCCCGCGGAACACCGACGCCGCACGGCCGCGGTCGGCGAACACGCCGGCGATGATCGGCGCCATGCGGGCGTCCGCGACGCCGACCGCGGCGTAGGTCGGCTGCGCGGGGTTGGTCAGGGGTCCGAGGACGTTGAACGCGGTGCCCACCCCGAGGTCGCGGCGTGCCACGGCGGCATGGCGCATCGACGGGTGGAAGGCCTGGGCGAAGCAGAAGGTGATGCCCGCCTCCTCGGCCACCGAGGCGACCCGGTCGGGGGTCAGCGTCAGCGAGACTCCAAGCGCCTCCAGCACGTCGGCGGAGCCCGAACGCGAGGACGCCGCACGGTTGCCGTGCTTGACGACGCGCAGGCCCGTGGCCGCCACGACGATGGAGGCCATGGTCGAGATGTTGACCGACTGCATCCGGTCCCCGCCGGTCCCCACGACGTCGATGCTGGGGCCCGGCACGTCGATCCGGTTCGCGTGCTCCAGCATGACGTCGGCCAGAGCCCGCAGCTCGGCGACCGTCTCGCCCTTGGCCCGCAGGGCCACGAGGAACCCGGCGAGCTGGACGGGGGTCGCCTCGCCGGTCATGACCTCCGTCATGGCCCAACGCGCCTGCTCCGGTGAGAGGTGCTCGCCGCGCAGCAGTGCGGCGAGCAGGTCCGGCCAGCTGGTGTGGACCGGCGGCGGTGTCGACACCCGGGTCAGCCGACCCCGACCCGCTGCCGCGCGAGGTCCGCGATGGCCTCGGACACGGCGATCGGGTCGAGGGGGTGCGGCACGACGCGGTCGGCGAGCGACCAGCCCGCCAGCCAGCCGTCCTGCGGCCGGCCGATGAGCACGAGGATCGGGGGGCACCGGAAGATCTCGTTCTTGAGCTGGCGGCACAGGCCGAGACCGCCCACCGGGGTCGCCTCGCCGTCGAGGACGACGACGTCGTGCCCTCCGGCGTCCAGCGCCTCGATGACGGCCTCCGCGGTGGCGCACTCACGCCAGGCCGCGACCTCCACGTCACGCGCCGGGCGGCGCCCGGCCGCGGCCCGGACGGCGTCGCGGACGGTGATGTCGTCGCTGTAGAGGAGGACCGACACACGGCGGACGCCGTCGGTCGCCGAGGGCTGCGCGGGGGTCCCGGCAGCGTGCGAAGAGGTCATGCGGGCATCGTAGCGGCGGCCGCTCTCCCAACTTGTCGAGCCTTTCGGGGGGTCCGCGCTACGGACGTCGGTGTAGCACGGCATAATCGCGAGCGTGGCGACTTCGACTGCAGCTCCCGAGACCCGCCCGGCGGGACCCGTCCCGTCGATCCCGGGTCAGGGCCCCGCGACCCGACCCAACCTCGTCGCCGTCGGGACGATGGTCTGGCTCGCCAGCGAGCTCATGTTCTTCGCGGCGCTGTTCGCCTTCTACTTCACGATCCGCGGCCACGAGGCGGACCTGTGGGCCGAGCGCACCGAGATGCTCAACGTACCGTTCGCCCTCGCCAACACCATCGTCCTCGTCGTCTCCTCGGTGTGGTGCCAGCTCGGTGTGCTCCAGGCGGAGAAGGGGATCGTCTCCCGCCCGGCCGGGTCGTCGCTCACCCGGGTCGCCGCCTGGGGGATGCGTGAGTGGTACGTCCTCACCTACTTCTTCGGCGCCGTGTTCATCGCCGGTCAGGTGTACGAGTACGCACACCTCGTCGAGGAGGGGGTGACACTCGCCTCGGATCCCTACGGCTCGGTGTTCTACCTGGCAACCGGGTTCCACGGCCTCCACGTCACCGGCGGGCTGGTCGCGTTCCTGCTCATCATCGGGCGCACCTTCACGACCCGGCGCTACACCCACGCACAGGCCACCGGTGCCGTCGTGACGTCCTACTACTGGCACTTCGTCGACGTCGTGTGGATCGCCCTGTTCATCATGATCTACGTCCTGCAATGACCGCTTCCGCATCCCGACCGGGCACCGAGCCGCAGACGACGACAGGAACGCACCCGTGAACGCACTGGCAGCCCGCCGCCGGCACCCGGCGGCGATCGCCATCCTCATCATCCTCGGGCTCTTCCTCACGGGCGCCGTCTACGCCGCCCTGGCACCCAAGCCGGCGGACGCCACGACCCGCGCACTGCCGGCGCAGTCGGTCGAGGAGGGCAAGGCACTGTTCCGGGCCAACTGCTCCACGTGCCACGGCCTCAACGCCGAGGGGCGGGCGACGGGCACCGGAGACCAGATCGCCGGTCCGCCGCTCGCCGGGGTCGGTGCCGCGGCCGTCGACTTCCAGGTCGGCACCGGTCGGATGCCGTTGCCTCGCCCGGACGTCCAGGCGCCGGCGAACAACGAGATCAAGTTCACCCAGGAGGAGATCGACTCCATGGGGGCGTACATCGCCTCTCTCGCACCGGGACCTGGGGTGCCGAGCGAGGAGGCGGTCGACCCGACCAAGGGGGACGCTGCACGTGGTGGCGAGCTGTTCCGCGTCAACTGCGCGATGTGCCACAACTTCGCCGGCGCCGGCGGGGCCCTCACCCGGGGCAAGTACGCCCCGCCCATCGAAGGAGTGTCGGGCCGCCACATCTACGAGGCCATGGTCACCGGGCCCCAGAGCATGCCCGTCTTCAACGACGCCAACCTCACGCCCGAGAGCAAGCGCGACATCATCGCCTTCCTGTACACCATCGACGAGGCGGAGAGTCCGGGTGGGATGACCCTCGGCTCGCTGGGGCCGGTGAGCGAGGGCCTGTTCGCGTGGGTCTTCGGCCTCGGCCTCCTCGTGGCGTCCGCCGTCTGGATCGGCGCCAAGTCCGCCTAGCCCTCATCCGTCTACACCCGCCCATCGACGACAGATCGGTATCCCGATGAACGAGCAGGACACACCCACCCACGGCAGCGAGGTGGGGCCGACGGGACACGGGACCGCCGTGCGCCTGGACCAGGGGCACATCATCGGGGACGGCGGCATCCCGGAGCGCTTCTCGAACCCGGGGCTGCCCGTTCACGTCCCCCGGGCGGCCGACCTGGACGAGGACGCCGCGCGCCGTGCGGAGAAGCAGGTCACGACGTTGTTCGGCATCTCCATCCTCGGCACGCTGCTGTTCATCGTCCTGTACTTCCTCATCGACGTCGAGGAGACCATCTACGTCCCGGGAATCGGCGTGACCAGCGCGTCGAACCTCGCTCTCGGCGTGACCCTCGCGCTCGCCCTGCTCGGGATCGGCTTCGGGGCGATCCACTGGGCGAAGACGTTGATGCCGGACCACGAGATGGTCGAGGAGCGGCACCCCCTCCGGGCGACGGACGAGTCCCGTGACCGCGTCGTCCATGAGATGAGGGAGGGCGGCAACAGCTCCCAGCTCACCCGGCGGCCGTTCCTGAAGTACACGCTCGGTGGAGCCCTCGGCCTCTTCGCGGTGCCGCTCGTGCTCCAGGTGGCCGGGAGCCTCGGGCCGATGCCGCAGAAGAGTCTCTCGCTGACCTTCTGGCACGGGGGTCCGAGCGGTCCCGGGCAGGAACCCGAGTTCAGGCCCCTACGCCTCATGCGCGACCCGGAGAACACGCCCGTCAGGGCGGACGAGGTCACCGTCGGGTCGGTGTACCACATCCTCCCCGAGGGACTGCTGGACCTGGAGGAGGGTGTGCTGGAGGAGAAGGCCAAGGCTGCCGTCCTGCTCGTCCGTCTCCAGGAGGACGAGATCCAGTCGGAGAAGCAGCTCGACTGGGGGTACCAGGGCATCGTCGCCTACTCCAAGATCTGCACGCACGTCGGATGTCCGGTGGGCCTGTACGAGCAGGTGACGCACCACCTGTTGTGCCCGTGCCACCAGTCGACGTTCGACGTGACCCGGGACTGCGAGGTCATCTTCGGACCTGCGAAGCGGTCCTTGCCCCAGCTGAAGATCACCGTCGATGATGAGGGATATCTCGTCTCCGAACAGCCGTTCGCTGAAGCGGTCGGCCCGAGCTACTGGGAGCGTGGCCAATGAGCACAGCACCCACCCGCCCTGCGGACGCCCTTCGTGAGGGCGACCGTCCGGCCGAGTCGCGCCCAGGCGCTGCCGCCCGCACCGTGGGCGGCGTCGCCGGCTGGGTCGACGACCGCACGGGGGCCGCCAAGCCCGTCGGCTACCTCATGAAGAAGGTGTTCCCCGACCACTGGTCCTTCATGCTCGGCGAGATCGCGATGTACTCGATGATCGTCTGCCTGCTGACGGGTGCCTTCCTCACCTTCTGGTTCGTCCCCAGCGCGGGACACACGATCTACGACGGTTCCTACGTCCCGCTCCGCGGGGTCAGCATGTCGGAGGCCTATGCCTCCACCCTCAACATCTCGTTCGACATCAAGGGCGGCCTGATCATCCGCCAGATCCACCACTGGTCGGCGCTGATGTTCATCGTCGCCCTCGTGGTCCACATGTTCCGGGTGTTCTTCACCGGGGCGTTCCGCAAGCCCCGCGAGATCAACTGGGCGATCGGTTCCGTCCTGGCGCTCCTCGCGATCATCGAGGGCTTCGCCGGCTACTCCCTGCCCGACGACCTGCTCTCGGGCACCGGCATCCGCGCCATGCAGGGCTTCGTCCAGACCGCACCGGTCATCGGGACCTATCTCGTGTACGCCATCTTCGGCGGCCCGTTCCCGGGGGAGATGATCATTCCGCGGTTGTACAGCGCGCACATCCTCCTCATCCCGGCGCTGCTCGTCGGCCTGTTCACCGCGCACATCGGTCTCGTGTTCCTCCAGAAGCACACCCAGTACCCGGGCCCGGGCCGGACGGAGAAGAACGTCGTCGGGTTCCCCGTGATGCCGGTGTACGCGGCCAAGGCCGGTGGCTTCTTCTTCATCGTCTTCGGCATCCTCTCCCTCATCGCGGCCGTGGTGCAGATCAACCCGATCTGGGCCTACGGCCCCTACGACCCCTCCGCGGTCACCGCGGGGTCCCAGCCGGACTGGTACATGGGGTTCGCGGACGGTGCCCTACGACTCCTGCCGGGCTGGCTCGAGTTCGAGATCTTCGGGTACACCCTGTCGATGAACATCTTCCCGGGCGCCCTCCTCCTGCTTCCCCTCGTGTACGTCGTGCTGGGCGTCTATCCGTTCCTCGAACGCTGGGTCACCGGTGACAACCGTGAGCACCACCTGCTCCAGCGGCCCCGGAACTCGCCTGTCCGCACCGGCATCGGCATGGCGGCCATCACCGCCTACTCGGTGCTCCTCTTCGCCTCCGGGAACGACATCATGGCGATCAAGCTCGGGATGTCGATCAACGACCTCACCTGGTTCTTCCGCATCGGATTCTTCGTGCTCCCGCCACTCGCCTTCTGGGTGACCAAGCGGATCTGCCTGTCCCTCCAGCGGCGTGACCGGGACACCGTCCTCCACGGCCGGGAGACCGGCACGATCGTCCGCACCCCGGACGGCCGCTTCTTCGAACGGCACGACACCGAGCTGACCCCGGACCAGTGGATCCTCGTCCAGCACGAGCCCGTGGCGCCGCTCGAGCTGGAGCCCGCGGTCGACGAGAACGGCGTGGCCCGCCCGGCCGCCCGCAAGGACCGCCTGCGCGCGCGCCTGTCGCGCTTCTACTTCGCCGACGCCGTGAACCCGGTGACTCCGGCGGAGCTGGCAGCGGCCCACTACCACGGTGAGGAGCACGAGGCGATCGAGCCGTCGGAGACCTCCGCCTCAGGCGGCGCGGCGCCGATCGAGTCCGCGGAGGCGGGCCGTCACTGACCGGCCGTCTCTTCGCACCGCCGCGTGTGCCGCCCGCCCCCTCGGGGACGGGCGGCACCTCGGCGTCTGCCGGGCCGACGGGGGCACGGGGTGCTTCCCCGTTTGGGCACGGCGGTGCCCAGCGCCGGTGGTGGGAGGCTGGACGCGTGCACCCGATGACCGACGAGCAGTTCGACGCGATCGTCGAGGAGGCCCTCGATGACGTTCCGGGCGAGCTGATGGCGATGCTCGACAACGTCGCCTTCTTCGTCGAGGCCGAGCCACCTCCTGAGGACCCGGACCTGCTGGGGATCTACGAGGGCACGCCGCTCACCGAACGCGGGGAGTGGTGGAGCCAGGGATCGCTCCCCGACCGCATCACCCTGTACCGGGGACCGCTGACCCGCATGTGCGAGGACGCGGCCGAGCTGCGCGAGGAGATCGCGGTCACCGTGGTCCACGAGATCGCCCACCACTTCGGCATCGAGGAGGCGGCACTGCACGAGCTCGGCTGGGGTTGAGCCCACCGCCAGGGCGCGTTGAGCCCGGTTCAGCGCACGGGAGGAGACGTGACCGGTGCCGCCCTCGCTCAGAGGGCGTGCTCGCCCTTCCAGTACTCGAAGGTCCAGCCGACGAGCGCCGGCACCGCGAAGAACGCCCCGATGATGAACAGCCACCAGCCCACGGCGAGGCCGAGGAAGCAGATGGCCGCGGCAGCGCCCAGGAAGAGGGGCCACCAGCTGTGGGGGCTGAAGAAGCCGTAGTCACCCTGGATCTCGTCGATGTCACCGAGCGGGTCGTCGGAGGGGTCCCTCTCGAGCCGGCGCCGCGTCATCCAGAGGTACCAGGCGATCATGAAGCCCAGCAGTCCCCCGAGGATGAGCCCGATGACGCCGACCCACTCGAAGCCGACCTCGTTGGAGCCCGTCCAGGCGCCGTAGATGGCCGCGACGGCGAACGCGAACACGCCGATGAGGATGCCGATGCGCTCCATCGCCCGCATGCGTCAGCTCTCCTTCTTCTCGTCGACGAAGGCATTGCCACCGAGGTCGGCTGGCCCGAGGGCCTCGACGAGGCCGCTGTCGCGGGCGACCGCCTGGTCGTGGACGCCGGGCGGTGCGGCCTCCGGGTGGTGGAGGTCGAACGCCGGCCGCTCGGAACGGATCCGCGGAATGCTGTCGAAGTTGTGTCGCGGCGGCGGGCAGGACGTCGCCCACTCGAGGGAGGCGCCGTAGCCCCACGGGTCGTCGGTCTCGACGAGGGGGGCGGTGCGCCAGGTCTTCCAGAGGTTGTACGCGAACGGGAGCATCGACGCACCGAGGAGGAACGCCCCGGCGCTCGAGATCTGGTTGCCGAGGGTGAAGCCGTCCTCGGGCATGTAGTCGGCGTAGCGGCGCGGCATCCCCTGCATGCCCAGCAGGTGCTGGACGAAGAAGGTGGTGTGGAAGCCGATGAACAGCATCCAGAAGTGGATCTTCCCGAGGCGCTCGTCGAGCATCCGGCCGGTGAGCTTGGGCCACCAGAAGTAGAACCCCGCGAACATCGCGAACACGACGGTGCCGAAGACGACGTAGTGGAAGTGCGCCACGACGAAGTAGCTGTCGGACAGCTGGAAGTCCAGTGCCGGGCTGGCGAGGATGATCCCGGTCAGCCCGCCGAAGAGGAAGGTGACGAGGAAGCCCAGCGCCCAGAGCATCGGGGTGGCGATGACGAGCTTCCCGCCCCACATCGTCCCGATCCAGTTGAAGAACTTCACCCCGGTGGGCACGGCGATGAGCATCGTCATGATCGCGAAGAACGGCAGCAGCACCTGACCCGTGGCGTACATGTGGTGCGCCCAGACGCTCACCGACAGGGCAGCGATGGCGATGGTGGCGTAGACCAGCGTCTTGTAGCCGAAGATGGGCTTGCGGGAGAAGACCGGAAGCACCTCGGAGATGATCCCGAAGAAGGGCAGCGCGATGATGTAGACCTCCGGGTGCCCGAAGAACCAGAAGATGTGCTGCCACAGCATCGGCCCGCCGTTCTCCGGGTCGAAGACGTGGGCCCCGAAGCGCCGGTCGGCACCGAGGGCGAAGAGGGCGGCGGCCAGGGCCGGGAAGACGAGCAGGACGAGGATCGAGGTGATGAGCACGGTCCACGTGAAGATCGGCATCCGGAACATCGTCATGCCGGGAGCCCGCATGCAGAGGATCGTCGTGATGAAGTTGACGGCGCCCATGATGGTGCCGAAACCGGCGAGGGCCAGGCCGAAGACCCACAGGTCGCCGCCGGGGCCGGGGCTGTAGCTGTTGTCGGACAGCGGCGCGTAGGCGAACCAGCCGAACGCCGCCGCCCCGCTGGGGGTGAGGAAGCCGGCACCGGCGATGAGACCTCCGAACAGGTACAGCCAGTAGGCCAACATGTTGAGGCGGGGGAAGGCGACGTCCGGGGACCCGATCTGGATCGGCATGAGCGCGTTCGCGAAGCCGGCGAACAAGGGGGTGGCGAAGAGCAGCAGCATGATCGTGCCGTGCATCGTGAACAGCTGGTTGTACTGGTCGGGGTTGTCCACCACCTGCAGACCGGGGTTCAACAGCTCCGCGCGGATGATGAGAGCCATGAGCCCGGCCAGGATGAACCAGATGAACGAGGTGATGAAGTAGAGGTTGCCGATGACCTTGTGGTCGGTCGTCGTCATCCACTTGATCACCGTCTGCCCCGGCGCGAGGCGGCGGGTGCGGGCCGGCGCGGAGGTCGTGGTCCGGAGCATCGTCGTGTCGGTCGCGGCGCTCATCGTCAGTTCCCTCCGTCGATGTCGTCGGAGACGGGGTCGGGGTCGTTCATGAGCTCTTCCCGGTTGAGCGTGTTGTTGAGGAGGCCGGTCTGGCCCTTGGCGCGCAGGTCAGCGATGTGCTGGTCGTACTCGGCCCGAGGGACGACCTTGACGTTGAAGAGCATCTGCGAGTGGTACGTCCCGCACAGCTCGGCGCACTTTCCCTTGAAGGTGCCCTCCTGGGTCGTGACGACCTGGAAGGCGTTCACCCGACCGGGGATCATGTCCATCTTCTGGAGGAAGGCCGGCACCCAGAACGAGTGGATGACGTCGCGAGCGGTGAGCACGAACTCGACGCGCTCACCGACCGGCAGGAAGAGGGTGGGGACGGTCTCCGGGGCGCCGGGCTCCCCGGTGAGGATCGCCTGGGCCCCGACCTCGTGAACCTCGTCCTCGACGTAGTTGAAGTCCCAGCTCCACTGCTTCCCGACGACGTTGATGGTGACGTCGGGCTCCTGGGAGGTGTCCACCAGCGTGGACTCGTCACGGGCGGTGTAGTAGAAGAGCACGACGACCATGAAGATCGGGACGACGGTGTAGAGGATCTCGATCGGGATGTTGTACCGCAGCTGGACCGGAAGCTCGGTGTCGTCCCTGCGTCGGCGGTAGGCGACGACGCACCAGCCCACCAGGCCCCAGACCAGGGCTCCCACGGCCAGGGCCGCGATCCATGCTCCGATCCAGAGGTTGGTGACCACTTCACCGTTCTCGGTGACGGCCGGCGGCAGCCACCCGGTCGAGGCGTTGCCGCGCAGCTCGTCCGCCGCACATCCGCTCAGCACGGCCACGGACAGCACGCCGACGAGCGCCGCAGAACCGAAGCGGCGCAAGGGTCGTCGGGGCGAGAGGAGGTCGTGCTGGCGCACCGCTGCACCCTTCGTCTGGAGGAGGTGACGGACGGCTCAAACCCTACTGCACCACCTCCCGCGCCATCAGGCAGGTGCGACTACCGTCTAACCGTGGCGCGCCCCCCGACCGACGCTGACGTCGCGGGTCTCCTGGACGCCTCGAGGGGACCCCTCCACCCCGTCGCGGCCCGCACGCTGGAGGCGTCGCTCTCCGTCGCCTGGGCCGATCCCACCCGGCTCCACCAGCCCGCCAGGCGGGCGCGTGCCCTCCTCGACACCGCGCGCGAGGTCCTCGCCGAAGCCCTGGGCGTCCGCCCCGACGAGCTCTCGATCCACGACAGTCCCGAACGCGCCCTCGAGCTCGGGATCGCCGGGCTGCGTCACGCCCGACGCCGTGCCGGCGAGCGCGTGGTCGCTGGTGCGACCGAGCGGTCCGTGGTCCTGCTCCAGCCCGGCACCGAACCCCCCGTGCCGGTCGACCACACGGGTCGCGTGCAGGTGCAGGCGTATGCCGGCGCGCTGACGGCGGGCGGGGTCGCCGCCGCGGTTCTCCAGAGCGCCAACGGGGAGGTCGGCACGCGTCAGCCGGTCGACGAGGTTGACGACCTGTGCCGGGCGAGCGGCGTGCCGCTCCTGCTCGACCTCACCGCGTCGCTGGGTCGGGACGGTGGCACGGCGCTCCGGTCACCGACCGCCGGCGCGGTGCTCGTTGCCGACGCGGCATCCTTCGGCGGCCCACCGATCGGACTGCTCGCGGTGCGCACGGGCGCCCGCTGGAGCCTGCCCGGGCCACGCCGGGCGGCGGAGCACGGGCGGGAGCACGCTCCTCCCTGGGTCCCGCTCGTCCTCGCGGCGGCCGAGGCGTGGCGGCAGACGTCCGCGGCGCGCGAGCTGGAGGAGCCTGCCGCCAGGGCGCTCGTCGACGAGGTGCGCCGCGCGGCAGCGGCCGTCCCGGACGTGGAGGTCGTGGGCGACCCGGAGGCCCGGCTCCCCCACGTCGTCACCTTCAGCGTGTTGTACGCCGATGGCGAGGTGCTGCTCGAGGAGCTGGCCGCCCGCGACCTCGTCGTCGCATCCGGCTCCGCCTGTACGTCGAGTGTGCTTCGGCCGAGCCACGTCCTGGCCGCCATGGGAGTCCTCACCCACGGCAACGTCCGGGTCACGCTGCCCCTCGAGGCGGTGTCACCCACTCGGGCGGAGGACGTCGGGCGCCTCTGCCGAGAGCTTCCCGACGCCGTCGCGGCGGTCCGTCAGCGCCTCGGGACGGAACACCTGTGAGCCGCGGGCCGAACGAGACCGAACCGATGCGCGGGCCGGCGGGTGTGCCGGTCGTGGACGCCCGCGGCACGCGGTGCCCGGTACCCGTCATCCGGCTCGCCCGTGCCGTGCGCGGTCTGCCGCCCGGCGCCACCGTGGTGCTGCTGGCGGACGACGTCGCCGCCTGGTCCGACGTCCCGGCCTGGGCCCGGATGAAGGGGCACGCCGTCTCGCTGCACGAGGAGGACGAGGGCTGGACGGTCTACGAGGTGGTCCTCGGCGCTCGGGGACCTGCGCCTCAGGACGCCAGGTCGACCTGAGGCGCGCGGAGGGCGTCGACCAGGCGCGCGAGGTAGTGCTCGCGCGGCCACTCCTGCGCCCCGAGACCACGGAGGTGGTCGGTGGCCCACTGGACGTCGACGAGGCGCCGGGGGTCGCCGTCTGCATGGAACCGCTCGGCGAGGCCCACGAGGGCCACCTTGGAGGCGTCCCTCACGGCGTGGAACATGGACTCCCCCGCGAAGAGGCCACCGATGGACACCCCGTAGAGCCCGCCGACGAGCTCTCCGTCCTGCCACGCCTCGACGCTGTGGGCCCAGCCGAGCTCGTGGAGCCGTCGGTAGGCGGCGGCGATGTCCTCGGTGATCCACCGGCCGTCGCGACCCGGGTCGGCGCAGCGGCGGACGACCTCGTCGAACACGGTGTCGACACGCACCTCGAACCGCCCCACGGCCTGGCGCAGGGAGCGCCGCACGCGCAGGCTCCCGGCCGGGATGACGCCACGGGGGTCGGGCGACCACCAGCCCGTCGTCCCGCTCCCGTGTGGGCCCAGCCCCATGGGGAACAGCCCCAGCCGGTAGGCGGCGAGCAGGGTCCCCGGCTCGAGGTCCGCACCCGCCGCCACGAGGTCCTCACCGGGCTCGGCCCGCGCCGCGTCGAGCAGCCACGACGTGGGCGGGGGTTCGACGGGTGGGTGGACCATGGCGGAGCCGGGACTGCGTCAGTCCCGCGCCGAGCGCACCAGCGGCCCGATCTCCTGCGCCGCCGCGTCACCGTAGGCGGCGGCCACCCGGTGGAGGAACCCGCTGCGGGTCACGACGTACTCCTGGGTTCCCACCGTCTCGAGCACGTGGGCAGCGAGGACCGAGCCGATCTGGGCACAGCGCTCGTGGCTGAGGCCACCGGTGAGCCCCACGAGGAAGCCCGCCCGGAACGCGTCCCCGACGCCGGTCGGGTCCACCCGCTCCACGTCACCGGCGATGGGCACGTGGACAGGCTCCTCACCGCGGGTGCGGATGTCCGCCCCGTCCTTGCCCCGGGTGATGACCCGGGTCGTGACCCGTTCGTCGATCTCCTCCTGGGTCCACCCGGTCTTGGTCTGCGTGAGGTGGGACTCGTACTCGTTGGTGAAGAGGTAGTCGGCGCCGTCGATGAGCCGCCGGATGAACGGTCCGTCGGCGAACGCGAGCTGCTGTGAGGGGTCGGCCACGAAGCGGATGCCGCGGGCCCGGCACTCCTCGGTGTGCCGCAGCATCGCCTCGGGGTCGTCGGCGCCGATGAGGACGAGGTCGAGACCCCACTGCTCATGGATCGGGCCGAGCTCGATCATCCGCGCCTCTGACATGGCACCGGCGTAGAACGTGGCGATCTGGGCCATCGTGTCGTCCGTCGTGCACACGAACCTCGCGGTGTGCTTCGACTCGGAGATGTGCACGTGGTCGGTGACGACTCCGTGCCGGCTGAGCCAGCTGCGGTAGTCGGCGAAGTCCTCCCCGGCAGCGCCCACGAGGATCGGCCGTGCCCCGAGGACCGCCATCCCGAAGCACATGTTGCCGGCGACCCCTCCACGCCGGATCTCGAGGGTGTCGGCGAGGAAGCTCACGGAGATCTTGTCGAGCTGTTCGACGACGAGGGAGTCGGAGAAGCTGCCACGGAAGGTCATGAGGTGGTCGGTCGCGATGGACCCGGTGACGGCGATCTGCACGCCACCGAACCTACAGCGCACGCGACGAGGCGGGACGACGAGAGGGCCCGCGCCACGACCGTGGCTCGGGCCCTCTCGAGGTGCTCGTCAGCTGAAGCTGTCGCCGCAGGCGCAGGAGCTGCCGGCGTTGGGGTTGTCGATAGTGAAGCCCTGCTTCTCGATGGTGTCGGCGAAGTCGATCGTCGCGCCTTCGAGGTAGGGGGCGCTCATCCGGTCCACGACGACCTCGACCCCGCCGAAGTCGCGGACGAGGTCACCGTCGAGCGTCCGCTCGTCGAAGTAGAGCTGGTAGATGAGTCCGGAGCAGCCGCCGGGCTGGACGCCGACGCGCAGCCGCAGGTCGTCGCGCCCCTCCTGCGAGAGCAGGGACTGGACCTTGCCCGCCGCGACGTCCGTGAGGACGACACCGTGCGCGGCGGCCTCGTCGGTCCCGGCCTGGGTGGTCTGGAGCTGGTCGCTCATGGGGGTGCACTCCTCGTGCTGGCAGTGGCCTGACATGGGCCCGGTCGACGTGGACAACCCCCGAGGGGCTGCCGGTGTTCCCCGGGCACGTCAAGGATACGTCGCCGGGCGGTCAGCACCGGCACCGAGCCGCCATGCGGCGGCGACGCGTCCTCCCAGGCGTCCTGCCCAGGGCGTCCTCAGCGGCCGGGCGACCACGTCCGGGCGACGCGCGCGGTGCGCGCGGCGAGGGTGGCCACCGGGTCGGCGACCATCGCCTCGACATCGCGGGGCGAGTCGGCGACGGCATACGTGCCGGCAAGTCCGAGGCTCATCGTCTCCCGACGGCCTACGAGGCACTCTCCGGCGACGAGCACGGTGGGTCGGCCGGTCTCGAGGGTGGCGGCGGCCACACCGGAGACGACCGAACCCCCCAGGGTGCTCCAGTCGACCTTGCCGGCGCCGGTGACGACGAGGTCGCTGCGCGCGGCGGCCACCCGGAAGCCGCAGTCACGCAGGACCTGGTCCACGCCGCCGACACGCCGCGCACCGAGGACCAGCAGGGCATAGCCGAGCCCCCCGGCGGCCCCGGCCCCGACCTCCCGCTCCATCCGGCGTGGTCGGCCGGTGAGGAGGTCCACCGGGATGCTCGGCAGGGCGCGGACGACGAGGTCGGTGAAGTGGCCGAGGGCCGCCTCGAGCGCCTGAGCCTGCTCCGGGGAGGCGCCCTTGCGGGGCGCCTCGACGGCACTGGTCCCCTGGAGCCCGAGCAGTGGTGTCTCGTCGTCCGTGGCGAGGACGATCTCCACGTCCACGAAGCGGTCGAGGACGGCCGGCAGGGCGAGCAGTGCGTCGTCGGGAGCGTCCGCGAGGGCCAGGCCTCCGCGGGCGAGCGCGGAGTCCGGCCCTGCCCCGAGGGCAGCCAGCAGGCCGGCGCCGCCGTCGTTCGTGCTCCCCCCACCGACCCCGACGACCACTCGCTGCGCTCCCTCGGCGACAGCGGTCTCGAGGAGCTCGCCGACACCCCACGTGCTCGTGAGGCCTGGGTCGCGCTCGTCCGCGGCGAGGAGGTGCAGGCCGGTGGACTGGCACGCCTCCACGTATGCCGTCCGCCTGCCTCCGTCGTCCACGACGAGCACCGCGGCGGGCACCTCGCGACCCAGGGGGTCGCTCACGGTGGTCGCGACGGTGGTGCCGCCGAGGGCCCGTGCGAGGACGTCGAGGAACCCGGGACCCCCGTCGGAGAGGGGCAGCAGCTCGAGCTCGTCGTGCGGCGCCGCCTCCGACCAGCCCTGCGCCATCGCCGTCGCTGCCTGGACCGGACCGAGCGTGGACCCGAAGGAGTCGGGGGCGATGAGCACGCGCACGCGGTGAGGGTATCGGTGCCCGAGGGTCCGGGTGGACGGAGCCGACGGCATACGATCAAGGGGTGACGACGACCGCCGGCTCGGCTCCCGCGCCGCTCCCACTCCTCGTGCTGGGGCACGGGCGCGACCTTGCCACCGAGCGGGGTGTCGAGTGTCCCGGGGACCTGCCGGCCCCGTCGGACCCGGACCTCGTCGCGCGGGCCAGGGCGGCACGCGCCACCCTCGGCGACCGCGCCTTCGTTCTCGGCCACCACTACCAGCGCGACGAGGTGATCGAGTTCGCCGACGTCACGGGTGACTCGTTCAAGCTCGCGAAGGAGGCGGCGGCACGGCCAGACGCCGAGTACGTCGTGTTCTGCGGCGTGCACTTCATGGCCGAGTCCGCCGACATCCTCACCGCCGACAGCCAGACCGTCGTCCTGCCCGACCTGGCCGCGGGGTGCTCGATGGCCGACATGGCCGCCATCGACCAGGTGGAGGAGTGCTGGGACGAGCTGGCAGAGGCTGGCGTCGCGGACGTCACGGTGCCGGTGACCTACATGAACTCCTCCGCCGCCATCAAGGCGTTCACCGGTCGCCACGGCGGGACGGTCTGCACGTCCTCCAACGCCCGGACCGCGCTGACGTGGGCGCTGGACCGGGCGGGCTCGGGCGGCAAGGTGCTCTTCCTGCCCGACCAGCACCTCGGCCGGAACACCTACGCCCGGGACCTCGGTGGTGCTCTCGAGGACTGTGTCGTCTGGGACCCGCACCGCCCCATGGGAGGCCTCACCGCTGAGCAGCTGCGCGCCGCGACGATGATCCTGTGGCGCGGCCACTGCTCCGTGCACGGACGCTTCTCGGTGGAGGCCGTGCAGGCGGCTCGCCGGGACATCCCCGACGTTCGGATCATCGTGCACCCGGAGTGCCGGCATGAGGTCGTCGAGCTGGCCGACGAGGTGGGCTCCACGGAGAGGATCATCCGGACGATTTCCGCTGCACCGCCGGGGACGGCGTGGGCCGTCGGGACCGAGCTCAACCTCGTGCGCCGGCTCGCGGCCCAGTTCCCCGAGCAGCGGATCGCCTTCCTCGAGAAGAACGTCTGCTACTGCTCGACGATGAACCGCATCGACCTGCCCCACCTCGTCTGGGCGCTGGAGTCCCTCGTGGACGGTCGGGTCGTCAACGCGATCCGGGTCGAGGAGCAGGTGGCCCACTGGGCCCGCGTGGCCCTCGACCAGATGCTCGCCCTACCGGGCGAGACCAGCCGCGACTGACTCGCCAGGCCGGCCAACCCGCCCCCGCCTCCCCGACTTCGTCTGTGAGGATGCAGCGACACGCTGTCTTCTGCGTCTCCGAACGGCGATCTGGCAGACGAAGTCCGGGAGCCCGTCAGTTGAGGCGGGATCCAGCTGCCCTGTTGGTCGCCGACCCAGCCGCAGCTCTCCGGGGCCCGCTCGCCCTCGAGCGTGGGCCCCGTCGTGAGCAGTCGGCTGAACACGGAGTCGCACGGGCGGTCATCGCCCTCCGTCGGGCGCAGGACGACCGAGCCGTCGGGTCGGAGGATGATGCTCCCCCGCTCCTCAGGGGCAGTCCACCCGTCGCCGTCGCCGTCCCCGTCCACCACGTACTCCCCCTCCGTGGAGGAGGTGGGCACCACGACGAGGATGGTGCCCGTCCCACGCAGCAGCCAGGTGCCCATGACCTCGATCATCAGCGTCGCCGGGCGTGCCGGTGTGCCAGATACGAGGGTCGACCCCTGGGTCGGTGCGGAACCCGCAAGAGACATCGGGGAGACCTGGACGAAGGACCACGTCGTGCCGTCCGAGAAGGCCCCGCACGCGGTCTCGGTGTCCACGGGGGTCAGGGTCATCCTGCCCTCGGCGCTCAGGTCCACGGCCGCCGGGCATCGGATGTGATCGCCGCCGAGGACGATCTTGCCCTCTTCGATGGTGTAGGGCTCCAGATTCTCCGCCAGGGTGAAGACCTCCTGCACGTTGTTGGACTGGTCGACGTACCCGTCGGCGGTGAAGGTCCAGACATATCCGTTGTCGTCGTCGAGCCACCACATGCCGACAAGGTCTTTGCGTTGGTGGGGGAGGAGGTCGCGGGCGAAGCGGGC